>OMFD01000474.1_pt1 | contig 25862 bp, 24 predicted proteins | sample 1645541 | NCBI WGS metagenome assembly OMFD01 (sample SAMEA103958149, study PRJEB25191) | human gut metagenome | biome: human-associated habitat [ENVO:00009003]; feature: intestine environment [ENVO:2100002]; material: feces | place: Germany | collected 2013/2015
CGTCCTTGAAGATGGAGATCTCGCGGAAGCCGTGCTTCTCGGCCTTGGTCTGCTCGCCGCTGGCCACGCGGATGACCAGATCCAGCAGATCCTTTGCAGCCTCGTCGATGGTCTTTTCACCGTCTGCGATGACACCGGTGTTGAAATCGATCCAGCCGCCCTTCTTCTCTGCCAGCGGGGTGTTGGTGGAGATCTTCAGGGTGGGGGCCGGGGCAGAGAACGGGGTGCCGCGGCCGGTGGAGAAAAGGATCAGATGAGCGCCTGCGGCGGTCATGGCCGTTGCAGACACCAGATCGTTGCCGGGGCCGTAGAGCATGTTCAGGCCCTTGGTCACCACGGGGTCACCGTAGCCGATGACATCCATGATGGGGGCGGTGCCGCCCTTCTGGACACAGCCGCAGCTCTTGTCCTCCAGGGTGGTGATGCCGCCCTGCTTGTTGCCCGGAGAGGGGTTGTCGTAAACCACCTCGTTGTGGCTGATGAAGTATTCCTTGAAGCCGTTGATCATGTGCTCGGCCTTAACGAATACCTCCTTGTTGATGCAGCGGTCCATCAGGAAGCCCTCGGCACCGAACATCTCGGGCACCTCGGTCAGGACAGTGGAACCGCCGCGCTGGCCCATCATGTCGGAGAAGCGGCCGATGGTAGGGTTGGCGGTGATGCCGGACAGGCCGTCCGAGCCGCCGCACTTCATGCCGACCACCAGCTCGCTCACAGGGATAGGTTCACGCTTGAACTGACCGGCGTAAGCAGCCAGCTCCTTCAGGATCTCGCGGGCGGCGGTGAACTCATCGTCCACATCCTGGCAGGTCAGGAACTTGACCCGGTCGTGGTCATACTCGCCCAGCTCTTCCACGAACTGGTCGTGCTGCAGGTTCTCGCAGCCCAGATGCAGCACCAGAACGGCAGCGGCATTGGGGTGGCGGACCAGAGCGGCCAGCAGCTTGCGGGTCTGCGCATGGTCATGGCCGGTCTGGCTGCAGCCGAAGGGGTGGGTGAAGGTGTAGAGGCCCTCGATGGTGCCGGTGACGAGGTCCTGATTGTCGGCCACCATCTTCTTGGCGATGTCGTTGACACAGCCGACGGTGGGGATGATCCAGATCTCGTTGCGGATGGCGGCGCGGCCATCCTTGCGGCGGAAGCCCATGAAGGTCTCGGACTCCACCTTGGGCAGTGGGGCCAGATCGGGAGCGGGGTTATAGCTGTATTCCACCTCACCGGAGAGGTTGGTGTGGACATTGTGGGTGTGCATCCAGGTACCCGGCTCAGCGTCGGCGGTGGCGTGGCCGATGGGGAAGCCGTACTTGATGACGTTCTCGCCGTTCTTGATGGGCTTGACAGCCATCTTATGGCCCTGAGGGATGTCCTCCAGCGCGGTAACGGCAAGGCCGTCCACCTCGACGAGGGTACCCTTGGCAATGGGATGCAGAGCGACAACGACGTTGTCGATGGGGCTGATATGGATCGCCTGCGGCATAGTTTTTCTCCTACTCTTTTATAAGACAAAAGGTATAAGCCAAAAGGGCTGCTGCCCAAAGCAGCAGCCCTTTTGTGCAAATTTTCAGCTTACAGGCAGCTCTTGTAAGCAGCCTCGGCGCCCTCGGTGCGGATGAGCTCCAGGTCTGCCAGAACAGCGGCCTCGAGGCCCTCGATCTTGGTCAGGTCCTGATCCCACATCTGGGTGTTGGTCAGAACGGCGTTCACCAGCTGGGCAGCGGTGTCGTCCTTGTGTGCATAGTAGAAGTCCAGAGCCCATGCGTCATCCTGGATCTTGTAGGTGTTGCCTGCCGGGCGCTTGCAGATGAGGCCGTCAGCAGTGCGCTCCTGAATGTCGTTGGAGTAGAAAGCGATGTAAGCAGCCAGAGACATGGTCAGGCACTTGGGCAGCTGCTTCTGCTCCTCAATGTAAGCCAGGAAGGAAGGCATGTTGCGGGCCTTCCACTTGGAGGTGGAGTTCAGGGAGATGCTCATCAGCTCGTGGTTGACGAAGGGGTTGTTGAAGCGATCCTCAACGGCGGAAGCGAACTCTTCCAAATCCTTCTTGTCCAGAGGCAGGGTGGGGATGATCTCCTCATGCAGCATCTTGTTCATAAAGCCGCGGACGGTATCGTTGTGCATGCAGTCACGGACGATGTCGAAGCCAGCCAGATATGCGCCCAGAACGAAGCCGGTGTGTGCACCATTCAGGATGCGGACCTTGCGCTTCTTGTAGGGGGTAACATCAGGCACGACCATGACGTTGACACCGGCCTTCTTGAACGGCAGCTTGTCCTCCAGACCTGCAGGGCCCTCGATGACCCACACGCCGAAGACTTCGCCGACATCCAGCACCTGATCATGGTAGCCGTTGGCCTCTTCCATGGCAGCCAGCTCCTTGGGGTCGCGGATGCGGCCCGGAACGATGCGGTCCACCAGAGTGGAGCAGAAGGTGTTGGCGTTGTTCATCCAGTCGATGAACTCAGCTTCCAGATTCCAGTCCTTGGCGTAGTTGTTGCAGCACTTCTTCAGCTCTTTGCCGTTGTTGTCGATCAGCTCGCAGCTCAGGATGACCAGACCCTTGTCCGCGGCACCGTTGAATGCCTTGTAGCGCTCGTACAGCACGCGGGTCAGCTTTGCGGGGAAGCTATTGGGAGGAACCTGATCGAACTCACTGTCGCCCTGGGTGTAAGCGATGCCGGCCTCGGTGGTGTTGGATACAACCGTTTCCAGATCCTCAGAGCGGGCCAGAGCCAGCACTTCATCCCACTTGCCATCGATGTAGGGGCAGACACAGTCAGACACGCAGGAGATCACGCGCTTTGCATCCACCTTCTGGCCCTTCTCGCTGCCGCGCAGATACAGGGTGTACAGGCCCTCCTGCTCGTTGATCCAGTCAGCCATCTGGGGGAAGTTGCCAATGGGCTGCACCAGCTTGACCTTGCCGTTGTAGCCAGCCTTCTCGTTGGCGATATCATAGAAATAGTCCACGAATGCGCGCAGGAAGTTACCCTCGCCAAACTGCATGACCTTGACAGGGGCATCCTTGAGGATGTAGCCGTTGTAGCCGGTCTCAGACAGAACCTTGTAATTCAGAGTTTCCATATCACGTGTTCTCCTTTTAGCTTGCTTTGCTTCTCTCCGGGGCACCCTTTTGTGCCCCGCATTCTGTCTCTATTGTATGCTGTTGTATACAAAGAAGTCAAGTGTTTTTTGCCAGATTTTTGGCCCAAAACAGGCCATTTTTATAAATTCCAGCGTTTTTTACAAGGAAAAGTCTGAAAATTTGTCAGTTTTTCAGTTGTATACATTATCGTTTTCCGCTATACTAAAGATAGGCTTAACACGCCCTGCGCGGGCGCTGTTAAAGGTACCCCATAGTGATATATTAGTACATTAGAATGAAAAGGAGTTTTCGACCCATGAAAGCATTTATGGACAAGGAATTCATGCTCCAGTCTCCTGTGGCTCAGCATCTGTATCACACCTACGCTGCTGATATGCCCATCTGCGACTATCACTGCCATATCTCCCCGAAGGAGATCTACGAGAACCGCCGCTTTGAGAACATCGCTCAGGTGTGGCTGGGCGGCCGCCAGCCCGATGGCTCTCTGGCAGGCGACCACTACAAGTGGCGCGTGATGCGTTCCAACGGCGTGCCCGAGGAGTACATCACCGGCACCAAGCCCGACCGTGAGCGTTTCCAGAAGTTTGCCGAGGCTCTGCCCATGTGCGTTGGCAACCCCATGTACCACTGGTGCCACCTGGAGCTGCGCAAGTACTTCGGCTATCAGGGTGTGCTGAACGGCGATACCGCTGAGGAAGTCTGGAACCTGTGCAACGACAAGCTGCAGCACGATGACAGCATGACTGTCCGCGGCCTGATCGAGCAGTCCAATGTTGCTTTCATCGGCACCACCGACGACCCCATCGATGATCTGGCATGGCACAAGAAGATCAAGGAAGATCCGTCCATCAAGTTCACCGTTGCTCCCTCTTTCCGTCCCGACAAGGCCATCAACATCCAGAAGCCCGGCTTCGCGGAGTACATGGGCAAGCTGGCTCAGGCCGTTGGCAAGGAAAAGCTGGAGTGCATCAACTGCGTCACCGACGCTCTGACCCAGCGCATCGAGTTCTTTGCCGAGATGGGCTGCCGTGCATCTGACCACGGCCTGGACTATGTGCCCTACCGTGAAGCCACCAAGGAAGAGGTCAACGCCATCTACCAGAAGGCTATGGCCGGTGAGGCTGTGACCGCTGAAGAGGCTGAGAAGTACCAGACCTACATCCTGATCCACCTGGGCAAGCAGTATCACCGCCTGAACATCGCCATGCAGCTGCACTACAACTGCCTGCGCGGTGTCAACCGTAAGATGAACGCCCTGCTGGGACCCGATACCGGTTTCGACATGATCAACACTGCCAAGTGCGGCGGCGAGATCGCTGCTCTGCTGAGCGCCCTGAACGACACTGATGAGTGCCCCAAGACCATCATCTACAGCCTGAACCCCGCTGACAACGAGCAGATTGGCACCATTCTGGGCTGCTTCCAGAATGATGAGATCCCCGGCAAGATCCAGCACGGCTCCGGCTGGTGGTTCAACGATCAGAAGATCGGCATGGAGAACCAGATGAAGAGCCTGGCAAACCTGGGCCTGCTGGGCAACTTTGTTGGTATGCTGACCGACAGCCGCAGCTTCCTGAGCTACACCCGCCACGACTACTTCCGCCGCATCCTGTGCAACCTGATCGGCCAGTGGGTCGAGGATGGCGAGTATCCCAACGATGAGAAGGCTCTGGAGAAGATCGTCAAGGGCATCTGCTTCGACAACGCAAAGCGTTACTTCGCTCTGTAAGCAGCGTCTCTGCATCCCCTTTCTATAACTTGTAAAAGCGCTCTGCCGGTTTGCCCCGGCAGGGCGCTTTTTTCTTGTGCAGCCGTATTCATAAAAATGTAACTTGCATTCTGTCGTCAAATCGGGTAGGATAACGTTGAATCAAAACCGAAGGGGAACGTGAAGATGCTGAAACGTTTTGTAAAGCGACTGCTCAGCTGCCTGCTGCTGGCGGCGCTGTTTGTATTGGTGGTCATTGGCGGAACACTGGGCGTGCAGGGCTGGCGGCTCTACCGCGCCACAGCAGCGCAAAAGCCCATTGCCGGCCTCTATGATGAGATCAGCTCCCGGCCCGGCTTTGCCAGCTGTGACCAGCTGCCCCAGACCTATATCGACGCAGTCATTTCCGTGGAGGACAGCCGGTTTGAAAAGCACCACGGCATCGACCCGGCGGCCATTGTCCGGGCGCTCTGGGCCGACCTGCGCACCCGCTCTCTGGCCGAGGGCGGCAGCACCCTGACCCAGCAGCTGGCCAAGAACGAGCTGTTCACCCAGGAAAAGCAGATGGCCCGCAAGGCAGCGGAGATGTTTGCCGCCAGGGACATCGAGGATTACTACTCCAAGCAGCAGATCTTTGAGATGTACGCAGGCAGCTGCTACTTCGGCAACCAGTGGTCCGGCGTGGCGCAGGCTGCGCAGGGCTACTTTGGCAAACCCACCCGGGAGCTGACCCGCGCCGAATGTGTGGTGCTGGCCGGCCTGCCCAACGCGCCCTCGGTCTACGCCGCCAACGGGGAGCTGGCCCGCAGGCGCGCTCTTGTGGTGGTGGAGCGGATGGAGCGCGCCAAAAAGCTGACCCACACCCAGGCACTGGAGCTTCGGGATGAAGTCAGTGCCCTGCCCCTTTGGTGAGAAAAAACAGAATTTATCCGGGTTTTCCATAAAATAATGCTAACACCGGGAGCGGATGCCATGATATCCTTAGTGGCAGATCAAACCCGGAGGGAGCATGTAAAACTTATGGAAAAAACCAAAAAGGGTTCCGGCACCACCGACCTCACGGTGGGCAGGCCGCTGCCCCAGATCCTGAAATTTGCCCTGCCGCTGGTGCTGGGCACCCTGTTCCAGCAGCTGTACAGCTTTGTGGACACCGTCATTGTGGGGCGCTGTCTGGGCACCGATGCACTGGGCGCGGTGGGCACCACCTACTCTCTGAATTTTCTCATTTTAGGCTTTGTGCTGGGTTCCTGCACGGGCTTTGGCATCCCGGTGGCCCAGAGCTTTGGTGCAAGGGACAGCGAGGATATGCACAAGTATCTGTTCAACGGCGCGGTCCTCTGCGTGGTCCTGAGCGTGGTGTTCACCATCGTCACCACCCTCACTGCTGCCCCGCTGCTGCAGCTCATCCACACCCCGGCCGAGCTGTTCCCGGACGCGGTGGCCTACATCCGCATCATCTTCCTCGGCATTCCGGCCACGATGCTGTTCAACTACACCTCCACCGTCCTGCACAGTCTGGGCGATTCCCAGCACCCATTCTATTTCCTGCTAATCTCCAGTTTCCTGAACATCGGGCTGGACTGGCTGTTCATCGTACCGCTGGGTATGGGCGTGGAGGGCGCAGCCATCGCCACCGTTGTCAGCCAGCTGTTCAGCGGCCTGCTTTGCACCTGGTGGTTCTTCACCCGGGTGGAGGGCATCCATTTCACCCGGGAAAACTGTGTCCTCTCGGCGGGGCACTGCGGGCGGCTGGCCTATATCGGCCTTCCGATGGGCTTTGAGTATTCCGTTTCTGCCATCGGTGCCTTCATCATGCAGGATGCCATCAACCTGCTGGGCAGCACCGCCGTGGCCGCCCAGACCGCCGGTGAGAAGATCCGCCAGATGTTCACCGTGCCCATGGCAAGCGTGGGCACGGCTATGGCAACTTATGTCGGCCAGAACCACGGTGCCCACCGCACTGACCGCGTCAGGCAGGGCATCCGGGATGGCTGCATCCTCCAGCTGTGCTACTGCGCGGCTGCCTGGGTGGTGCTCTTCTTCGTCAAGGGCTGGGCCGTGGGCCTTGTTCTGGGCGATGCCGACCCTGCCGTGACTTCCGGTGCTGTGGAATACCTGACCGTGATCAGCGTGCTGTTCTGCATCAACGGCCTGCTGATGGTCTTCCGCAACACCCTGCAGGGTCTGGGATACAGTGTGCAGGCCGTTATCTCCGGTGTGGGCGAGCTCATCGGCCGCGCGCTCTGCGGCTGGCTGGCCGTTCATAGTCTGGGCTACTTCGGCATCTGCATTGCCAACCCCATTGCCTGGGGTCTGGCACTGCTCTACTGTGTGTTCATGGTGACCAGAGTCCTGAAAAAAGAGAACGCATAAAAATACCCCTCTCCGTCCGTGCGGCCGCACGGACGGAGAAGGGCTTTGCTATTTTACGATCAATCGATAAAGTTCACGAACACCGGGCAGAGCACTGCGGTCAGCACACCGGCCACAGCGATGGACAGGCCGCTCATGGCACCTTCCACCTCACCCATCTGCAGGGCCTTGCTGGTGCCCACGGCATGGGCCGAGGTGCCAATGCCCACGCCCTTGGCAATGGGGTCGGTGATGTGAAACGCCTTGCAGACCGTCTCAGCCAACAGGTTGCCCGCAATGCCCGTCAGGATGACGATGGCACCGGTCAGGGCCGCAATGCCGCCCAGCTCTGCGGCTACATCCATGCTGATGGCAGTGGTCACGGATTTGGGCAGCAGGGTGGCGTACTGCTCCTGGGTCAGGTGCAGCGCCAGCGCCAGTGCCAGCGCGCTGCCCAGGCTGACCAGCGTACCCACTGAGATGCCCGCAATGATGGCCGCGGCGTTTGCCTTGAGCAGGTCGAGCTTTTCATACAGCGGGATGGCCAGCGCCACGGTGGCGGGCAGCAGCAGGTAGTTCACCGGGGCGGCGCTGACCTTGTAGTCAGCATAGGGGATGCCGCATACCGACAGGAAAACGATCACAAAGATCGCACCCAGTAGCAGCGGGTTAAAAAATGCCTTTCCGGTTACTCTGTTCACAAGGGCTCCCAGTGCAAAGGCGGCCAGTGTCAGCAGCACACCCCAGGCAACAGAGCCCGAAAGGAACTCATTCAGCAATTCCATCATTGGCAGCAGTCTCCTTGTTCTTTTTGCGGCTGGTCAGCGCCTGGGTGGTCTTTCCGGCGGTCACCATGACCAGAACCGTGACCGGAATGATGGCGATGATGATGGGCAGCAGCATCTCCCCCATCTCCGCCCAAAGCTCCATCACGCCTGCGGCGGCGGGCACAAAGAGCAGCGGAAAGATACCGGTGAGGAACACGCCCACCTCTTTTACGTCCTCCAGCTGGATCAGCCGGAAGTTCAGGGCCAGCAGCAGCAGCACAAGCCCGTACACACTGGCCGGAACCGGCAGCGGCAGTACGGCATGACATACTTCCCCCAGAAAGCAAAACGCGAGGATACGCGCAAATTGAAACAGATAATTCGTAAAAAATCCCCCTTGTCTAACAGCTAAGTCAAAATTATAGTCCAAAACCTCCGGGGGCGCAACAGCAATATCTGACAAGGATTGTTATATTTTGCCGGAAAAACTGTGGAAAAGAAAAGGGTCCGGCAGAAAGCGCACACCCACGTGCCGCGATCTGCCGGGCCGATGCACCGCAAAGCGGTGTTTTTCTGTGTTTCCCGCACGCTCCCTCAGTTCCGCAAAACAGCTTCGATCCGTTCCTTGTCCAGCCCTTCGCCGATGACAATGAGCACCTCCTGCCCTGCCGGAATGGGGGCCGCGGTCAGGCCGTCGGCGGTGGCATTCAGCTCCACCCAACCGGCGGCATCCTGCACAAAGCCCTTGACCCGCAGCACCCGGCCGCAGGCGGCATCCGTGAACAGGCTGGGAATGCGTGCTTCCAGCTGCTGCCGGGGCAGGCCCAGCTCGAGGAAATACGCCGAACCGAATGCATCGTGCGCATCAAAGCAGAGCTTTTCGCAGTCAGCATGCTGGTAGCCGCAGGCATCCAGCGCCGTAAGATCCGCATCCTCCAGGTCGGCCCAGTCCTTGATCAGAAAATCTTCTTCCGTCAGGGTACGGCTGCACTTGCAGGCCGCAAGGGCACGCTTCAGGTGGTCGATGGCGCTTTCCCGCTGGGCCTGGGTGGCCAGCTGACTGCGGGAGAGCAGGATGCGTCCGGCGCTGGCGGCTTCCGATGCCAGAATGTACTCTGCCTGCGGGGAAAGCGTCTCGGGCAGCAGGGCATCCACAACGGCAAACACATTGCCCAGTGTATACCACCGATCCAGCGGCTCATCCCGCAGAACATCAAAAAACTCGTCCACATCAAAAATGCCGCTGGGCTCCACCACCACCCGGTCGAACCCGCGCATGGCCATTGAGATGAGCTTGGTGCGCATCCGGCGCTGGTGGGTATCACAATCACACCCGCCGCTGATGGTCTCGATCTCGCAGCGTTCCCCCAGCAGATCCTGCACCAGCATGGCATCCACGTTCACAGCGCCAAAGTCGTTTTCCAGAATGCAGACATGATGCCCCTGTGCGGTCAGATACGCAGCATATCTGCGCAGGAACGTCGTCTTGCCCGCACCCAGAAAACCGGTGATGAGATCGACCTGTACCATACGTTCCTCCTTATGCGTGGTTGAAGCCCTTGCCAAACACCTCAGTGGTGCTCAGCATGGACATGAAGGCGTTCAAGTGCTGCTTGTGGATAAAATCCTGCAGCTGGTCGGCCTCGCGGCGGGTCAGGGTGGTGTAGATGATGTAGTGGGGCTTATCGGTATACGCGCCGAAGCAGGGCGTATAGGTTGCGCCGCGCACCAGCTTGCGCATGACAAAATCACAGATAGGCTTCCTATCGTCGCAGACGATGAGGATGGCCTTGCACATCTTGATCTTTTCCAACACGGCATCAATGACCAGCGATTTCACGGTCAGACCCACGAAGGAATAGAGGGCGGTGTACAGGTCGAACACAAAGCAGGCCGCAATGACCATGAACAGGTCAGTCAGGAACAGCGCCACCGCCACGTTGTGGATGTGGGTATACTTTTCCACAATGAGGGCAATGACATCCGTGCCGCCGGAGGAAGCGCCCACATTGAACAGCAGAGCCGACGCAATGGCCGGCAGGGCAATGGCAAACAGCAGGTCGAGCATGGGCTGGTTGCTCAAGGGGCCGCGCAGGGGGCAGATCTTTTCCAGCGCCATCAGCTCCAGCGACATGACCACAGTGGCATAGCCGGTGGTCATGGCAAACTTTTTGCCCAGGAAGATCAGGCCCACACCCAGCAGGATCATGTTGGCCGCCGAGGAAAAGGCCGAAGCCGACAGCGGGGTGAGCTTGGCCGCCAGCGCCGCCATACCGGTCACGCCGCCAAAGACAAAGTTGTTGGGGAATTTGAAAAAGTACACACCCACCGACATGATGGAAATGCTCAGCGTGATCATTGCATACTGCTTGACATATTCAATGACCTTGTTCTGCATGGGAGATTCCGCGTTCGTATCCATAAAATTTACCGTTCAATACTCCTTTTTTGTGTTCCGCAGCCCAAACAGACAGGCTGTACCGGAAATATTGTAACACGGAACGCCCCGGGGTCAAGGGCAAATTCCACACACGCCGTCTTTTACGGGTGAAAACTGTCAACTCCACCAAAATTCTCCCTCAAATTTCAGCGGTTCTCCCATCGGGAACTGTTCCTTCTTTTCTTGACGCACCTCCCACCGTCCATTACAATAAAATCAGAATGGTATGGTATTTTTCTCCAAAACCGAAAGAGCGCGCCATGGCTCTCATTCCGCATTGTTCGTTTCCATGAAAGGAGGGAACGGTATGAAAAGCTGCTCTCACATCTTTGCTCTCATCACTGCCTGTGTGTTCCTGTTTTGTGGCTGTTCCAACTACCTTTCGCTTTCCAAAGCGTCCTCTGTTCCCTACCCGCAGACAGAATACGATACTGCCTTGAAGGCATACCGTGATTCTCTGGAAATGCCCCTCTCTCCGGTAGATGCCGAGCACGGTGAGGACGCTCCCATTGTCTGGGAAGATACCGGAATGGAGGCCGCTGTCCGGCTCCTGTCGAACCGCCCGGAGGGCACCATCAGCCGCAGCGATGTCTGGAATCTCAACACGCTGACTATTACCGAACGAACCATGTTTGAGGGCGATTCGGGCACGACCACCATCGTGACCGTGACCGCCCAGCAGGGAGATGCCACGCTGGAACAGGAGATATCGGCAGTCGGAAAAGAAAGTCCGCTTCCTGCGCTGGCCTCTCTGCACGATCTGCAGTATTTCGACGGCCTGCAAGCCTTTTCCTATTCTACCTCGCCGACGGCCAATCAGGCATTCACTGATTTTTCTGGGATTGAAGCCCTGTCCCATCTCGAACGCTTCAGCGTAAACGGGGCACGGCCCGAAACGTTGGAACCGCTTTCTCACCTGTCCCAGCTGAAACAACTCTCCTTGACCGAATGCGGCACCCTCGACCTTGCTCCATTGGAAGGTCTGCCCAAATTGAGGGTTCTGACGCTTTCCTCTAACGATGGCATCGTTTCGCTGGAACCGGCTGCGTCACTCCCGGCACTGCGTTATCTCTCCCTCAGTTCCGGCACAGCAGTTCCCAGTCTGGAACCGCTGGCTCAGACCCATCTTGCCGTTCTCGATCTCGGTCTCGGTGTCGGACAGAGTAAGCTCTACAAAAACATCGACTACACGCCCCTGACCCAGCTGCCTGACCTGGTCTGCCTGAACCTGACAAATCACACCAGGGTCACCACAAAGCTCTGCAAACAGATCCTTGCCCATTCTCCTGACCTGCGTTTTCTGAACATTCAGAACACCCCCTGCTTCGGAGGGTAGTGCGCTGGATGTGGAATACCTGCGGGCTTACACGGAAGCAGATCTGCTGAAACGGCTTGTCAACAAGCTGCGCAACACCCTTGGCTGACACACAAACGCGGCCCCGGAGAGTTTTCCTTCTCTCCGGGACCGCGTTCTGTTCCGGCTCAGCCGAACAGCTTTTTTGTGTTGTGGGTGTAGACCGAGAGCACCAGGCCCACACAGATGTACAGCATCAGCACCGAGCTGCCGCCCGCCGAATAGAACGGCAGGGTGACACCGATCACGGGCAGGACGCGCAGGTTCATACCCACGTTCACGGCGATCTGGGCCATCAGAGCGCCGCCGATGCCCGCGCAGATGAAGGTACCCAGCAGGTCCTCGCTGCGGGCACCGGTGAGGAAGGTCTTGATGACCAGTGCGAAGAGCACGCCCAGCACCACACAGCAGCCCACAAAGCCCGCCGCGTTGCCGATCCAGCTCAGGATGAAATCGTTGTGGGCGTTTGGCACGCTGTAATAACTGCCGCCAAACAGCCCATTGCCAAAGATGCCGCCCGAGCCCAGCGCGATCTCGCCGCGCTGCTGCTGGTAGATGATGTTCTTCCAGATGGTCTCGCTGGGGGCCCAGCCGGTCTTGTTATCGGGATCGATGACAGCAAGGATGCGGTACCACTGGTATCCCTTGCCGATCTTATCGCTGAAAAAGGCGAACGCCGTTGCCATAGCCACTGCCGCCGCCGAGACCGCCCCCAGGATATACTTCCAGCTCAGGCCCGCCGCAAACATCATGCAGCAGCCGATGATGGCATAGATGATGGCGGTGCCGTCGTCGCCCTGAACATGGATGATGAGGATGGGCACTGCCAGATGCAGCAGCAGCTTGCCCAACTCCTTTGGATCGTTGAGCCGGGTGCGCACATTGTTCAAGTGCATGGCAAAGGTCAGGATAAAGCTGATCTTGGCCAGCTCTGTGGGCTGCAGGGTAAAACCTCCCAGCTTGTACCAGGAATAGTTGTCGGTATCACCCGCGTTGTAGCCGATGGTCAGCGGGCCGATGCTCACATTGCGCAGCACCAGCGTGGGCAGCACCATGCCCCAGGTCAGGGCCACGTGCACCGGCCACACCTTCACCAGGCTGCGGTAATCGATATTGGACAGCAGCACCGCAATGACCAGCCCGATGAGGGCCGCACCCGCCTGCACCGCAGCCCGGCGGTAATCGCCCAGACCGGTGATCTGGCCGGTGATCTCATCCACGGCAAAGCCATTGCCCTGCTTGGCTGCCCAGCTCGAAAGCGCTGTCACAGCCATCACGCTGCTGAAGATGCACAGCAGCAGGTAAGTTTTATCGGTGCGCTTGAAGTAGCGCCGAATGTTTTCCAAACGAAAACACCTCTTTCTTTCATTGGATCGCCCGCTCAGGTCTGCTTCACTCGTCCGCAATGCCGGAGAGGGCGTAAACTGCTCCATTATGTAATATAAGTATACCGCACCGCCCATTTTTGCGCAAGATTGCGGAAGTTTTTTCCACAGATCTTTTCATCCTGTGACAACTCTGCAAAATATTTGCCGCAGCCTTGACAAAGCCCCCTCCACCTTCTAAAATGGAAGCTGGAGACCTGCTTTTTCGGCAGGATTTTTCCGGAGGAACTTCCAAGATGAAAACGAACTCTCATCGCTTTCTGTGCGCGCTCTGCGCACTGACTGTTTTTATTTCCGTGCTCTTCCCTGCTTCTGCCTTTGCCGCACAGGCAGCCGACACCGTGGCCCAGACCACGCTGACCACTGCCGATGCTCGGGAGATGCAGCAGGCCGACAGCGCCGTGACCGCCCTGACCGGCAGCGACGCTTACGCTGAGATGACCCGTGCCCAGCGGCTGGCTGCCGCCGTGGCACAGCTGCAGCAGCTGGCCGAGGAAGGGCTTGTTTCGGCGCGCTCTCTCCATGTGGACGAAGAAAACGGCATGGTCAGCTTTGCCTACAGCTGCGGCGCGCTGGGCGGCGTTCTGGTGGAGGACCCGGACGAAGAGAATACTCCCTTCGCCCTCTCCGAACTGCCCGCTGTGGATCTGCACGAAATGTCCAACGCCCCGCAGGGTGATCTGGGCAGCGCCATGATCTACTACGCCTTTGACAACACCGTGAACAGCTCCCGCTACCCGTACTACTCCTATATGAAGGGCTTCTGGACCGCGATGGGCCTGCACACCCGCATCGATAGCACAGTCACCGTCTCTGACCTGAAACGGATGAACGATTACGGGCTGTGCATCCTCAGCGCCCACGGCTCCTACTACACTTACACCTCCGGTTTTCTGTTCAAGCAGACCCGTACCGAGCCGGTCATCCTGCTGACAGAGGAATCGGATTTCTACAAAGACCTCTACTATGGCATTGATCTGCTGACCCACCGGGTCATCAAGATCAACGGCCTGTACTGCATCACGCCCAGCTTTTTCCAGGCGGCATACCGGGGCGGCCAGCTCAAGGACACCGTAGTGCTCTCCGAGACCTGTGAGTTCCTTGGCGTGAGCGGCAGTCTGGATACCTCCATGGCCGATGCCCTGCTGGCCGGTGGTGCCAAAGCAGTGGCAGGCTATGTGAACAACGTCTACACCGTGTATTCCCGCAGTATGCTGTGGGATACCGTCAATCACCTGATCCTGGGCCAGACCCTGCAGGAATCCGTTCAGCACTCCATGGATACCTATGGCGCGGATGATCTGGTCTGGTATAACGCGCAGGGCGGCAAGCGCCCCCATGCGGCGGCAGCTTACCCGCTGCTGTTCGGTGATGTTGGGGTCCGGCTGATCGAACCGAACGCGGCACCTGTCCCACAGGTAGTACAGCAGGCCGCTTGAGCGTTGCACTTTTGCTCGATTTATATTATACTGGGGGATGGCAGAAGCTTCTGTCATCCCTTTTGTATTACGATTAAACCTCTCAGTCGCCTGCGGCGACAGCTCCCCTAATAGGGGAGCCCTTGGCAAAACGGTTTCGTTTCTGCTGAACTCCTGAAGTTTGATCAAATAATCGAGGTATCCTATGAGCGAATATATTACACACTCCAGAGAAGAAACGGTGGCGCTTGGCCGGAAGCTGGCGGCAGTGCTGCCGGACGGGGCCTTGATTGCCTTCACCGGCGGTCTGGGCGCGGGCAAGACCGCCTTTTGTGAGGGCCTGGCCGATGGGCTGGGCTGCACCGACCCGGTCAGCAGCCCCACCTTTGCCATCGTCAACTATTACCGCGGCCCCCGCCCGCTGGCCCACTTCGACCTCTACCGCATCTCCACCGAGAACGACCTGTGTGCCGCCGGTTTCTACGATTATCTGGATCAGGGTGCCATTGTGGCCGCTGAGTGGAGCGAAAACTTCGCCGACCTGCTGGCCCCGGAAGACCCGATCCATATCAACATTGACCGGGTGGACGACACCACCCGCCGCATCACCATCGAGGGGGTCAGCGTATGAATATCTTAGCCGTAGACACCGCCGGTAAAACACTGGGCGTGGCCCTGCTGCAGGACGACCGCCTGAAGTACGAGTGCTATCTGGACGGCGGCATGACCCACAGCGAGACCCTGATGCCGCTGGTGGATCACTGCCTGAAGCTGTGCGGCCTGACCTGTGCAGACATCGACCTGTTCGGTGTGAACGCAGGCCCCGGCAGCTTTACCGGCCTGCGCATCGGGCTGGCCGCCGTCAAGGGGCTGGCTTTCCCCCGCGAGACCCTCTGTGCTCCGGTCTCCACACTGGAAGCGCTGGCCGCTGCCCACACCGGCGAGGGCACCGTGCTCTGCGCACTGGATGCCCGCCGTGCCCAGGTGTACAGCGCCGCTTTTGACCTGGCCACCCACACCCGCCTGCTGGATGATGATGCCCGGGCTGTGGCTGACCTTGCCCAATTTGTAGAAAATTGCAAAAAGCCCCTGTTTTTTGTTGGTGATGGCGCATCTCTGTGCTATAATAAATACAGCAATGTTCCGGGCGTGCTCACTGTTCCGCCGGAGCTGCGGGGCGGCCGGGCCGCCGCCGTGGCCCTGGTGGCCAAGCAGATGGCCCAGCGGGGCGAAGCCGTTCTGCCTGAGGCCCTGCTGCCGGATTATCACCGCCTGAGCCAGGCCGAGCGGGAACGCGCCGAACGCCTTGCTGCCGAGGCCGCTGCCCGGAACAACGATACGGAAAACGGAAAGGATTGAAATTTCTCATGGCAAAACCCATTGCGCTTGCCGCCGACCATGGCGGTTTTGAACTGAAGGAAGCCGTCAAGGCTCATCTGGACGAGCTGGGGCTGGAGTATATCGACTTTGGCACCCACAGCACTGCCAGCGTGGATTACCCCGATATGGCACTGCCTGCCTGTGACGCTGTGGTCAGCGGCCAGTGCGACAAAGCCCTGCTGTTCTGCGGCACCGGTGTCGGCATCAGCATGGCCGCCAACAAGGTCAAGGGCATCCGCGCCTGCTGCTGCTCCGACAGCTTCAGCTGCGAGTACACCCGCCGCCACAACGATGCCAACGCCCTGTGCATGGGCGGCCGCGTTGTCGGCCCCGGCCTTGCCTGCCAGCTGGTGGATCTGTTCCTGAACACCCCGTTTGAGGGCGGCCGCCACGAAAAGCGCATTGCAAAACTGATGGCAATCGAAACCCGATAAACATAAAAAGGAGCGTGTATTTATGACCCCTATGATCGTTGAGCATCCCCTGCTGCAGCACAAGCTGAGCATCCTGCGCAACAAGCAGACCGGTACCAAGGAGTTCCGTGATCTGGTCGGCGAGATCGCAACCCTGCTGTGCTACGAGGCCACCCGTGACCTGCCCATGGAGGAGGTCGAGATCGAGACCCCCATCACCATGGCAAAGACCAAGGTGCTGGCAGGCCGCAAGCTGGCTCTGGTGCCCATCCTGCGTGCAGGCATGGGTATGCTGGACGGTATGCTGACCCTGCTGCCCGCTGCAAAGGTCGGCTTCATCGGCCTGTACCGCAACGAGGAGACCCTGCAGCCCGTGGAATACTTCTGCAAGCTGCCCCAGGATATCGCCGAGCGTGACGTTCTGGTTCTGGACCCCATGCTGGCAACCGGCGGCAGCGCCATTGATGCCATTACCCAGATCAAGAAGCACGGCGCAAAGCGCATCAAGTTCATCGGTCTGATCGCTGCTCCGGAAGGCATTGAGGCCCTGCACAAGGCTCACCCCGATGTTGACATCTATCTGGGCGCTAAGGACGACCACCTGAACGAGAACGGCTACATCGTTCCCGGTCTGGGCGATGCCGGCGACCGCATCTACGGCACGAAGTAAGATTTTCTGATAAACAACAAAACACCTGCAGCCAGCATCGGTTGCAGGTGTTTTTTGTTGTTGGGTATTTTTACCGCCCGCGGCCACCGCCGCCGCCATGGAAGGAGCCGCCGCCTGCGTGGAAGCTGCCGCCCCCGCCAAAGCTGCCGCCGGAGCGTCCGCCGCCCATGCCGCCAAAGGAACCACCGCCGAAGCCTCCGCCCCCACGGGGAGGACGCGGCCCGCCGCCGCGGGGCGGTCTGGGCCCGCGCGGGCCACGGGGGCCGCCGGGGCCCCAATCATCATACGGAGGTCTGCGCCGCCGTCTGCTGCCCAGGCCGTAGCCCAGCCCGAAACCGAAGAAGGGGCCAAACCCGCCGCCGCCAAAGCCGCGCCGGATGCCGCCGAAGATGGAGGTCAGGGCAAACACCACGATCACCACTGCCAGAAGGGTGAGGAAAGGCGATTGATAGGATGCTGCCGGGGCCTCATAGTAATCATTTCCATTGTTATAACCATCCGTATTGCCGTTACTGACCGTGCCGGTGGTCCCGCTCAAGGTCACACCGTAGAGATCGGCAATGGTGCTGGCCACATTGTTGGCACAGGTGGTCACAGCCGCGTCATAATCGCCCGCCGCGAAGGAATCCTCCATGGTCTGGGCAATGGCGCTGGCCTGCTTTTCCAGCGTGGTATTGCGGAAACCGTCACCGGTGGCAAGGTAATAGTCGCCATCGGCGTACTGCTGGGACTGCATGACCAGCAGGATCAGCACACCGTTGTTTTTGCTGGAGCTGCCCAGCCCCCAGGTGTTGGCGGCCTGCACGGCGTAATCCTCCGTGGATAAACTTCCCGTATAATCCACTGTCAATACGCCGATCTGTGCACCCTCGCACTGCTGGGTGAGCTGTGCATTCAGGTTCTCTATGGCCGTTTTGGTGCTGCTGCTCAGGATGTTGGCATCATCCACCACGCACTGACTGCTGGGCAGATCGGGCAGCTGGGCCTTGGTGGCCGCAAAGGCGGCGGGCACCAGCGCCGTCAGGCTGACGGTCAGCACCACGAACAGGGCGCAGATGCGGGCGGCAAATCGTTTCATCGTTTTCATGCGAAGGGTTCCACCTCCTGTACGCCGAACAGCCTGCCCAGCATACTGGCCGGGAAGCCGCCGACATCGTTCTGATACTCATACACTGCATCATTGTACTGCAGATTACCAATGATGGTGCCTGCGCTGTTGAACTGGCCGTACTGGCCCTGCACCGCCCCCATCTTCATGGGGTCAGCGGCCTGCTCCTGCATTTTTGCATAGAGCTGGTCGATCACAGTGCCCAAAGCCTCATTGGCCTGACAAAGGGCGTGCATGGCACTGCCCTGATAATAGGGCAGCGAGGTCAAGGACTGCTTTTTGCTGCCGTTCTGCACTGCTTCCAGGCAGGCAGAGAAATTATCCAGCGCTGCCTGTGCGGCCTGCACCTCGGCGCTGTCAGCCCCCAGCGTGTTTGCGCCGGTGGTGATGATATTTGCCGCCGTGTTGGCACGGGTGGTCAGCTCCTCGCTCAGAGCATAGCCGTTGTCGGCCGAAACGCCGGTGGTGAACCACTGGCGGGCCTCGTTATACTTTCCCCTGACCTTGGCACCGCCAAAGCCCACGAACGCCGCCAGCATCACCACCACGCTCAGCACAAGGGCTGCGCCCTGCTTTGCCAGTGCGGCGGGCAGCGCCTTTTCCAGCCCGGCCAGCTTCTGCTGCAAGGGGGTCAGGCGCACTGCCTCGGTGTCCGGGCGCTTCGCCTCGCGGTAGCTGCCGCTGTCAAAGCCGCCGGGCGTTTGATTCTGTTCTCTGGAAAAATCAGCGTTTGCCATTTCAGCTCCGGATCTCCATCATCTTTTGTTTCAGCTCGTCCTCGATGCGGGTCAGCTCCTGCTCGGCAGCCACACGCTTTGCGCGGCCCTCGGTCTGGATCTTGTTCAGCTCGTCCAGGGTCTCAATCAGGCTCTTGTTGGTCTGCTGCAGGGTCTCGATATCCACCACGCCGCGCTGGCTCTCCTTGGCGGTCTCGATGGTGCCCATCTTGAGGGCATCGGCATTCTTCTTGAGCAGGTCGTTGGTCATGTCGGTCACGGCACGCTCGGCCTGCATGGCCTTCTGGGTGTGGGCCAGACCCAGCGCCAGCACCATCTGGTTCTTCCACAGCGGGATGGTGTTGACGATGGTGGACTGGATCTTCTCAGCCATCATGGTGTTGTTGTTCTGCAGCAGGCGGATCTGGGGGCCCATCTGCAGGCTGATGTTCCGGGTCAGCTCCAGATCGTACAACTTTTTCTCAAAGCGCTCACACTGGTCTGCCAGGTCGCGGGCGGCCTGAGCATCCTCGGGCAGGCCGGACTGCTTGGCCTTGTCCATAGCCTGCTGCAGCTCGTTTGCACGGACCTCGGCCAGCTTTTTCTTGCCGGCCAGGATATACATGCTCAGCTCCTTGAAGTAGGCCATGTTCAGCTCGTACATTTTATCCAGCATGGCGATGTCTTTCAGCAGCTGGACCTGATGGCCCTCCAGCATGGACTGAATGTTCTCCACGTTGGTCTCGGCCTTGTTGTACTTGGTCTTCAGGTTGTCCAGCTCATTGCCCTTCTTTTTGAAGAAGCCCAGAATGCCCTTCTGCTGCTCCTCATTGGCATCAAAGCTCTTCAGCTCCCCGATGAGGTTGGTGATCATATCACCCACCTCGCCCAGATCCTTGGTGGATACCTTGGCCAGAGCAGCCTCGGAGAAATCGCCGATCTTCTTCTGGCAGGCGGAGCCATACTGCAGCACCTGCTGGCTGTTGGTGATATCGATCTTTTCCGCAAAGGAATCCACCATTGCCTGCTCCTCAGGGGTCAGCTGCACCTCCGGCTGCTGGGCCGCCGGGGCGGGCTCAGGCTTTTTCTCCTCAGCTGCTGCCTCCGGGGTGGGGTCCAGCGTCAGGGTGGGCACTACAGGAGCATCGAGATCGAAGTTCAGAGTGTTGTTGTCAGCCATTGTTGATTCCATCCTTTCCAATTACGACAGCGCCTGCCGCCTATCGGCGTGCGCTATTTTCTAACCGGTTTGCCAAGGGCTCCCCCTTCGGGGGAGCTGGCAAAGCCGTCAGGCTTTGACTGAGAGGGTTGTTACAATCCCTGCCCTTTCAGCATATTCTGCAAAACGGTCAGGTCTGCCGAGAGGTCCATGCTCTCGGCAGCATACAGGGCATCCAGCTGATTTTCAAATGCCGTGGCAATGGAGGCTGCGTTGTGCTCCACCTCCGCGCGGATGGAGGCGGCATTCTCGCCCCGCACCCCCTGCTTTGCCAGCTTGGCGTACTGCTGCAGCACGTTCACGGCATCGGGCAGATAGTAATTGGCGAACCGCCGCACCTGCTTTGCCTTGGCGGGGGTGGCTTCCACCGTTTCCACAATGGAGCGGCCCGCCTTTTCCATCCGGGCCATGGCGGCGGAGAGCTGCGGGTCCGGCAGGGCTTCGTTCAGGGCATGGAGGGTATCCAGCTGCTGCTGCATCTCGGTCAGCATGGCATCCACATCGTCCACACCGGTATGGAAAGGCACTTCCGTCTCCACCACCCGGGGCGGGCAGATCTTTTTGGCCCCGGCAAAGGCCAGCACAGCCACGCCCAGCGCCGCCAGCAGTGCCCACAGCCGATAGACCGGAAGCACGGCACACAGCACCACAAATGCCAGCGCCGCCGCGTAGTACGGCAGGACACTGGGCTTCCGGGTGCGAATGATCTTGCTCATGGGTTCCTCCTTTTCCGGGAGCTGCGCCCCCTGTATCTTCCATAATAAATCCTTTTCCAGCGGGGCGCAAGCGTTTCACGAATTATTTACAGGTTTGAAATCGAAATGTCAAACCTCTCAGGCGCTTGCGCGCCAGCTCCCCTCATAGGGGAGCCCCTGGCAGATCGGGTAAGTCCGCACGGCATTCAAGGCAGAATCCAGTTCGACAATTCTTTCTGCCAGATCTCCCGTAATTTTTCCGGCCTGCAGGCGGCATTGGCGGGGCTGGTGCTGGGCAGCCTGACCGCCGGGATGCCGCTGACCGGCTCGAGATACTTTGTATAGATCTTATATGCCGTGGCCCCGTTGCAAAAAACAGCCTCAATGGGCGCTTTTGCCAGCAGACCGGCAATATCATTGGGCACCACGTCCCGGATGGACGCATCCGACGCGCCGGTGATGGTACAGCTTTCCAGCGTATCCCACAGGGCCAGCCCGTGGCGCAGGATGATCTGCTTTTTTGCTTCGATGTCCTCCCGGGCGGGCACAGGCTCCCCGGTCAGGGCCGCCAGCATGGGCCAGAAGCGGTTTTGCGGGTGGCCGTAGTAGAAGGACATTTCCCGGCTCTTGGGGCTGGGCCAGGTGCCCAGGATCAGCGCCCGGCTGTGTTCATTGTAGACCGGTGCAAAGCTCACTGCTTTTCCTCCGCAGCTTCCATCTGGCCCCAGGGGGAGCCAAGTTCATGGCCCGAGGGCTCCGCACGGGGGCCGTTGAACCACAGCTCCTCAATGAGGGCGGCAAGGCCGTCCTCCCGCACATCCCCGATGATGCGGTCTGCAGCTTCCTTGGCATCGTCCGAGCCGTTGGCCATGCAGCAGCCCAGTCCCGCCGCCTTCAGCATCCCCACGTCATTGGCGGAATCGCCCGCCGAAACAGCATCGGCCAGCGTCAGACCCACGGTTTCACACAGGTCAGCCAGACCCACCCCCTTATCAATGCCCTCCCGGACGATATCATAGCAGTGCCAGCTGCCCTCACGCACAGCACCCACCATCATAAAACGAAGGTTCAGGTGGCCGTACTTCCGGTTGAACGCCTCCAGCGCCTCATCGGGCAGGCAGGCAAAGGCGGCATGGGGCATATCGATGAGATGGCGGTCCTGATCCTCGCCGTCCTTGCAGGTCAGGCCGCTGCCACTCAGCTGGGCGTAGAAATCCCGGAGGCTCTCGTATTCGCAGTAGGCATAGTATCCATCCCGGAAATTGAACTGCAGAGGGTAGTTGTAATCCTCGCAGAAATCCACCAGGGCGTACATTTCCTCATTGGTCATCGGGTGCTCGGCGATGATTGCGCCGTCCCTGTCCACCACGCAGGCTCCGTTGTTGGTGATGGCGTAGTCGAACCGGATGCCGCCCAGCTGCTGCTTGTTGATCACGCAGTAGCCGCGGCCGGTGCTCAGCACAAATTTGCCGCCTGCGGCCTGCATCTTTTTCACGGCCTTGACCACCGCCGGGCGGGGGCAGGGCTCACCAAAGGGAACAAGGGTATTGTCGAAATCGCTTGCCAGAAGTTTGTATTGCATAGTTGCTCCTATTTCAGCATCCTCACCCTCTCAGGCCGCTTCGCGTCCAGCTCTCCCAAAGGGAGAGCTTTTGACATAATCGGAAACTTCCCAAAGACTGTCAAGACCTCCCACTTTGGGGGAGGTGGCATCGCGCAAGCGATGACGGAGAGGGTGAGGATGTTCAGTTGATGTGCTCGACCTGGATCTCAAGCGTTGTCCGATTGATGAGCGCCGTGGGGTCATCGGCATCCAGCAGATAGCTGAACTTTGCCGTGCCGCCCGCAGGCTCCGAGAGGTCGCACGCGATGCCGTCGCCGGTTACGCCCAGCGTAATGGGGCCGACCTCGGTCTCGTAGTAGCAGATGTTCCGGTAATCCCGCTGGATGACCAGCTGAGTGTTGATCTTGCCAAAGCGGAGCAGGGCCACCCGGCTGCCGTCCTCGGCGATCTTGATGGTGGTGGTGCAGCCCGCAAAGCCGATGGTCTCCGTCTCCTTATAGCTAATATAATAGGAACCGGCTTTTTTCAGGAAGCTGCCATAGGTCATCAGCTCGATCTTGTCTGTCTCCTCGGCGGGGAGGGGCTCCGTGTGCTCGAACTGCTCCGAGACGCTTCGGATCAGGATGCGGTAATCTTCGTTGTGTGCAGTGCTCACAGTTTTGTGTTCCTTCACTTTAATATTTGTCAATGGCGATCTGCTCCACCTCGCCGCCCTTGTACTCGCCCAGGAACAGGTCGGCTGTCTGCACGAACCCGTCCGGCGCGTCACTGACATAGAAATGGGCCTGCCCGGCGGGGTGGTCGGCCTTGAGCCCCCGCTCGCTCAGGATGCGCTCCAGATGGTGGGCGGCAGTCTTGGCCGGGTCTACCAGCACCACGTTCCGGCCCATGAACTCACCGATCATGGTCTTGATCAGGGGATAGTGGGTGCAGCCCAGGATCAGGGTGTCCACCCCGGCATCCCGGATCTCCGTCAGGTACTGGGCAATGACCAGCTTGGTGATCTCCTGCTTGTCCGGGGCGCTGTGATCCACATAGCCCGCTTCCACCAGCGGCACAAAGAGCGGGCAGGGACGGGCGGTGATCTCCACACCGGGTACCAGCCTGCGCAGGAGCGCCTCATAGCTGCGGGAACGGATGGTGGCTGCAGTGCCGATGACACCGATGCGCCGGTTCCGGGTGGAAAAGGCGGCCTCCCGGGCGGCGGCATCCACCACACCCAGATAGGGCACAGGGAGCTTTTCGGCCTCAGCGGCGGGGTAGGTGCTGGACACCGTGCCGCAGGCCGCCATGATGCACTTGACATCCTTGGAGAGCAGGAACGCGATGTCCTGCCGGGCATATTGCAGGATGGTCTCCGGGCTGCGGCTGCCGTAGGGCACCCGGCCGGTGTCGCCAAAGTAGACGATGTTTTCGTGGGGCAGCCGCCTGCGCAGCTCCCGCACGCCGGTCAGGCCGCCCAGGCCGCTGTCAAATACGCCGATGGGGCGGTTATCCATGCTGCTTTTCCGTCCTTTCCAGCGCAAGTTCGATCAGGTGATCAATCAGGGCGGGCACGGGAGTGCCCTCGTGCTCCATGAGCTTGGGGTACATGCTGATGGGAGTGAAGCCGGGGAAGGTGTTGATCTCGTTGATCATCACCCGGTTGGTACCATGCTCCACAAAGAAATCGCAGCGGGCCAGGCCCTCGCAGTTCAGGGCGGTGTAGGCCATGGCGGCGTAGGTCTTGACCTCGTCCAGCTTTTCTTCGCTGAGTCTGGCCGGGATGACCACCTGGCTTACGCCGTTCTTGTACTTGTCGTCATAGGTATAGAACTCGGCACCGGCCAGGATCTCGCCCGGGCGGGTGGCCACGGCAGGGTCAGAGCCGATGACGGCACACTCGACCTCGTGGCCGTCCACAAAGGCCTCGAACACCACCTTGTGGTCGTTTTCAAGGGCCAGTGCAATGGCCTGCTTGAGTTCATCCCGGTCGTGGGCCTTGGTGATGCCCACGCTGGAACCGGCATTGGCAGGCTTGACGAAGATGGGCCAGCCCAGCTTGGCAATGGCACCGTCACACACGCCGTCCAGGTCGCTCTCGATCTCCCAGCGGCAGGCGCTCAGCCACTTAGTGTGGGGAATACCGGCGGCATCGAACAGAGCGTTGGCCACGGCCTTGTCCATGCAGACAGCGCTTGCCAGCACGCCGCAGCCCACATAGGGGATGCCGGCAAGCTCCAGCAGGCCCTGCACGGTGCCGTCCTCGCCCCACAGGCCGTGGAGCGCGGGGATGACTACATCCACGTGCAGCTTTTCCACCTGACCGGACGGGGTGAACAGGATCATGCCGTGGTCGGCGCGGTCGGGGCTGATGACGCAGGGCATGTTGCCGGGCAGCTCTTCCCAGCTGCCGTCGGCCATCTGGGCGCTGGTGGCCTCGGTGCACAGCCAGCGGCCCTCCCGGGTGATGCCCACGGTCAGCACCTCGTAGCGGGCGCGGTCCAGGTTGTCCACAAAGGTACCGGCGGACACGCGGCTGACCTCGTGCTCGCTGGACATGCCGCCAAACAGCACGACGACACAGAGTTTATCTTCAGATTGCATCATGATCTCTCCTGATCTTATGGCCGGAAGGGGCGCTTTGCCCGGGGCCGGATTTTCTATAAGCAGTTATAGACACTTTATTATACTATATCTATGCGGCGGATTCAAGGCGTAGGCCAAAACAGGCAGGAGAGAAAAAATTCAAAAAAGTCTCAAAAACGCAAAAAATCCGCTTGACGAATGGCAAAACGCGTGATACAATGATATCACCTCTTTTGCGGGGTTATTAAGTGCGCCCTGTTTTTAGGGCGTGCACCGCAAGCCGAGGGAGGTTCAAAACAACCGTTATAATGGAGGTGTCAACAAATGACCGTTAAAATCACTCTGGCCTGCACCGAGTGCAAGCAGCGCAACTACAACACCACGAAGAACAAGAAGAACAACCCCGATCGTCTTGAGATGAAGAAGTACTGCCGTTTCTGCAAGAAGCACACGGTTCACCGCGAGACGAAGTAAGAAAGGCGGACGCATCATGGCAGACAAAACCGAGAAAAAGCCGGGCTTTGTAGCCAGAATGAAGGGCTTTGGCGCAAACATCGCCAAGTTCTTCCGCGACACGAAGAGCGAACTGAAGAAGGTCGTGTGGCCGTCTAAGGCGGACGTTAAGACCAACACCATCGTCGTGCTCGTGACCGTGGCGATCGCAGCCGTTGTGATGATCGCGCTGGATGCCATTTTCGGCGGCATCCTGGGCCTGATCATCGGCGCATGATTCATCTTGAAACGGAGGCTTAACCAAAATGGAAGAACAGACCAATGAGGCCCTTTGGTATGTAGTCCACACCTATTCCGGTTACGAGAACAAGGTTGCGAACGACCTACAGACCATGGTGGAAAACCGCCATCTGCAGGACCTGATCTGTGACATCAAGGTTCCTACCGAGATGGTGCCTGAGATCAAGGACGGCAAGGAGCGTATGGTGGAGCATAAGCTGTTCCCCGGCTACGTTCTGGTCAAGATGGTCATGAACGACGATACCTGGT
>OMFD01000491.1_pt1 | contig 25163 bp, 21 predicted proteins | sample 1645541 | NCBI WGS metagenome assembly OMFD01 (sample SAMEA103958149, study PRJEB25191) | human gut metagenome | biome: human-associated habitat [ENVO:00009003]; feature: intestine environment [ENVO:2100002]; material: feces | place: Germany | collected 2013/2015
ATTCATCCAAATCATGCTTAACAAATTTATCGAATGAAATCAAAACAGCTTCTAACTATCAAAAAGAAGTTGCAGGTTTCTACAATCTTTACGAGCCGATAACCCATATTCCTGTGGAGGGCGATTTCAAGCATATCCGCTCGTTGGTGGAACACATTTTCGGTGAGCAGTATGAGTTGGGAATGGATTACCTTCAACTGTTATATCTGAAACCGACACAGAAATTGCCGATACTTCTGTTGGTTTCGGAAGAACGGAATACAGGCAAGAGTACATTCTTGAACTTCTTGAAAGCATTGTTTCAGGATAATGTTACTTTCAATACGAATGAGGATTTCCGCAGTCAATTCAATGCCGATTGGGCAGGCAAACTGATGATAGTTGTGGATGAAGTGCTGCTCAACCGCCGTGAGGATAGCGAACGGTTGAAGAATCTTAGCACAGCCCATTCCTATAAAATGGAATCCAAAGGAAAAGACCGCTATGAAGTGCAGTTCTTCGCTAAGTTTGTGCTGTGTTCCAATAACGAGAATTTCCCCGTTTACATTGAGGCGGAGGAAACACGTTATTGGGTAAGGAAGGTTAACCGATTGGAGAAGGATGATACTTCGTTTCTACAGAAATTGAAAGACGAAATCCCAGCATTTTTGCACTATCTGTTGCATCGTGACTTGACAACCAAAGAAGAAAGTCGAATGTGGTTTTCGCCGTCACTCATACGCACGGAAGCATTGGAGAAAATCATCCGCAGCAATCGGAGCCGCATAGAACTTGACATGGCTGAACTGCTGCTCGACATCATGGACTGCATGCAGGTGGATGTGGTGGATTTCTGCATCAACGACCTATTGGCGTTGTTCAACTATTCTATGGTAAGAGTGGAACGCCACCAAGTGAGGAATGTCCTGCAACAGTGTTGGAAACTGGAGCCTGCTCCCAATGCGCTGTCTTATTCCACTTACCAAATATCCGTGTTGCCGGGACAGAAGTATTCAGCATCACCCAAGAAAGTCGGTCGCTTTTACACCGTCACCCGAGAAATTCTGAAAGACTATCGTTGAGTTTGTTGAATTTGATGAAATATAGGGAGAAACGTATGAGCAAGGCTTATATGATTCAACAATAGTCTCAACAGTTTTCAACAGAATTGCTGGCCAAAAAAGAAAAGTAGAATCCTAAACCGTTGGATGCGATTTTTATTTTCCCTTTTGTCGGTACTCTCTCAACAAAGTCAACAAAATCAACGAGAAATAAACAATCACAAGACTTCTAAAATAACAGTCACATGAAGAAAGAAGATTTGATACCAATTATCGCACAGCGCAATCCGCTCTTGGCGGATGCGGTCGGCAAAATGGTCGGCTACATTCAAGACAGGTGGGCAGCACCGTACCCCTCAAAGGAACAGACGGAATCGGTCAATGCCTACCTCCGTTCAGTCCATGCTGACGGTAACGGTACGATGAGCGAGAACAATATTGCACACCGCAGGATTGCCACGCAGGTGATAACCATTAACGCAATCCGTGTGCTTGACCATGACCAGCTCGACCGTTTGCAGGATGTGCTGAACCATATCGCAGCGGACAGGGAATACCATATGCCGGAACACGGGTATGGCATGGGCAGGTAGCTGACCAGTGTAACACCTATAAATATCATAGACTATGTGCAAGAACGAACAGACCATACATTACTGCACCATCCTTTCCGCCGGGCAGTGGGATTTCCTTTTGGACGGCAGATCCGCCATTGACAGGCAGAAGTGCCTGCACAGGCTGATGACCGCAGCCGTGCGGACAAAGACCGCCCACCGTATCAAGGGAGTTGAGATTGAGTTGGAGGTGGGACAGGCGGCAGCTTCCGATGTGGAACTGGCGGAATACATGGGCTGCAACCGAAAGACCATCGGAAAGCTCATCGGCAGCTTCAACAGGCTTGGTATGCTGACCACCCGAACCAACAACCGAACATCCATACACACCCTGCATTTTCTTACGGGGTGGTATGTGGATGGTGTCCTGCTGACTAATCCCCATTATGTCAAGCCTGCGGCAGTTTCCAAAGGACAGGCAGACGGAGTGCGGACACCATACTCTAATGATATGCCGTCGGAGAACAAACCGTGTACCGTGCCGGATGGTTGCCAGTGCCCAAGGCTGGAAGCGGACAGCATGGCAGGCGGAGCAGCCGCCCTTTCTTTTTCCCTATGTTCGCCTGTGGTTTTCGACAGTTCGGAGAACAGAGCGGATGCGGAGGACAAAGCCGACAATCCCCATATCGCAGACAATGACAACGGACAGCATGAAAACAATCCTATAGAAAGCCCGAAAGAAGCGCAGAACGGCACGATTGGCGGCGTGGAAGACCCGACATAGCCGGGAGGGACTGACGGGCGCACAGCGCAGGATTTCAGCGGTACTCCGTTGGCGTTGCGTGACTGACTGGGCTTGCCCAGATATAGCCCACTATAACTACACGCTTCGCTTCCGTAGTTGTGGGCTCTCCCGAGGGGCTGGGCGTTGCCCCGTCCCACTTATGGCTCTGCCCTAAGAACCCGGTCGGAGGCTGTCAGCCCCCAACGCCCCCGACCAAAGAGTGACCCCCTCTTTGGAATCTCCGCTTAGTGGCTTCCACCCCTAAGAACCCGGAGCAGGAAGTGACCCTCTCCCTGCACCCTCCGATTAAGGCTCTGCCCTAATAACCCGAAGTGAAACTCAAAATACAGAAAGCCTATGGCACAGAAGACATCCATCAACATCAAGCCGTGCAACATCGGCAGCAGCGAAGCGCATAACAAGCGGACAGCGGAATACCTCGCCAATATCCGCAGGGAGAAATTCTACATCCGTACCGACCTTATGGCAGGAAACGAGGCATGGGTATCACCTGATTTCGGTGAAGCCACGCTCACCGACCGCTACAATCAGATAGCCACTATGGTCAAGGAAAAGACAGGTCGGGCGATGCAGACCAAAGACCGGGAAAGGGTGAACAAGAAGACGGGTAAGGTGACCATCGTCCGTGGCAGCACTCCGCTCAAGGAGGGCGTGGTTGTCATCAAGGACGACACCACGATGGAACAGCTGCGGCACTTCTGCGAGGTGTGTAAGCAGCGTTGGGGTATCACAGCCTTGCAGGTGTTCATCCACCGTGACGAGGGACATTACGGAATACCCGGCGACAATGCCACATGGAAGCCCAACCTCCACGCCCACATCGTATGGGACTGGATGAACCACGATACGGGCAAATCCTGCAAACTGGACGAGAAAGCCATGAGCGAGATGCAGACCGTTTTGGCTGAGTGCCTGGAAATGGAAAGGGGCACCTCAAAAGAGGTGACGGGAAAGGAACATTTGGAACGCACGGACTTCATCATCGCCAAGCAGAAGCAGGAAGCTGAACAGGCGAAAGCCGCAAGGCAAGCCGCCATCGCCGCCAAGGAGGAAGCGGAACTCATGTCTGTAGAAAACGAGAACAAGGCAAAAGAGCAGTACCGCCGTTTCCTCGACAGCGAGATTGCCGAAAAGGAGCAGCAACTCAAAGACGAGCGCAAGGCGAAAGTGGACAGCATACTGGACAGTGTCGGCAACCTTGTGGGGGTCGGCAAGTCCGCAGCGGTCTAAAAAGAAAACGCCAAACTAAAAGCCGAGAACGAGCGCATGAAGAAAGCCTTTACCGGAGCCGTAAAGGAAAAGGTGGAGGAACGAACAAAGGCATTGGTCGCAGAAAAACAGAAAGCCGAATCGGAGCGTGACAGGGCTTTGGTACAGAGCCGTTCATTTACTATTGAAAGGGACAAGGCGGTACGGCAGCTTCAGGAGCAAAAGGACGGCGAGCGGCAGCGCATCAGCCAAGCGGTGAACCAAGCAACGGCGAAGAAAGACAAGACCATCCAACTGTTGCAAAGTACGCTGAAAACGAACAGAGAGATTTTGGACATCATTGCTGATATGCTTTATGCTGCCAGCGAGGTTTTCAAACGTGCCATTGATGCGATTATCCATTACGGCACGGAAAAATACAAATCCATATTCGGCAATGATGAAGCCGCAGACATCAAGAGCGTAATGCAGGATTACGGCAAGTCTATGAAGCAGCAACAAGCAATTGGCTCTTGGCTATGTGACTATGCGGAAAGCAGACACCCCTTTGATGAAATCAAACATCAACAGACCCGAAAAGAGATTGCCGATGTCGCTAATGGGGCATATGATTGGAAATTTGAATGCACGAGAGGAGGAATTAGTCTATAAGTTCAGATAACATCAGTCCGAACTGTACCCGCAAGGAAACGGAACACGCTCAGGAGACAACAGACTTAAAAACCGGATTATATGGCAAAACTATATTATCGGCAGTCTCAGTTTCCTGTTGCTCAAAATAAGCGATATTTTCCGCAAGTCGGTAAACAGCATCATCCGCTTTGCAAGGGATTATTACAAACGACGTTTTAATACCGAGCAGGTTTCAGACATCAAGAGTGTCCTTCACCTCTTTAATAATGACTGGTAATCACACCGTGCAACCGGAAATTTCCTGCCTTTCTCAGCCAAGCAAAAAGGAAACTTGGATAGCCATGAACAAATCAAAGCCAAACGAGAGATTGGTAACGTGGTGGAGGGACATTACGACCATCTTCGGCAGCAAGGCTTTTCGATGAAAAGACAAAAAATATCAGCAGATTTGCACATACCGAATCTGCTGATATTTACACAGTTCATATAATGACATACTTTTTACTTATCTTTTGTATATTCTATTCTTTTCTAAAAATGCAATAGCCTCTTCATCCCCACTTTGTGCTGCTTCTAAATATAATCTACTTGCTTCGTCAATGTTTTTATCAGTCCCAAGTCCCCATAAATAACAATCTGCTAAATATTTTTTTGCCCTTACATCCCCTTCACTAACAGCTTTCTTATATAAATCATAAGCTCTTTTTTCGTTTTTATTAACGCCTATTCCACGCATATAACTTACGCCTAAACAGCATGATGATTCCCCATCTCCTAAATCGGAAGCTTTCTTAAACCATTTATTAGCTTCAGATGCGTCTTTATTTACACAAATTCCATTTAGATAAAGATTTGCTAAAGTCCTAATCGATTCGACATAATTATTTCCCGCAGCTTTTTTCAACCAATAAAGGCCATCTATGATATTTTTTTCTACTCCATCTCCTTCTAAAAATATTAGGGCTAAAATATGTTGTGCCTTTGAATAATTTTGATTTGCAGATTTAGTTAACCAATGTATTGCTCTTTGCATATTAATAGGCAGTCCATCTCCTTTAATACAAGCTATACCGAAATTATATTGTCCTATTTTATCTCCCTCTAGTGCTTTCGTTAAATGCGTCTGAGCAGGTTCATCAATAGTTGTAAGACCCATCTCTACTTCTATAACATTTTGTTCGTCTTTTTTAAAAAATAATCGACCAATTACTTCTCTTATACCCATAATTTACTTTACACGCTATTTTTTTGTACTTATTATAACTGAATTAATTCATAACAAAAGAACCATATACACTATGTGACGCAAAAATATAAAGAAAACTAATACGCTCATAATTTATCCATTGCAAAACATGATTTTATTTAACTAACGTGAGTTCGATATAAGATCAAATTATAATCTACTAGTAAATAAGAACATAGCGACAAAAGTATTAAATTTATAGTGCTCAATTATAACATTTAAACGATTACCGCTATGTTTCCAGAGTCTAAAGTTACAGAGATTTATTGTATGGCCGATGATTTTTGCAAGGAATTTGCGTTGCAGCAGGAAAAATATATGATAGGAGACAAGAAACAGAACCATCGCAACAAGCCTAACCGTATGAATGATGCTGAGATTATGGTTATTCTTATCCTGTTTCATTCCGGTGGTTTCCGCTGCTTTAAGCATTACTATAAGGAATATGTGTGCAAACATCTGAAACACCTTTTCCCACGTTTGGTATCCTATAACCGTTTCGTGGAACTGGAAAAGGAAGTACTGCTTCCCTTGACTATTTTCATTAAGAAAGTCCTGTTGGGAACCTGTACAGGTATCAGTCTTATCGACTCCACTCCCTTGCGTGTATGCCGTAACCAAAGAATCCTTATTCATAAGACATTTGAGGGACTTGCCGATCGTGGAAAATGTTCCATGGGCTGGTTCTTCGGATTCAAGTTGCATCTGATAATCAATGACAAGGGTGAGATTCTCAATTTTATGTTCACGCCCGGAAACGTGGATGACCGGGAACCATTGAAACAGGGTAAGTTCCTGGAAAACATCAAAGGAAAATTATGTGCAGACAAGGGATATATTGGCCAGGCTCTGTTTGAGAATCTTTTCCTTAATGGTATACAGCTTGTCACTAAGGTTAAAAACAACATGAAGAACTCACTGATGAGTATTGCCGACAAGATTCTGCTCAGAAAAAGAGCCTTGATTGAAACGGTCAATGATGAACTGAAGAATATTGCACAGATCGAACATTCCAGGCATCGTTCCTTTAACAACTTCATTGCAAATTCCTTGTCGGCTATTGCGGCATATTGCTTTTTTGAGAAGAAACCCGCCATTGACGTGAATTTTGTCAATGACGGACAACTGTCTATTTTCTAATTTTATTTCGAACTCACGTTAACTACAAGAAAAGTAAAATAGAACTTAATTTCAATACTTATGTTGCTTGGCAATATAAGAAAAGGGACACTTCAATAGGTATTGTAATTTTTATAATGTAACCCTTTTGTGCTTCGTTTGTTATTTCCATACCCTAAACATCTTATCCTCAATGTTCTGTGACACATATTGCATTGGCAACTTTGCATAGATTTCAGTTGTCTTTATGGATGTATGCCCCATCATAATTTGCAGAACTTCTTTGGTTGGGATATGCCATGCCCGAGAGCCACCGTACAGGCGAATGTATGCCGGGCAGCACGTGTGGTTAAAGGAAAAAAACAACCGAGAGCCAAACCTATACCTTTGAGAAATTGGTTGTACTTCTGATTGGAGGTTATCTCCACCTTATAATTATTACGTTCCAATATCTTCCGTATGATGAGCAGAATAGCAGAATGGATGTAACAAATTCATTCCCGGTCTTTATGCGATGTCCGTCAATATAGTCCTTGCCGTCAATGACAACAACGTGCTGGTTGTAATCAAACGATTTTGCATCGCTGTATACCATACCTATGAACGTTTGAAAAAGGAAGAAAGTACAGATGCCTGTTCGTTACGGTATCTATACTTTCTTCCCGTATATGGATTAACTTTTTCAGTTAAGCTTCGGCGAGATAAGGGCGGTCGCTTTTTTCGCCACGCTTATCTTGAAAACATTCGTAAGGATTTGCTTTGATAAGCTCAAGTCGGCAAGCTTCAGACACATACGACTTAAACCGCTTGTGGTAGTTGTGGATGGCAGCTTGGCTCCTGATGATTGGTTCCCTTTTGTCGTATAGGCCTGTTCTTTCTTTATAAAAAGGTCAAACTGATAGATGTGTTGCAGGGTTATATCGTAAAGGTCTTGAACTTGCCGAAACGCTCCAGTGCCTTGTAGGTGGTGAGATGCCCTTTTCGGGTACCTTCACGAAGCGGACGGTTGTTGATACGCTCCCTAAGAAGCTACGTCATAAAGTTTCGGCGGTTACCACCATCCGCACTCAGATAGGTTTTGAATTGAGCGATGGTTATGTAGTCCTTGTTCACCTGCATGGCGATAAGGATATGCCAAACTCTGTTACTTTCTTCTGAATTTCCTCGTTGAGGACAATGACACGCGGATGATTCACCATCATACCATCCTCCCATTGATTGAGGGTGACACTATGCCTTGAATAGAAGAACGACAGATTTGGATATTCTTCTTATTAAAAATTCATAAGAATTTTCTGCAATCCCATGGAATTTCAGAAGGTCACCATTACAGAGTTTTGCTTCAAAAAGGTCACCTGAGGGTCACCAATAAAAGGAAAAGCACCTACAATATCTTTGTAAGTGCTTGATTCTTAAAGTGGACCAGCCAGGGCTTGAACCTGGGACCTCCAGATTATGAGTCTGTTGCTCTAACCAACTGAGCTACAAGTCCAAAGAACATTTTTATTAAAACTGATGCAAAAGTAATGGTTTCAGTTGAAACTTGCAACTATTGAGCAGAAAAAATTAATAAAAAAATCAAATCAATCCGGATATATAAATATATATTGTAAATTTGCGGAACTGAATACTTAAATAAATCGACTTATGTCACAAAATGTAAATGAACCTCATCTGACGGGACTTACCGACCAGGAAGTTCTTACCAGCCGTCAACAACACGGAGAGAATCTGCTGACTCCTCCCAAACGTCCCTCTATTTGGAAACTTTACCTGGAAAAATTTCAGGATCCTGTAATCCGAGTTCTATTAGTAGCCGCCGTATTCTCCCTGATTATATCCATTATTGAAAATGAATATGCCGAAACCATCGGTATTTTCTTTGCCATTTTTCTGGCTACCGGAATCGGATTCTATTTTGAATATGATGCCAACAAAAAATTTGATCTGCTGAATGCCGTTGGTGAGGAAACTCCTGTTACGGTCATCCGAAACGGAAAAATCCGGGAGATTCCGCGCAAGGATATCGTAGTCGGAGATATTGTCGTATTAAACACGGGAGAAGAAATTCCAGCTGACGGTACATTACTGGAAGCAGTCTCTCTGCAGGTCAACGAGTCAAGTCTGACCGGTGAGCTAATGGTCAACAAAACAACAGACGAAGCTCACTTCGACGACGAAGCTACTTATCCGTCGAATACCGTTATGCGAGGTACAACTGTTACGGACGGACACGGAATCATGAAAGTGGAGCGTGTCGGAGATGCAACAGAAATCGGTAAGGTGGCACGTCAGGCAACAGAACAGAACCAGGAGCAGACCCCGCTGAACATTCAGCTGACCAAACTGGCCAACCTGATCGGAAAAGCCGGATTTACGATTGCTGCCCTGACTTTTATTATCTTTACCAGCAAAGATTTGTATCACTACCTTTCTCTCAATGAAGTCAATGACTGGCATCAATGGATGGAGATCGCACGTATCGTTCTGAAGTACTTCATGATGGCTGTTACCCTGATTGTCGTAGCAGTTCCGGAAGGATTGCCGATGAGTGTTACCCTGAGTCTGGCCCTGAACATGCGCCGTATGCTCAAGACCAACAACCTGGTGCGCAAGATGCATGCCTGCGAAACCATGGGAGCCATCACTGTAATCTGTACAGATAAGACAGGAACACTGACTCAGAATCTGATGCAGGTCTACGAAGCCAAGCTGGATGAAAGCCAGCCTGACCTGATTGCTGAAGGCATTGCAACCAACTCAACTGCTTTTCTGGAAGAAAAAGGAGAAAACGAAAAACCGAGCGGAGTAGGAAATCCGACAGAAATCGCCCTGCTTCTCTGGCTGAATGCACAGGGAAAGAATTACATGCCTCTGCGCGAACAGGCTAAGATTGTCAATCAGCTGACTTTCTCTACTGAACGGAAATACATGGCTACTCTGGTGGATTCACCCATCCAGGGAAAACGGGTACTTTATATTAAAGGTGCTCCGGAAATCGTCATGAGCAAATGTCAGTTAAGCAGTCAGGAAGTAACCTCTTTCAACGAACAGCTGCTTGCTTACCAGAACAAAGCGATGCGTACTCTGGGATTGGCTTACAAGTATATCCCGGAAGGAGCATCCGAAGATTGCTCTGAACTGGTCAATGAAGGCGGTCTGACATTTCTGGGTATTTTTGCCATCAGCGACCCGATCCGGCCGGATGTTCCGGATGCAGTCAAGAAATGCCAGTCTGCCGGCATCAGCGTAAAGATTGTAACGGGAGATACTCCGGGTACAGCCACGGAAATTGCCCGTCAGATCGGCTTGTGGAAGCCGGAAGATACGGAACGTAACCGGATCACCGGTGTGGAATTTGCTGCACTGAGCGATGAAGAGGCACTTGAACGTGTACTCGACCTGAAAGTTATGAGCCGTGCCCGCCCGATGGACAAGCAGAGACTGGTTCAGCTGCTCCAGCAGAAAGGGGCCGTAGTTGCCGTAACCGGTGACGGAACAAACGATGCTCCGGCTCTAAACCATGCCCAGGTAGGCTTGTCTATGGGTACAGGTACTTCCGTAGCCAAAGAAGCCAGCGATATTACCCTGCTTGATGATTCCTTCCACAGCATTGCAACGGCTGTCATGTGGGGACGTTCGCTCTACAAGAATATCCAGCGCTTTATCGTCTTCCAGCTGACCATTAATGTCGTAGCATTGCTTAGTGTATTGCTGGGAGCTTTCTTTGGAACTGAACTGCCATTGACCGTAACTCAGATGCTTTGGGTAAATCTGATTATGGATACCTTCGCTGCCATGGCACTGGCTTCCATTGCACCAAGTATGGACGTAATGAACGAAAAGCCGCGCAAGCGTACAGACTTCATCATCAGTCCGGCCATGCGAAACAATATATTCGGTGTGGGACTGGGATTCCTGGTCATCCTCATGGGCCTGCTGGTTTATTTCAAGAATCTGCCCGGAGGTATGGATACCCGTCATCTGACCATCTTCTTCACGATCTTCGTCATGCTGCAATTCTGGAACCTGTTTAATGCAAGTGTATTCGGAACCAACCATTCTTTCTTCAAGGATGCAAGCCATGCCATGGGTATGCTGGGAGTAGCCGCCATTATCCTGGTAGGCCAGCTTCTGATCGTATCATTCGGCGGTAAGGTGTTCCGTACGGTTCCTTTATCCGTAGAAGACTGGATCTACATCATCGCCGGTACGTCCGTCGTATTGTGGCTGGGTGAAATTATACGCGGTGTAAAACGATTAACCAACAAATAATGAAACAGAACATTCGTCATATTATATTCGATCTGGGAGGAGTCCTGCTGAACCTGGACGTAGAAGGTTGTACCCGGGCTTTTGAAAAGGCCGGACTAAAAGACATCCGTTCAGTACTTACCGGAACCAACGAAGGAGGTATTTTCAGCGAGTATGAACGAGGAGAAATCGGTACTCCGGAATTCAGAGACGGTATCCGTCAGCTGGCCAGTCAGTCTCTGACAGACGATGAAATAGACCGGATGTGGATCAATGAACTTTTAGATATTCCGCAGGAGAAACTGGATTTACTGGTTTCTCTGCGGAGCAAATATGATATTTATCTGCTCAGCAACACCAATGAACTTCACTGGCAGCATGTTGTCGAGAGCCTGCTTCCCCAACAAAATTACCGGGTCGAGGATTTGTTTAAGGAAACATTTCTTTCCTTCAGAATGAAACTGGCCAAGCCAGATCCGGAAATATTCCGGGAGGTACTCCGCCAGGCCGGGCTTAAACCGGAGGAAACTTTATTCATTGATGATTCTGCCGTAAACTGCCAGGCTGCACAGTCTGTCGGCATCCAAACAGAACATTACAAACCCGGCAATGACTTAAGTCTGCTGTTCAACTGAGAAAATGGAGATACTGACAGAGAATCCATCACTGGTCTTACCGCCAAGCATTGCCACCATCGGATGCTTTGACGGTGTACACCGCGGTCATCGCTACCTGATCCAACAGGTATGTGAGGCTGCCGTGAAGCGGGGATTACATACAACCCTGATTACGTTCCCCATACATCCCCGACAAGTTATGCAGGCAGACTATCAGCCACAACTGCTTTCCTGCCTCCCCCAAAAAACGGCTTTACTGAAACAGCTTCAGGCTGACTACTGCCTGATGTTGCCTTTTACACATGCACTCTCCCGTCTCTCGGCCAAGGAATTCATGAACATGCTGCATGAACAGTTCAACATTCAGGCCTTGCTTATCGGGTATGACCATCGGTTCGGCCACAACCGGAGCGAAGGATTTCAAGACTACTGCCGCTATGGGAAAGAACTTGGAATGGAGATTATTCAGGCACAGGCTCTCATAGAAAATGGAGTATCTATCAGTTCCTCCATCATCCGCAAACTGCTGAAAGAGGGAAATGTAAAAGATGCCAATCATTTCCTGGGTTATTCCTACTATCTGGACGGCAAAGTTGTCAACGGATACAAAGTCGGACGGACACTGGGATTTCCGACTGCCAATTTAAGACCGTCATGTCCGGACAAACTGATTCCGGAAGAAGGAGTATATGCGGTCCATGTATATCTGAAAGAACAGCGCTTTGCCGGAATGCTGAATATCGGTCACCGCCCGACTCTCAATAATGGTAGTGATCTGAGCATTGAAGTTCATATTCTGGATTTCAATGCTAACATCTATGACCAGTCCATGCGGATTGAATTTGTGCAGCGTATCCGTACCGAACAGAAATTTACCGGCCTCAACGAACTGATCGAACAACTCCAGCAGGATCGGAAAGAAGTCAGAAAGTTATTGCTGGAGTGATATGTCATATATCTCACGCAGATCTGCAAAAGCAAGTTAAATATATCGTTTTTCGATAATTTTCAATAGAGATTATTTGCACAATAATAAATTAGCCCTACCTTTGCGTTATCGAAAAACGATATATTTTTATTGAAAAGCGAAGTGTAACAGTTATTGCAGCCACAAACAAACCGTAAAACACGACAAAACTTTTACTGAAGCTAAAAATATAGATCTCATGAAACGTACCATTAAACTTATCATCTACTTCATTGCCTATCAGCTGGCGTTCAGCAGCTTTCCGGCTATTGCATACATGCTGCGTACTCATAGTTTCGAAATGCCTTTGGCAACCGATGAAACATACATATTCCAGACCTTGCTCTGCAGCCTGCTGGCCTCTCTGGCAGTAATCATTCACTTAATTGCAGGCAGATACGTCTCACTGAACCGGCAAAACTTCAGCCCGCTTTCCGTATCACTGCTGATCACCTGCGCCCTGTTCGTTACAGGAATGGGGATGTGGAGCAATTATCTGAACGAATTGCTGGGCGTTTCCATGTCTCCCCAGTTGCAACAGGCTTTTGAGATGCTGATGCAACATCCGCTCGGAATCATTTCCACCGTTATTATGGCTCCTGTTGTAGAAGAACTGTTGTTCCGAGGTGCCATCGAAGGACATCTGCTCAGAATCTGGAAGAAACCGGCCTATGCCATCATCGTATCTTCTTTGCTGTTTGGACTGGTACACGGCAATCTTGTCCAGGCTCCTTTTGCTTTTCTCCTCGGACTTGCACTCGGATGGATCTACTATCATACGGGAAGTCTGCTCCCCAGTATCCTAATGCACTTTATCAACAACCTGACAGCTACCCTGACCTATCATCTTTCCGGAGATCCCGACACGACTTTAACCGAAACCTTCGGGGCTACAGGAGCGCTCTGTATAGCTTTGGGAGGCATCGTACTGACAATTCTCTGCGTCTGGATCATCCGCAGCAGACTGATCACCCAACCTGCAGTCTGGGTTTCTACGACTCCAACCTCTGACAACACAATCTAAAAATCTTTCTTATGAAACATATCAAATTATTGGGCATCCTTACCATTCTGATTATCATCACAGAGTTCGTCCTTTCCATACCTTCGGGCATGGAGAGTTTTCAGGAAGGCATGGAAGCCGGAATGCAAGAAGCCACAGCCTGCAAGAATAACGCCCAGACACCCCTGCCACATCCGATAAAGGTTACTGTGCAGGTCAGTCCCGTAAACGCACCGCTGCAGACAGTAACACTGAACTGCGGACAGAACCGGACCACGCAGGCTGTATATGCAACGGACAGTATTACCTGTAACATCAGTGAACCAGCTTCGCACGCCATACTGACTATCATCAGTATCATTACATTATTCCCTGTCCTCTACGGAGTATACAGCCTGATCCGTCTGCTTATCTGCGTTTCACGAAAAGAAGTTTTCTCCCGAAGAAACTGCTGGTGGCTTCGTTGGTTCACTTACAGTACAGCACTCTTTTCCCTGCTCATTACTCTTTCTGAATGGGTATTGGAAAGAGCAGCCCTCCAACAAATACAGCTGCCCGGATATGAAATTACCGGAATCGACAAAACTTATGTCGAATGGTCCAGCCTTTTTGTTATGATGCTCCTGACTGAGATTTTCGCCGCCGGCGTAAAACTGCAGGAAGAACAAGATTTAACCATTTAGCCACAAAGCCTATGCCTATTATCGTAAATTTAGATGTCATGATGGCAAAGCGGAAGATCTCGCTGGGCGAGCTGGCCGAACGAATAGACCTGACCCCCGCAAACCTTTCCATACTGAAAACAGGAAAGGCCAAAGCCATCCGCTTTTCCACCCTGGAAGCAATTTGCAGGGAATTAGAATGTCAGCCGGGAGATCTGCTGGAATACCGTCCTGATTCTTCATTGTAATCAAAGAAAAAAGATACAAAATGTCACATTCATAACTGATTATCCATTTATTGTCCGTATCTTTGCAACGAATTAGATAGTAAAACTGAATGAAGACATTTGAAGAATTAGGCGTTTCCCCGGAAATACGGAAAGCGATCGAAGAAATGGGATATGAGAATCCCATGCCTGTACAAGAAGAAGTAATACCGTATCTGTTGGGAAATGGCAATGATGTTGTGGCTCTGGCACAAACCGGAACCGGAAAAACAGCCGCATTTGGTCTGCCGCTGATACAAAAAATTGATGTAAGCCGTCGTGTTCCACAAGCTTTGATCCTCTGCCCTACCAGAGAATTGTGTCTGCAAATCGCAGGCGATCTGACTGATTATTCCAAATACATTACCGACCTGAAGATTTTGCCTGTCTATGGTGGTTCATCCATTGAAAGCCAGATTAAAAGTCTGAAAGCCGGAGTACATATCATCGTAGCAACTCCCGGACGTCTCATCGACCTCATGGAACGGAAAGTGGCCCGTCTGGACACTGTAGCCGACGTCGTTATGGATGAAGCCGACGAAATGTTGAACATGGGATTCACAGACAGCATCAACGCTATTCTGGAAAAGGTTCCTGAAGAACGGAACACCCTGATGTTCTCAGCAACCATGAGCCCTGAAATAGCCCGGATTGCAAAGACTTATCTCCATGATGCCAAGGAGATTACAATCGGTACCAAAAACGAAGGAAGCAAAAATGTTCACCACATTGCCTACACCGTTCATGCCAAAGACAAATATCTGGCATTGAAACGTGTGGTTGACTTCTATCCACAGATCTATGGTATCATCTTCTGCCGTACCCGAAAAGAAACGCAGGAAATAGCTGACAAACTGATCCAGGATGGCTACAACGCCGATTCTCTTCACGGAGAATTAAGTCAGGCACAACGGGATCTGGTCATGCAGAAATTCCGCCAACGTCATTTACAGTTATTGGTAGCGACTGATGTAGCAGCCCGCGGTCTTGATGTAAATGACTTGACTCATGTCATCAACTATGGACTGCCGGATGATACGGAAAGCTATACTCACCGTAGCGGACGTACCGGAAGAGCCGGTAAAACCGGTGTATCCATCGCCATCATCAACCTGAGAGAAAAAGGTAAAATGCGCGAGATCGAACGGATCATCAAAAAGAAATTTGATATCGGTACCCTGCCAACCGGTAAGGAAATCTGCGAACAGCAATTGATCAAGTTGATCGACGATATAGAAAAAGTCAAAGTAGACGAAGAAGAAATCGAAACATTCTTGCCCGGAATTTACCGCAAACTGGAATGGCTCAGCAAGGAAGACCTGATTAAACGCGTGGTTTCCATGGAGTTCAACCGTTTCCTTGACTATTATAAAAATGCTGCGGAAATTGAGCAACCGAAAGGCAACGAAAAAAGAGAAAGCCAAAAGGAACGGAAGGATCATGGAAGTGATCGCGAAAAGACCAGCCGTAAAGCCGAGAAAGGTTATACACGTCTGTTCCTTAATTTGGGTAAAACGGATGGTTTCTATGCCAATCAGATTATTGAGCTGATCAACCGGAACCTGAAAAAGGAACGTATCGAAATCGGACGAATTGATCTGATGCAGAACTTCTCTTTCTTTGAAATTGCAGAAGCACAGGCTCCCATGGTCATCAAGGCCCTGAACAAGACAACAGCCAATGGCCGCAGAGTGATCGTTGAAGTTGCCGGAGAAAACAACGGCAAAAGTGACAAGAGCGGAAAGAAGCAGAAGAATGCTACCGCCAAACCGGCTGAAAAGAAAGGCAAAAAAGGAAGTAAGGCAGACAAAGGCACAGCCGGAACCAGACCCAGTCGGGAAGAACGTGGCTACACATCTCCACGGGGACCGAAGAAAAAAGACGACTGGAAACAGTTCTTCGTTCACGATGATCGTCCATTGAAAGGAGAAGAACCGGACTTCATGGCTGAGCAATGGGCCAAACCGATGAAACGGAAAAAGTAACCGTTTAAACGGTATTTACACCTTATATAATAAATAGCGGCGTACCTTCCAGAAGAGATACGCCGCTATCTGTTTATGGATAAAATATTCAATCCAACAAGATCAATTGCAGCTTTTCAGTTCCGATACGGGCCTTCAGCCATTGCTCCATTTTATTTTTTTCTGTATGGGAGGGCTTTTTGCCACAACCGACAATGGCAAAAGTCAGCGTATCTGTACGGGCACTGTCCACATTCAACTGAAGACTTTTTGATAAAGAAATGGTCCTGACCTCAGGAAACAAGACTTTCATTTCCTGCCCCATCCGGGCATCTACCTGACCAGAACCACTGAAAGCAGCCAATACATTATGCAAAGAATCCAGCTCTTCTCGCTGTGCCAGTAGCCGGCTCTCTGTATTCTTGTAGAAATCTTCCATCACCAGCGTCCGAATATTGCTGATATCCATCGTTCCATTTTGATTCATACCCTGGAAGACGACGAGTTTCGTATCATGCAGTTTATAACGATCCATCTTCGAACGTACCAGAGCCAACTGATCTTCCGGTATTTCCTTACCTAACAGAACGACCTTAATTTCTCGTTTCTCAAAAGAAATTTCACGGCTCAGGACCTGTGTCTCCGGAAATTGCAGTTCTGTGGAAATAAAACTATTCGCCGCACTTTGATAGAAGGTTTCCTTCACAATCCCATACGTCAGATACACAGCCGGACACATGGTGAGTACAGCAATGGCAACAATATACCGTTTTACAAGCTTCTCGCGTGCTTTGTCCACAAACTGCTTCCGCTGGAATCTCATCACACGTACTCCGATAAACGTAGCCAGACTGATGAATACAGAATTGATGAAATATAAATAAAAAGCTCCGAGGAAATACAGCCAGTTACCCGTTGCCAGTCCAAAGCCGGCCGTACAAAGCGGCGGCATCAAGGCGGTAGCAATGGCTACTCCGGGGATCACGTTTCCTTTTTCCTTCGTTGACAAAGCTACAATACCTGCCAGACCACCCACCAGCGCAATAAAAACATCGTAAATGGTCGGCGAAGTACGGGCCAGCAATTCTGACTGAACTTCATCGAGCGGAGTAAACAGAAAATAAAGCGTCGCGGTCATCACACTGAACAACGTAGCGACCAGAAAACTTTTCAGTGAACGCTTCATCAGTTCAAAATCATTCAACCCCACAGACAGGCCCACCCCCATAATCGGCCCCATCAGCGGAGAAATCAGCATGGCACCGATAATCACGGCCGTAGAATTGACGTTCAGTCCCAGAGACGCTATGAATATCGCGAATATCAGAATCCACAGATTCGCTCCCTTAAATTCCACTCCGTTACGGATCGATTCTACGGTTTCCCGCTCTTCCGCCTCGGTGCGGTTTAACTCCAGATAATTCTTAAAGAAAGTACGGATCAGATACTTTCTGTGATTGCCTACTTCCATAGTATTATTGATTGATTATTTAATAAAACGATTGATCACCGGAATACTCTTCAAGGGCAGATCCTTTTTCACGATATAAGCAACAAAGACCAGCAGCAATACCGTACGGAAGGCCAGACGGGCTATAACATTCGAAACAGTTACTTCCTGTCCGACAACAAACAGTGCAGCAGCCAGAACCAGATAAACAGCCATATCCTTCAAAGGATATTTCACCGGATACTTCTTTTGACCGATAAAATAAGACAAAAGTGTTATCAAACCATATCCGGCTACCGAAGCCCACGCGGAAGCTACATATCCGTATGTCGGGACCAGCCAGATATTCAAAGCCAGGATCACTCCACAACCGATCAGAGAAAAGTAAGCTCCCCATTGTGTCTCATCCGTCAGCTTATACCAGAAGGAAAGATTGAAATAGATACCTTTAAAAATCTCAGCTCCCATCACAATGGCCACTACGCTCAGTCCTTCCCAGTAATCGGAAGCTACCATATAGCGCAACAAGTCCATATAAAACATCACAGCCAGAAATGCAAGCATGGAAAAAATAAAGAAATACTTCATCGCTGCCGCATACGTACCACGGTCATCACTGTTCCGGCTCTTGCCGAACACAAAAGGTTCATAGGCGTAACGGAAAGCCTGTGTGAACATCGCCATCACCATTGCTACCTTACTCGTTGCGCTATAAATACCCAGCTGCACCAGTCCTTCCTGACGGTCCTCAAACAGGAAAGGATAAATCATCTTGTCTACAGTCTGGTTCAGAATACCGACCAGTCCGAATATCAGGATGGGAAACGAATAGTTAACCATACGCTTCAGCAACGCCTTATCCGGTCTCCACACCAGTCCTCTCAGTTCAGGAATAAAGAAGAACATCTGCACGGATGTCATTATCAGATTAGCTACAAAGATATACCCTACCAGATATTCAGGATCATAAAACCATGAAACCAGTGAGTGGGCATGTACGTCCAGCCAGGGACAAAGCAAAAGGAAGAACAGATTCAGCAGAATCAGCCCTACGATATTGAACAGTTTGATTGCAGCAAACTTAATGGGACGTTTCTGATAACGCAGATAAGCAAACGGAATACATTGGAACGAATCAAGTGCCACTACCAGTACCATCATGGCAATATAGTCCGGATGATCCGGATAACCCAACAGAGACGAGATTGGATCCAGAAACAGGAAACACAACACCACGAAAATCAGGGAAAGTCCGCCAACAAAGATCAAAGAGTTAGCATACACCTTTTTCGGATCTTCCGTTGTCTTATTGGCAAAACGGAAAAAACCGGTTTCCATACCAAAGGTCAGGAAAACCAGAATCAATGCCGTATAAGCATATACATTCGATACGATTCCATATTTACCGGATGATGCCGCCAGCACTTCCGTGTAAAGCGGAGTCAAAAGATAGTTCAGGAAACGTCCCACAATACTGCTCAATCCGTAGATGGCAGTGTCCTTAGCCAAAGATTTCAGTCCAGCCATATTTCAAAATCCAACTTCGAACAGGCCGGATATGCATTTCCGGCCCGTCACAAGCCCGGCACCGCCATGTGCCCGGCTTAATCAAACAATGTTTTATTACTACTATAAAGGCTTCTACCCAAATGTTTATAAGCCAGTTCCGTCACCTCTCTTCCCCGAGGTGTACGCTTCAGGAATCCTTCCTTGATCAAGAAAGGTTCATATACTTCTTCCAGTGTTCCCGGATCTTCCCCCAATGCCGTAGCAATGGTAGTCAGTCCCACAGGCCCGCCTTTGAACTTGTCTATAATGGTACAGAGCAGCTTGTTATCAATCTGATCCAAGCCATACCGGTCTATATTCAGTGCTTCCAGTGCATAACGGGCAATCTCCACATCAATCCGGCCGCTTCCCTTCACCTGTGCAAAGTCACGTACCCGCCGTAACAAGGCATTTGCAATACGAGGCGTTCCACGGCTGCGTGAAGCAATTTCTCCGGCTGCATCTACATCGCAGGGTACACCTAAAATACCAGCCGAACGCAGAATAATTCGCGAAAGTATCGTATCATCGTAATATTCCAGATGGAGATTAATACCAAAACGAGCACGGAGCGGAGCCGTCAGCAACCCGCTTCGGGTGGTTGCTCCTACCAGTGTAAACGGATTCAAATCCAGCTGAATGCTTCGGGCTGAAGGTCCTTTATCAATCATGATGTCGATACGGTAGTCTTCCATTGCCGAATAAAGATACTCTTCCACTACAGGACTCAACCGGTGAATTTCATCAATAAACAGTACATCGTTCGGTTCCAGACTGGTCAGCACACCTGCCAAATCTCCCGGCTTGTCGAGTACCGGACCGGAAGTGACCTTAAATCCTACTCCCAGTTCATTGGCAATGATGTTACTCAAGGTTGTTTTTCCCAGTCCGGGAGGGCCGTGCAACAGCACGTGATCCAAAGCTTCGGCACGCAAACGGGCTGCCTTGACAAAGATGCGCAAGTTGTCTACAACCTTGTCCTGCCCGCTGAAGTCCTCAAACTGCAACGGACGAAGCGCATTCTCAAAGTCCCGTTCCTTACCGGTCGGTTTATAGTCACGTATATCAAATTGTTCTTCCATGATTCTTTCGATAATTACGCAAAAGTACGAAAAAAAAGTTACCTTTGTCCAGATGTAGTAACTAACTTTTTTGATTATGGAGCCATATACGACAACCCACCTTGTGTTTTTCTCCCCCACTCATACTTCTGCGAAGATAGCTCGTGCCGTCGGCGAAGGCATCGGTATGGGACGGCGGATAGAAACCGACCTCACCCTGGATGAGGAAACTTCCCCCATTCTGATCAATGATGCCCTGACTGTCATAGCAGTTCCGGTTTACGGAGGACGAGTAGCTCCCATTGCCTTACAACGATTGAAACGTCTGAAAGGACATAATGCACCGGTCATTCTGTTGACCATCTACGGGAACCGCGACTACGAAGATGCCCTGGTTGAACTGCGTGACACAACTGTTGAACTGGGATTTACCCCACTGTCGGCCGGAGCATTCATCGGAGAACACAGTTACAGCCGTCCGAATATGCCGGTAGCAGCCGGACGTCCTGATGCCGACGATTTGCAGAAAGCAGAACAGTTCGGACGTGAAAGTCTGAGAAAGCTGCAGGAAAGTACATTCCCTCTGCCGTCATTCTTTATCAAAGGGAATATTCCCTACAAACCTCTTCCTGCAGGCAACAATGCCACACCTGTATGCAATGACCTCTGCTATGCCTGCGGAAACTGCATCGAAGTCTGCCCTACCCACGCCATTCACCTGAGCGCAGACGGAAGTCAGATTGAGACCATTGCCGAACGCTGCATCCGTTGCTGTGCCTGCGTTAAGGAATGTCCCACAGGCGCACGTATCTTCGATTCACCTTTCACGGCCATTCTGCACGAAAAATTCAGTGTACGCCGGGAACCGGAAACTTTTTTATAAACAGATCATGACAATCCACAAAGACAAAAGAGTATTGGTAGGCATGAGTGGCGGAATAGACAGTTCTGCCGTATGCATCATGCTGCAGGAACAAGGATATGAAGTAGTCGGAGTCACCATGCGCACCTGGGACGTGCCGTCCCATTTCAGCACACCCAGTCAGGAACAGCCGGACGAAGTGCTCGAAGCACAGACTCTTGCTGCCCGACTGGGAATTGAGCACCACGTTGCCGACGTACGCGAAGAGTTCCGTCAGGTAATTGTGAAATACTTCATCGACGAATACATGAGAGGACGGACCCCCAACCCTTGCGTAATGTGTAACCCACTGTTCAAGGAACGTATCCTCTGCGAATGGGCCGATCGTACGGACTGCGCCTGGATTGCCACAGGCCACTACTGCCAGCTTGAAGACCGTAATGGCTACCGTTATATTCTGACCGGTGATGATCCCACCAAAGACCAGTCATATTTCCTCTGGAAGTTGCCGCAGGAAATTCTGCGCCGTATGCTCTTCCCCTTAGGCGGAATGACCAAACAAGAGGTACGGGCTTACCTGGCAGAGAAAGGATTTGAGGCCAAAGCCCGCGGAGGTGAAAGTATGGAGATCTGCTTTATCGACAAAGATTACCGCGACTTTCTCCGGGAGCATTGTCCGGACATTGACGAACGCATCGGCCCGGGATGGTTTGTTGACAGCAAGGGACTCAAACTGGGACAGCACAAAGGATTCGCCTATTACACCATCGGACAACGGCGGGGACTGGACATTGCACTGGGCAAACCTGCTTACGTACTCAAGATCAATCCGGCCAAGAATACAGTGATGCTGGGTGACGCAGAACAGCTGAATGCCGAGTATATGCTCGTAGAGGATGTCAACGTAGCCAATCTGGAAGAGTTGCTCACCTGCCCCAGTCTCTCTGTTCGCATCCGTTACCGCAGCCGGGCCATTCCCTGTCGTGTCATTACGCTTGACGACAATCGTCTGCTGGTGAAGTTCGAAGGACCGGCTTCAGCCATCACCCCCGGCCAGTCAGCAGTTTTCTATGACGGCAATCGCGTACTGGGCGGAGGCTTTATTGCTTTCCAGCAGGCAATCCGCAAAATAGCGGCAGAGAATCAGGAACGTTTCAGCTAATAATCCGGATTCCCTCTTTAGCGGCTGGAAAAAAGAAAGACTACTTGCTCAATTCACGTGAACGTTCGCCCAGGTAACCGCCATGATGACGCTTACTATATTCCTCAATAGTGAAGCCTGTACGCCGCATGGTCTCAACGACCAGAATGTCTCCGATAACCGTCATCACCGTAGTGGAGGTAGTCGGTGTCATACCCAGCAGGCAAACTTCATCAGGATGACCGGTTGCCAGGCAAATATCTGCTGCCTGTGCCAGCGGACTGTCAGGATTTCCCGTAATGACAATCTTCTTCATATCCGGATTCAGTTTTCGGGCCAGTTCCGTCAATTCTACAATCTCACGGGTCTTTCCCGAATTGGAAATCAGCAGCATCAGATCATTTTCCTGCAGAATTCCCAGGTCACCATGCTGTGCCTCGCTAGGATGCAGGAACACAGCCGGAATGCCGGTTGAACAGAATGTAGTGGCAATGTTCATGGCAATCTGTCCTGCCTTTCCCATGCCGCTGGTCACCAGCTTACCTTTCTTTTCATGTACCTGCTCCACAATCAGAGCCACGGCTTTCTCATACGCATCCGTCACCGGAATGTTCAATACAGCCTGGGCTTCGCGCTTCAGCAATTCATTAATAGATGAAATCATATCAGGTTGTTTTTTAGTGAATATTCATTTCAGCAAGGCAGTCAGTTCCTCAAAGGTATTGGCTACCTGATAAAAGTTGTTCAGCGGACGGTGGGCAAAGTTCGCAGCTTCCAGTCCGCTCAGGAAATCCAGCAGCCCGTTCCAGAATCCTTCCACATTATAGAAGATGACTTGTTTGGAATGATAGCCGATAGTTGCCCCTGCCATCACATGGAACACCTCGTCGAGTGTCCCCACTCCTCCCGGCAAAGCCACCATCACATCCGCTTCCTGAAGCATGATATCCTTACGGTCACTCAGATTTACGGTATGGAACGTCACATCAAGCAGGTTGCTCACCCGCCCCCGTTCTTCAAGTTTGTCGGGCACCACACCCATGATCATAGCCCCATGCTCCTTGGCTTCACGGGCCACTTCTTCCATCAGTCCGGTGTCCGATCCTCCGTACACCAGCCATTTCCGGTTCTGCCCCATCCAGGCTCCCAGTTCACGCGCTTTTTCCACATAAACCGGAGCAATATGGTCCGAAGCAGAACAAAATATAGCTATCTTATCCATATCTTCACCTCTTCTAAAGCGATTCTGTTTTGCAAATATCTGCATTTTACGTTGAATAGCAATAAGTATTTATGTAATTTTGCCGCCGGAAACCGTTTATCATGCAAAAGATCATGTCATATAGTACTTTTACCTTGCCTAACGGACTTCGTGTCATTCATGCACCCAGCCCGACAAATGTTGCTTACTGCGGTTATGCCGTTGATGCCGGCACACGCGATGAACAGCCGCACGAGCAAGGTATGGCCCACTTTGTGGAACACCTTATCTTCAAGGGAACCCATAAGCGGAAGGCCTGGCATATCCTGAACCGCATGGAAAATGTAGGAGGCGATCTGAACGCCTACACCAACAAGGAAGAGACTGTAGTCTACAGTGCTTTTCTGAAAGAACATTTCTCACGCGCAGCAGAATTGCTGACGGACATCGTATTTCACAGCACCTACCCCCAACAGGAAATAGACAAGGAAGTGGAAGTCATCATCGATGAAATCCAAAGCTATGAAGACAGTCCGGCAGAACTGATCTTTGACGACTTTGAAGAACTGATTTTCCCCAACCATCCCCTGGGCAGAAACATTCTGGGAAAGCCAGACCTGCTCCGGAACTTCACCAGCCAGGATGCCCTGAATTTTACAAGAAGATATTACCGTTCCACCAACATGGTATTCTTTATTCTGGGGGATATTGACTTCCGCAAGGCTTTGCGTACACTGGAGAAAGTCACAGCTGATATCCCTTGTTCGACTGTCGAAGGCTATCACCGCCAGTCTCCGCTGCCTTATCGTCCGCAGCACCTCACGACACACAAGGATACCCATCAGGCACACGTCATGATCGGGGGCCGCGGCTATCATGCCTACGATGAACGACGTACCGGTCTTTATCTGTTGAACAACATTCTGGGAGGGCCCGGAATGAACAGCCGCCTCAACGTATCCCTGCGCGAACGCCGGGGGCTGGTGTATAATGTAGAATCGAATCTTACTTCCTATACCGACACCGGAACGTTCTGTATCTACTTCGGCTGCGATCCGGAAGACGTCGACTCATGTATCAGTCTGGTGCGGAAAGAGTTGAAACAACTGCGTGACCGTGCACTGACCACCGCCCAGCTTCATGCTGCAAAGAAGCAGATCATCGGGCAAATCGGAGTGGCAAGTGACAATTTTGAGAACAATGCCCTCGACATGGGCAAATGCTTTCTTCACTACGGCAAATACGACAGCCGGGAAGAAGTGTACCGCCGCATCGAAGAACTTACCGCTTCCCAACTGCTGGAGATTGCCAATGAAGTACTGACAGAAGAATACCTGTCCCAATTGATCTATCAGTAATTTTTTCGACTGAATAGTTACGAATATCCATCGGATAAGCATACATTTCCTCTCCATAGTACAAATAGACAAGAAATCCCGTTTCTGCAATATTTGTCAATTCGCTACATTTACCCTTAGTGAAAAGAAAAATATTGCCTTTATCATACTGTAAGCTTCCAAAATTGGCGTATTGACTAGCATGTCTCTTTCGCATACCTTCG
>OMFD01000548.1_pt1 | contig 23573 bp, 21 predicted proteins | sample 1645541 | NCBI WGS metagenome assembly OMFD01 (sample SAMEA103958149, study PRJEB25191) | human gut metagenome | biome: human-associated habitat [ENVO:00009003]; feature: intestine environment [ENVO:2100002]; material: feces | place: Germany | collected 2013/2015
CCGTCACCTTGCAGCCCCGGGCCAGCGCGGCCTCGTGGGGGCGCAGGCCGTACATTCCCGGCCCGCAGAAGGATGGGATGAGGGCGGGGTGGATATTCAGGATGCGGCGGGGATAGGCCTCGATGACGCTGGGGCCTAACACGGACAAAAAGCCTGCCAGGACCACAAGGTCAATGTGATGTTCTTTCAGCGTTTTTAGCAGCGCGGCGTCAAAATCCTCACTGGAAGCGTAATCCTTCCGGCGGACCACCACACCCTCGACGCCTGCATTGGCGGCGCGTTCCAGCGCGTAGACGCCGGGTTTGGAGGCCACGACAAGCCTGATCTCGCCGTTGGGGTTCTCGCCCCGGGCCTCGCTGTCCAGCAGCGCCTGCAAATTGGTGCCGCCGCCGGACACTAACACTGCAATGTTCAGCACAGCTCGACACCCTCACCTTCTGCGATGACGCCCAGACGGTAAGCTTCCGGCTCGCCGTTGGCATGGAGGATCTCCAGTGCCTTGTCGGCCTGCTCAGCGGGGACGGTCAGCACCATGCCGACGCCCATATTGAAGGTGTTGAACATATCGTGCTCAGAGATGCTGCCGGTCTTCTGCATCAGATGGAAAAGGGCCGGGGTGCGGACGTCCTCCTTCTTGATGCGGGCGCAGCAGCCCTTCTTCAGGCTGCGGGGGATATTCTCGTAGAAGCCGCCGCCGGTGATGTGAGAGATGCCCTTGACATCCACTTCCTCCAGCACCTTCAGCACAGGCTTGACGTAGATCTTGGTGGGGGCCAGCAGGGCCTCGCCGAGGGTCTTGCCGCCCAGCTCTGCGGGGGCCGTCTTCAGGACGGCGGGGTCGCCGTCGATGTCAAAAATTTTGCGCACCAGCGAGAAGCCGTTGGAGTGGACGCCGGTGGAGGGCAGGGCGATGATGACATCGCCGGGCTTCATGGTCTCGTTATTGAGGATCTTTTCCTTGTCCACAACGCCCACGGTGAAGCCGGCCAGATCGTACTCGTCCTCCGGCATCATGCCCGGGTGCTCAGCGGTCTCGCCGCCCACCAGAGAACAGTCAGCCTGGACGCAGCCCTCGGACACGCCCTTGACGATCTCGGCGATCTTCTCGGGGATGTTGCGGCCGCAGGCGATGTAGTCGAGGAAGACCAGCGGTTTTGCACCGGCGCAGATGACGTCGTTGACGCACATCGCCACGCAGTCGATGCCGATGGTGTCGTGCTTGTCCATGATCATGGCGATCTTCAGCTTGGTGCCGACGCCGTCGGTGCCGGAGATGAGGACGGGGTGCTTGTAGCCGGTGCAGTCCAGCTCAAACAGGCCGCCGAAGCCGCCCAGACCACCGATGCAGTGCTCGTTCATGGTGCGGGCCACATACTGCTTCATGAGTTCGACCGAACGATAGCCGGCGGTGATGTCCACACCTGCGGCTGCATAGCTTTCCGAATAGCTCTTTTCCATTGTTACTCTCCTAACTTTTTCTCGTCCTTGGGACGGTCATTCAGGTGGCGTTCATGAATATCGGTGGAAAGCACCTCTTCCGGCTTCACAGCGTATTTGCCGGTGAAGCAGGCGGTGCAGAAGCCGCAGTTGGCGTTCTGGGCCAGCTGGACGACGTGCTCCGTGGAGAGGTAGCCCAGCGTGTCGGCACCAATGATCTCGTTGATCTGGTCCACCGTGCGGCCGGTAGCGACCAGAAGCTTCTGGTCGGGGATGTCGGTGCCAAAGTAGCAGGGATATTTGAAGGGGGGTGCCGAAACGCGGAAGTGGACTTCCTTTGCTCCGGCGTCCCGCAGCAGCTTGATGATGCGGGCAGAGGTGGTGCCGCGCACGATGGAGTCATCCACCAGCACGACCCGCTTGCCCTTGACGGTGCTGGTCACGACGTTCAGCTTGATGCGGACGCTGTTCTCGCGCTGCTTCTGGCTGCCCTGGATAAAGGTGCGGCCGATGTACTTATTTTTAATAAAGCCGATGCCGTAGGGGATGCCGCTCTCCTGAGAGTAGCCAAGGGCGGCGTCGAGGCCGGAGTCCGGCACACCGATGACCACATCGGCCTCCACGGGGTGTTCCTGGGCCAGGAAGCGGCCTGCCTGCTTGCGGGCCTCATGCACCGAGTTGCCCTCGATGATGCTGTCGGGGCGGGCGAAGTAGATGAACTCGAAGACGCACATCTGGCGGTCGGGACGGCCGCAGTGGTCTTTGATGGAGCGCAGCTCACCGGTCTTGGTGTCGGTGATGACGATCTCGCCGGGCTCCACGTCCCGCAGCAGGGTCGCGCCCGCAGCATCCAGCGCACAGCTCTCGCTGGCAAAGACGTAGCCGCCGCCCGGCAGGGTGCCGATGCAGAGAGGGCGATAACCGCGGGGGTCACGGGCGGCAATGAGCTTGGTGGCCGACATGACCACGAGGCTGTAAGCGCCTTCGAGGACGTCCATCGTCTTGCTGATGGCGATCTCGATGCTGCCCATCCGCAGGCGGTTGCGGGTGACGAGGTAGCAGATGACCTCGGTATCGGAGGAGCCGTGGAAGATGGCACCCTCGTTTTCCAGCTGGCGGCGCAGCTCCAGAGCGTTGGTCAGATTGCCGTTGTGGCAGAGAGCCATGGTACCCCGGCCATGGCGGACGATCATGGGCTGAGCGTTGGCCCGGATGCGGCTGCCGGAGGTAGCGTAGCGGACATGGCCGGTAGCCATGTGGGCTGTGGGCTTTGCCAGCGAGCCCAGCACCGCCGGGGTGAACACCTCATTGACAAGGCCGAGGTCCCGGTGGCCGTTGATGACGCCGTCGTCGTTCACGGCGATGCCGCAGCTCTCCTGTCCGCGATGCTGCAGCGCGTACAGGGCCGAGTAGGCGGCAGCGGCCACGTCCTCGGTGCCGGCACGGTCATAGATGCCGAAAACGCCGCACTCTTCGTGAAGCGGGTATGCAAAATCAGACATTACAGTTCCTCGATCTCTTTCTGCAGTTTTTCTTCCTTGGCGGCGATCTGCCGGGCCATGGCGGCGCGCTCAGCATCCAGCTTCGCAGCCAGTGCCTCATCGCCAAGGGCCAGGATCTCAGCAGCCAGCCAGGCGGCGTTCTTCGCGCCGTTCAGGGCCACCGTGGCCACCGGGATGCCGCTGGGCATCTGGACGGTGGCCAGCAGAGCGTCCAGACCGTCCATCGCGCCGCCCTTCATCGGGATGCCGATGACCGGCAGGGTGGTGTTTGCGGCAAAAGCACCGGCCAGATGGGCCGCCATACCTGCTGCGCAGAGGATGACGCCGAAGCCGTTGGCCCTGGCATTCTTGGCAAACTCCGCTGCCTCGGCAGGGGTGCGGTGGGCCGACAGGATATGTGCCTCAAAGGGGATGTCCAGCGCCTTGAGCTGGGCGCAGGCACCTTTCACCACCGGCCAGTCGCTGTCCGAACCCATAATAACTGCCACTTTACGAATCATCTGTATCCAACCTCTCTTTCTCTATCTCCCGCGACGAAAAACAAAAAAGGCTGTGATGCACTTACACCACGGCCTTTTATTTCATTCTGGACAGACTGGACCCGCAGCAGGTTACACGGAGCCCCTGATGCATTCCCGTACCGGGACGGCACATGGTACCCAGCAGCTCATTTCGCATTCTGCTCATCCTCCGCAAACCTCGTTGTCCACGCTGTTCTTCTCCGGCTGAAAAAAGAGTTCATGCGCTCTTCCGTCCGCCGTCTGACTACAGTATACGGCAAAAAAACGCCTTTGCAAAGAGCGTTCGGACAAATTTTCCCTTGTGTTCCCTGCTGTCAAAAAACTTTCAAAAATTTTGTGCAGTTTCGACACTGTTTTTCTTTTTAAGTACGACTTATCAGAAAATCTTTTTATAATAAATATCCTCTTAAAGGCTCTCCCCTTGGGAGGGCTGGCGCGAAGCGCCTGAGAGGGCAGGGATGCGAAAGACAAAGCCTCTGCACAGCGCTAATATCTCTCTGACCAAACGTCTGCTTATCGCTGCGCGGTGGGTTTATCGTACCAGGCTTTCAGAAGATGATCTTTGCCGTAGTTGCCCGTGCGGCCTTGATGAGGTCGGCAGGAGCGCAGCAGACCTGCGTACCGATGCGCCCGCCGGAAACATAGACCTTCGGCTGGCTCAGCACGCTCTCATCGAAGACGGTGGTGTACTGCTTTTTCATGCCCACCGGGCTGCAGCCGCCCCGGACATAGCCGGTGACTTTGTTGATGTCAGCGACGTGTATCATCGCCACGCTCTTTTCGCCCACGCTGCGGGCGGCGGCTTTCAGATCCAGCTCTGCCGCCACCGGGATGACGAAGACGAAGTAGTTCTTGCTGTTCCCCTGCGTCACCAGCGTCTTGTAGACGCAGGCAGGGTCTTCGCCGATGCTGGCGGCGACAGTCACGCCGTCCACGGCCACGCCCTCTTCGTGGGGATATTCATGCGCGGTGTAGGCCACTTTGGCCCGCTCCAGAATGCGCATGGCGTTGGTTTTTGCTTCTTTGCCCATATGTAAGACCTCTATAATTGTTAGGATGGCCCTCTCAGTCTCGCTCTGCTCGACAGCTCCCCCAAAGGGGGCAACAACGACGACCGCCGCCAGTGGCGGAAACAGGGAGTCGCTGTTGGGGCCGCGGCCAGCAAGACGCAAACGAAGTGCTGCGGATGCTGGGTGCCGCAACCCGGCCTTGTCGAGCGAATGCGAGACTGAGAGGTTCAGCCCCATTAACTAAGGAGTAAATCGTGATCGAGATCAAACACCTTTCCAAGACCTTCCAGATGAAGGACGGCGCGGTGAATGCGCTGAAGAACATCGACCTGACCATCCCCGATGGCTCCATCTACGGCATCATCGGTATGTCGGGCGCGGGCAAATCCACGCTGGTGCGCTGCATCAATCTGCTGGAGCGCCCCACCGAGGGCAGTGTCGTCATCGACGGCACCGCGATGGAGACCCTGTCTCCCGCAGCCCTGCGTGAGCGCCGCCGCGACATCACCATGATCTTCCAGCAGTTCAATCTGCTGATGCAGCGCAGCTGCCTGAAGAACATCTGCTTCCCGATGGAGCTTGCGGGCGTGAAGAAGGCCGATGCCGAAAAGCGCGCCAGGGAGCTGCTGGAAATGGTGGGCCTGCCCGATAAGGCAAACGCCTACCCGGCCCAGCTCTCCGGCGGCCAGAAACAGCGCATCGCCATTGCCCGTGCGTTGGCCACCAACCCCAAAGTCCTGCTCTGCGATGAGGCCACCAGTGCGCTGGACCCCAACACGACCCACGCCATCCTGACCCTCATCAAGGACATCAACAAGAAGCTGGGCATCACCGTGGTGGTCATCACCCACCAGATGAGCGTCGTGGAGGAGATCTGCGACTCCGTCGCCATTCTGGATGGCGGCGTGGTCGTGGAGCAGGGTGAGGTGCGCGAGATCTTTGCAAATCCCAAGACGGCTGCGGCCAGGCGCCTTGTCGCCCCCAACGGCGGCAGCGCGGCCCGCGACCTCTCGAGCTTTGCGCCCGACGATCACGTGGTCCGTGTTACGTTCAATGGTTCGTCCGCCGCAAAGCCGCTGGTGGCGAGCCTCGCTGCGGAGAAGGGCATCCTCGTGTCTGTGCTCAGCGCCGACACCCGCGATCTGAGCGGCCAGTGCTACGGCTCCATGCTGCTCAAACTTCCCCGCGATACCGAACAGGCAAAGCAGGCTGCGGCCTATATGCGCAGCCAGAATGGTGTGACCGTTGAGGAGGTGACCGGAGAATGAGCTTTGCAGATTATGGCTTCGCCATTTGGGAGACGTTCTACGTGACCGTCCTCTCCACGGCATTTTCTCTGGTCCTGGGTCTGCCGCTGGGCGTTCTGCTGGTGGCTGGCGATAAGGACGGCGTCCTGCCCCTGCCGGGCTGGCTGATGCACATCCTGAACATCGTCATCAACATTCTGCGCAGCGTGCCGTTCCTGATTTTGATGATCTGCGTCTTCCCGCTGACCCGTGCCATTGTGGGCACCACCGTCGGCACCAAGGCCACCATCGTTCCGCTGGTGGTCGCGGCCTTCCCCTTCGTGGCCCGTCTGGTGGAGACCAGTCTGCGTGAGCTGGACGAGGGCGTCGTGGAAGCTGCCCAGAGCATGGGCGCGACTCCCTTCCAGATCATCACCAAGGTCATGATCCCCGAGTGCCTGCCCGGCCTCATTTCCAGCATGACCACTGCCCTGACGACCATCCTCGGCTACTCGGCCATGTCCGGCGTCATCGGCGGCGGCGGTCTGGGCAAGATCGCTCTGTCCTACGGCTACTACCGCTACCAGACCAACATCATGATCGTCTGCGTCGTGCTGCTGGTGCTCATGGTGCAGGTGTTCCAGACCGTCGGCACCTTCTGGGCGACCAGGAGTGATAAGCGGCTGAGAAAGTAAGTTTCTGCTTCCTGCAGGGAATAAAATTTAACGAATCGATTCCCCGCAGGAGGCTCATGCTCCTGCGGGGAATTGTGCTATACAGACAAACCCAGTAAAGGAGTATGTTGCAATGAACCGTGATACCATCTGCGTGCAGGGCGGCTACACCCCCGGCAACGGCGAACCCCGCCAGATCCCCATCATCCAGTCCACTACGTTCAAGTACGCTACCAGCGAGGACATGGGCAAGCTGTTCGACCTCGAGGCCGACGGCTACTTCTACTCCCGCCTGCAGAACCCCACCTGCGACATGGTGGCGAAAAAGATCTGTGAGCTGGAAGGCGGCACCGCCGCCATGCTGACGTCCAGCGGTCAGGCGGCCAACTTCTTTGCGCTGTTCAATCTCTGCGAGGCAGGCGACCACATCGTGGCGTCCAGCACCATCTACGGCGGCACCTTCAACCTCATCTCCGTCACCATGAAGAAGATGGGCATTACCGCCACCTTCGTGGACCCGCTGTGCAGCGAGGAAGAGCTGGATGCCGCCTTCCAGCCCAACACCAAGGTCGTGTTTGGTGAGACCATCGCCAACCCTGCCCTCACCGTGCTGGACATCGAAAAGTTCGCCAAGGCCGCACACGCCCACGGCGTACCGCTCATCGTGGACAACACTTTCCCCACGCCGGTCAACTGCCGCCCCTTCGAGTGGGGCGCTGACATCGTGACCCACTCCACCACCAAGTACATGGACGGCCATGGCGCTGTACTGGGCGGTGCTATCGTGGACAGCGGCAAGTTCGACTGGATGGCCCACGCCGACAAGTTCCCCGGCCTGTGTACTCCCGATGAGAGCTATCATGGCATCACCTACGCGGAGCGCTTCGGCAAAGAGGGTGCTTTCATCACCAAGGCCACCGCACAGCTCATGCGCGACTTCGGCTCGATGCAGTCCCCCATGAACGCCTATATGCTGAACCTCGGCCTTGAGAGCCTCCACGTCCGGATGCAGCGCCACTGCGCCAACGGCATGGCCGTCGCAAAGTTCCTTGAGGCTCACCCGAAAGTGGCCTATGTCAACTACTGCGGCCTCGAGTCCAGCCCTTACCATGCGCTGGCCGAGAAGTATCTGCCGAACGGCAGCTGCGGCGTCGTTTCCTTTGGCCTGGCCGGCGGCCGCGAAGCCGCCAGCACCTTTATGAAGGAGCTGAAGCTTGCCGCCATTGAGACCCACGTTGCCGATGCCCGCACCTGCTGCCTGAATCCGGCTTCCAGCACCCATCGCCAGATGAACGACGAGCAGCTGGCCGCTGCCGGTGTGCCTGCTGAGCTGGTGCGGATGAGCTGCGGCCTCGAGAGCAGCGAAGACCTCATCGCCGATATTGCACAGGCGCTGGATAAGATCTAAGAAACACGGTCAGCGCCATCTGCCGGTTTCGGCCCCTTCCCGTGAAAAAAGCGTCTCCGGATGCAGATAAAAACTTCCCGCTAAAACCGTCAAAAGGAGCAACGATGCTATGCCGCTGATCATCCCCAAGACTCTTCCCGCCTACGATGCCCTCTACGAGGAAAACGTCTTCGTCATGCACCGGGAACGGGCGCTCTCCCAGCACATCCGTCCGCTGGAGATCCTCATCCTGAACCTCATGCCGACCAAGATCGCCACCGAGACCCAGATCGCCCGCCTGCTGGCCAATACGCCCATTCAGGTCCACATGACCCTGCTGCAGACGGCCAGCCATGCGGCGACCCATGTCTCTGCGGCCCACCTCGAGGCGTTTTATAAGACCTTCGACGAGGTGAAGAACAACCGCTACGACGGCATGATCATCACCGGTGCGCCTGTGGAGAAAATAGACTTTGAACAGGTGGACTACTGGCAGGAGCTGTGCGAGATCATGGACTTCAGTGAGACGAACGTCTACTCCACCCTTCATGTCTGCTGGGGCGCACAGGCGGGGCTTTACTATCACTATGGCATCCGCAAGCAGCTTCTCGACCAGAAGATGTTCGGCGTCTTCGAGCATAAAGTCACCCGTCCCTCGAACCCGCTGGTGCGCGGCTTCGATGAGGTGTTCTACGCCCCTCACAGCCGCCACACCGGCATCAGCCGGGAGGACGTGCTGAACTGCAAGGCCCTGCGCATCCTCGCCGAGAGCGACGAGGCTGGCCCCTTCCTGATGAGCACCGAGAATGGACGACAGATCTTCGTCACCGGCCACCCGGAGTACGACAAGTACACACTGGACGCCGAGTACAAGCGGGATGTCGGCAAGGGCCTGCCCATCGCGGTGCCGAAGAACTATTACCCCAACGACGACCCCGAGCAGCCGCCTCTCTTCCGCTGGCGTGCTCACGCACACCTGCTGTATGAGAACTGGCTGAACTACTACGTCTACCAGAACACGCCCTACGACCTGGGCGCTATCAGCAAGGTGGAGCACGAGGAAGAATAAAATCAGCCCTCTCCGTCTGGTGAGGAGGGGGCATTTTTGCAAGGAGAATACTTATGGGAATCGAAGCAAAATGGAAGAGCCGGGGCATCCGGGTGGGCAAACTGCCCTGCGGGCCGCTGGACAAGATAAGCGATGTGCCGGGCGTGACGGTGGGCCACTGCACACTGGCGGACGGCGAGGTCCAGACCGGCGTGACCGCGCTGCTGCCCCATCAGGGCGATATTTTCCACGATAAAGTGATGGCGGCCAGCCATGTCATCAACGGCTTCGGCAAGACCACCGGCCTTGTCCAGATCGACGAGCTGGGGACGCTGGAAACGCCCATCCTCTTCACCAATACCCTCAGCGTAGGTACTGTGGAGACAGCGCTGGTGAAGTATATGCTGGATAAGAACCCCGACATCTGCGAGACGACCGGCAGCGTCAACCCGGTGGTCTGCGAGTGCAACGACAGCGGCCTCAACGACATCCGGGGCCTCCACGTTACAGAAGAAAATGTGCGGGCCGCGCTGGCCGACTGCCGCGCTGATTTCGCCGAGGGCGCTGTGGGTGCGGGCCGGGGAATGCGCTGCCACGGCCTGAAGGGCGGCATCGGCTCGGCCTCCCGTGTGGTGGAGCTGGACGGAAAACAGTACACCATCGGTGCGCTGGTGCTCTCCAACCACGCCGTCTTCGATGACCTCGTAGTGGCAGGCACCCCCATCCAGAGTCTGCTGGACGCCCACATCCCGCCCCACGAGGACAAGGGCTCCATCATCACGGTGCTGGCGACGGACATCCCCTTGAGTGAGCGCCAGCTGCGGCGGCTCTGCCACCGGGCGCTGGTGGGCCTGTCCCGCACCGGCTCTTTCTGCGGCAACGGCTCCGGCGAGATCGTCATTGCCTTCACCACCGCCAACCGGGTGCCGCACTACTCCGAAAAGGCCATTCTGCCGATGGGCATGGTCCACGACGACGCCATCAATCCGCTGTTCCGGGCGGTGGCCGAGTGCGTGGAGGAAAGTGTGTTGAGCAGTCTGCTCCATGCCGAGACGGTCACAGGCTATCATGGCCGGACGGTCAGATGTCTGAGTGATCTGCTGAAATAAAATCGAAGCCGCGGGATGCGCAATGCATCCTGCGGCTTTTGTGATTGCAGATTGTCGAAAACTGTGTTATACTGATTTTGCTGCTTTGGCGGCAAGGCACTGCACATACGGCAGGCGGTTGGCTTACACTTCCCGAAAGGGGGTGAGGCAATGCGGATTACTTTCCATATTGGTGAGTTTACTATCACCATTATCGTGAAAAAACGCTGAACCGCCACCTCGGCAAAGGCGACGGTTCAATTTTTGAGCCATAGTTCCTGAATGAGGCTGACCGCTTGTCGCAGTGCCTTTTCTATTTTTAGTATAGTTTGTTTTACGAGAATTGTCAAGCACGGGGAAGTTATTTCCGCCGTGTTTTTTTCTTCCGCACGCTGTAGCCGAAGGTCCCCAGCTTTTTGCCCAGAGCCAGATATTCGCCGTGGCTGTAGACGATGAGTTTGGCCTTGTCGAGGCAGAGCTTACCGTTCTCGTCCAGCAGGCTCTCGTCCACGTCGCAGGCCACCACTTCGGCGAGGAAGAGGTCGTGGCTGCCCAGCGGGATGACCTGCGTGACCCTGCACTCGAGGTTGACGGGGCTTTCTTCGAGGATGGGGCAGTCCGTCAGCACCGAGCCGGGGGCAGAATGGAGTTTGCAGGCCGCGAATTTATCGAAGTCCCGGCCGCTCCTGACGCCGCACCAGTCCACCGACTTCACCAGTGCCTCGGTGGGCAGGTTGATGGCAAACTGGCCGCTCTCCCTGATGAGGTGGTGGCTGTATCGCTCGGGGCGGACGCTGATGGATACCATGCTGGGCTGGGTGCAGATGGTGCCGGTCCAGCCGATGGTGATGAGGTTGGGCTTGTCCAGCCCGCCGCAGGAGACCAGCACCGGCGGCTCCGGGTTCAGGAGGGTGCTGCCTTTCCAGCTCTGTTTGCTCATCCGTGATACTTCCTTTCGTAGGGAGCCCATGTGCGCTCGCTGATGATGTAGCGGGGGCGGGCCTTGGTCTCCATATAGATCTTGCCGACGTATTCGCCGATGACGCCCAGACACACCAGCTGGACGCCGCCCATGAAGCAGACGATGCAGATGGTGGAGGCCCAGCCCGCCACGGCGCTGCCCAGAACAGCCTGCACGATGGCCCAGATGACGCCGATGAAGCTGATGAGGCTGACCACGATGCCTGCGCCGGTGATGAGGCGGATGGGCTTGTTCGACAGGCTGGTGATGCCGTCGAAGGCGAGGGCCAGCATCTTGCTGAGAGGATAGTGGCTCTCGCCGGCCAGACGCTCGTGGCGCTCGTAGTAGACGGTGTCGCTGGGGTAGCCCACCAGCGGCACCATGCCCCGCAGGAAGATGTTTACCTCGCGGTAGTCGGCGAAGCTCTCCAGCACCCGGGTGCTGATGAGCCGGTAGTCGGCGTGGTTGAAGACGATGTCCGCGCCCAGCGCGTTCATCACATGGTAGAAGCCCTCGGCGGTGAACCGCTTGAAGAAGGTGTCGGTGTCCCGGCGGCTGCGCACGCCGTAGACTACCTCGGCGCCGTCCAGATACTTTTTGACCATCTCGTCCATGGCGTTGATGTCGTCCTGGCCGTCGCAGTCGATGGAGATGGTGATGTCGCAGCTGCCGCTGTGGAGCGCCTCCATCAGCCCGGCCAGCACGGCGTTCTGGTGGCCGCGGTTCCGGCTCTGGGAGATGCCGATGAAGTGCTCATCCTCAGAGGCGAACTTCTGGGTGAGGGACCAGGTGGCGTCGCGGGAGCCGTCGTTGACGAAGAGCACCCGGCTCTTCTCGCTGATAAGGCCCGCTGCGGCGAGGTCGTTTATCTTTTTCAGGAACATGGGGGCCGTGATGGGCAGCACCTGTTCTTCGTTGTAGCAGGGAATGACGATCCATAAAATCGGTTTGGACATGATGAAGTTCTCCTTCTATATAAGGCTCTCCCAAAGGGAGAGGCTGTTACAGCACCATGTGCCGCAGCGCGTCCGGTTCCAGCAGCTTGAAGCTGCTCTTATAGGTCTCGAGCAGGCCGTCCCGCTGCATCAGACTCAGCTCCCGGGAGAGGGCGCTGCGGTCGCAGTTGAGGTAGTCGGCCAGCTGGATGCGGGAGTAGGGGACGGTGAAGGTGAGGCTGTGATGCGCCTCGGCCTCACTGAGCAGGTAGGCGCACACCTTGGCCCGCAGGCTCTTGAGCAGCAGCAGGTCTACCCGGCGGGAGAGCAGGAAGTATTTGTCGCTGATGGTGCGCACAAGGTTCTGCAGCACCCGCTGGCGGGCCGGGTCGGCCCCGGGCAGCAGAAGCTTCTCGTAAGGCACCAGCAGCACCTCGCAGGGGGCCGAGGCCATCACCGTTACCGGGCTGGAAAGGCTCGAGCCGCCCAGCACGTCGCCGAACACACCGCCCGGCCCCATCTGGCTGATGGGCAGACGCGCCCCGCTGGCGGCGGGATGATAGGCCTCGATGGCGCCGGAGAGCACCACGCCCACCCGGCGGTTCGACTGTCCGGCCAGTACGAGGGTCTCGCCCCGGCTGTAGGTGCGCAATACGGCCCCCACTTCGCCCAGCAGGACCCGGAGCGCTTCGGCTTCCAGACCGGCGAACAGAGAGGTGGATTGTAACAGCGGAAGATAATTTTCCATACCCATTCCGTGAGGTTTTCCCCGGGCCCTCACCGCCCTTCTGCGATTCCGTTGCGTGTGCAACGGTATTTTTTCTCTTATTATAGTAAACTTGAGGGCGTAAAGCAAATGGTTTTGCAAATTTTTTGCGGGAAAATTTCTCCCAATGAAAGTGAGGAGCTGAATCCTATGAAAAAACTGACATCTCTGCTGCTGTCGCTGGTGCTGATGGTCAGTGTGCTGGCCTGCGGCGCATCGGCCAAAACGAGCACCAAAGTGCGCATCGCCGGCCTGAAAGGCCCCACCACCATGGGCCTCGTCAACCTGCTGAGCATGGAGAAGGACGGCACTGCTTCCCTCGACTATGACCTGCAGCTCTACGGCGCTGCCGATGAGATCGTGCCGAAGCTCATCAAGGGCGAACTCGACATGGCCGCGATCCCGGCCAACCTCGCCGCGACCCTCTACCAGAAGACGAACGGCGGCATCCAGGTCATGGCCGTCAACACGCTGGGCGTCCTCTACGTCGTGGAGAAGGGCAATACCGTCCACAGCTTCGCCGACCTCAAGGGCCGCACCATCCTTTCCACCGGCAAAGGCACGACGCCCGAGTACGTCCTGCGCTATCTGCTCAAGAAGAACGGCCTCGACCCCGACAAGGACGTGAAGATCGAATACTACAGCGAGGCTTCCGAGGTCACGGCCCAGATGGCCGCTGCCAGGAAGGATGCCATCGCCGTCCTGCCTCAGCCCTATGTCACCGCTGCCCAGATGAAGGACAGCGGCCTCCGCGTCGTCCTCGACCTGACTAAGGAATGGAACAGGGTCTGTGACACCCAGCTCATCACCGGCGTCACCGTGGTGCGCACCGAGTACGCAAAGCAGAACCCCAATGTCATCGCAGCTTTCCTGACCGACTACCAGAAGAGCGTCAAGGCGGCCAACGAGGACATCGACGGCACCGCCGCCCTCTGTGAGGAAATCGGCGTGGTGGCCAAGGCTGCTATCGCCAAGAAGGCCCTGCCCAAGTGCAACATCGTCTACCGCAACGGTCAGGAGATGAAGAAAGACATCTCTGCCTACCTGCAGGTGCTCTACGATGCCTCTCCCGCCGCCGTGGGCGGCAAGCTGCCGGACGATAACTTCTACTACACCGAGCCGTCCGTCCTGCGCAAGGTCATGGCGGCGATCCGCAACTCTGCAAAGTAAGCTTTGAAACAAGAAAAACTGCCGCACAGCCGTGCGGCAGTTTTTCTTAGATCAGAAGGCCCGCGCCGATGCCGATGAGGGCCGGCAGCAGCCAGCCAAAGCCGAGGCTGCTCAGGGGCAGAGCGTTCATCAAGGTGGAGAGGGGGCCGAAGGGCAGGGCGGCAGGGATGCTCTGGATGGCCGTGAAGAGGATGCTCAGCCGCCAGACCGATGTCCGCTGGAACCGTCCGGGCAGGAACTCCACCACGATGAGGATGATGGCGATGGGGTAGATGGCGTTCAGCACCGGGACGGAAAGGCTCAGGATGCCCGCTAGGCCGATGTTCGCCAGCAGCATGCTCATCAGCGCGAAGAAGGCCGCAATGGTGGGGTAGGACAGCCGGGGCAGAAGCTCGTGGAAGTATTCGCCTACGCTGGCGATGAGGCCGACACAGGTGTTGAAGCAGGCGATGACGAAGATGGCGGCCAGAAGCACCTGTCCCACCCGGCCAAACAGGCCGTCGGCCAGTGCAGTCAGGACGGCGGCACCGGTGCCGCTGCCGGGGAAGGCCGCCCCCGAGATGCCGCCGATGTGGGTCAGCATGGCGTAGACCACCAGCAGCATCCCGCCCGCGATGAACCCGGCCCGGATGGTGCCGCGCCGGACGGCGGACTCCTCCGTGATGCCCACCGCCTGAAGGTTCAGCGCGATGACCGCGCCGAAGTTGAGCGCTGCCAGCGCGTCCATGGTCTGATAGCCGTCCAGCACGCCCTGTGCGGCGGGGAGGGCGGCGTAAGCCTCGGCAGGCGTGCCGTAGCCGGGTGCGGCCGGGCGGAGGATGCAGCCCGCGAACAGCACCACGATGAGCACCAGCAGGGCAGGGCAGAGGATGCGGCCCAGCCGCTGGGTCAGCTTTTCGGGCTTGAGGGCCACGAAGTACGCCGCAGCAAAGAACACGAGGGAGTAGAGGAACTGTCCCGGTGTGCTCCGCCCCACCAGCGGCGTCAGCATCTCAAACGAGGTGCTGGCCGTGCGGGGGATCGCGAGGCAGGGACCGATGGACAGATAGACCAGTACAGCGAACACCTGTGCGAAGCGGGGATGGACCCGCCCGGCCAGCGCAGGCAGACCGCCTGCCCGGGCCACCGCTGCCACGCCCGCGATGGGCAGGCCGATGGCGCTGACGGCAAAGCCCACAAAAGCGAGCCAGAGCGCCGTCCCGGCCTGTGCGCCGAGGAAGGGCGGGAAGATGAGGTTGCCTGCCCCGAAGAACATCGAGAACAGGGTGAACCCCACCAGAAGGAGCTTTTTGCCCCGGAGGGCCTGAGCGGAATCGTGCATGGTCATCTCTCCCATCTGTGCGCGGAGGCACGTAGAATCAGGATTACTTTATTCCAGTGTAGTGTTTTATGACCTTCATGTCAAGAGAAGAAAAGATGAAGGATTGTATTCTCATACATGATGTGATATTCTGAAAGCGAGAAAACGAACAGGAGCAAAGAAATACATGGATAAAACAAAAAAACGCCGCATTCAAATCTTGGCGGCGTCGGTGTTCTGGCTGGGCGTCTGGCAGGCGGCGGCTGCGGCCATCGGGCAGGAAGTCTTTCTTGTCTCGCCGGTGCAGGCCATCGGTACGCTGGTGGAGCTGCTGCCGCAGGCCGAGTTCTGGCAGCGCATCGGTTTCAGCGCCGGGCGCATCCTGCTGGGCTTCGGGCTGGGCGTTCTGTCCAGCGCCATTCTGGCGGTAGCCGCCGAAAAGTGGGAGTGGGTGGACGCCCTTCTCGCCCCCGTGATGCAGCTGGTCAAGGCTACTCCGGTGGCGAGCTTCATCATTCTGGCGCTGGTGTGGGTCAGCGGCTCGTCGCTGTCCGTCCTGATCAGCTTTCTGATGGTGCTGCCCGTCCTCTACAGCGCAGTGCGCACCGGCATCGGGAGTGCTGACCGCCAGCTTCTCGAAATGGCGCAGGTGTTCCGTCTGCCTCTGGGGCGGCGTCTGCGGGCGGTCTGGCTCCCGGCGGTGCTGCCCGCGTTCCGGCAGGGATGCAGCGTGGCGCTGGGCATCTGCTGGAAGAGCGGCGTAGCAGCAGAGGTCATCGGCCTGCCGGACGGCAGCATCGGCGACGCGCTTTACCGGGCAAAAATTACCCTTTCCACCGGGGAGCTGTTTGCCTGGACCTTCGTCATCATCCTGCTGAGCGCCGGATTCGAAAAGCTGTTCCTCGCTCTGCTGGATAAAGCGGTAGAGGCAGTTCTGGGCGAAGAGGGGGCTGAAAAATGAGTGAAACCAACAACAAACTGGAAATAAAGAATCTGTCTAAACGATTCGGAGAGAAAATCCTCTTCGAAAACCTCTCTCTTACCGTGGATGGCCCGGCGGTGCTCTGGGCGCCAAGCGGCTGGGGCAAGACGACCCTGCTCCGCATCCTGATGGGGCTGGAAGCGCCCACCTCCGGCAGCGTGGAGGGCGTGGGCCGGGTCGGCACGGTCTTTCAGGAAGACAGGCTCTGCCCCCAGCTGACCGCCGAAGAGAATGTGGCGCTGGTGCTGACCGCAGAACAGTACAAGGTCAAAACACAATACAAAGAGCAGATACGAGATGACCTTATACAATTAGGACTGGATGACGAGGCCCTTGCCCTGCCTGCCCGGAAGCTCTCCGGCGGACAGAAGCGCCGCACCGCCTTGCTGCGCGCTCTCTGGGCCGAGAGCGACACCCTTCTGTTAGATGAGCCCTTCACCGGCATGGACCCCGCCGCCATGAAAAAAGCCGCAGCCATGCTCAAGGCACGCTGCGGCACAAAGCCCACCCTGCTGGCGACCCATGATCAAGAAGCCATCCGGGAGCTGGGGTGGAAAGTGATCGAACTGGGCTGAAACGAAAGGAGCCTGACCATGGAGAAAAAGACGAGCTGCCAGCTCTGCGTTCTTACCGCGCTGCTTCTTGCTGTGTTCTATCTCTGGGCCGCCCTCCGCCCGGGCGTCTGGCTGCGGGATGCCTTTTTGTACCGTCAGGCCGACGGCAGCTTTTCGGGCAAGGATGCGTATGCCGCCTACACCATGCAGATCGCCCAGACAGGAAACGGTGCGGAAGTGGATTTCACGATGGACGGAGAGACGCGGCACTATCGGCTCGAATCGAAAGCCGAGGGCATGAGCGACCCGGGCGTAAAAATCGAGCAGGACGGAGTGGTCATTTTTACCGGGACCGCTCTGGGCGACCCCGGCGACGCCATCCTGTGGCGGGAAGACGATGGGGGCCTTGCCGACGAGGTGAACGTCATCGTCAACGGCGAATACCAGAGATCCGACCTCTGGCCCAGCTGTAGCTGGCTCTATAATGTGGCCGTCGGCGGGCGGCGGGAGACCCGGGGCAGCGTGGCGTTCCTGCTGCCGATCGGGGCGCTGGTGGTGCTCCTTGTGCTGGATGTCCGGTTCCCGCTGCTGTTCTGGAACCTCCGCCACGGGCTGGAAGTGTACGGCGGTGAGCCCACCGACTGGTATTACGCGATGCAGAGGGTGAGCCGCATTGCCGGCATCATCGGTGTTTTTGTGCTGGCGGCGATGAGCTTCGCTGTTCACTGAGGCTCACAGCAGCTCGGCAAGGATGCTGTTCTGTACGATGAGCCCGGCGGGCGTGAGGGCGAGGGTGTGGCCGTCAAAGTTGGCGTAGCCGCTCTTCACGCAGTTTTTCACAAAGGCCAGCTGCGCGGTGGAAAACTCCCTGCCATAGCGGTTTTTGTATTCGTCGAGGCTCAGACCTTTGCGCAGACGCAGCTGCAAGATGAGATAATCCTCCGCACCGCAGCCGCCGTCCATGACGGGCGCGGCCTCGTCCCGCAGAAAGGCTTCGGTGTCGGCAGGGTAGTAGAACCGTTTGCCGCCCATGCAGGAGTGGGCCGCAGGGCCGATGCCCAGATAGTCGCCGCAGTCCCAGTAGATGAGGTTGTGCTTTCCCTCATAACCCGGGCGGGCGAAGTTGGAGATCTCATATTGCCGGTAGCCATGATGTTCCAGCTGCTCGACGGCGTAGAGGTAGAAGTCTGCCGCCTCGTCGGAGGTGGGCAGCCCCTCGGGGGGCGTCCGGCCAAAGGCAGAGTCGGGCTCGATCTTCAAGAGGTAGGCGGAAATGTGAACCGCGCCGCCATCCTCGATAAGCTCCAGCGTCTCGTCGAACTCGGCCTGCGTATAATGGGGCAGGGCCAGCATGATGTCGCCGCTGATGTTCTCGAACCCGGCACGGCGCGCGGCGGCGAAAGCGGCCCGCGCCTGCTTTGCCGTGTGGGGGCGGCCCAGCGTCTTGAGCTGGCTGTCCCGGGCCGACTGGACGCCGAAGGAGATGCGGTTGACGCCCGCCTCCCGGAATGCCCGGAGAGAGTCTTCGGTCACGGTCTCAGGGTTGGCTTCCAGCGTGATCTCGGCCCCGGGCAGGGGCTGCGCGGCGGCGATGAGCCGGGCGGCGTCTGCCGGGTCCAGCAGACTGGGCGTTCCACCGCCGAAATAAAGGGTGTCCGGCCGCAGGGGCGCGTCCGGCGCAAACCGGGAGAGTTCCCGAAGCAAAGCGTCCACATAGGCCCGGGGGACGCCGCGCTGGCCGGGGGCGGAGTAGAAATCACAGTACCGGCATTTGGAAAAACAGTAAGGAATATGCAGATAAAGTCCGAGGGACATCAAATATCACAGCCTTTTTCATGAATCGTTCATTTCTATGCAGTATACTATATTTCGTAGACCGGGGCAAGGCCGAGGCCGATGCCCTGATTTTGAATGGAGGATTCCTTATGGATTACAACAACTATGACCGCGGCTATGCGGAGCCTTCGATGAGCGCATCGGACTATATGACCCGCACCTACCGCTGGATGGCCGGCGGCCTGCTCGTCACCTTCGCAATGGCCTATATCACGGCGACCACGTCCCTTATCTATCTGGTCAATTCGCTTTACTTCCTGCTTACCATCGGTGAGCTGGCACTGGTGTTCATGCTCAGCGCCCGGGTGCAGAAGATGTCCATCGACGGTGCAAGAGCCGCGTTCTTCGGATACGCCATCCTGAACGGCATGGTCCTGAGCTACTACTTCCTGATGTTCTCGGTAGGTACGCTGGTCATGGCCTTCCTCGCCACGGCGGTCTACTTCGGCCTCATGGCTGTGTACGGCACCACCACCCATAAGGACCTCACCGGCTGGGGCCCCCGCCTCATGATGGCTCTGGTGGCCATGATCGTCACCAGCCTCGTGGGTGCGCTCTTCGGCTTTGGCTTCGGCGCCTCGGTGCTCTACTGCGGCATCGGCCTGGTGGTGTTCATGCTGCTTACCGCCTACGATACCCAGAAGCTCCGCCAGATCTACGCCTACTATGCAGGCGACGCTGAGCTGGCCGAGAAGGCTTCCATCTATGGCGCACTGACCCTCTATCTGGACTTCATCAACATCTTCCTGTATGTCGTCCGCCTGCTGGGCATGAACAGCCGCAGCCGCAATAACTAAATAGGACTTTAGGCCCCGGTCATCCGGGGTCTTTTTGTGTCCTTTCGAATAAAGGATGAATAAACCCCGCTCCGCCGCTCCAAACTACCACCAAAGAAACGATTCCGTACACAAAATGGATTGGAGTAACGAACGATGGAGCAATTCAGAAAGTTTTTGCGGGACAAAGCCTTTGCGCTGGTGCTTACCGCCTGCCTGCTGGCGGCGGCAGCGGCCGGTGTGTGGGCTGTGCGCACGGTGCGCAATGAGCTGAAGCAAGATCTGGACGCGGTGCGCAGCCCGTCCAGCACCGCCCCCGGCATCGACGAGGGCATCAACACATCGCCCGGCGTCGCCGGAGAGGAGGAAGCCGAATGGCAGCAGCAGAACGCACCCGCAGCAAACAGTGTGGCCAATGTGCCAAAAGCCGACAGCTCGTCCGGTGGGGCTGCGTCCTCTTCTGGTGCGCAGTCTGGGTCTGGTTCGGTACGCGAACCCTCCGCGCTGCAAACCGAGTCCTTGCCTGCCAGCAGTTCGGCTGCGCCTGCCTCCACGCAGCCTGTCTCGGGGCGCGTCTTAAACAGCTACAGCGGCGATGAGCTGGTCTACAGCAAGACGCTGGGCGACTGGCGCACCCACAACGGTGTGGACTACGCCGCCGACAGGGGCGCGGAAGTGACCGCCCCGGCGGCAGGCAAGGTGGTGGAGACCGGCACGGACGACAAGTGGGGGCCTGTGGTCGCCATTGAAGACGCTTCCGGCAGGGTCTGGCGAGTCTGCGGTACGACGGACGCCAGGGTGAAGAAGGGCGACACCGTCTCGGCCGGGCAGACCATCGGCAAGGTGGGCAGCGTGAGCTGCGAGTGTGCCGAGGAGAGCCACATCCACTTGGAGGTCATGGAGGGCGAAAAGTATCTCGACCCCATCAAGGCCATGAAATAAGCAAAATTTTCCGGGCAGGTGCAGCAGAACGCTGTACCTGCTTTTTTCACATTGCTTTTGGCGGTCGATTCTGGTATGATAAACTAGAATAAGTGTGAAGACAGAAGAAAAAGCGGAGGAAACGAAACATGAAGGTCTTAGTGGTAGGCGGCGGTGCTGCCGGCCTGATGGCGGCGGGCGCGGCCCTGCGGCAGGGGCATGAGGTGACGGTGCTGGAACATATGGAAAAGCCGGCTCAGAAAATTCTCGTCACCGGCAAAGGCCGCTGCAATGTGACCAACGACTGCACCGCAGAGGAATTTCTGCACCATGTGCGGACGAACCCCCGCTTTCTGTTCTCGTCGCTGGGGGCTTTCCCACCGGCCAAGACGATGGAGCTGTTTGAGTCTCTCGGTGTGGAGCTGAAAGTGGAGCGCGGACGCCGGGTGTTCCCGGTGTCAGACAAGGCCGAAGAGATCCGGCAGGCTCTTCTGCGGTACGCAGACGGAGCGGACATCGTCCACGACGGGGCAAAAAAGCTGCTGCTGGAGCCGCTGGCCCAGCCGGAAGAAGCGCCTGCTGCGCCGGAAAATCTGCGCCGCCCGAAAAAGAAAAAGCCCGGCCCGGCCTATCGCTGCGTGGGTGTGCGGGGAACTTCGGGCCGGGAGTACAAGGCGGACGCCGTGCTGGTGGCAACGGGCGGCCTGAGCTACCCCACCACCGGCTCCACCGGCGACGGCTACAAGCTGGCCCGGCAGGCGGGCCACACCCTCGTGGAGCCTGTCCCCAGCCTTGTCAGCCTCGTGAGCCATGACGCCGACTGCAAGAAGATGATGGGCCTCGCCCTCAAGAACGTGACCCTCACCCTCCACGAGGACGGCAAAGCCATCTTCGAGGAGCAGGGCGAGATGCTGTTCACCCACTTCGGCATCAGCGGGCCGCTGACCCTCAGTGCGTCGAGTCATCTGGGCGACATGAAAAAGCACAAGTACGAAGCTTTTATTGATTTGAAGCCTGCCCTCAGTGAGGAACAGCTTTATGACCGCATCACCCGGGACTTTGCCCTTCTGGCGAACCACGCGGCGCAGGGCGCACTGGTGAAGCTGCTGCCGTCCAGTATGCAGCCGGTCATGGTGGCCCGCTGGGGCATCGACCCGGCCACCAGAGCAAACCAGATCACCCGGGAGCAGAAGCGGGAACTGGTACAGCTGATGAAGCACTGGCGGGTGTCCATCGACGCCCGGGGCGATTTGGCCCACGCAGTCATCACGTCGGGCGGCGTGTCGGTGCGGGAGGTGGACCCCAAGACCATGCAGAGCAAAAAGGCCCTCGGCCTCTACTTTGCAGGCGAGGTGCTGGATGTGGATGCCTATACCGGCGGCTACAATCTGCAGATCGCATTCTGCACGGCACAGAGTTTTGCGAATCATCTGGAATGACCTCTCAGTCTGCTTCGCAGACGGCCCCCTCGTTAGGGCAACAACAACGACTGCCGCCGCGGTGGAACGGCGTCAGCCGTGACGGAGAGGTTTAAGCGTCTGGAAATTTCAGATTCATAGAGAAGGAGATATAAAAATGATTTCTGTTGCGATCGACGGGCCTGCGGGCGCAGGCAAATCTACGCTGGCGCGGCGTCTGGCTGCGGACTTCGGCTACATTTATGTGGACACCGGTGCGATGTTCCGTACTATCGGCCTTTATGCCCTCCGCGCAGGCAAGGACCCGAAGGACAACGAGGCAGTCGATGCGCTGCTGCCCAATATCACCCTCGAATTTGCTTTTATCGAGGGTGAACAGCATATCTATCTGAATGGCGAGGACGTCAGCACAGCCATCCGCACCGAAGAGGTGGGGATGGCGGCTTCTGCCGTGGGTGCAAATCCGGCGGTGCGCGCCTTCCTGCTGGAGATGCAGCGGGACATGGCCAGGACGCAGAACATCCTGATGGATGGCCGCGACATCGGCACCGTGGTGCTGCCCAATGCGACTGTGAAGATCTTCCTCACCGCCAGCCCGGAGGCCCGCGCCACCCGCCGCTGGAAGGAGTACCAGCAGAAGGGCATCGACACCCCCTACGAAGATGTGCTGGCCGACGTCAAGCAGCGCGACTATCAGGACACCCACCGCGCCGCAGCTCCTCTCAAGCAGGCAGACGATGCCGTGCTGCTGGACACTTCGGAGCTGAACTTCGAGCAGAGCTTTGAGGCCATGAAGAAAATTATCACGGAGAAGGTCAGATGATACTATATTATATTCTGGTCCCGCTGGCATGGCTGGTGTTCCACATCGGCTTCCGCGTCCGGTGTGAGGGCAGGGAGAACCTGAAAAAAATCGGCACGAAGGGCTGCATCATTGCCCCCAACCATATCTCAGCCATCGACCCGGTGTTCGTCGTCATCGCCCGGTTCTGGGGCCAGCGGATGACAGTGTTTGCCAAGAAAGAGCTGTTCGAGATAAACGCATTCCTGTCGTGGTTCTTCCGGTGCGCCGGTGCAGTCTGTGTCCGCGGCACGAAAGAAGAGGTCGGCGTCATCGACGACACCGTGAAAAAGTGTCAGGAGGGCGGCACACTGCTGCTCTTCCCGGAGGGGACGCGGGAGCAGGAGAATAAGTTCCTTCCCCTCAAGAGCGGCCTCTTCGTCATCGCGGCGGCAGCAAATGTGGACGTCGTGCCTTGCCGCATCTACTACGACACCCCCGATGGTAAGATGAAGCTGTTCTGCAAGGTGCGTGTCATCTTCGGCGAGCCCATGCCCGCTGCACAGTTTGCAATGGAAGGCCGCCGCGACATAAAGAAACTGCGGGAAAATAAGCAGGCCGTTCTGGATGCGTGGAGTGAATTGTAAGGCGGCTTGCCCTCTCCGTCATCGCAAGCGATGGCGGAGAGGTTGAATTTAGGAGAGTACAATGGAAATCAGACTTGCAAAGACTGCGGGTTTCTGCTTCGGCGTGGACCGCGCGGTCAAGCTGACCTACGGTCTGCTGGATGAGGGCCGCAAGGTGGCCACCCTCGGCCCCCTCATCCACAACCCCCAGACCGTAGAAGACCTCGAGCGCCGGGGCGCACTGGTAGCAGATACCCCCGCTGATGTCCCTGCAGGTTACGAGGTGGTCATCCGCAGCCACGGCGTCCCACGCAGCATTTACGATGAGCTGGACGCCCGGGGCTGTACCTATCACGACGCCACCTGCCCCTTCGTGAAGAAGATACAGAAAGTCGCTTCCGAGGCCGAAGCCGCCGGTGCGACACTCGTGGTGGCCGGTGACGTGTCCCATCCGGAGGTGCAGGGCATCGTCGGACATACCCGGGGAGAGGTATTCGTTTTCAGCGATCTGGCCCAGTTGAAGGCGTGGAAAGGGCCTTCTGACCCCCAAAAGCCCATTTTTGCAGTTGCACAGACCACATTTCAGGTAACAAAATGGCAAGAAAGTTCGGAGTTTCTCAAAAAAGCCTATACAAACGCCCGAATTTTTGATAC
>OMFD01000554.1_pt1 | contig 23395 bp, 21 predicted proteins | sample 1645541 | NCBI WGS metagenome assembly OMFD01 (sample SAMEA103958149, study PRJEB25191) | human gut metagenome | biome: human-associated habitat [ENVO:00009003]; feature: intestine environment [ENVO:2100002]; material: feces | place: Germany | collected 2013/2015
TTTTTTCATATAGATAAAACCAAATAATAAGAAGGAAATAAAATGGCTAAGAAAGAATTAAAAAAGATGAGTAAAAATGAGCTCATTGAGATAATATATGCTTTACAAAATAATGAAGAAAATGAAAAAATTCCAGAAATCGATGAAGTAAAAAAAGAAAGAAATCATATTTCATATCAAAAAAGATATAGAAAGGCACTTAGAAGTACAGCTGGTATTTTAATAGTTATTGCAGCAATAGCTGTTTTAGTTGCGACTATTTTTTTCCCTGTTTTACAAGTAACAGGAGATAGTATGGAACCAACATTAGAAGATAAAGATATCATTGTACTAAAAAAATCAAATAATTTTAATACAGGCGATTTATGTAGTTTTAGTTGGCAAAATAAGCTTTTAATTAAAAGGGTTATTGGTAAACCGGGAGATATTATCAATATAAATAAAGCAGGTGTTGTTTATGTCAATGGTAAACAAATTAAAGAACCCTATGTAGATGATTTATCTTTAGGAAAATGTGATATCACTTTTCCTTATCAAGTTCCTGAAAATAGATATTTTGTTTTAGGTGATCATAGAAGTGTCTCTATTGATAGTAGAAGTAGTGAAATAGGATGTATCGAAAAAGATCAAATTGTAGGTAAAGTAGTTATTAGAATTTGGCCTTTAAGCCAATTTTCATTTATTAAATAATAGAGGGAATAATTATGAAAGATATAGTAAATAGGTATATTGATAGATTTCAAAAGAATCATCGTCAGTTTCGACGTTATATTATTTTTGTAGGTGTACTTGCTATTGTCACAATCATTGGTGTTAACTGGGGATTACATCAAGAAGGAATATCTATGACAGATGAGTATGTTTGTGGATATCAAGAACATCAACATACAGATGATTGTTATCAAAATGAACTCATTTGTGGACAAGAAGAAAACGATGAACATCAACATAGTGAAGAATGTTATGAAAAAACATTGATTTGTACCCTTCCAGAACACACTCATACAGATAGTTGTAAAAAACAAGTTGGTGTAAGTACAATTGCTGTTTATACAAGTAATAGCATGAATGCTAATGGAAATGTTACAGCAATTTCAGGTAATGGTACAAAATATGATGAAAACGGCAATATTTATTCATCGGATTTAAGAATTGATTTTAAATTTAGTGCTGCTGCTGTTTCAAGTAATCAAAGTTATTACTATGAATATCCTGAAGGAATTATTATTCCTGATGCGCTTCTTAATAAAACATATACATTATATGATAGCCAAAATAAAAAAGCAGGAACTTATCATTTTGAAAAGACAGATGATGGTAAATATCGTGTTGTAATTGATTTTGAAGAAGGTTATGTAACAATAGAAAATGATGATATTACAGGGTATATTGAATTTGCTGGACAAATTGATGCAAGTAAAGCAGATGATAATGGAAATATCAAAATTGTTGGCTCTGATAAAGTGGATTTAGTAATACCAAAAGATCAAATTACATATCCAGAAGATGCTACAAATCGTTATGATATTAAAACAGAAAAAGCAGGTAGTTACTCTACAAAAGATGGTAAATTAGTTTATACAGTTTATGTTTATTCTTTAAAAGGAACACCAGAAGATATCAAGTTTGAAGATATCATTAATGCGGATGGTTTAACATTGGGTACTCCTGTTGTTAAGATAACCCAAGAAACTGTTACACGTTATTATAACAATGGTGGAAGTTATGATGGATCTACTACAAAAGATTCAAAAACACTTGATGTGCCATATGATTATAGCGATAAAAAGCTCACAATGACTTTACCTAAAATTGAGAAAGCAAAAGATTATACTGATTCTTCAAATATCACTTGTAAGGATTATACACGTTATAAGATAGAATATACTTATGACATAAAAGATATAGAAGGTGCTTCAGTAGTTGCTAATAATAAAGTTACAACAGATTCAAAAAAAGAAAATGTAGAAGTTAAAAGTGATGATACAGTACAAATAAAAATCAATAATGTACATACAATTAATAAAAGTGGATGGTATGATTCAAATAATGGAGAAATTGTATGGACAATTACTGTTAATGAAAATAATTTAGATATTACGGGTGCAAAATTAACAGATGATATGTTGTCAAAATTAGCTGAGGGTACCGATGTAACCATTTCACCTTCAAATAATGGATATAATCTTGAAAAAGATGAAAATGGTAAAATTACAGGTATTACATTTACTGCTTTAGATGATGGTAAAAATACCAATACTTATACAATTACATATAGAACAAAAGCTGATAGAAAATGGGATAAAGAAACAGTTACTAATAAAGCAACCTTTAAACCTAGTACCGGGGATGGAATGCCAAGTACAGGAACAGTAGATGTTCCTGGAGGTAGTGTCAATAAAGAATATACAGAAGCTAAAGAATCAAAAGATGGTAAAACAGCAGAAGTTCATTGGAAGATAACAGTTGATGTGCCTAGTAGTCTTCCTAAAGATACGGTAATTAAAGATGATCCTACTCAAGATCAATATAACAACTCCGGAGGAAAACAATATCTTACACGTCAACAAGTAATTAAATGGGCAAATGGTATTTATTGGACTGATGGTGATGGAAATAAAGTTGGAGATAATCTTGATTTAACAAAACTTGCAGATATTTCTTTTAAAGCATCAGATGGTCATGAATATACTTGGGAACAAATTAACAGTAGCGATAGTAATGATCTAACATTTACAGTATGGAATGTTAAATTGAAAAATGATTTAGATGTACCTAAAGGTGCACAAAAACTTATCTTTGATTATAAAACAACAGCAGATTTAGAAGATGCTGATATGGGAACAACATATTATAATAATACAGTTACTATCGGTGATAAAAAAGTTGACGCTCGTTATGGATATGAAAAGAGTGGTGTTATTAAAACAGATGAAAATGGTCGTAAAGAGACAACAACAAAAACCAATGCAGATGGAACTCTTGTTTGGAAAATCAAAACACATATCAATAAAGAAACAAGCAAGTTAACTTTTGAAGATAATTTACCTGAAGGTATTGAATTGGTATCAATTGCTGGTAGAGATTACTTAAATAATTTAACCAATATTATTATACAAGATGATGGAACAATAAATGGTACAGATGGATATTATCAAGCTTCTGGTAAATATGAAGATAACAAATTGACTTTAGATGTTGCTCCATCAAGTACAGGAAATAAGCTTTCAAATGGTGATTATACAATTGTTCTTACTTGTAAAGTAAATAAAGACAACATTAATAATTATGAAAGTGGTAAGACATATACTTTTAAAAACAGTGCAACTGTTAGTAACGATGAGGGAAATATAGGAAGTGCTGATCAAAGTCAAAAATGGACAGAAGATACATCACATGAAGAAAGTAAAGTTATTGATAAAACTGGAAAATGGGATAACAACAGTCGACGTGTTAAGTATTCTATAAGTCTTAATCCAGATGGAAAAGATATCGTAGAAGATTCAGAAATACTAACATTAAAAGATGTTTTTAGATATTTTACTGATTTTTATGGTCAACAAGATGATGGAGATGGAACAACTGTAAAATATCATATTAATGCAAGACTAATAACTGATAGCGTTAAGCTTTATCAAGGTATAAAAAAAGAAGATGGGACACTTGAAAAAGGTGAAGAAATAAAATCTTGGGCATGGACTGTAGAAGAGTCAAGAGCTGATTATGAAATTGATGGTGGATATCTCAAATATAGTACATTGGTAGGTAAAAATCTGCCAGATAGTACGCCAATGATTTTAGAATATGATTATCAACTTGAAACAGATATGCCAAATAATTGGCATTCTCAAAATAAATTGGATGTTCATAATAGTGCGGAACTATTAGGAACAACTTATAAAGATGATAAAGACCAAAATGATGTTGTATGGAAAAAACAAGAAAGCAGTGGAGCAGTTACAACTGATATAAAAGGTATTCTTTATAAAGTAAGTCAAGGTAATTATGGTAAGACATTACCAGGTGCAATCTTTAAATTACAAAAATATAATAATGAGCAATTTGAAGATACAGATATTACTTATACAACAGATAGGGATGGTAAAATTACCATTATGTATCAAAAAGAAGATAGCGATATACAATATGATCATAATGTTTTATATCGTGTAATAGAAACATCTGCGCCAAAGGATTATATAATTTCTGATAATCCAGAAGAGAATGCATTTTATTTCTATTTTAGTAGTGATACAGATACAATTTACAAATTGCCTGAAAATTTAAATGAATTAGCGCCAAAAGCTGCTGATTTATCAAAATCATCAACTACTTTCTATGTAGAAAATGAAAGTTGTAATACAGAATTAACAATTAATAAAAAGTGGTTTGATGCTCAAGGAAATGTTGAGGTAGGACATAGTGGAACTGTACGAGTACAGCTTTATCAAAGAACAAGTAAGTATCCACCTTCTATGGGTAACATTGCAAAAATAAGCGGTAGCATAGATGTAGGAATGGTGGGAAACACTAAAGAAAAACAATTTACTGAAGGAAATTATCGAATTGGTTCAGTTGTGAAATTTACTGTTACATATACAGGTGATAGTGAAGCAAATACGCCGCTAGCACCTACTGTAAAGTTGAATGGTGAAGAAATTATTCCTGAAAAAACAACACCATGGGATGGTAATAAGGTAATTTATACATATACCTTTACATTAAATAAAGTGGAAAACATTATTACGGGTAATACGCATTCTTGGAATTTATCAACAAATATGATGATTTCCGATTTAGACGTTACGGAACCGGAAACCGATACTTTTTATGGTGCTTATGACATCACATCTAGTGATAATTGGTCAAAGGTGATTTCTGATTTACCTGCTATCAGTATAAATGATGCAGGAGAAAGAGTTTATTATACTTATTATGTTAAAGAATTAGGAAACAGCAATTATGATGTTTCTTATGACAATAATGAAGGTATTAATTTTGGAACAATTACAATCAAAAATAAAATGAGCGAAAACCCTTCATATGTTCTTCCAGAAACAGGAAGCTTTGGAGAAGTGATTGTTGCTTTAGGTGGCTTAATTATGATGATTGTGGCTGTTATATATTACTTGAAAAATAAAAAAATAGAGGGAAAGGGAAGAAAAATATGAAAGTAATGAAGAAGTTTACGGCTATAGCTTTAAGCTTAGCTATGATGCTTGTAACAAGCATTAGTGTTTTTGCAGCAGCTGGTACTTATACAATTACAGCTCCTGCAAATGGTCATCAATACGAAATTTATCAAATTTTTACTGGTGATTTAAGTAATGATGTTTTGAGCAATGTAAAATGGGGTCAAAACGGAACTGGAACAGAAGGAGAAGATGTTAGTGATACTATTTTACAAGAACTTGCTAATGTGGCTGGTAATACAGATGCAGAAAAATTAGCAGTAATTACAAAATATGCAGATTTAAACAGTACGCCAGTAGCTACAGTAACAAATGGAAGTACATACGCAGCAGCTGCAGGTTATTATTTGATTAAAGATAAAGATAACTCTGTAACAGAAAATGATGTTTATACAACATATATTGTAAAAGTTGTTGGTGATGTAACTATTGCTCCAAAATCAGATGTTCCATCTTTTGAAAAGAAAATTAAAGATGCAAATGATACAACAGGTACAACATCTGGATGGCAAGATTCAGCTGATCACGATATTGGAGATCAAGTACCTTTTAAATTAGAAGGAACAGTTGCATCTAATTATGCAGATTATAAAACTTATTATTTTGCATTCCACGATAAGGAAGAAAAAGGTTTAACTTTTAATAAAGATTCAGTAAAGGTTTATGTGGATAGTAATGCAATAACAAATGGTTATGAAGTTGTAACATCTACAACAGACGGATGTACTTTTGAAGTTGTTTTTAGCAATTTAAAAGATATTCCTGCTGTTAAAGCAGGCTCAAAAATAACAGTTGAATATACATCTGAATTAAATGATAAGGCAGAATTAGGAAGTCAAGGAAATGTGAATAAAGCAAAATTGGAATTCTCAAATAATCCTAATAATGAACAAGTTGGTAAACCAGAAAACCCTGGTGAAACACCTTGGGATAACGTAATTGTCTTTACTTATAAAGTAGTTGTTGATAAATATGCTGATTCTACAGATGGAAAAAAATTATCTGGAGCAGAATTTACTTTAGAAAAAGTATTAAAAGATGGAAGTAAAGAAACAATTAAAGTTGTTAAATCTAGTGATGGAACATCATTTACTTTTAGTGGACTAGATGATGGAGACTATATTTTAACAGAAACAAAAACACCAGATGGATACAATACAATTGCACCTATTAGATTTACAGTAGCTGCGGACCATAAAATTGCATGGGAAGCTGAAGAACGTACAGGTATTTTAACAAGTTTAACAGGAAATGCTGCAACTGGAAGTCTTACTTTTACTACAAATGCAGATAAAAGTGAATTAGCTACAAAAGTTGTCAACAAAAAAGGAATTACATTACCTAGTACAGGTGGTATGGGTACATATTTATTCTATATTATCGGTGGTTTATTAGTTGTGATTTCAGTTGTGCTTTTTGTAGTAAAAAAACGCATGGAATATGAAGATTAAGTAGTTAGAAGAACAAGAGTTTTATAAATCTTATTCTTTGGATAACATTAGGGAGTGGCCTATGAAAAAAAAGAATAGTTCATACATTTTAATAATCATTTTTATCATAGGCCTATCCGTGCTGTTATATCCAACGGTAAGCAATTATATTAATCAAAAGAATCAATCTGAAGCAATAGCAACTTATGATAAAAAGGTATCAAAGATGACTAAAAAGGATTTTAAAAAGTATTTTGAAGAAGCAGAAGCTTATAATGAAAAGCTTGCGCAACATCCAGATGCATTTTTTAATCCAGATGAAATTGAAGGATATGAAAAGATATTGGATATTTCAGGAACAGGAATTATGGGATATGTGACGATTGATAAGATTGATCAAAGTCTCCCTATTTATCATGGGACAGATCAAACTGTTTTGGAAATTGCGAGTGGTCATTTTAAGGGGACAAGTTTCCCTATTGGTGGAAAGAGTACACATAGTGTTATTTCTGCACATCGTGGTCTTCCAAGTGCCAAGTTGTTTACAGATCTTGATAAGATGGAAGTTGGAGATACTTTCACGATTACTGTTTTAAATCGTATTTTGACATATGAAGTGGATAAGATTTCTATTGTAGAACCTGCAGAAACAGAAGGACTTCAAATAGAGGAAGGTAAGGATTATTGTACATTAATGACATGTACACCTTATGGGATAAATTCTGAACGTTTATTAGTTCGTGGTCATCGCATTCCAACAAATAGTAAAAGAAATGTTAAGATTACATCTGAAGCATTTCGTATAGAACCATTACTTGTAGCAACAGCTTTAGCTGTACCGATGTTTATTATTTTACTTTTGTTATTACTTTGTCAAACGAAAATGAAAAGGGGGAAAAAGTTATGAGAAATAAAGGAATTATAATTCAATTAATTGTAATGGCTATGTTATTAATATGTCCCCTATCTGTTAATGCACTTGATGATATTGATTTACAACAAAAGGGTTCTATTAGTGTTACTTTAAAAGATGCAAAAGAAAATAAGGTTTTAACTAATGGAAATATAACGCTTTATCAAGTTGCTAAAGCAGAAATTAAAGATGGAAATATTGATTATTTATATACAAATGGATTTGAAAATTGTCAAATTCAATTAAATAATTTACAAGATAGTGAACTTGCTCATCAATTAGAAAATAAAATAACAAGTTCAATGCAAAGTATAACAAAACCAATAGATAAAAAAGGAAATGTTAAATATGTAAACTTAACAACAGGTTTATATCTTGTTGTTCAAACACAAGCTACAACAGGATATGAAAAAATAAAGTCTTTTCTTGTGACTATTCCATTACAAATAGATGGAAAATGGACTTATAATGTTGATGCTTCTCCTAAAGTAAATGTTATTAGTAAAACTAATTCTAGTAAAAAGCCAGAAAAGAAACCTACAGAAAAAAGATTACCACAAACAGGTCAATTATTTTGGCCAATACCTGTAATGTGTATATCAGGATTGATTTTCTTTTCTATTGGATGGATTTTAAAAAGGGGCGACTCTTAGTAATGAGAAAGAAAATTGGAAATATTATGATGTTTTTAGGAATAATGCTTGTAAGTGCGGCATTATTTCTCTTTTTATATAATCAGTGGGATGCTTATCGTGCTGAAAAAGATGCAAAAATAACTTTAGATCAATTAAAAGAGGAAATTGATTCAAAAGATAATAAAGATAATTCTAATGAAGAAATGAAGACAATTGTAATAGATGGAAATGAATATATTGGTTATATTTCTATTCCAGCTATTGATTTAGAGTTGCCTGTAATGTCTCAATGGAGTTATCAAGGATTAAAGATTGCACCAGGACGTTTTTATGGTTCTACTTATGGTCATAATCTTGTGATTGCAGGACATAATTATGCTAAACATTTTAGTTCAATTAAATGGTTAGAAAAAACAACAGAAGTTGATTTTATTGATGTAGAAAATAGAGTTTGGAGTTATCAGGTATCTGATATAGAAACATTGCAACCTCAACAAGTGGACGAGATGATTGAAAAAACAGGAAATGATAACTGGGATTTAACACTTTTTACTTGTACTACAGGTGGGCAAACACGATGTACGGTTCGTTGTGTTTTAAATCAAAATGATTAAAAAGTATTATATAAGTGGTAGATTTTCTATCACTTTTTTGTATATTCAAGATAAAAACACATATAATATTAATATATAATCGCAATAGTTATGTATTTTATAAAGTTTTGCGGTTTAAAACCGCAAAACTATTGTAAACGAAAGTTTGTTGCGATAAAATCTAATTAAGAAAGTGGTGATTATATGATTGATAGACCTTTGTATTTAAATAAAATAATGCCTTATGTAGATACTCCTTTTGTGAAGATTCTAACTGGAGTAAGACGTTGTGGAAAATCGACAATTTTAAAAATGATTATGAAAAAATTAAAAGAAGAAAGAAATATTGTTGATGAACAAATATTAAATTATCGTTTTGATTCAATGGAATACGAAGATATGACTACAAAAGAATTATATATAGAATTGAAATCAAAAATATTACAAGATAAAAAAACATATTTATTTTTAGATGAAATTCAAGAAATTGAAGGTTGGGAAAAAGTTGTTAATACGCTTGCTTCTGACTTTGATGTAGATATTTATATCACAGGATCTAACTCAAGAATGATGTCATCAGAAATATCAACTTATTTAACAGGAAGATATATTACTTTTCATATTTATACTTTATCATTTGAAGAATATTTAACATTTAAAAAAAGTTATACAACTCTTAAAGATTTAAAACAAGAATTTAGTAATTATGTGCGATTAGGTGGATTTCCTGCAACTCATTTACAAGATTATTCACAAGATGAAGTTTATACGATTGTAAAAGATATTTATAATTCAACGATTTTTTCAGATATTGTGCGTAGAAATCAAATAAAAAAGATAGACCAATTAGAAAGAGTTGTAAAATATACTTTTAATAACATTGGAAATACCTTTTCCGCAAAATCAATTTCTAACTATTTAAAATCTGAACAAAGAAAGATCGATAATGAAACAGTTTATAATTATTTAGAAAAATTGCAGAAAGCATATATTCTTCATAAATGTTCTCGATATGATCTTCAAGGGAAAGCAATTTTGAAAACACAAGAAAAATTTTATCTTGCGGATATTTCTTTAAGATATGCTGTTTTAGGTTATACGGTTGATAGTGTTGCTTCTACTTTAGAAAATATTGTTTATTTAGAACTTAAAAGACGTGGTTATGATGTTTATATAGGAAAAATGAATGATAAAGAAATTGATTTTGTTGCTACAAAGCAAAATGACAAGATTTATGTGCAAGTAACACAAGAGATAAAATCTGAAAAAACACAAAAAAGAGAATATGATCAACTTTTAGAGATAAGAGATAATTACCCTAAGTATGTTGTGATGGCAAATGATTTTGCTGGTGGCAACTATGAAGGTATCAAAACAATGAATATAACAGATTTTTTATTAAGTAAAGATTATTAGAAATGAGTTTAAATACTCATTTTTCTTTTGAAAATATTAAGAATTTTCTCCCCTTCTTTTTAATAATTCTTTGTTATTTTAAATTAGGTGATGAAAATGAAATATATTAAAAGAATAATTTTATTAATACTTATCCTCTTAATAATAATTTTAAAATTTCAAATAGTAACAATCAATGATATACCTATTATCAACGATATCCATGAAAGCAACCATCAAGCAGATACTTCTACTTGGAATCTGATCCTTGTAAATAAAGATCATTACATACCTAAAAACTACTCTATAAAACTTAAAACACTAAAAAATGGAAAACAAGTAGATGAAAGAATAGTACAACCTCTCCAACAAATGTTTGATGATGCCAGAAGTCAACATTTACAACTCTTTGTAAGAGAAGGTTATCGAAGTGAAAAACAACAAGAAGAAATTATGCAAGAGTATATTGGAAGATATGAAAAAATGGGACATAACTATTTTATTGCAAGAAAACAGGCTAGAAAGTATGTAGCATTACCACGTACCAGTGAACATGAATTGGGATTAAGTGTTGATATCAACGCTGATACAAATGTTTGTTCAAAACAGGAAGTTTATAAGTGGCTAAATCAAAATGCTTATCACTATGGTTTTATTAAACGCTATCCTCATGATAAAGTAGCTATCACAGGTATTAACAATGAACCTTGGCATTATCGTTATGTAGGAATAGAAGTAGCAACAAAAATGAAAGAAGAGAACTTATGTTTAGAAGAGTATTTAAATAGTAGATAGCTTGTTGGATAACTAAAAAATAGTTATAATGTTATCGAGGTGATTGAAATGATCAAGAAAGAAAACCTACCTGAATGTCCTGTTGCAACAACGGTTTCTTTAATTGGAAGTAAGTGGAAATTACTTATTTTAAGAGATTTATTAACAGGGACAAAACGTAATGGAGAATTAAAAAAATCATTACCGGATATTTCACAAAAAGTATTAACAGAATCTTTAAAATCAATGGTAGAAGATGGTATTGTAGAACGTATTGCTTATCCTGAAGTACCACCTCGTGTGGAATATAAACTTACTGATTTGGGAGAATCAATGAGGCCTGTAATTTCTGTTATGGCTCAATGGGGAAAAGAATATAAAGAAAGTATTTAAAAAAGCGCTTAGGCGCTTTTTAACATTTCCATTGATGTTTTTTTAAATCAACATAATTTTCTTTTTTAAAAGTAATACCTTCATTTTCAAGAAGAATCCTTTGTTCCTCCCATCCAGGGACAAGCCTTCCTGCATGATTAACGACACGATGACAAGGATAGTTACCATAATAAGAGGCATTGGCAAGTACCTTTCCTACTAAACGACTATTTCTTTCACGACCAATCAAACGGGCTATTTGTCCATAAGTAGCTACGCATCCTTTTGGTATTTCATTTACTGTTTCTAATACTTGATAGATTAAATCTTCATTCATATTTCTCAACTCTTTCTAGTTTTATTATTATAGAAATTAAAAGAAAAAGAAACCCCTATTCCAGTTTGAAATAGGGAAAATTTTTAGTTAAATAATTTTTGATCTTTTCCAGATGGTACTTTAAAGAATACTACAAGGATAAAACCAATAATGATTACAATGACTGATAAAGCAAATAGAACTTGATAAGAAGAAACATCTAAGATTTGTCCGGCAATATTTTGAAAAATAATTGAACTTAAATTTCTTAAAGTTTGGACAAAAGCAAGTGCTGTAATTTGATGTTCCTTTGGTACAAGGGTACTAACAATCTTTAAGTTGATCATGATATATAACATTCCTGAAGGATGTTTTGTAAGTAAAGTCACAAGGACTTTAAGAGGTAACCAAACATTAAAAGCATAACATAAAAATTGAATTGTAATCATTGTATAAGCAATAATCAGCAACTTTTTATTAGCAAGTTTATCCATGAATTTATGTGAAAATAAAACAATGGGTGCTTCACATAAAACCGCAAACGATAAAATTGTTGAAACAAGATCTACTGGCAAACCGTCATTTTGAAACATCGCAGGAATGTAAGTATTGGCCATATTGGTAATTCCTTGGAAAATAGCAGCAATGATTAAATAATAAAGATATTGATGATTATGTAAAAGCGTACTTGTTTTTGTTTTTTCTTCTTTTTCTTGAGCTAAATCATCTGGTGTTTGTGTCCCTAGTAAACCAATGATACAAAGAATCATTGTTATGACAAAACAAACAAAGATAGCTGCTGGTGAGATCCATTGATAAATAATTCCAGCAAGCCATGAACCAATGGCATAACCAATCGTTCCCCAAATTCTTATCTTTCCATATTGATAAGGAGATGAAGAAGCAATCTTTTCCATGACTGGATTTGTTCCATTAATTAAAGTTAAGACAAAACTATAACCAATAGTAATTGTTATTAAATTATCTGCAAACATAAAGGCAAATCCACCAATAGCGGCTAAACCAAATAGGACAAAGTTTACTTTTTTAACATCAAAACGATCACTTAACATTCCAATGACAGGTTGAAAAATCATAGATGTTAAAAAAGAAGTTGAAACAACAAGTGAAACTTCACTTGCTTTAAAGCCTTTACCTAATAAATAAACTGAAATTAATGCTGAAAATACAGCCCATGATAAATAATAGAAATTATACATGAGAAAATAACTTAAATAACTATTCTTATAACGTTTTAACATAAAAACCTCCTAATGAAATACTTTTAAATCTTTATTGGTTGGTACTTTAAAGAAGAAAACAAGAATCATACCAATCACACTACAAATAAATAAAACAAAATAAAACATTTGATAACCAGTAAAATCAATTAAATATCCTGCCAACATTTGAAATAAAATTGATGAAAAGCTTTTACAAGCAGAAACAAGAGATAATGCGGTATTTTGTCTTGCATTATCAACAATGGTTGAAATAATTCTTAAATTAATCATGACAAAAGCCATAGTTGCAACGGTTTTTGTAAGAAAAACAATAATAATTTGAATAATGAGTGATGAAATAAAACTAAAAGTAAAGAATTGGACAAAAAGTAAAACAAAGACACTCATTAATAATTGTTTATTGGTAAAACGATTCATATAAAAACGTGATAATAAAATAACAGGTACTTCTGATAATGTAGAAAAGAAAATCACGGTTGATACATTGTTGATCGGTAATCCGCTTTGTTTCAACATAGCAGGTAAATAAAGATGATGAACATTAGTAATGCCATAAAATAAACAAACAATAATTAAATAATAAGGTATATGTTTATGGCGAAAAACAGATGCCATCGAAACCTTTTCTTCTGTTTTTTCAACAGGTGGTAAAATACTATGTGTACCTAAAATCCCAATAACACATAATAACTCCCCTATCGCAAAGAAAACATAAAGACTATAAGGTCCAATGTTTTTATAAAGAAATCCTGAAATCATAGTTGCCACAGCATAACCTATCGTTGCCCACACACGAATCGAACCATATTTAAATCGTGATAAGACAGCCATTCTTTCAATAATAGGATTTGTGCCATTAGTAATGGCTAATACTAAACTATAAACAAGAGCAATCAAATAAATATTTTTTAAAAAGATAAAGATGATTCCAGACACTCCTGCAATCAATAGTAAGAGACTATTGACATATCTTGATTCATATTGATCATTCAATTTACCAATAAAAGGTTGAACAATAACGGATAAGACAAAGGAACAAGAAACAACAAAACTAACCTCTGAAGCACTATATCCTTGATCCATTAAATAGACAGAAATAAATCCTGAGAAGAACGCTAAACAAAAGAAAAAGAAGAAATACATTAAGAAATAACTTAAATAACTGTTTTTATAATGTTTAAAAAAATTCATTTTTTCCTCCTTAAAATACTTTTTTCTTATATAATAGAAAAGAGGTGATGATATGCTTTTGCAAGAACAAATGAAACAAGATATCTTTTCATATAATGAACGAACAATTATTGATTTTATTCTAGAAAAACAAGAAAAAATTAAAGATTATTCTACCAAAATGATTGGGGATGAAACCTATACAGCACCTTCTACAGTAATTCGTATTGCTCATAAATTAGGATTTCAAGGATGGTCGGATTTAAAAGAAGCCTATCTTGATGAAGTCATTTATTTAAATAATCATTTTCAAAAAATAGATCCTAATTATCCTTTTACCAATCAAGATACCATGATGCAAATTGCTCATAAAATAACTCAATTACATATAGAAAGTGCAAAAGATACTGCTTCTTTAATTCATCACGATACGTTACAAAAAGCTATTCAAATATTAAGAAAAGCCAATGTTGTAAAGGTCTTTGCCATTGCCAATTTAAACTTCATTGGAGAAGAATTTGTTTTTAAATTAAATCGTATTCATAAAAAAGCGTATATTGAGCCTGTACAAGATAATCAATTCCAAGATGCTATTATGACCACAAGTGATGAATGTGCCATTTGTTTATCTTATTCAGGAGAAACCCCTACTCTTTTAAAAACAGCAAACTTTTTAAAAGAAAATAAGGTACCGATCATTGCGATTACCAGTCTTGGTAAAAACAGCTTATCGGATCTAGCTACTGTATCATTAAATGTTTCTACTAGAGAAAAATCATTTTCTAAGATTGCAGGATTTACTTCATTAGAATCCATGAATATTGTTTTAAATATTCTTTATTCATGTTTATTTTCTTTAAACTATCAAGCAAACTTAGATTATAAAATCAACGTGGCTAAAAGAGTGGAACTTAATCGTGAAATAGATAATGAAATCATAGAAGAACATCTTAAAGAAGATTAGTTCTTCTTTTTTATTTCAAACATTCATCTAAAATAGCAACGCCTTTTTCTAATAAGTCACTACAAGATCTTTTCTTCTCTTTATTTTCTTTTAAAAGTTTATGACAACAAAGACTTCCTACTTGTTCTTTGAAATCCATGGCCAAACATTTACCACAAGCATAACTTTTAAGTTTTGACTTGGGATGATCTACATTTCCATCACTGGTTTCTAAATAGGAACAAATCATTGCCATAAGTATTGGAATACAACATATTTCTTCTAATCCCGCAATGCCTCTTCCAAGCCCTTCTGCTAATTTAAAAAGTTCTTTTTCATCTAGCTTTAAAAGCTCTTGATAACTACATAAAAATGCTTGTGCACAATTGTAACCTTGTTTATGCAATGTTCTCACTTTTTCTTTTCTTTGACTCATCATCCTCACCTCACATCCTAGTTTATTGATTTTAAAAAGTTTTGAAATATAAAAAAATGTAAACGGAGAGACGTTTACATTTTCTAATTTATTATGCAATTCTTTTGTAAATAGAATTTACAACAAACACAAATACATAAAATAAAGTCCATAACAAAGAAGCATAATAATTCCACAAGGTTTTCTTAATTCTTGGTGTTTCATTGTACCAAACCATAAAACTATTCCAGCTATTACTGCAATCATAGAATCAATAATAAACTTACTTTCAAAAGGAACACTACAAATAAGAGACGTTGTTCCAATAACAAAAAGAATATTAAAAATATTACTTCCTACAATATTTCCAATCGCAATCCCAGCATTACCACGTTTAGCAGCTGTTACAGAAGTAACAAGCTCAGGAAGTGATGTACCAAAAGCAACAATCGTTAAACCAATAAATCGTTCACTCATACCGAAATATCTAGCAATGGCACTGGCTCCACTTACTGCAAAGTCACTTCCTTTAACAACAAGGATTCCCCCAATAAGAATAAAGAGAAGACATTTCCAAATAGGCATATTTTTTTCTTCTTCTTGATTTTCACCATTTTTTGCCATCATAAATAAATAGGCAAGATAAACAATAAAAAGAATCCAAAGGAAAATACCTTCAAGAAAAGTAATTTTCATATCCGTTATACCAAAGATAATTAAGATAATTGTTATAAAAATCATAAAGGGAATTTCATAACGAATGGTTGATTTTTGTATTTTGACATTCGTTATAAGAGAAGTAATACCTAAAATAATAAAAATATTTAAGATATTACTCCCTACAACATTTCCAATAGTAATACCGGCATTTTGTTGCATGGCAGCAGTAATACTAACAGCTGCTTCAGGCATACTTGTTCCCATGGCTACAATTGTAAGACCAATGATTAATTGAGGAATACCCAATTTTCTAGCGATGTTTGCGGCTCCTTCTACAAACCAATCAGCTCCTTTTACGAGGAAAATAAAACCTACTAATAAAATAATAATGTGTTTAATCATCATGATGACCCCTTCCTTTTATTTTGCAGTAGGTATAAAAAAAGCGGACTCCTACTGCATTGCAGTAAAAGTCTCGCTATTCAATCACTTTCCGAGTTATAAATTTTATAACTGTACTGACGAAGAAGTGAACCAATTATTTGGCAAGCTACTCCCTTTTATGAATTCATTTTATCAAATGATATCTATTCAAACAACCTTAAATTAATTTTAAATACTTAATCTAAAGTGAAAAGTTAAATTCCACTTTAGATATGACAAAGTGGATTTTAGTCTTTCACAAGCTTCCAGTTGAATTTACTCTTACAGTTGAACTTACTTTTACACTTCTTTTGTGGAATTTACTCTTTCACCTGTATAATTTACCTGATATCTGTTTTCCATTTTCATGAAAGGTAGATTATCATGTCTTCTAACAATAAAAATTTACATCTTACTGTTCAAGAAAGAATCATCGTTGAAAAAGGTATCGAAAACGGCTCTACTAAAGCTGCTATCGCTCTTACCATCGGCAAGGACAAGTCTACTGTTGGTAAAGAAATCAAAAAACATAGAGAACTTGTTCACAAATCTTCTTATAAAATTAATTGTGCTAATATGAAAAACTGTTCTCACAATCATGTCTGTGACAATTGTGCTGATTTTAAACCTTTCACCTGCAATCGTCGTGATCGTTCTCCTGGTGCATGTAACGGCTGTTCTAAATATACGCATTGTCGCTATGATAAGTATAGATACAAGGCTGATTTTTCTCATAAAAAATATAGAGAAGACCTTGTTGATTCTAGAACTGGTATCAATATGTCATATGAAGAATGCAAAGCTATGGCTGATATTATCGTTCCGCTTATTAAAGCCGGGCATTCTCCCTATCATATCGTTACCAATCATCCTGAATTGAATATTTCTGAAAAAACACTCTACAACTATATTGAAAATGGTATCTTTAGAGAATTTGGACTTCTCGATATCGATCTTAGAATCAAAACAAAAAGAAAAATAACCAAAAAGGCTTCTAATAAATATAAAAAAAGAGAAGATAAAAAGTATTTGAATGGTCGTACATACGATGACTTTATTAATTATACAACAGAAAATAAAAATCTAAGCGTTGTTGAAATGGATACGGTCTACAATAATGGTTCTACAGGTCCTTTCATGCAAACATTTAAATTTTTAGACTATTCTTTCATGTTTATCGTCTATCAAGAAGAAAAAACGGCGAAATCAATGGTCGAAGGAGTCGATTTTTTAGAAAAGATCTTAGGGAAAGACCTTTTCAGTGAAGAAGTTGCCATTATAAAGACTGATAGAGGAAGTGAATTTTGTGATGCTGAAGGGTTTGAAAAAGAAGAAAATGAATCAAGACGTACACGAATCTTCTATTGTGATCCAATGGCTTCTGGTCAAAAAGGAAGTTTAGAAAACAATCATAAAGAAATCCGCTATATTTGTCCAAAAGAAAATGATTTAAAAGATTTAGGACTTAACAGTCAGGAAAAAGCAAATCTAATAGTCTCACATATCAATTCTCAATCAAAAGAACATTTAAAAGGTAAATCACCATTAGAAGTAATGGAATTTATGAATCCTGCACTTTATCAAAAATTCAAAGATTTTGGAATTGAAAGAATCAACAAAGACAATATTGTTTTAAAACCTTACTTATTAAAAGATTAAAATCATTCAGAGAATGTATGAAAATGGGTATACAGATTGACAGTTCAATACTTTATTCAAGTGGATTTTAGTCTTACACTCAAAAAAAATTGACAAAAATGCACAGCTTTAATGTGCCCCAAAATAGTACTCTTTCATAACAAAATTTGGTTTTCAATCACATGAAAGACTAAATTCAACCATCAAAATAAAAAGAATATCAGGCAAATCACCTAATATTCTTATAAAATCTGCTTTCTGAAAGAGTAAATTCTACTTTTATTTTTCATTTTTTTAAAGTGGAATTTAACTTTTCACTTTAGCTTTAAATACTTAAAGGCATTATATAAACCATCTTCATTGACATCATCGGTAATATAATCAGCGGCTTCTTTAATTTCAGGACCACCATTACCCATAGCAACATTATAAGCACAACATTCAAACATTGATAAATCAATTTTAGCATCACCAAAAGAAATGGTATCTTGAGGATCAGCATGTAAATAATCTAATAAGACTTCAATCGCATGTCTTTTAGTAATCCCTGTAGGACCTAAATCTCCAAATAAAGCAACTTCTCCTTTACCTCCCCATGTATTAGCCACTAAATGAGGGAAGTCTACTTTAGAATCTAAATGATCTTGATATGTTCTTAAAATGAAACTGATTTTATTAACATCATCACGGTAAAGATCATCACCTTGTAAATGAATAAAACCATCAATAAAATGTTGAGCAGAACTTTTAGCATCTTCTAAGCTTGCTCCTTTCCCTTTAGCATATTTTACCATTGTTTCAGGTCCTTGTTCTAACATATAATCATTACAATACATACCACTATTAGCTTCTAGATAAAAACCAATATGTCTTTCATTACACCAATCCACAATATTTTTAACATCTTCTTTAGATAAACCTTGATGCATGACAACATGATTATGATCTTCAACATAAGCACCGTTACCACCAATCATCCCATCTAAATCACATAAATTTCTTTGTAAGATTTCTGCTTTTGAACAACCTGTACAAATATAAACTTTATGTCCATTTGCACGTGCTTGATCAACAGCTTTTGCGGCTGAAGCAGGTAATTTTGCTTCATAATCAATTAATGTTCCATCTACATCTAAAAATACAATTTTACTCATACACATTCTCCCTAAATTAATTTTAAATACTTAAAAGCATTATATAGGCCATCTTCATTGACATCATCGGTAATATAATCAGCGGCTTCTTTGATTTCAGGACCACCATTTCCCATAGCAACATTAAAGCCACAACATTCAAACATGGATAAATCTACTTTGGCATCACCAAAAGAAATTGTATCTTTTTTATCTGCTTTTAAATAATCCATCAATACTTCTATCGCATGTTTTTTATTAATTCCTGTAGGACCTAAATCACTAAATAAAGCAAGTTCTCCCTTACCTCCCCAAGTATTATGTGCTAAATGAGGGAAAGCTTCGATTGCATCTAAATGGTCTTGATAATCACGAATAATAAAGTCAATTTTATTAACATCTTCACGATAAAATTCATCTCCATGAATTAATGTAAAAGAATCTATAAAACTTTTTGCTTTTTCTGTCGCATTTGAAAGATCTGCACCTTTACCTTGACCATATTTAATCATGACAGCAGGTCCATCTTTAATCATTTGATCATTACAATAAACCCCACTATTTGTTTCTAAATAAAAAGCAAGATTTCTTTCTTGACACCAATGAACAACCTTCTTTACTTCTTCTAAAGGCATTGCTTGATGCATAATAACATGATCATGATCTTCTACATAGGTTCCATTTCCTAAAATCATCCCATCTAACTCACATAGATTTCTTTGTAAGATTTCATCTTTAGAACATCCTGTACAAATATAGACTTTATGTCCATTTGCACGTGCTTGATCAACAGCTTTTCTTGCTGAATCTGGTAACTTTGTTTCATAGTCAATCAAAGTTCCATCCACATCTAAAAATACAATTTTACTCATACTTTTCTCCTTTTTCTTATAACTTCATTGTACTAAAAATGAAAGTGAAAGTCATTGATGAAATTTAAAAGCAAAAATCTTAATAAGTATGATATCTAACTGTAAAGATCATATGGATAACGCTGATTTCGATTATGGCGTTAATCCTTAATAAGTATGATATCTAACAAAGTTTAAATGAAGAAAGTGAGGACGAAACAGTATGGCGTTAATCCTTAATAAGTATGATATCTAACAAAAGAGTGATTGATAATCAAATAATCACTAATGAGCGTTAATCCTTAATAAGTATGATATCTAACAAAAATGGATGTAGAAAAACAGTGAACTTTAGACAGCGTTAATCCTTAATAAGTATGATATCTAACGAAGAATTCTTGATACTTCTAAAATCAACAAGACACGTGGCGTTAATCCTTAATAAGTATGATATCTAACAGAAAGGGCAACCCCCTAAGAAAGGAAATATAAAAGCGTTAATCCTTAATAAGTATGATATCTAACTGTGTATTCCTATATGGTTTATTTAAAGGCTTATTAGCGTTAATCCTTAATAAGTATGATATCTAACAAGTATGGTTAGAAAAATTGAACAATAAGCACGTATTAGCGTTAATCCTTAATAAGTATGATATCTAACTGAGGTATGCTAGAGTTATTAAAGTTTATGAAATTGACGGCGTTAATCCTTAATAAGTATGATATCTAACTAACGACATCAAACGATATGGATTTTGATGATATCTAGCGTTAATCCTTAATAAGTATGATATCTAACAGAAAGATGGAAAAACAATGGATAGAAAAATTGAACGAGCGTTAATCCTTAATAAGTATGATATCTAACAATGGAATTTTAACATAATTAGTAAATAATATAAATTCATTTGTATTTATACTAAAAATTAATGAAATGGACGACGAAATATTAATAGAATTTTCGACTATCTGTTCAAAATATATATCAAATTAGATAATAATTTTGTTGTAATTAAAAGATAGTCGAAATTAATCAATTATGAAACTGTTTTTATCAATTGATTTTCCTAGTTCTTGTTTTTTAATCATTTTTGAATTATAAGTATAATAAATAGCAACATGATCATCTTCTGTAATAAGTTTATCTAATTCTTTTTTTAGTTTTTTATATGTTGCAGGTGTAAGTTCACCTTCAAATACAGATTCTTGAACATGAAATAGATATCTCCTAAGTAATTTCATAAATTTTGGACAGTTTTTACTTTTAACATCATATGTACAAATAATATACATAGTTACCACTTCATAATATATGGTTTATAATCATTTGTTTCTTTAGCTATATAATTAGAAAGCAAATGAACTTCACGAGATATGAGATTTCTATAGGAATAATATCTATTATTTATTTTGATAGTTTTTAAAAGATAGTTTTCATATTTTTCAATAAAGAATTTTGCACCATCTTTATTGAGATAACACCTATCTGATTTATAATCAAAATATTCTTTTTTTAATGATTTATGACGACAAAGACTTAAAACTAGTCTATCAACTAATACAGGTTTTAATATATCAGCTAAATCAAATTGTAAAGATTCACTACACTTTGTTAAACTATGAACAAAAGAAATATGTGAAATAAGCCTACTTCTATCTATAACAGAAAGATAATTAGCATAGAGTAAAGAATAACCATAACTTAATAGAGCATTTATTTCATTTTGAGGAGGATTTTTAGATCTTTTTTCAAAATGAAATTTTTCTTTTTCTAAAATAATATCAAAACTACTAAAATAGATTTTCTTTGCTTGAGCTTCTAGCAGTAAAAGAATTTCTACAGATTGATTTTTACATTGTCCTATAATTTTTTCTATTTCTATGATACGTGTCAATAAAGGAAATTGTTTTTTATTATAATATTTTAATAATGCTAGACAATTCTTTAACGATGATACAACCATAGTATAAGCAATTTGATTTCTAATGATAGTATTTTCAAATGCATGAAGTTGATTGATTAATATTTTTCCGTTTAGATATTGTTTAGGTGTGAATTTTCCAATATATTGACCATAAAAATTAAAAAATAAAATGACTATATTATGTTTGTTTAATAGTGATAATGTTCTTTTGTTGATAGTTATTTCACCAAAACAAATGAGGGTATCTATTTGTTCAATAGGTATATAAGTTATGAAATCTTTTTTATCTTTTAAAATTAGTGAATAATCTTTACAAAGTAATTGCCCACTTTTATATAGATAAATTACTTTTTTCATGAGCTATATCAATCATGCCAAAACCACATGATCCTTTACTTGATATACCACAATTATAGATAAGTAATAATGTTTCATAATTAGTTTCTATTTCTAATTTCGTCATGTAACATTCATAATAACAATTTTTAAATTTCATCATTCTTCGTTTTTCATAAACGATGTTATTAATTTTAAATACAAGTTCTTTTAAAGGATAATTATAAGCAATACATTTATCTTGAATGTTGTTTTTAATGAAATTAATACTTTCTTTATTGGATGGCTTATAATATGTCGAAAAGTTATCTGTTGTTGAATAAATAAGCATAGGTGATAGAGTTTCAATACATATTCTTTTGATGCCTGAAAATGGCTGTAAATTAATAATAGAGATATCTTCTATTTTTACAGTTTGATGGGCAATTAGTAAATTTTCATTTAGTAGTAATATTTTATATATGTGTTCAAGAAACTTTTCGTCTTGAGAACTGATATAAAAATAGAAATATTTATCAAATATTAGATGCTTGTTTTCTATTTTATATTTTCCAAATAACTGACTAAAAGTAAAACATTTAAATGTTTTTTTATCATAATGATAGCCATCATTATGATAAAAATTTCCAAGTTCATCTTTTGAAAGCAATGAATATATAACACCTTGTAAAATACTTTGATAGCTTATGGGAATATTAAAATGGTTATGAGATAATTTTATTTTAAGTCTCAATTGTTCCACCTCCTATAAAATTATAATTACCAATACCTATTTCTATAAAATCAGTAGGTATGTCTATATCCTCTTTAAACTTTATTTGATAAGTATAGCCTTTAGGAACTATTCTTTTTGTTTTAAGCTGTATATTTTCTAATTGAGAATGTTTCACATTTTTAATATTTGCATCACAAGATATAAATATCTTATAATCTGTTAAATATTGCTTATTATAATAGCTAATCATTTTATTTAATTCATGTATAAAATTTGTTGATTTTATGCAAGAAGAAATCTTTGTATGATTTATTTTTTTATA
>OMFD01000556.1_pt1 | contig 23360 bp, 22 predicted proteins | sample 1645541 | NCBI WGS metagenome assembly OMFD01 (sample SAMEA103958149, study PRJEB25191) | human gut metagenome | biome: human-associated habitat [ENVO:00009003]; feature: intestine environment [ENVO:2100002]; material: feces | place: Germany | collected 2013/2015
GAAATCCAGAAACTGATCGTAAGCGGAGCAATCTTCCGATAGAAAAGAATATAAAATTAAAAATTTCTTCTCCTTAAGTAAAAAGTTATCGGATAGGTTTGAACTATCTGATAACTTTTTTCTATTTCTTCATATACTTTTCTAACATACACTCCCCGGAGATCTGCTATGCGAAGATTTCATCCTTTGATTACCGGAACCCTGCTCCTGACGGCAGTCGGATTTTTCTGCCGGATTCTCGGCTTTTTCTACCGCATCTTTCTCTCCCGGACGATCGGCGCCGAAGGTCTGGGTTTATATCAGATGATTTTTCCCATACATGGCATCGCATTTGCTCTCTGCGCCGGTCCAATCCAGACTTCACTCTCCCGCCTGACCGCCGCCTCCCCGGAAAAGGGACGCGCCTTTTTGCGGGTCAGCCTCGCACTTTCACTATCGATCGCCCTGCCGCTGACCTCTTTGATCTACACCTTCGCCGATTTTCTCGCCGCGCGCGTCCTTCTTGCGCCCGAATGTGCGCCGCTTCTGCCCGCACTCGCCCTCTCGATCCCCTTCTGCGCGATCCATGCCTGCTGCTGCGGATATTATTATGGGCTCAAAAAAACGGCAGTCCCGGCATTTTCACAGGTGGTCGAGCAGTGCATCCGCATTTTCTCCGTCCTGCTGATCGTCCATGTCTGCCACACGAACAGGATTCCGATCACGGTGCTGCTGGCTGTCTGGGGGCTATTGATCGGGGAAGCGGCTTCGGCGGTGTTCTGTCTGTTAGTTTATGGATGCTCGAAGTCCGTTGCCATACTGCCAAATGCAAACACACCTATTACTCCCCTGCTCCTCCCCCTCCTCACCATGGCACTCCCCCTCATGGCGAATCGCCTCACGCTCAGCTTTCTCCAAAGCCTCGAAGCCATCTTTGTACCGAACCAGCTTCTCCTCTCCGGGCTCTCGCGGGTTGAATCGGTCAGTATTTACGGAGTTCTCACAGGCATGGCGCTCCCCTTTATTCTTTTTCCCTCCGCCATCACCAATTCCCTCGCCGTTGTCCTGCTCCCGGCAGTCTCGGAGGCGCAGGCGCAGAATCAGCCGGACAAAATCGAACACACCATCTCCATGGCGCTCCGATACAGCCTGTACATGGGAATTCTCTGCGTCGGGCTCTTCACCCGCTTCGGTCCAGCACTGGGCGAAACCTTTTACCACAACGCCGATGCCGGACGTTTCATCCAGATTTTATCCTGGCTCTGCCCGTTTCTCTACCTCTCCACCACCATGGGAAGTATTTTAAACGGGCTTGGAAAAACGGGAACCGTCTTCGTCCACCATACGGTTTCCATGCTTCTCACCCTGTCGCTCGTCCTTTTCGCCATCCCGCGATGGGGAATTTTCGCCTATCTGGCGGCGCTTCTCATCAGCGAACTGGTGCTCGCCTTTCTCCACATCCACGCCCTCGCCTGCGAAGTCCCGATCCGGCTGCCGCTTGGCCAAGGGATCGTAAAGCCCGTCTTCTGCCTCCTGACAGCGCTTGGAATCCTGCAGGGTCTTGAGAGGTCAAATCACCTTTTACACACTCTTTTTACGTTTGAAACACTCCCGCACCTGTTTCCGTCGGTGCTTTTCCAGGCTGGGGGCCTCTGTCTTTTGTATGCGGGCGGACTGCTTTTATTACATAAAAAAATATAAAAAATGGCATCGAACTGATTCCAATGCCATTCTCGTTTTAATCCTAACCTGTTTACTGCTTTTATAAAATTATATTTGATAATACAGCTTCCCTCTTAACCGTCTTCTATGCTATCATAAGTCTATCATAAATACTAAGTTCAGCCATTTCGTTCGGCTCTGCTTCAATATCACTGCTGCCAAGTCAATCCGCAGCATCAGATATCACACAAATCATTTACTACACATACGGAGGTTCCTAATCATGCTTACAATTGGATGTCATCTTTCCTCTTCCCGCGGCTATCTCGCCATGGGAAAGGAAGCGGTCAAAATAAATGCCAATACGTTTCAGTTTTTTACCCGGAATCCGCGCGGTGCCAAAGCCAAAGACATCGATCCAGAAGATGTTGCTAAATTTTTTTCATTTGCAAAAGAACATGGGATTGAAAAAATTCTCGCCCATGCTCCTTACACCTTGAATGCCTGCTCTGCCGATGAGGGAATCCGTGACTTTGCCCGCCGCACCATGGCGGATGACCTGGCGCGCATGGAATACACACCGGGAAACTGCTATAATTTCCATCCGGGAAGCCATGTAAAGCAGGGCGTTGAAACCGGCATTGCCTTCATTGCCGAAATGTTAAATTCCATTTTGAAACCGGAACAGACTACAACCGTTCTTCTGGAAACCATGTCAGGAAAAGGAAGTGAAGTCGGCAGCCGCTTTGAAGAGCTTCGGGAAATCATCGACCGCATTGAGCTCTCCGACCATCTCGGTGTCTGCCTGGATACCTGCCATATCTGGGATGGCGGCTATGACATCGTCAATCACCTGGATGAGGTTCTCACCGAATTTGACCGCGTCATCGGTCTTTCCCGTCTGCGCGCCATCCACTTGAATGACAGCCTGAATCCGCTTGGCGCTCACAAAGACCGCCATGCACGCATCGGCGAAGGTTACATCGGAGCCGAAGCCCTGATCCGCGTCGTACAGCATCCCGCGTTAAAGCATCTTCCCTTCTATCTGGAAACGCCGAACGATCCGGATGGATATGCGGCGGAAATCGCGCTGATGCGGGAACATGCCCGGTAATTTAGATGGAACGCATATAAGACTTGCGCGCGTAATCTAGAAGAGTGGATTTCCTATTTCTGCTCTTCCTGATTTTCTTTCTCCCACTCCCCAAATTCCGGAAGTCTCCTTATAAATCCACTGAACTCTGGTACCGTAAAATCCAATTCTTTATAGCGGACTGCATAAATAATCCCTTTATTGATCAGCTGCGCTCTCGACGTAGAAATGGCACTGACCGTCTTATGCATAACCTGCGCAATATTTGAAATCGTACATGGCAGTTTATCGCATGAGACCATTGCAAAAATAAACTTCTTATCCGCTTCCGAACATCTCTCATAGCGCACCTTAAAAAATCCATTATCTAAGTTATGGAAAAATTCTGGAATGCAGGATTCCACATGTTTCTCATCGATCCGCTTTCCATCTGTGTTCTGAAAGACAATCTGGCATAATTGCTGGATAAAAAATGGATAGCCCTTCGTAATATCAATGATTTCTCCAACCGCCTCGTCCGTATAGGAAACATTTAATTTTTCCGCTGGTTTCCGGATTGCCTCGATCGACTGATCGCGATCCAGAGAATCTATCTCTTTATAAATAAACAGCCGTTCCGAATATGATTTTGCTTCCGACAGCATGGCATAAATTTTAGGCAGTCCAGCTCCAATCAGCATAAGAGGATAGCCAAGCTGATTGGTCCGATGAAGTGCCGCAATTAAAGCTCCCAGCTCTTCCGGTTTCATATACTGAATTTCATCAATAAAAAAACAAAGCGGCGATTCCGTCTTATACGCCGTTTCCCCTAACGCCGTAAATACATCTGTCAGACTCTGTGTCAGGTTACTTGTACGATACAGCTCCCGCTCCTGCAGCGACAGCGAAAATGTATTTCCATCTGGATCAAATGAAACAATCAAAGATTTAATTGCATCCAATGGCTTCTGTATCAGTGATTTAAATTTTTCTGCAGTACTGATCTGACGCAAAAAAGCCTGCGAACAGCTTGCAATCTGAGAAATAAAATCTTTTCGTTCTTCCACCTCAATGTGTTTACAAAAAATTCCTTTTTCTTCGGCAATTTCCTGAAGCTTATTGATAAGAACGGTCTTTCCCACTCCTCTTAAACCGCTGAAAATAACCGACTGGGTCGGAATCCCCAATTTCAGGGCATCAAGCAAATCCCGGATCGCATCCATATCGGCATCTCTTCCAGCCAGATACGTCGGCATCAAGCCCGCGCCGGGTCTGTATGGATTAATTTTAAACATACCAATCACCTCTGCGTTCATTATCCCATTTTCATACGTACAAGTCAATGGAAATCCGCTTTTAAGTATCAAAAAGTATCGTTTTTATTCTATAACTTTTAGAAAAGGCTGTCGCCCCAGGCACTCAATCTGCTTCCAATCCATAGAACCAAATTTAAATTTGCCTGATGTGACAGCCTTTTTCTCTTTTTATTCCTGCTCGTCCTCCTTCAGCACGTACGGCGTCATCTGGTATACATAGTAATTCAGCCAGTTCGTGTACAGCGTGTTGGACATATTTCTCCATTTCAGCACCGGCATGGAAAATGGATCGTTGTCCGGGTAATAGTTGCACGGTACCTGCGGATTTAAGCCTTTTTTTAGATCGCGGTGGTACTCGTTGTTTAACGTCATGCGATCATACTCTGGATGCCCCTGAACGAAAATCTGGCTTCCATCCTGGTTCATCACCAGAAATACGCCAGCCTCATCCGATTTCGCCAGAATCTGCAATTCCGGATGTTTCAGAATATCCTCTTCCCGGTCTTCCGTGTAACGGGAATGCGGGCAGTAAAAATAATCATCGAGACTACGGACCAGCGGGATCTTCCGGTTCAAAAGACGATGTCTGTAAATGCCGGAAAGCTTTGTCTTTCTCTGATGTTTCTGAATTCCATAATGATAATAGAGTCCCGCCTGCATACCCCAGCAGATATGAAACGTCGAGGTCACATGCGTCTTGCTCCACTCCATGATCTTCGTCAGCTCGTCCCAGTAGTTGATCTCCTCAAACTCCATATTCTCCACCGGCGCGCCGGTAATAATCATACCATCAAAGCGCTTGCGGCGGATCTCGTCAAACGTCACATAAAACTTATTCAGATGCGTCTGTGATGTATTTTTCGAAACGTGCGTTTCCAGCATCAGGAATGAACAGTCCACCTGCAGCGGCGTATTCGAAAGTGCCCGCAGAAGCTGCGTCTCCGTATCCTCCTTGATCGGCATCAGGTTCAGAATCAAAATCTCAAGCGGACGAATATCCTGGCTCATCGCCCGATCCTCATCCATCACAAATATATTCTCCGATTCCAAAATTGCCCTAGCAGGAAGATCCTTTTGTATTTTAATTGGCATGGTTATATATCCCCTTTTTATATAAAATTCGTTTGAATTTTAGGATTCTATTATATACCGATATGATTCATTTCTACTTACAACAAAAACTATATCAGCATTCCTAATCATAACACAAGCTGCAAAAAAAAGCCAGCTAAACACTGTCTGGCGTTCGGCTTTTTCACCTCTCTTATAGCTTCAAAAACTCCTCCTCCGAAAGAATCGGCACCCCCAATTCCCGCGCCTTCTTATTCTTCGAGGACGACGACGCCACATCATTATTGATCAGATAATTCGTCTTGGACGTCACGCTTCCGGTCACCTTGCCGCCGCGGCGCTCAATCAGCTCCTGCAGCTCTTTCCGGTTTTTGAAATGTTCCAGCGAACCGGTAATGACGAAATTCATCCCGGCGAATGCCTCATCTGCACCCTCGCTGCTTTCTTCGTCTCCTGCCTCAAAGGTCAGCTCCGCCAGCAGATGATCGACGATCGCATTATTCTTTCCATCCGAAAAGAATGCCGTCCACGCCTGCGCCAGAACTTCCCCGATTCCATCAATCTCGACCAGCTCTTCCACGGTGGCATGGCGCATCGCCTCAAAATCATTTTTAAAATGACGGCAAATCATCTTGGCATTTGCCAGACCGATGCCTGCAACGCCCAGACCGTACACCATTCTCGGCAGGGTCGTGTGGGACGCTTTCTCAGCCGCCGCAATCAGATTGTCATACGATTTCTGTCCGAATCCGTCCATCTCGACTATCTCTTCCTGATGGCGGTCCAGATGGAAAATGTCCGCATACTCATGAATCATGCCGACGCCGATAAATTTCTCCAGCGTCGCCTCTGAAAGTCCCGCAATATTTAACGCATCGCGACTTGTAAAAAGAGTAAAACTCTTGATCTTCTTCGCCTGGCAGTCCGGGTTCGTGCAATAAAGCGATTTTACATCATTGATCTGGCGCACCTCTGTCTGACCACCGCACACCGGACATGCCTCCGGAATATCCCGGACGCCGCTGCGCGTCAGGTTATCCGCGATCTGCGGAATGATCATATTTGCCTTATAAACCGTAATCCGGTCGCCTGCCCCCAGCTCCAGCGCCTCCATGATGCTGATGTTGTGGACACTGGCGCGACTGACCGTCGTTCCCTCCAGCTCAACCGGTTCAAATACTGCCACCGGGTTAATCAGCCCCGTTCTCGACGCGCTCCATTCAATATAGAGAAGCTTCGTCTCCTGAATCTCATCCGCCCACTTGAATGCGATCGAATCGCGCGGGAATTTTGCCGTCCGCCCCAGCGACTGGCCGTAGGCAATATCATCATACAAAAGCACCAGTCCATCCGACGGCGTATCATTTTCCGCAATCGCCTCAGAATACATTTTGACCGTCTCCGGCAGCGTCTCTTTTGTCACCTCATGGTACTCTACGACCTCAAACCCCTGTGTTTTCAGCCATTCAAACTGCTCTTTCCGCGAATTTTTGAAATCAATGCCATCCGCCTTTACAAGGCTGAACGCATAAAAATGGACCTGTCTCTGCGCTGTGATTTCGCTGTTTAACTGACGCACCGAACCGCTGCATAAGTTTCGCGGATTCTTATATTTCGCATCGACATCCTCGATCTGCTCATTGATCTTCTCAAAATCCGAATACCGGATGATCGCCTCGCCGCGCAGGATAAGCTCACCCTGGTAGGAAATATTTAACGGCACATTGACGAACGCCTTTGCATTTGCCGTGATAACCTCGCCGATCTCACCATTTCCACGCGTAACCGCCTTGACAAGTGTTCCATTCTGATAGGTCAGGACGATCGTCAGACCGTCCATCTTCCAGGATAAAAGCCCGGTCTGCCCGCCGAGCCAGTCTGCCAGCTCTTCCACGCTCTTCGTCTTATTTAACGAAAGCATCGGTTTCTCATGGCGCTCCTTCGGAAGCGCACTGACTACCTCATATCCTACATTCTGCGTCGGGCTGTTCGCAAACACAATTCCCGTCTCTTTCTCCAATGAAACCAGTTCATCATAAAGCTTATCATACTCAAAGTTGCTCATGATCTCCCGGCTCTCCTGATAATAGGCGCGCCCTGCTGCCCGCAGCGTCCCAATCAGCTCCCGTATCCGTTTTGTCTTGTCCTCTGCCATCTATCTGACTCCACCTTTCCCATCGCTCTCTCCACTGCCTCTGAATGCGTTTTCAAGCATTTCTATGCAACCTCATATGTGAACCTGCACTGACTGCCAGACAACATTGTCTCAGCCATTCTTCTTTCCGTTCAAAATATCTTCTAATTTCTGTCTCTCTGCCGCTGTCACTTCCCGGTACTCGCCTGTTTTCAGCCCATCCAGCGTAATGTTCAGCATCCGGACGCGTTTTAACGTCTGCACCTGGTACCCCAGCGCCTCGCACATCCGGCGGATCTGGCGGTTGAGTCCCTGGGTCAGGATGATCCGGAAACTCGTCTTCCCGGTCTTTTCCACCTCACAAGGACGGGTAACCGTATCTAAAATCTTCACTCCTGCGCTCATCTTCCGGACAAACTCACTATCAATGGGTTTATCCACCGTTACCAGATATTCCTTTTCATGTCCGTAACGAGCCCTTAGAATCCGATTGACCAGCTCGCCCTCATTCGTCATGAGAAGCAGCCCTTCTGAATCCTTGTCCAGACGCCCGATCGGGTAAATCCGGACCGGATAATCTAAAAATTCTACGATATTTTCTGCCCGATCTTTATCAGAAGTCGTGCAGACAATCCCCCGCGGCTTATTGACCGCTAAAAGTACCGGCGCATCCTTGCCGGACACCGCTACGCCATCACACGCCACGCGCTGTCCCGGCATCAGCTTCTGCCCGACCTCTGCCACGCGCCCATCGATCGTCACACGCCCGTCCGCGATCCGCCGATCCGCCTCCCGCCGGGAGCAGATGCCCGCCTCGCTCAAAAAGCGATTTAAACGAACGCCTTCCGCTGGAATCCGGGATTCCTGCTTTTCACTTGGCTGTGCTCTCTTGTATGATTTATCATTTTGATTTTTTTGCATTTTATTCATCTCATTTCGATTTATTGTGCCGTAAGATTCCGGCAACCAAAGTATAAAAATTATAACATTTTCGTCCATGGGGTTCAAACAGTTTTCGAAAGAATAAAGAATGTTTCATAGGGTACACTTTCCTATGAAATAAAAAGACCCATAGCACGTTCACTATGAGTCTTTCTTAAACACATATCCTGCTTACTGAATAAACATCGCATCCCCAAAACTAAAGAACCGGTATCTCTGCCGGATCGCCTCTTCATACGCCGTGAGCACGTGTTCTCTGCCTGCCAGTGCGGATACCAGCATGACGAGTGTGGACTCCGGCAGGTGGAAGTTTGTGATCAGGCAGTCCAGAATCTTGAACTGGTAGCCCGGATAGATGAAAATGTCGGTCCAGCCGCTGCACGCGCGGATCGTGCCGTCCTCAGCCGCTGCGGATTCAATCGTCCGGCAGCTTGTCGTTCCGACACAGATGATGCGTCCGCCATTTTTCTTCGTCTCATTGATCATGTTGGCGGCATCTTCCTCGATACGATAGAACTCCGAGTGCATATGATGATCCAGTACATTCGAAACCTTGACCGGCCGGAAGGTTCCCAGACCCACATGAAGTGTGACGTGCGCGATCTTGACGCCCATTTCCTGAATCTGTGCCAGCAGCTCTTTCGTGAAATGCAGACCTGCTGTCGGTGCAGCCGCCGATCCTTCGTGTTCTGCATAAACCGTCTGATAGCGGTTCTTGTCCTGCAGACGGTGTGTGATATATGGCGGCAGCGGCATCTGGCCGAGCTGGTCGAGAATCTCCTCGAAAATACCCTCGTAGGAGAACTGAATCAGCCGGTTTCCTTCCTCTACCACATCAATAACGGTTCCCTTTAACAGACCGTCGCCAAAATTAATCACGGTTCCCGGCTTTGCCTTTTTACCCGGCTTTACCAGCGTCTCCCAGATATCGTTCTCACGGCGTTTCAGAAGAAGAATCTCGATGTGTGCATCCGTTCCCTCCTTGCTTCCGATCAGACGCGCCGGGATAACCTTTGTGTCATTGATCACCAGGCAATCGCCCGGATGAAGATAATTGACAATATCCTTAAACACCTTATGCTGCATCTCACCCGTCTTTTTATCCAGCACTAAAAGCCGGGAAGAAGAACGATCTTCCAGCGGATCCTGTGCAATTAACTCCTGCGGTAAATCATAATAAAAATCTTTTACATCCATTCTTTGTGCCTCTTTGTCTTTCTATATCTGTACTTTCACTTTATTAAATCTATCGGTTTTATATCTTATATGCTATCAACCATTTCTCTATACTCCGGCATATCCGCTTTTCAGCTTTCCATACCTTAAAAACTTTATTTTTCCAGCCAGACGAATTCAATAAAGCATTTTAAGGATTTGACGCAGCCGGTTCTGACGCCTCCTGCATATAAGATGCGCCCTGTTTCATAAATTCCACGCGCTCTTTCAGCGCTTCATCCTGCTCCATCGCCGCATCCATTGCTTCATCCGTCTGCTTGCTGAGAAGGCGCACATCCTCATTGACCGACAGCTCTTCAAAATACTGCGTCAGCTCTTCGGACATTTTCCCGTCATCGATCTGCCAGCTTCCGTTCTCCGCCCGGATTGCATAGATCCGCACCAGACTCGGTGCCGGTGTCTCCACGCCCGTATACAAAATCTCATAATACACATACGCTGCCATCTCACCGTCCCTAAGCCCCGGTGTCGTATAACATTTCACATTCTGGTACCCGGAAATGTACTGCTTCTGTTCTTCAAATTCCTGACGGTAGTGTTCTTCCTCACTCGTATCCTGTGAGGTAAACAACTTCACAAACGTATCCATATCACAGTCGGAAACCGCCTGAAAATAAGTATTCATCAGCTCTGTGATCCCCGGCTCGCCATTCTCTGTCAGAATACATCCGCCAAAGTCCTGAATATATTCTTTCGTGTCCGGCTCAATCACCATTCCAGATCCGCCTGTATCCACCATTTCTGCCGGTAAGCCATCCTTTTTCCCCAGAATGTTTGTTATTTTCCCGGAAAACATCGCCACCGCGCCAATCAGAATCAATACAATCACCGCCGCAAGCAGCATCACATAGCGGCGCAGTTCCCAGTCCGTTCCGTTCTTCCGGCTGCGTCCCGGTTTCTTTTTCGGTTCTCCCACCCGACCGCCTCCTGACTTATTCGATTGTTAATATTATAGCGGCGATTTGGTTACTCGGCAAGCGGTATTTCCGAAAAAAAACTTGCAATTTTCTAAATATTATAGTATCATACAAGTAATGCGTCTGTAGCTCAGTGGATAGAGCGCCGGCCTCCGGAGCCTGAGGCGTAGGTTCGATTCCTATCAGACGCATTCTTAAAAAGCGACAGCGGAGATATCTCAGCCGTCGCTTTTTGTGTTATTCATGATAAAAGGAGGACTCTTTCCGTGGAACTCATACACGTTTCTGGAAATACAGACTGCCTGCTTGGCAAAACAGCCGTCGGCGTCTACCGCATCGACGACACCCGCTGCATCCTGTTTGACAATGGTTACTCAAAGGAATATGACGAGCTGGTCGGCTCTCTGAAAGACGCCGGGCTGACCCCGGCGGGGCTGATCGTTTCCCACGCGCACATTGACCATCATGGAAACAGCAAACGCCTGCGCGAAGCCTTTCAGATTCCACTGGCTATGTCGCTTGGCGAAGCCGGGCTGATCGCCTCCCAGGCGGCGCTGGAACGGTATACCAATTATTTCGGGCGCTCCGAGGAGGAAAAGATTTCCATCGACACCGAGCAGCGCTGCCCGGTTGACTGTATCATCCAGCCGGAGGATACTTCCGTGACACTCTGCGGCGTAACCTTCCCGGTTCACCATCTGCCGGGGCATTCCCTCGACCACATCGTCATCGGCACACCGGACGGCGTCTGCTTTGCCGGGGACGCGCTTTTAACCGAAAATGTCCTGCGTCACGTCAAACTTCCATACTGCGACCACGTCGGTCTGGATCTGGAAAGCAAGGAAGCAATCACAAAACTGCCTTACCAGCACTGGATTTTATCGCACAAAGGTCCATTTGATGGCAATATCCGGGAACTGGCGGACAAAAATATGGATCTTGTCCGTCTGCGTCTCGCAGAGCTGGCAAAGCTTTTGCAGAGACCGATGACGCGTGATGAATTTTATCAGGAAAGCCGACGCCTGATCGGAATGCACATCGGTACCTACGACCAGCTTATCCGTCAGGAACGCCACCTGCGCCCATATCTGGAACAGCTGGTGATCGATGGGACGGCACGGCTGAAAGTAAAGAATGACACGATATATTTTTACTTGAATGAATAAACTCTTTCTGCATGAATTTTCACTCTCCTGTTGTTATCGTTTCCGAAAATACACACTCGCCACCGCAAATCCCAAGATTCCCGCTCCCATCACGGCGAAGCGGGAATATGTTTTTAACAGCACCAGAATACGTTCCCACGATGCCCCCGCCACCGCGCCGGCTCCGATGAGCACCGTATTCCAGATAAGACTGCCCGCTGTTGTCAGAAGGAGAAACGGCAGCAGTTCCATCTTTGCCATCCCCGCCGGGATCGAGATCAGGCTTCGGATGATCGGAACGAACCGGCAAAAAAAGACGGCTGACCGTCCCGTTCTCTCCAGCCATCCGTCTGCATCTTTCACATCTTCCACTTCTACTCCCAGCCGTTTTCCCCATGCCCCGCCCAAAAATGCATAAAACTTCTGCACGGGAATGTGCCGCCCCAGCTCATACAGAATCAGCGCCCCCAGCACCGAGCCCGCCGTCGCTGCCAGAACTGCCCCGGCTATGTTCATCCGTGTATATGTTGTCATAAATCCACCAAAGGTTAAAATCACTTCCGACGGGATCGGCGGAAACAAATTCTCAATTAGAATCAGGGCAAACATTCCCGCATATCCGTATGAACTTAAAAGTTCCAGCACTATATCACGCATGATATATCGCACTCCACGTTATTTCCACATATTCTATTTATTTTATGCGGAACGGAAAAAATCCAGGCATCTAATTTTCATTTTTCATGCCCGGATTTTAATTAAACCTAGAGAATCATCACATCCCCCACGGCCCCCGTATCCGAGAACTCTGTCCACTCGCACACATTGACCGCGTGATCGGCGATTCGCTCCAGGTACTTAGCAACCATCAGCACATCCACCGCCACATCGGATTTGTCTCCATCTTTTTTCAGAAATTCGATGACTTCCCGTTTGACACGCTCAAAAAAAGCATCAATCAGGTCATCTCTCTGCTCAAAGGTTTCTGCGGTTTCGGTATCGCGCTCGATGAAAGCGCGAATTGCATCTTTAACCATCGTTTTTACATTTGCCACCATCGCCGGAAGGTGTTTGCTCACAAGACCGTAATCCGCTGCCTCTAAACGCAGGGACAGATCGGCAATATCCGCTGCCTGATCGCCCATCCGCTCCAGATCGGTCACTACCTTCAGTGCCGTCGAGATATGGCGCAGATCGCTGGCGACCGGCTGCTGCTTTAACATCAGCATCAGGCAGTGTGTCTCGATCTTTCGTTCCATATTGTCCACATCGCGGTCTCCCTTGATTATCTTGTCTGCCAATTCCGTATTATGTTCGCTGAGAGCCTGAAAGCTGCTGTCAATCGCATCCTGCACCATCTGGCTCATCGTGATTACTTCCTGATTCAGGTTCTTTAACTCCTGTAAAAATGTTTCTCTTGTCGCCATCCCGCGTCTCCTCCGTTTATGTTGTTTCCTGCCTGATTTTCTACCCATTCCAAATTTCCAACCATCCGGTTATCATCCAAACCGTCCGGTAATATAGTCTTCCGTCTTCTTCTCCCGCGGATGCGAGAACAGATCCGTCGTCGGTGCATACTCGACTACTTCTCCCACCAGGAAAAATGCCGTATAGTCCGCAATACGGGTCGCCTGCTGCATATTGTGGGTAACGATGACAACGGTATAATTCTTCTTAAGCTCGCCCATCAGATCCTCGATTTTCAGCGTGGAAATCGGGTCCAGTGCCGAGGTCGGCTCATCCATCAGGAGAATCTCCGGCTCAACCGCCAGCGCACGCGCGATGCAGAGACGCTGCTGCTGTCCGCCGGAAAGCCCCAGTGCAGAACGTTTCAGGCGATCCTTGACCTCATCCCACAGGGCCGCGCCGCGCAGACTCTTCTCCACAATCGCGTCCAGCTCTGCTTTTCCCTTAATGCCGTGAATCCGCGGTCCATACGCGATATTGTCATAAATACTCATCGGAAATGGGTTCGGCTGCTGAAATACCATGCCGACCTTCTTGCGAAGAAGCGTCGTATCAACCTTCGGATCATAGATATCCTCGCCGTCGATCCACACCTTTCCATTGATTGTTACATTCGGCACCAGATCGTTCATGCGGTTCAATGTTTTTAAATAGGTAGACTTACCGCAGCCGGACGGTCCGATAAACGCTGTGATCTGATTTTCATATATATCCAGATTGATATTTTTTAATGCATGATTGTTTCCATAGTACAGATTCAAATCCGACGTAGAAATTTTTGTCTCCATATCATTTCCTCATTTTTTACTTTATTTTAATTTTGTCACATCAAACCGGTTGGTCAAAAATCTCGTCAGCAGGTTGATTCCCAGCACGATAATCAGAAGCACGACCGCGATTCCAAACGCCTGATCGTATTTTGCTTTCTGCATCGACAGGTAGAGCTGGATGGTCAGCGTGCCGCTCGACTCAAACAGTTTTCCAAACAGGTTTTTCGGAAGCTGGAAGCCGCTTCCGGCAGTAAACAGAAGCGCCGCCGACTCGCCCACGATACGGCCAATCGAAAGGATGACGCCGGTCAGAATACCCGGTGCCGCACTCGGCAGCAGGATCGTCCGGATCATATACCATTTCGTTGCACCGATTCCCAGTGCGCCGCTGCGGTAGCTGTCCGGAACGGTTTTGAGTGCTTCCTGTGTGTTCCGCGTAATCAGCGGAAGCACCATCAGGGTCAGCGTGAAGGATCCAGTCAGAACCGAATAGCCCAGCTTCAGCGTCATTCCGAAAAAGACCATACCGAACAAGCCAAAAATAATCGACGGAATACCGGACAGGATCTCGGTTGTAAATTCAATCGTCCGCACCAGTTTTCCCGGCTTTGCGTATTCGTTCAGATAAATGGCGGAGCCGATTCCGATCGGCGCTGCAATGATAAGGGTAATTACAATGATGTAAATCGTGTTGATGATATTTCCCAGAATACCAAAGGTGCCCTTGAGGGAGCTCTGCACCGTGGACAGAAGCTGCCAGGAAACCTGCGGCAGGCCGCGCACAAACACATACCCCATGATGCCAACTAACAGCGCGATCGCCACGCCAGCTGCCAGATAAATCAGCACTTTTAAGATATTGTCCCCGATGCGGGTGCGCTTCTGGTAAATACTTTTCATACTATTATCGGTCATTTGCGCCGCCCTCCTTCACAAACATCCGGCTGAGCACCGTGTTGATAAACATGATAAATACGAACAGCACCAGACCGATGGTAAAGAGCACTTCCCGGTGAAGTCCCTCTGAATAAGACATTTCCGCCACGATCGCGGTTGTCAGGAAACGGACGGAGTTAAATGGAAGCGGCAGATTGACTGAACTTCCAGATACCAGGCTGATCGCCATTGCCTCCCCGATCGCACGTCCGCAGCCTAAAACCACCGCCGTGATGATGCCGGAGTGCGCCGCCGGAACGATTACTTTGAAAATCGTCTGGATATGCGTTGCACCGAGCGCCAGCGATGCGCTTTTTAAATGTTTCGGGACTGCCCTAAGCGACGCCTCGCTGATATTGATGACGGTCGGAAGAATCATGATTGCCAGAACCAGAACCGCCGATATCAGGTTCGCACCGCCGGTAAACTGATGCGTCGTGGAACCGGCAAAGATTTTCATTTCCAGCTTATACATCAGGGGATTTAAAATCAAAATTCCTAAGAGTCCGTAGATAACCGACGGAATACCTGCCAGAAGCTCAACTGCCGGGCGGACCACTGACGCTACCTTCGGCGGCGCAACCTCTGCCAGAAAGATGGCGGTAAACAGCCCAATCGGAACACCGATCAGGATCGCCAGAAAGGTTCCGACGATGGAAGTTAAAATAACGTAGAGAATTCCGAAAAACGCCGGATTTCCAGTCGGCTTCCAGACGGTTCCAAATAAGATTTCCGGAACACCCACCTTAAAAAGTGCCGGGGTACCGCTGATAATCATGTATAAGGTAATTGAAAAAACTGCCACCACCGCCAGCAGGCCACAGGCGGTAAAAATAATTTCCGCTGCCCTCTCTACCGCTGATTTCGTGGCATGGCTTCCAAAAATGGTAAATTTCTTTTCGTGCATATGTCTCTCCTGTCTCGGATTGAACAGCGAGCCGCTTCCGGTCAAAGCAGAGTTTCCTTTCTGCGGCTTGACTGCAAGCGACTCGATATTATTTGAATCTATTCAATATTATATGTATTCGTGAATTACTGATTTTTCTATCCTTACCTGTTTTCACCGGTAATTTTATCCACATTCACAAATTCCGATGCAGTTTCTTACTTCGTAGTAATCAGGCCTACAGATTTAATCAGGTCATCGCCTTCTGCAGAGTATACATAGTCAAACAGAGCCTGTACCAGCTCGTTCTGCTCAGAAATTTCTCCCTTGGTTGCCATAACGAATGGACGGCTTAAGAAATAGCTGCCTGCCTTGATGTTCTCCTCCGTCGGCTCTACATCATCCAGTTTAACTGCCTTAACGGTATCATCGACTACATCCAGGGAAACGTATCCGATGGAACCCGGTGTAGATGCTACTTTTGCCATAACTGCACCGGTGGAATCCAGCTCGTTTGCATATTTGCAGGCATCTTCCAGACCCAAAAGCTCCTCAAATGCGCCTCTTGTACCGGAACCTGCTTCCCGTCCGACTACGACAATCGGCATATCGCTGCCGCCTACATCCTTCCAGTTTGTGATGCTTCCGTCGTAAATGCCGGTCAGGTCATCCTTGCTCAGACCATCTACAGCGTTGGACGGGTCAACGACAACGGCGATACCATCGATAGCTACGATATTTTCAACAGCACCTTTTGCTTTCTCATCATCCTTTAATGCTCTGGAAGAATCACCGACATCACACTGACCTGCCAGCACGGACTCGATACCTGCGGAAGAGCCGGTAAATTCAGCCTGTACGGTCACGTTCGGATATTTCTCCATGAAGGTTTCTGCCAGTGCGTTTGCAAATTTCTCCATCGAGGTGGAACCTGCTAATGTGATGGAACCACTTAAATCTGCTGCATCTGCGCTGTTCTCGGTTGTATCTGCTGCTGCATCACTCTCTGCGCTGGTTTCTGCGCTTGTGTCTGCTGCACTTGTATTTGTATTGCTGGAACCACATCCTACCATTCCAGTTGCCAGAACGGCTGCTCCTAATACTGCGATTGTTTTCTGAACATTTTTCTTCATAATAAAATTCCTCTTTCCTCTCTCTTTTTTCTCTCAGAGTTTTTTATCCTTGATTTCTTACAGTACGCAGTATAAAAGATTCCTGGATTTACAGAAATCATGTTTTGGTATCGTTTATGTAAAATTTGGGTAATTTTTGTGGGAGTGAATGTAAGATATGGTTTCGGATTTGCTCTTTTTCTCTCCATGATCAGAACCGCCGCCGGACATCTCTTCGGGCTTTGCTTAAAAGTCCGGGCAGAGATCGCCGACGGCGTGATTCTGATTTTTATACTGAGTTTCATTCTGCTCTCAAACAAGACAGATGAATTTTCCCAGACATCCTACTTCAGAACAACCTTCTTAAAGTTTTTCTTACCTCTCTTGACAACCATTCCTTCGCCGGAAAGCTGATCCTTCGTAAAGACTGCCTTAATATCCTTTACCTGGTTTCCGTCTACAGATACGCCGCCCTGCTCGACATTTCTTCTTGCCTCGGAACGGGACGGAGCCAGACCGGATTTCTGCAGGATGGAGAGAATATCGATCTCATCACCGTTGAAATCATCCTCCGTCAGCTCGTAAGTCGGCATATTCGCTGCATTTCCGCTGGAAAACAGTGCTTTCGCTGCTGCCTGTGCCTTCTCAGCCTCTTCCTCGCCGTGTACCAGCTTGGTCAGCTCGTAAGCCAGGATCTCTTTTGCAGTATTTAACTGGCTGCCTTCCCATTTATCCATCTCATCGATCTGCTCAAGCGGCAGGAAGGTCAGCATACGCAGGCATTTTAATACGTCCGCGTCAGCGACGTTTCTCCAGTACTGGTAGAACTCGAACGGGGAGGTCTTGTTCGGATCCAGCCATACAGCGCCGGACTGGGTCTTGCCCATCTTCTTGCCCTCGGAGTTTAACAGCAGGGTGATGGTCATCGCGTGTGCGTCCTTGCCAAGCTTTCTGCGGATCAGCTCGGTACCGCCTAACATATTGCTCCACTGATCGTCGCCGCCGAACTGCATGTTGCAGCCGTATTTCTGGTACAGCATGTAGAAATCGTAGCTCTGCATGATCATGTAGTTGAACTCTAAGAAGCTTAAACCTCTCTCCATTCTCTGCTTGTAGCACTCAGCCGTCAGCATGCGGTTGACACTGAAATGCGGTCCAACCTCGCGCAGTAAGTTTACATAATTCAGATTCATCAGCCACTCTGCGTTGTTGACTAAGAGCGCCTTGTCATCGGAGAAATCGATGAAACGGCTCATCTGCTTTTTGAAGCAGTCGCAGTTGTGCTGGATCGTCTCCGGTGTCAGCATCTGGCGCATATCCGTACGTCCGGACGGATCGCCGATCATGCCGGTGCCGCCGCCAAGTAATGCGATCGGCTTGTTGCCTGCCATCTGCAGACGTTTCATCAGGCACAGTGCCATGAAATGACCTACATGAAGGCTATCTGCGGTCGGGTCAAAACCAATATAGAAAACGGCTTTTCCTTCATTGACCAGTTTTTTGATCTCTTCTTCGTTTGTAACCTGGGCGATCAGACCTCTGGCTACTAATTCTTCGTAAATCTGCATTTTCCTGTTTACTCCTTTTTATAAAAAATAATTTTGCTTACTCGTTTTGCTTCTCCACGGGATTCCTTTTTTCAAAAATACATCCGATTCATCCTTTATTTTCTCTCCGAAAATCATTCTCAAAACAGAACAATAAAGGTACTTTGGAACGTCTGTGATTTCACAAGACACATTTTTCTATAAAATAAAAAAGCCCCGTCCTCCAAAAAGGACGGGGCAAAATTCCCGTGTTACCACCTTTGTTCGCAGACAGCTCGCGCCCATCTGCCTCTGCCGGTACCCTCTGATACCGTGACCGGATAACGTGTGTCTCTCACGTCGCAGCCTACCAAATCAACCGCCGCACATTTTCCACGCAGCCTTTTCATCGGATCCGATTTTAGATTCTTCGGTGCGAAGCTCCGGGATGTATTCGAATATCCGGTTCACGCGCGCCTCTCATCATCCGGCTGCTTTCTGTGCGCTCTCCTGCGGATCTCTACTTGTTCCCTTCATTGCCTTTGTAAGGTTATTGAGTATATTCTGTATTATAAGCGAAATTTATTATTTGTCAAGGCAATTTCTCAACTTCAAACTTCACGCTATAAAATTTTTACATTACTTTAAATTCAAAGCGTAAAAAGTAGTGTACATATTTATTAAATATAATTATCATATTATTACTTTAGTCACACAGTTCCCAATCTCCCAGCCACGTATCCTTAGAATAATTATATAATCTTCTATATAATTTCCCGTTTTCAACTTTATAAACATATTTTATAACATCTGCTCTAGCTATTGAACTCGATTTTTCAACAGCCACCTCTTTCTCTTGTGCAAACGCAGTCCCTGAAAAAATACATGTCATAGCAATTATTACTGCTAAAATTCTGATCGTTTTTTTCATTTTTATTTCCTCCTAATATTAATATTCTTTAATTCATTTGGTATTTCATCCAATGTTCCTATATATGTACCATTCATATATAATTCATACCCGTTTTCTGTCTTTACAAAAAAGTTATTTTTTTTGACTATATCATCTTCTTCAAAATACAAGAAATTCTAATTTTCAAAAAACTTCCATTAAAAAAAGATAGTGTTCCTCTCCTTTTTAACGCTTTTGTCCTAGACATTTTTAACAATATTTCAACATAATGAATTTTTTCTATTTCAGATAACTCATTACAAACAATTAAATCATTTCTTATTTCTAATATGTTAGAAAAATAATACCGAACTATGTATACTAACGGATTCCACCAGTATAAAAGACATAATATTTCAAAAAAACACTTTAAAAATAAATCTCTTTTAATGTAATGTCCCACTTCATGCAAGAGTACTATTTTTTTTGTTTCTTCATCTATATTCGGTATTATTATATACGGATTTTTTATACCAACAATAAATGGATCTTCTATTCAACTGCATATGATAAGATTGTAGCGGATCCGGAAGATAGACCAAGATACATGAATCTGTGCGGAGTTAATCCGGAGCTGATGGTTCGTAATATTGGTAAAGTTGATAATAATCTTCTGACCAAATTTATCATGGCAATCTCTGATTTCTGTGAGGCTGGAAAACATTTTGTAAATGATATATATGATAAACTTTTTTGCACTAAGATAAGAAAACTTCCAAGTAAACTAATCAAAAAAAGTACAGAAAAATGACTTAAAAATCCTATTTTCCCCCACATAAAGCGACAAAGTTCTGGATATAATATTTTTATTCCTATCGTATGACTTATTCCGCAAATATCTATTGGAAAAAATAATCTTACTCCTGTTAGTACAGTGCAAAAAATAAGTAATTTTACTTCATACAAGCTATAATTTTCTTGCTTTTTCCATATATAAACCGACAAAAAACCCAATAGCAAAATTGAACTACATATTGCCGATAAAATTGATGTATATGTTATTTTCATAAAATCTCTTTTTTTCTTTTTTGAACTATACGTTCTAATTCGTCAATAACCGACTCTTCATCTACTGCTCCATTCAACAAAGCTGCTGTTATTGTATTTACAAAGGACATAGGATTTCTAGAATTTTTCATACATTTTTCTATTTTTTCTTCTATTTCTTCATCCTGAGTCTTTTTCGCTTTATATCGCCTAGCAAAAACTTTTCCAGTCTGAACTGTATCAATAACCTGAACATAACCCTTATCAAGCAATTTTCTTAACACAGTATGGACTGTTGGCGTTGTCAATTCTTTTTCAGATTCTACAATTTCTGTCACCGTCATGGGTTTTTCATACTTCCACAAAACCTGCATAACATTCATTTCTCGTTCACTTAAATAATTATTCTTCATAAAATTCCCAATCTCATAATTTATAGAAACAAAGGGAGCAACTGACGCCCCCTTTGTTTTTCACTCAAGTTCCAATACTACTAACTAATATTATCATTTCCAAGATCCACATTCCATAAATCACTCTATCTTTTTTCATTAGCTCATACCATTCAGGCGTATCTAATAATCTTGGTTTTTTAATTATATAATAATAACAAAAAATCAAAATACAAAGAAAAATTCTAACAGTTCCCACCTGATCATACCAATTTCTAATTCCCATTATGGAAGCAATTCGCTCCCCACAAAGACACAGTTCCATTAATAAAGCGGCAAACGTTGCTTCTCTTCCTTGACGGAATTCATTTGATACTCTATTCTCTTTCATTGCATCTCCCTTTTTTATTACCAATACTCATACTTGGTATAACCTGGCGTCCACCCTAATACTCCATCATTATTATAGCCATATGTATAAGATATTGTAACTTTTGCATAGTTTATGCCACCCTTTTGTGCAGCTGCTAAAACTGTTTTAGCAACAAGTGCTGCCACTGCTACCCCTGCTCCTGCTCCGCCTACCTGTCTTGCGATAAAATTAGTTATTGTCGCTAAATCTTTCATTTCTTACAAATCAATTGTATACACAATATTTACAACGGTTCCTATAGCAGCTGTTGCTGGTAATCTTCCAGTTATACTAGATGCCCTCGAAGCACCTGTAGATCCTCCACTACCACTTTTGCTTACTTCCAATAATTCTTTAACTTCCGATCTTGAAAAACCAAAATCTTCCATTAACATATCTTCCACAACAGTTTCATCCGTTACCGAAGCATATTTATCATAAATATCTCTCAATTCATGTTGATCAATCACAACCTTTGTTGCCACTTTATCTATTGAATATGGCGGCGCTTCCGCAAATGTTGGGATTACCAATGAAGTTGACATAACTATCGACAATAAAATACTCATAATTTTTTCATAAAACCACCTCTTAACGTTATTCACATTATTAATGAGCATCCCACATTTTTGCTGCATTGGAATCCCTCCCTTCTTTAAATTTAGTAAACAAGCTTTAATTTGATTATATATTATCATCTTTGATTATATATGTCAATATTAAAAATATATTTTCATTTCAAATATACTTTCAATCTTTTCTACACAATTAAAAACTACTCTTTCGCCAGCGCCGCGAGCCCGGAAAGAATCTCCCGCGCCTTCACAAGCATCGTCTCGCAGTCCGTATGTTTCTGCCGCACATCGCGGTAATAGAACGACGGTACATCGCCCGTCCTGAAGGTCAGCGTGCCCTTGTACTTCTCCATCAGCGCCGGAATGCCGGAGACGTCCAGATTGGCTTTCTGGTACATCTGGATCGTGATATCCTGCTTCTTCACATCGACCTCCACGACGCCCGCCTGATGAGCAAGCGCTTTCAAATCGGCGATCTTTAACAGATTCTCCACTGAACGCGGAAGCTCGCCAAAGCGGTCGATCAGCTCATCCTGCATATCCAGGTACTCTTCCTGGTTCTCGATACCGGAAATCCGCTTGTAAACGTCGAGTTTCTGGTACTCATTCCGGATGTAAGACGGCGGAATATACGCGTCGATGTCGCAGTCCACCACCGTTTCGAAATCCTCCGCTTCCTTCTCCCCGCGCAGCGCCAGCACCGCCTCGTTTAAAAGTTTACAGTACAGATCGTAACCGACCGCCTCCATATGACCGTGCTGTTCCGCGCCCAGAAGATTTCCGGCACCGCGCAGCTCCAAATCACGCATCGCAATCTTGATACCACTTCCCAGCTCCGTAAATTCACGGATCGCCTGCAGACGTTTTTCCGCCTCCTCACGCAGCAGCTTGTCGCGCCGGTACATGAGAAATGCATACGAAGTCCGCCCGGAACGTCCGACGCGACCGCGGATCTGGTAGAGCTGCGACAGCCCCAGCCGGTCGGCGTCGTGGATGATGATCGTGTTCGCATTCGGAATGTCCAGTCCCGTCTCAATGATGGTCGTGGACACCAGAACGTCGATATTGCCCTCGACGAAATCCAGCATAATTTTTTCCAGTTCATGTTCGTGCATCTGCCCGTGGGCGAACACGACGTTTGCCTCCGGCACCAGAGCCGCCACATGGTTTGCCACCTCGTCGATGTTGTTGACACGGTTGTAGACATAATATACCTGTCCGCCCCGCGCCAGCTCCCTGTGAATCGCCTCGCGTACCATCTCGTCGTTGTACTCCATGACGTAGGTCTGAATCGGCAGGCGGTCCACCGGCGGTTCCTCCAGGACACTCATATCCCGGATGCCAATGAGACTCATATGCAGGGTACGCGGAATCGGCGTCGCCGTCAGCGTCAGAACGTCTACATTTTCCTTTAGTTTCTTGATCTTTTCCTTATGTGCCACACCGAAGCGCTGTTCCTCATCGATGATCAGAAGTCCCAGATTTTTAAAGACAACATCCTTAGAAAGGACGCGGTGCGTTCCGATCACGACGTCCACCTGCCCTTTTTTCAGATCTTCCAGCGTTTTTTTCTGCTCGCCCGCCGTGCGGAAACGCGACAGCATATCGACCCGGACCGGGAAATCCTTCATTCGCTGCACAAAGGTATTGTAATGCTGCTGCGCCAGAATCGTGGTCGGCACCAGATACACGACCTGTTTGCCCTCCTGAATCGCCTTAAACGCCGCCCGGAGCGCGATCTCTGTCTTGCCATATCCAACGTCGCCGCAGATCAAGCGGTCCATGATGCGGCGGCTTTCCATATCTTTTTTTGTCGCCTCGATCGCCTCCAGCTGATCCTCCGTCTCCTCAAACGGGAACATTTCCTCAAA
>OMFD01000624.1_pt1 | contig 22043 bp, 16 predicted proteins | sample 1645541 | NCBI WGS metagenome assembly OMFD01 (sample SAMEA103958149, study PRJEB25191) | human gut metagenome | biome: human-associated habitat [ENVO:00009003]; feature: intestine environment [ENVO:2100002]; material: feces | place: Germany | collected 2013/2015
CCACGCGGTCGATCTTCTCGGAGGTGCTCATCTTTGCCGGAGCCTTAGTGAGGCACTCATCGATGATGTGCGCGATGACACCATAGCGCTCACCGGTGATGATGGACTCGGCATCGTCGTCGCAGTCCTGCTCGCACTGGGCGACCAGCTCCTCCACGCGAGCAGCCTTCTCCTTAGTGAGGTTGATGAGCTTGCAGGCGTCCGCGTCGCGCTCGAACAGCTTGACGGCATAATAGCGGCGCTTTTTGGCGGGAACGCTTGCCGGCAGATTGTTCTCGATGTGGTCCAGAACGTCCTCGATGGAGGAATCGAACTTGTGCTCCGGCACCTGGCCCTTAGAAGCAGCGGACTTCTTGACCTGCTCGAAGAGCTCCTTGATGCCCTTGTTCTTAAGAGCCGAGATCATCATGACCGGGCAGCCGAGCTTCTTGGAGAGCTTGTCCGTGTCGATCTTATCGCCGTTCTTCTCGACCAGGTCGGCCATGTTGAGGGCAACGACCACGGGCAGGCCGGTCTCGATAACCTGAAGCGCCAGGTACAGGTTACGCTCGAGGTTGGTGGCATCGACGACTTGGACGACAACATCGGGCTCGCCGCTCATGAGGTAATCGCGCGAGCATTGCTCCTCGGGGCTGTAAGGGGAAAGCGAGTAGATGCCAGGGAGGTCCGTGATGGTAACGTTCTTGTCGCTTAGGAGCTTGGCTTCCTTTTTCTCAACCGTGACGCCGGGCCAGTTGCCAACGTAGCCGTTGGCGCCGGTGATCAGGTTGAAAAGCGTGGTCTTGCCGCAGTTGGGGTTACCCGCCAGCGCGACATGGATCTGAGAATCCGCCATTCAATCCTTCTTCCTTGTGTGCCTGCGCTGCTTTCTCCGCGCAGGCTGGATAATGTGCTTCAAAGATGCTGCATTAAGTTAGAAAAACCTAACTTTATCTGCAGAAATATACGTCGTGAGCCCTTACTGGACCTCGACGACGGCGGCCTCCTCCTTGCGGATGGAAAGCTCGTAGCCGCGCACGTTGATCTCGACCGGATCACCGAGCGGCGCGACCTTCACGACCTTGAACGAAGTGCCCTTGATGAGCCCCAGGTCCATAAGGTGGCGGCGAAGCGCACCCTCACCGTGAAGCTTGACGATGGTGGAGCTCTCGCCCACCTTAACGTCACCCAACGTCTTCATCCTCTTGTCCCCCTTTCGGTTTTTATCAAATGCTGCGAACTAACCGACGGTCATGATGTGCATGGCGACCTTGGAATCGATGCCAAAGCGTGCGCCCAGCACAGTGACGATGATATTGGCGCCACTCGAGCTCACCACGTGGATTTCGCTGCCCTCGACAAAGCCGAGGTCCTTGAGGTGGTGCTTCATATCCTCATTGCCCTTTACACGAGACACGCGCACGGTTTCGCCCGCTTTTACCATCGAAAGCGGCATTGCCGGCATCTGCGGTCCGCAAGACATGAGTGGCTCCTAACGTCAGTTCGTCCTCAACATCGACGCGGTAAAAGTTAACCACGCCTATGTTCGCTTTAGTAAACTAACACGTGGTTAACTTTTTGGAAAGGGTCCCCATTCAGATTTCAAAAAAGTTTCCTATACGAAACAAAGGCGCCGCAAAGACTGTCTCTTTGCGGCGCCTTGCCATACCAATTGATGCAACAGAGGGGACTGCCCCTTTGTCACATTGTTGAGGTTAGAGCGAGAGGTTTCTGATCGACGTAACGCAGGAGGCCTCATCTACGCCCGAAACGCGAAAGATGATGTCCTCGCCGCACTCGCCGTAGAGAGCCATGAGTCCCATGACATCGCGGCCATCCGTGTGGCGATCGCCGATGCTGACTGACACGTCGCTACGATGCTTGGCAATGATGTCATAGAGCAGCGCAACCGGGCGGGCATGTAGTCCCAACGGATCTTTAATCGTCTTTGTAAACTCGACCATGTCCCCTCCCGCGGCATCGCACATTCGGCCGGCAAAACCCAGCCACGTGGTAGCTATTGTACCGTTAGATGCTTCTCGAGAGCTCCTCTGAACACCTCGTGGTCAAAAATGTGGCAAATATGAGTACTGTCACCAATTTAGTAGCAGCAAAATCGAGAGCAAATTGCCTAATTTGAGCGATTCGAAGAGGTTGAAAGCCGTCAAACGCCCTTTAAAGGGAGTTAGATAAATCGATTTTGAGCCCATTTTCGCTCAGAGCAGGCCGAAAAATATGGCACTTCTTTTGCAACAGTACTCATATTTGGCATTTTTTGACCACGGGGGCCAAGACCATGCCCCAAAACACAAAAGGAGGGGCCTCGTAAGGCCCCTCCTTAGGAAAGGGAATCGATTTATTCCACAGCCGTAGATTAATCCTAGCCGCTACTCCATCATATCGAGGACGGAAGGGCGAAGCTCGTTCTCGGCGGCCTCGGGATCGGTCTCGCGCAGGCGGTTGATGTAGCGGTTGTACCACATCACGGCAAGGCCCAAGAAGACAACCACGCCGCCAACGTTGTAGACCAGCGTCAGCCACAGCGGCTGATCGAGCGGAATGGTGCCGCAGATAAGCACGAAGCAGAAGACCACAAGCAGGAATGCGGCAACGACCAGGCCAAAGCTGCGCGAACCCATGCGGAAGCCACGGGGAGCGGCGTCAAAGTTCTTGCGCAGCATAAAGTAGGCAAGCAAAATCAGCAGCGGTGGGAGCAGAGCGGTGGCAGCCGTCATGTTGGTGACGATCATGAGCAGGTCGTCGAGGTTACCGGAGCCCAGGGCCGGAATGATCAGGATGGGGACGACGATGGCGAACTGCAGCCAAGCAGCGCGGGCAGGAATGCCATGCTCGTTGAGCTCGACGATCTTGCTACCAAAGACGCCCTTGGGGATCTCGGTGAAGAAGACCTTGATGGGAGCGGAGGTCCACATCATGAGGGAGCCCAGCGTGGCGGCGAGAAGGATCAAGCCGATGGCGCGCGTAGACACTTCCATGGGAATGCCAAAGTGGGCAAAGACAGCGCCGAATACGTCGAAGATACCGGTGGAGATGGCAACGCCGCCCTCGGGGATGAACAGGTTAACCAGCAGCGAAGCGCCTGCATACAGAAGGCCGATGGTCAGGCCGGCGATAACGACGGTGCGCACGAAGGCCTTGACGCCACCCTTAAGGTCGTTAAGGAACACGCCGACAGACTCAGCGCCGCCAACGCCCTGGATGATCCAGGCAAGCGTACCGAAGAAGCCCCACGCAGTTGCGAAGTTGCTCATGTCGGGAGCCATGTTAGCGGGAGTAGGAGCCGTAGCGAACTCAACGCCGCCAAAGGCAGCAGCCAGGGACAGCAGGATGAACACGGCGGTCAGGCCGAGAGCCGCGGTCGAACCGAAGGAGGAAATGGAGCCGATCCACTTAGCGCCCTTGGTCGAAACCCACGTGGCGATAGCAAAGACGACGATCTCGATAATGGTGATCCACAGCTGCGAAAGCTCGGCGTTGGCACCAAAGAACACGTAGCTCGCGTAGATGATGACGTTGGGCAGGACGGACGCAAAGAAGAACAGGTTAACAAACCAGTAGCTAAATGCCGTCAGGAACGCCCAGCGACCACCCATCGAGGTCTTAACCCATGCGTACACGCCAGACTCGGAGTCCTTGTTGAGGCCGACGAACTCGGCGGTAACCAGGGTATAGGGGACAAAGTACAAAAGCGTGGCGAAGAAGAACGACGGCGCAGCTGCCAAGCCGATGGCCGCGTTGTTGTTGATGATGTTCTTGATACCGAACACGGCGGCGACCGTCATGCCCAGCAGAGCGAACGAACCAATCGTTCCTCGTTTTTCAGAGCTCATAAGCCCTCCCAATCATCTGTTAAATGTCATCTAAAACCGTCCGAGCTGCAAGTGCAAACACGGACGGCGCACCTGCTAAGGGGAATGGGGAAAAGGGAGTCAACAAAGCCATCCCCCTTAACGGCGCGAAGCAAACGTCCAGGCGGACGAATACTACTTGTTGGGGAAGGAATAACCTTCGACTGTCACGTGCAGTACCACGACGCGGGGATCCGCGGCATCGGCCACGACACGGTAGGCCTCGTCAATTTCGACGACGGCAACGCCGCCGGCGGGAATCGTCACGGTCTCCCCCGTACCCTCAAAGCGCTCGCGATCATCGATATCGCTGTAGGCGCGCGTACAGGTAAGATCGGCCTTGGAAGCCACCTCAACGGTCAGATTGCCGTCGAGCGGGGCGAGCACGGCATGGTAGCGACGGTGACCGACCAGATCGGCAGTAGCCGCCTCGTGGGCGTTCACCCACCAATACACCAGCGAGTCGCCGATAGAGTACGCCACATCGTGCTGCAGTTCAGAAACGCCGTCGAGTGCCTGACCGGTACGCATCCACTTCTTGACGGACTTCATCTGGGCGTCGAAATCGGCACGCGAGTTAAAGATATGCATGACTTATGCCTCCTTAATGGGTGCCAGCGCCTGAGCCAGATCGGCAGACGTCAGCGGTCGCAGGGACACCTCAAAGCTGAAGCTCTCAAAACGGGTGCGATAGGAATCGAGCACCTCGGAACCCCAAGAGTTCGAGCCAAGGCCGAGCAGCTGGTCGTTGATGTTGACCGTAACCGTTTCGCCCGGGACAAGATCGTAGACATGCTTGGCGTTATCGATAGCCTCGCAGCTATAGGGCCATGCGGAGAACGAGAACGGATTGGAAGCGGCGTCGCTCGGACGCGTCACGACCAGACCGTCACCGTGGCTGGAGCGCAGGGCGACCCAGCGGGTACCCTCGCGGTTGGCGCAGTCCTGGGGCATAACGTAGGGCATGAACATGTCGTCGACCGTAGTGCGGTAATGACCGACCGGGTTGGCGCGCAGCGAGTCCGGATAGTTCTCGCCCGGGCCGTGGCCATACCACTCGACGGCACGATCACAACCGGGAACCTCGAAGGAGATGCCGATGCGCGGGATAATGTCCGAATAGTCGCCGTAGGGCTCGCCGGAAACCTTGAGGTCGACGCGGCCACTCGGAAGCACGGTATAGACGAGCTCGACGCGCATGCCGAACGCGCGGACGGGAGGAGCGATACGCTGGCTCACGGTAACGACGACCGCATTGCCGTCCTGCTTCCAAGAAACCTTGCGGGTGGACGTCTGCATTACATCGATGAAGTTATCCTTCCACAGGGAGTCGTACTCCTGAGCGTGGTTATCGACGAGCGGATGCCAAAAACCAACCTGGGGACCAGAGGCCATGACGTCACGGCCGGATGCCTTCCACTTGCTCACGGTGCCGTTTACCTTGCTGAAGGTCAGCTCGCCGTTGAGGGAGTGAATGCGAATCTCCTGCTCAGTCTCCTCGACCGTAAGCTCAGGACGAGCTGGGGCGGCGATGGCCGGCGCCGGATGGTTTGCGATGGCAAACTGGCTTGCACCCAGCTGGAACATCGGCTCGCACCAGACGTGAGCGGCCATGGTGTAGGCGCGCACGGTCAGCAGGGTCTCGCCTACCGCGGCCTCGCGAATCACCAGCGGAAGCTGGACGGACTCGCCGGGGGCAACCGCACCGGGTATGAGCGTCTTGCGGCAGACCACGTCGCCGTCCACCAGGGTCTCCGCCGACAGGCAAACATCCTCGAGGGTGGTAAACCAGCGCTTGTTGGTGACAGTCAGCTCGCCCGCCTCGGCGTCATAAGCCATGCGAACCGGGCAGATGACCTGGCCGTACTCGGTAAGGCCCGGGCTCGGCTGCTGCCAGGGGAACACCATGCCATCGATGCAGAAGTTGCTGTTGTTGGGGTAATCGCCGTTGTCGCCGCCATACATATCGTAGGCAATGCCGTCCTCGGTCACAGCAGCCAGACCGTGGTCGCACCATTCCCAGATAAACTGGCCTTGGATGCAATCCCAGCGATCGAAGACCTCCTGATACTCGGACAGGCCTCCGGGGCCGTTGCCCATGGAGTGACCGTACTCGCAGTTGATGCGCGGCTTGGGGAATGGATGCTCACCAAAGTCGTTCATCTGCGACACGCGGGAGTACATGGTGGAGATAACGTCGACGGTATCGGCGTTGCGATCCTCCTCGTAATGGACCGGACGACCATCGAGCTCGTGAGCCTTGGCGTACATCGCGCGGATGTTGCAGCCATAGCCGCTCTCGTTGCCCATCGACCACATAATGATGCAGGCGTGATTGCGCTCCTGCATCACCAGGCGCTCAATGCGGTCGACGTAGGCCGGCTCCCATGCCGGGTCGTCGGTGACCAGGGCGATATTGCCGATATTCTCGAAGCCGTGGCTCTCCATATCGGTCTCGGCGACCAGCATGATGCCATACTCGTCGCACAGCTCGTAAAAGCGCGGGTCGTTGGCGTAGTGGGACGTGCGCACCGCGTTGATGTTGTGCTGCTTCATGAGCTCCAGGTCGCGGCGCATGCGATCGAGGCCCACGGCGCGGCCCTTGTGATCGTCGTGATCGTGGCGGTTGACGCCATGCATCTTAAAGTAAGTGCCGTTGAGGTAGATATGATTGCCCTCGACCGTCACCTCGGCAAGACCCTGGCGATGCGGGACGTACTCGCTGACCTGGTCACCGTCGTAGACCTCAAACGTAAGGTCGTAGAGGAAGGGGTCCTCGGGATTCCAGAAGTGGGCATCGGTCACGCCGCACTCGGCATGGCCGTCGACGCACTCGCCCGCAGCCACCACGTTCTCGCCATCGCTGAGCGTAAACACAACGCGGGAAGAGCCCTCGGCAACCGTATCGAGCGTAATCAGAGCGGTATCGCCCTCGCGGTGCGTGCGGAACCTAAAGTCGACCAGGTGCGCGGCGGGACGCTGCATAAGGTACACATCGCGGAAGATGCCCGAGGCCCACCACATATCCTGGTCCTCGATATAGCTGCCATCGCTGTACTGCAGGACCTTGACCGCAAACAGGTTGTCGCCCTCGACAAGCGCGTCGGTCACGTCGAACTCGGCAGACAGGCGCGAACCCTTGGTCATGCCGATATACTGACCGTTGACGTACAGCTCGCCATAGCTCTCGATGCCGTCGAAGCGAATGATCTCGCGAGCGCCAGCAGGAACGGCGGGAAGGTTGACGATGCGCTGGTAGACGCCCGTGGGGTCGTCGGAGGGAACGAACGGCTGATCAACCGGGAACGGGAAACCCTCGTCGGTGTAGGCAAGGTTGCCATAGCCGTCCACCTGCCACAGGTGCGGAACCTCCACGTGATCCCACTCGGGCTTGTACGTGGAGAGTTCCTCGTTGGAGACGGCAGCGGGGCCCTCAAAGAGGCGGAACTGCCACGAGCCGGACAGCTGGACAAACCCGCGCGACAGCTCGCGGCTGTACGTTGCAGCGAGATCGGCGGTCTCGTAACCCATAAAGTACGCATGGGGTGCCAGGCGGTTCCTGTGGGTGAGCGCTTGGTTTTCCCAATCGTTAATGGCGTCCATGGTGATGCTCCTTCATCATCGTAGTGATTCTTGTGCAACCGGTTGTCCTTATCTTACGGGCGATGCAAAAAACTGTGCAACCGGTTGTCCGCTGAACGGTCGATTTGGCCGGGTTAACGGTGCAACCGGTTGTACAATCGCAACACTTATGTCACCCTGAGTATCGAAACTCAGCACAAGACATCGTTCTTAAGCTCGTAGGCAACCTCCACGCCCGCTGATATCTCACCCACACGAGACGTATTCGATTTCGGCTTGGTTGCAAAACGACACCGGTCACCGGATATCATGAACGCTGTTCAGGCGCACTATAGTAAGCTGTATCCGCACTAGCCCGTATCAGTGACAACATCGACCGCATTTTCCAGGAGACGCCATGACACAACCAGTTCGCACCGCACCTACGCTTGCCGAGGTTGCCGCAGCTGCCGGCGTGTCGCGCTCCACGGCATCGCGCGCCCTCAACGATTCGCCCCGCATTAGCGAGGAAACCAAAAAGCGCGTCCGCGCGGCGGCCAAGGAAGTCAATTTTGTCCCCAACGCTCGTGGCCGAGCGCTCGCTGTCGGGCGCACGGAAATCATCGCCGTGCTCGTGACCGAGCCTCTGAGTGAACTCTTCAGCGACCCCACCTATAGCGAGTTTTTGAGCGGCATTACCGAGGAACTGTCGGAGTTGTCCTATCTGCCCGTTATCTTGCAGGCGTCTTCTACGCATGAGCGCAACCGCGCACGCAAGCACTTTGAGCGCCGCTCGTTCGACGCCGTGATCGACGTCTCTCCCTACAAAGACAGCGAGCTGCTCGAGGTGCTGCGCGAGCTGGGCGTACCCACCGTGTTGTGCGGCCAGCTCGAGGGCCACCCCTATCGCGATGTGTTCTCGACGGTCTACTCTGACGACGAAGAGGGCGGACATTTTGCGGCACTCGCCATGAAGGATCGCGGGCGCAAAGATATCGTCGCCGTGTTGGGACCGCAAGACAACCCCGCTGTTGTCGACCGCCTGCGCGGCTACCGCGCCGTCTTGGGCGAAGACCTCCCAGACGCAAACGTTATCTATACCGGCTGGAACAGCGGAGACGGCTATCAGGCCATGCACCAGATCCTCGCGCGCGAGATTGCTTTCGATGGCGTGCTCTGCGGATCGGACCGTATCGCGGCTGGCGTCATCACCGCACTCAACGAGGCAGGCCTATCCGTTCCTGCGGACGTTTCTGTCGTCGGCTTCGACGATCACGAGATTGCGGCGCGCTGCGTCCCCGCGCTCACGACCGTCCGCCAGCCCCTGCGCGAAGAAGGACACATGGCCGCCAACATTGCGCTCGACATGATCAAGGGTGCCGAGCCCACCACCACCGTCATGCACATGCAGCTCGTTCAGAGAGACTCGCTATAAGAAACTGGGGCAGGCTTTCCGCCAAACAGTTGTTGCGGAAAGCCTGTCCCGTTTGAGCGCTCATTCTGGGGCACAGTTTCCGTTAGACAGCTCAACCGGAAACTGTGCCCCATTATTTTGCCGAATACTGGGTCGCGCTTTCCCAGAGGACCCCCTTTGGGAAAGCGCGACCCCTTCTGGACGCAGATTCCGGGTTGTAGTTTCCCGGCGCACGACGGCAAGCCTCCAAACCATGACGTCACGACATAAAAAACGAGGGAAGGCACGTGTCCTTCCCTCGTTACAGGCAATATGTAGCCGCTTCCCTACATCAGGCGCAGACTGACGTCCTTGAGCTGGGCGCCGCTAACGGCACTCGGAGCGCCCGACATAAGGTCGGAGCCGCTGGCCGTCTTGGGGAACGCCATGACGTCGCGGATGGAGTCGGAACCGGTGAGCAGCATGCACACGCGGTCCAGGCCCAGAGCGAAACCGCCCATCGGGGGCGCACCAAACTTGAGGGCCTCCATGAGGAAGCCGAACTGAGACTCGGCACGCTCCTCGGTAAAGCCCAGGAGCTTGAGCATGGACATCTGCATCTCGGCGTTGTGGATACGCATACCGCCGCCGCCGGCCTCAAAGCCGTCCATGACAAAGTCGTAGGTGCAAGAACCGGCTGCCAACGGGTCGGCCTCGATCTTGGCGATGTCGGTCTCGGTCGGCAGGGTGAAGGGCTGGTGCTCGGCGGCATAGGCCTTACGGTCCTCATCCCAGTGGAACAGCGGGAAGTTGACGACCCACAGGAAGTCGTGGCCCTCGCGCTTGATCTCGAGCGCGTTGGCCATGTGGGAACGCATGCCGCCCAGGATCTCGTCAGAGAGCAGGCGCGGGCCGGCGGCGAACATCACAAGGTCGCCGGGCTCGACGTCCATGCGCTCGCGCAGAGCCGCCATCTCCTCGTCCGAGAAGAACTTGACGATGGGGCTGTTGATAGAGCCGTCCTCGCGGAAGGCGATCCAAGCCAGACCCTTGGCGCCAAACGTGGAGGCCACGCCGGCAAGCTTATCGATCTTGGCACGTGCCCAGGCACCGGCACCCTTGGCGTTGATGGCCTTGACGACAGAGCCCTCCTCGTTTGCGGCGGTCGCAAAGACCTTGAACTTGGAGTTGGCGAAGATGTCGGTCAGGTCGACCAAGTGCATGCCATAGCGGGTATCGGGCTTGTCGGAGCCATAGGTGTCCATGGCATCCCAGTAGTTCATGCGACGCAGCGGCGTGGGCATCTCGACGCCCATGCGGCCGAAGGCATCGGCCAGGACCTCTTCGAGCGCGCTCATAACGTCGTTCTGGTCCACGAAGGACATCTCGATATCGACCTGAGTGAACTCGGGCTGGCGGTCGGCACGCAGGTCCTCGTCGCGGAAGCACTTGGCAACCTGGTAGTAGCGCTCGACGCCACCGACCATGAGCAGCTGCTTCAGGAGCTGCGGGGACTGCGGCAGGGCGTAGAAGTTACCCGGCTGGATGCGGCTGGGGACGATGAAGTCGCGGGCGCCCTCGGGCGTGGACTTGAACAGGGAGGGCGTCTCGACCTCCATGAACTCACGGTTGTGCAGCGCCTCGCGAATGGCAAAGGTGAAGTCGGAGCGCAGCTTGAGGTTGGCCATCATTTCGGGACGACGGAGGTCCAGATAGCGATAGCGCAGGCGGGTGTCCTCGCTGGTCTCGATGCCGTCCTCGATCTGGAACGGCGGGGTGATGGACGTGTTGAGCACCTCGGCGTGGTCGGTCAGGACCTCGATCTCGCCGGTCGCGAGCTTGGTGTTGGTGGTCTCCTCGCCACGGGCGCGCACGACGCCGTGGATCTTGATGGGCCACTCGGGACGCATGGTCTCGGCGATCTTAAAGGCATCGCCATCGGAGTGCTCGGGGTCGAAGGTGAGCTGCGTGATGCCCTCGCGGTCGCGAAGGTCGCAGAAGATAAGGCCGCCGTGGTCGCGGCGACGGCTCACCCAACCGGTGAGGGTGACCTCTTCGCCCACGTTCTCGAAGCGAAGCTCGCCGCAGGTACGGGTGTGCATGGAATGCTCATCGATGGGACGGGTCTGGCTCATACCAGTGATCCTCCTTTATGGATCTGTGCCGCCCCGTGTCGTTCCGGGCGGCGTCGTACAGATTTGCCCAGCCTGCGTAAACCGCGCAGCCGGACATGGCGTTCTATCTTATCGCACCCACGTCGATGTACCGCGAAAAAGTAACTCTTGCCCAAAGACTTGACGGAGACGAAACAATTGACGCGGCCTGGCCGTCGCCCAGGCGCGCCGCGTGCGACAATGTGCCCCAATACAACTGCACTCGGAAAGGCCCACCATGACTGCACGCCTCATTGTTATGGATATCGACTCCACGCTCATCAACCAGGAGGTCATCGACCTGTTGGGCGAGGAGGCCGGCGTAGGCGAGCAAGTGGCGAAGATCACCGAGCGCGCCATGCGCGGCGAGCTCGACTTTAAGCAGGCGCTCGAGGAACGCGTGGGGCTGCTTGCCGGCTTGGACGAGAGTGTGTTCGAGCGCACCTTTGAGCGCGTGACGTTTACCCCCGGCGCGTTAGAGCTTGTGCGCTCGGCACACAGCAAGGGCTGGAAGGTCGGCGTGGTAAGCGGCGGCTTCCACGAGGTCGCTGACAAGATCGTAACCGCCGCGGGCATCGATTTTTGCCTGGCCAACCGCCTGGAAGTCATGGACGGCAAGCTCACCGGTAAGTTGGCTGCCAACATTGTGACCAAGGAGTCCAAGCTCATCCAGCTGCTGGACTGGGCAGTTGAGTGCGGTGTCGACATGGCCCATACCGTGGCAATCGGCGACGGCGCCAACGACATCCCCATGATTCAGGCTGCGGGCACGGGCATCGCGTTTTGCGCCAAGCCCAAGACGCGCGAAGCCGCCCCGTTTGCCATCGACGAGCGCAACCTGATGCTCGCCATGGACATCATCCTGCGTGACTAGCCGATCCGTCTAACAATTGAATCAGTCTGTCCTATAGTTTCCGAACAATTTTGTCTTAGTGTTCGGAAACATACCCTTTGAGTGCTAGACTTTGCGCCGTCGAAGGGAACATATATGGATAAGCAAGATCTTGAGCAATTGCTGAGCGATGTTGCCGGCGGAGTAGTCACCCCGGCAGTCGCCCTCACGCGCCTCCAGACGGCGCCAACCGCCGATCTGGGTTTTGCGCAGCTCGATCTTTCGCGCGGAGTGCGCCAGGGAGCCGGCGAGGTTGTCTACGGTGCCGGTAAAACCGCCGAGCAGATTGCCGCCATTATCGAAGCGCTGCGCGATGCCGGCCAGGAACGTATCCTGGTCACGCGCCTGGATGCCGAAAAAGCCGCGCGCACCGCTGAGCTTCTCGGCAACGGCATTGACCTGGGATATGTCCCGGACGCGCAGCTCGCCCTCGTGGGCGGCAAGACCTCCCCTACCGGCAACGGACGCATCGTCGTCGCCTGCGCCGGCACGAGCGACTTACCCGTCGCCGAAGAAGCCGCGTTGACGGCCGAGTTCTATGGCAACGAGGTCGACCGCCTCTACGACGTAGGTGTCGCCGGCCTGCACCGCCTGCTCGCGCATGCCGAGGAACTTGCCCAGGCGCAGGTGGTCATCGCCATCGCCGGCATGGAGGGCGCGCTGGCGAGCGTTATCGGCGGTCTGGTGAGCTGTCCGGTCATCGCCGTCCCCACCAGCGTGGGCTATGGCGCGAGCTTTGGCGGCGTAGCCGCGCTGCTCGCCATGCTCAACTCCTGCGCCAGCGGCGTTTCAGTCGTCAACATCGACAACGGCTTCGGCGCCGCCTACCAGGCAAGTCTTATCAATCATCTGAGCGCCGGCACATCCCGCGCCCGTTAAGGAGCATTCCATGTCCAATCATCAGCACACGCTTATCATCGACGGCACCTCGGGCATCAGCGGCGATATGACCGTCGCGGCCCTGCTCGACCTGGGCGCCAGCGAGGAGCACCTGCGCGAACAGCTCGCCACACTGCCGGTCGACGGCTTTACGATCGCCGTCACGCGTGCAAACAAGCATGGCATCGACGCCTGCGATTTCGACGTCCAGCTTGCAGAGGAGCTCGAGAACCACGATCACGATATGGCCTGGCTCTACGGCAACGAAGCAACTGCCGAGCACACGCACGAACATGAGCACCACCATCATGACCATGGCGAGCACGAGCACTGCCATGAGCATGATCATGAGACCCACGGCCATGGCCATGAGGGGCATCATCACGCCCACCACCATCACCACCGTTCTTTGGCGGACGTCACCGCCATCATCGACGGCTCACAGCTAAGCGATGGCGCCAAGCGTCGTGCGCTCGCCATCTTTACCGCACTTGCCGCCGCCGAGGCCAAGGCCCACGGCAAAACGCCCGAAACCGTCATGTTCCATGAGGTGGGCGCCGTCGACTCCATCGTCGACGTCTGCGCTGTCGCCATCTGCCTCGATGACCTGGGTATTGAGGACATCGTGGTCGAGTCGCTTTCCGAGGGCCACGGCACCATCCGCTGCGCCCACGGCCTCATGCCCATTCCCGTCCCCGCCGTTGTCAACCTATGCCAGGCGGGCAATATCGCCCTCACGCCCGCACCGGTCGCCGGCGAGCTCGTGACGCCCACGGGCGCCGCCATCGTCGCCGCGCTGCGCACGTCCGAGCACCTGCCGGCACGCTACCGCATCGAAGCCGTCGGCTACGGCGCCGGCAAGCGTCCCTACGAGGGTTGCTCCGGCACGCTCCGTTGCCTGCTTGTTCAAGTGGATGCATAACCATGGATGCCCGCAAAGAAAAAAGCCGCGCCGCTATTGTCACGGCGTTTTCCGAGCTCCTTCGCGAGGAGGACTACGGCAAGATCACTGTCGGCGACATCATCGCTCGCGCCCACGTAGGCCGCGCGACATTCTACGGCCTCTTTAAGAGCAAAGACGACCTACTGTCCGAGCTCGTGAGCGACATCTGCACCCACGCCCTCGACGACGATGGTACGCCGCTCGACGACCCACTCGTGCAAGTCGAGCATATCCTCAACAACCTCTGGGAACGCCGTCAGGGCGTTCGAGCCCTCGTAGCCGGAGCCGGCTCGCGCGTCTTCGCCGACTGTCTCCGCAAGACCATCATGTCGCGCGCAGCCGAAACCGTCCCCGCCGACCCCGCAGGCCCCGCCGGCACCATGGACCGCAGCTTCCTACTACACCACATAGCCTCAAGCTTCGTAGCCACCGTCCAATGGTGGGCCTGGCACAACTTTCAAGTAGACAAAGCCGACGTAGCCAAAGACTACTTATCGGCCATAAAACCCCTCTTCAACTAAGTAAGAACATCATCCCAAAGCATCGCCCCAACCCAGGGCGCCACGCATCCCAAAGTGTCACTCGCGCTTCACCGCCCCCAACAGCAACAAGCCCCTCCCATCCAAATCCAAATTCAGATTTATATGTTGGGCTGCTTGTTCCAACGTGGCCAAGATCCCGCAGCTGTCCGCATGGGGTAACTTCCCAGCGCATTCCGCAGGACGAAAGAACCCCCGCCGCACGAAGTGCGCAGCGGGGGTTCTTTCATGTCCGAGGACGCGCTGGGAAGTTACCCCATGCGGCCAGCGAACAACTATGTAGCCTCAGACTAGAACATGCCCAAGAAACCGTGCACAAACAGCGCGGCCAGAGCGGCACCGACAAACGGAGCGATGCCAGGAACGAGCAGGCCGTACTTCCAGTTGTTGTCAGCCTTGTTCTTGATCGGCAGCACCTGATAGGCCATGCGAGGACCAAGGTCACGAGCCTGGTTCATGGCGAAGCCGGTGATGCCGCCCATGCCCATGCCAACAGCCCAAACGATCAGACCGACGCAGATGGCGAGCATCAGGACGTTCTCGCCAGCACGGTTAGCAGCAGCAAGGATGGCGCTGATGAACACAAAAGTGCAGATAGCCTCGCAGAAGAAGTTGCGGGCATAGTTCGTACCCTCGGTGGTGGGGTTGGTCGAGAAGATATTGCGCTGGGCAATGGGATCGATGACACCATCGGAAGCCTTGAACTCATCGGCATACATCAACCAAGCGATTACGGCGCCCACAAAGCCGCCGAGCATATCGGCAATCATGAAGGGGATGCAGCTGCTCCACGGCACCAGGCCTACGATGCACTGGGCAAGCACCATGGCAGGGTTCATGCACACGGCGCCGCCAAAGACAAACAGGCAGACCGAAATGCCAAAAGACCAGGTGGTGATGGCAAACATGTGGCCGGAGCCCTGATACTTGGTGCCCTTGAGCACGGTATCGCAGTGCACGCCCACGCCAAAGATGATCATGAGGGCCGTTGCGCCGAATTCGCAGAGGAGTTTGGTAAGCATAAAACCTTATCTTTCTTGTCGGTTATAAACGATTCGTTTAGGCCGCGTACTAGTGCTGTGCGACGACAACGCCCAGGCCATCGGGAATGACGGCCACCTTGGCATCGGCACCCTTCATCTCAAAGGCGAGCTTGAGCGCCTCATCGAGGGTGTTAACCGGCGTCATGTGCATATCCTTGATCATCTGGTGATCGCACAGGTCGGTAACCATGATCACAGGGTGATGCGCCAGGATGCGGGCAAAGATCTGGCTCGTCCACTGGTCGGGCAGGGTCTCGTCCTTAGGACGGTCGATGCAGGCGCGCTCAAACTCTGCCGGATCATTGTCGGCGATGTTGTGATAGAAGCCCTCGCCACCGTGACCGTCGGCACAACCGGCGACATCGATGATCACGCCGCCCTCGGGAAGTGTGGCCTCTGCAGAGCACATGCCCTTCACGGCCTGATAGATGTTCTGGTCGAGCGGGTAGCCGCCGTTGGTGGTAATGGCAATCTCGCACTCGACGGGCTCAACGCCGGCAAGGCTCTTCACGAACTCGCAGCCAGCCTCGTGCGCCTTGTGGATGTCGCCGGCAAAGGAGCCGATGACCTCGTGCTTGCCGTTGAGCACCACGTTGAGCACAAAGGCAAGGTGAGCCATCTCGGCGGCGGCAAACATGTCCTCGCTCACGTGGTTGTGGCACAGGTTGCCGGCACGCGAATGGGAATCGTTCACAAACTGACCGTTGTGGTTGTACATGATGGTCTTGTAGCTGGCGATACCAGGCAGGACGGACTTGCGGCTACCAGAGAAACCGGCAAAGAAGTGCGGCTCAATAAAGCCCTCGGCAAGCAGCAGATCGCAATCGGCAGCAATCTTGTTGATGATGCACTCGCCGCCAGAAGGCAGGGTGCCGATCTTTTTCATCATGCTGTCATCGGTCGCGACGTGCATAACGATTTCCTCGTTGGCAACGATCTCCTCGCCAAACTTGTTGACGAGTTCCTCGTGCGTCGACGGACGGTGCATACCCGTAGCAACCAAAATACGCACGCGAGCCTCGGGTGCAGCGGAATGGATGTGATGCAGCAGAATAGGCATCGTCACACGCGAGGGAACGGGGCGCGTATGATCGGAGCTAATGATGACAATATCCTTCTTGCCAGCACAAAGCTCCTCGAGCGAAGGCGAGCCATAAGGGTTGGCAAGCGACTCCTCTACCAGCTCTTCCTGCGATTTCGTAGTCTTAAACTCGTTTTGATGACCTTCCATCACACCCGCGAAGTTCTTATCCTCGAGCTCTAGATGCAACGTCTTGTGGTCAAACGGTAGTTCACATTCAAACAACGACGAGCGCCCTCTTCCTTTCAACTGACACACTAGATAAACCGTTGGAAGGATACGCCGCTCACCGAAAAACACCACCGTCCACCGACTCATTAACACAACGTTCATATTTGACCCACAACAAAATGGCCGCGATCCCAAACGGGACCGCGGCCGCCTGTCAAAGACACTATAGACAGGATGATTTACGCAGCGCCGAGGCAAACATCTAGTCCGAGACGTACGCACGTAAGCCATTTTGCATAAATTCGTTAATTAATTGCATAAGATGGCGCATGGATTTCTGGCCATAACTGGGTAGTACCCTCCGGAGCGTGCATTTTTGCGAGTATTCAGCATCGCGGGATAAGATTTTGGTGCCAAAAATCTTTCAAAAGGTAGATAGTCCTCATGACTCGACCCATCTGGATAGCATGCGGCGAGAAACCAGCCATATATGATCGTCGCCAAAGCCCAATCGTCGTGCAAAAGCATCAACAAAGGCAGCGAAAGCCGGCTATGGCCTTATGCATCAATCTTTGGCTGCTGAAAACTCCGTTTTTTGCACGTCGCCCCAAGCACCACCCTCACCCAGCGGCTGATCCGCCGAAAACCGAGGACGAAGGGGCTCGATGGGTTTCCCTCTGAATGCACTCCGCAGCACGAAGCCCTTTCCAAACGCGCGAAGCGCGCCATTATTCCCCCAGCAGTAATCCACTGAAGACCGGACATCGCAGGGCCCGCCATTAGTTTACTTTTAGGCACACTCCGCAGGACGCAAGAAGCCCTCGCCGCACTCCGCATTGGACGCGAAGCACACTTTAATCCCTTCAGCCCCAATCCCTGAAGACCGAGGACGAAGGGACCCGATGGGTTTCCCTCTGAATGCATTCCGCAGCACGAAGCCCCCTTATCCACAGCTCCGAAGGAGCAGGATAAGGGGGCTTCAAGTGCGAGGACGCATTCAGAGGGAAACCCATCGGGTCCCGGTGAGAGCCACAGGGCTATCGATTACCCCGTGTTCTGCAGACCTGCCGAGACGCCGGTCACAGTCGAAAGAATCAGGCTCATGTACTCGGCCTTCTTCTCCTCGGCCATCTCATCCTGGTTCATACGCACCTCGCGAAGGGCGCGGACCTGGGCGATGGACAGAGCGTCGACATAGGGGTTACGCACGCGAACGGCGCAGCCGAGCACACGACGACGTTGCAGCGGCCACTCATCGCCGACGATGGCAAGGACCCACTTACGCGTGAGCTGCATCTCGGTGAAGACCTTCTCGGACAGATCCTGGCGATCGCCCAGGTGCAGATACATCTTGGCGATGCGCTGGTCGGTCTTGGCGATCGACATCTCGATGTTGTCGATAAAGGTGCGGAAGAACGGCCACTCCTGGTAGGCAGCCTTGAGCTGGTCAAGATCGCCAAGCTGCTCGCAGGCGGTGCCCAGACCGTACCAAGCGGCCAGGTTAATGCGCGCCTGGCTCCAGCTGAAGATCCACGGGATGGTACGCAGGTCGTCGAGCGACTTGGCGCCCAGGCCGCGCTTGGCGGGACGCGAGCCGATCGGCAGCAGACCGACCTCGGTCAGCGGTGTCACGGTCGAGAACCATGGCGTAAAGTCCTCGGTGTTCAGCAGGTCCAGATAGCGCTCGTGGCTTGCGGTGTTGAGCTTCTCGGCCATATCCCAGAACTTCTGCGTGGTCTCGGTGTTGGTCTTCTCGACACTCGGAGCCGACTGCAAAAGCGTTGCGGCGGCAACGGACTCAACATGACGCTGAGCCAGCGTGCGGTTGCCGTAACGGGCAAAGATGACTTCGCCCTGCTCGGTAAGCTTAAAGAAGCAATTGACCGAACCCTTGGGCTGCGCCAGCACGGCCTTGTTGGCCGGGCCGCCGCCACGGCCCACGGCACCGCCGCGACCGTGCATGAGCACCAGGTCGATATCGTTCTTCTCTGCCCACTTGGCGATGCGCTCCTGCGCAGAATGCAGCGCGAGCATGGCCGTGGTAGGACCGGCGTCCTTGGAGGAGTCGGAATAGCCCAGCATAACCTCCATGCGACGGTTGGTCTGAGCAAGGCGCTTCTGTACCACGGGCAGCGTAAGCATCTGGTCGAGCACGTCGACGCAGCCCTCGAGGTCCTCGAGCTGCTCGAACAGCGGGATCACGTCGAGCTCGGGGACATCCTCCTCATGTGCAAAGGACAGGTGGGCAAGCTCAAAGACGTCAGCCACATGCTGGGCGCTCTTGGTGAACGAGATGATATAGCGGTGCGCCATCTTCTTGCCGTAGCGCTTTTGGATGGAGCCGATAGCGCGGAAGGTATCGATGACCTCGCGCGTCATAGGCTGCAGATCGCCATGGATACCGTTCTCGTGGATATCCTTGAGGGCGCGGGCGTGCACCACGGAGTGCTGACGGAACTCCATCTCGACCATGTGGAAGCCGAAGGACTCGACCTGCCAGATGATGGTCTGGACCGGGCCGTAAGCAGCACGGACGGCTCCGCAGGCGGCCAGCGAGCGCTGGACGACGCGCAGGTCCTCCAGGAACTCATCGGCGCTGTGGTACATGGTGTCGGTGATACGACGCACGGTGGCGTTCAGGCGGTCGGCCATGACGAGCATGACGGCGCGATGAGGCTCGTGCTCGGAGATCAGCTCGGCGCGGGCCGTGTAACGAGGGCTCATCTCGACCTGATGGTTCCACAGGTTGATGAGCTCGGCAGACGGCTTGCTGTAGGTGGCTTCGAGCGTGAGGTTGCGGCCGATGCGGCGGCACTTGTCCTCGAGCTTGAGCACCATGTGGGTGAAGTACTTGGCGGCGACCTCACGGCTCACCTTGGCGGTGACGTTGGGGTTGCCGTCGCGGTCGGAACCGATCCAGCTGCCGGGATGGAAGAACGCCGGGCACAGCGGCGGCACGGTACCGGCCTTGTCGCCCAGCACCCAGTCGTCAAAGCGACGATAGATGACGGGGATGACGTCGAACAGCGTGTTATCGAAGATGTCGATGATGGTATCGGCTTCCTCGACCGGCGTGGGCTTCTTGAGCGCGATGGGGCTCGTACGCACCAGGGCGTCGATCTCCTGCAGCATATGGCGCTCGTTCTCCACCAGGTCGGAGCCGCCCAGACGCGGACGCTCCTCCAGCAGGTTGGAGATACGGCGAATCTTGCCCTCGACGGCCTTACGACGGGCCTCGGTGGGATGCGCGGTAAAGACGGGATGGAACTCAAGCTTGCCGAGCAGCTCGTTGGCGCCCTCGACGCCCAGCTCATTCACCAGCTGGTGATAGGCGACGGTGAGCTCGTTGGCGGGATCGACCTCGGTATCGGTCGACGCACCGGCCTCGCGCTCGCGCAGCTGCGCCACACGGTAGTTCTCCTCCGACAGGTTTGCCAGGTGGAAGAAGCTCGTAAAGGCGCGGACAATGACCTGCTGTTTATCGAGCGGCAGGCTGTCGATCAGATCGACGACCTCACGAAATGCCACGGCAGTGGGCTCGTCGGCGGTGGGCACGCCCTGCTCGTCGACGGCCTCGTCGGCAGCGCGGGTACCGGGGTTGCCGGCATTGGCCACAATCTCGGCCGACAGGATCTTGTCGAACAGGTCCGCGATCTCAGGATCATACTCGCTAAGCACACGACGCTCCAGGCGCAGGAACAACGCCAGATTGTCGCGCAGCTCCTCGGGGATCTCGATCTCGGCGAGACGCTCCCTGGACTCGGCATTCGAGCCGATTCGGTTAACGAGGCGGTTGACCACGGCAGCGACGCGCGCCGCGGCTTCGGGTACAGACTGGTTGCTTAGGTTCTCAGCCACGTTTCCTCCCATTCCTCCTTCTATGCACGTAACATGCGGTATTCATTATAGGCACTTGAGAAATACTTTCGACACTGATTGCGCTTTACCACACAAAAGTATTTTCTGCATTGCAAGGGTTTTTGCTCTAAATGGTCGTATTTCTCGGTGGACGGCATACACAAACGGGGGCATTCCGCATAAATGCGAAACACCCCCGTAACAATCGCTCGGCGCAAGCGGGACATGTTAGCGGGCCCGCAGCTCAAAAAGATGCACTACAGGCGCTCGCGAACCGCCTCGACGACGTTGGCCAGATCGGCAAGGACCTCTTCGTGGCTCTCCATGTCGCGCACCTTGACCTTGCCGGCGGCAAGTTCGTCGCCACCCAGGACCAAGATGAGCTTGGCGCCTACCTTATCGGCCTGCTTAAACTGAGCCTTGAGCGAACGGCCCTGATAGTCGGCCTCGGTCACGATACCTGCGGCGCGAAGCTCCTGCGTGATGGCAAAGACGTTCTGGCGCAGCTCCTTGCCGGCGTTGGCGACATAGACGCACGGGGCCTCATCGGCACCTAAATCGCTGCCAAAGGCCTGCAGGGCCAGCAGGGCGCGCTCAAAACCGACGGCAAAACCGACGCCCGCCGTGGGCTTGCCACCCTCGAGCTCGACCAGGCCATCGTAGCGGCCGCCGCCACCGATGGAGCCGACGCCGGCACCGGGGGCCTCGACCTCAAAGACGGTACGGGTGTAGTAGTCCAGACCGCGCACCAGGGTGGGATCCTCGACATACTCGATACCGGCGGCATCCAGATAGCGCTTGACCTGCTCGTAGTGCTCGCGGCACTCGTCGCACAGGTTGTCACCCATCAGCGGAGCCTCGGCCATGATCTCGCGGCAGTGGTCGTTCTTGCAGTCGAAGGCACGCAGCGGGTTGAGCTCGGCGCGCTCGCGGCACTCGTCGCACATCTCGTCGGCGTGATCGAGGATGAACTGCTTGACCTGCTCGCGATAGGCCGGACGGCACTGGGCATCGCCCATCGAGTTGATGAGCAGGCGGAGCTTGGAAAGGTCGAAGCCCAGGCGCTTGTAGAACTCCATGAGCATGATGATGCACTCGGCGTCTGCCGCCGGATCGGGAGCGCCGAGCCACTCAATGCCCACCTGATGGAACTGACGCAAGCGGCCCTTCTGGGGACGCTCGCCGCGGAACATGGCCTCGGCGTAGTAAGCCTTAAACGGCGTGGAGCCCTGGGGCACCAGATTGTTCTCGACGACGGCGCGCACCACGCCGGCCGTGCCCTCGGGGCGAAGTGCCAGGCGCTGCTTGGGCTTGAGCTTGGTGTCGGTGCCCTCAGCAAAGACGCGCTCCAGGTTGGCACCGCTGAACACGCGGAACATTTCCTTGCGCACGACGTCGGTCGACCGGCCGATACCGTGGACAAACACGTCAACCTGCTCGATCGCGGGCGTCTCGATGGGTTTAAAACCAAACGGCTCGAACACGCCGGCCGCAATCTGCTGCATCTTTTGCCAGGCGCGCATCTCGGCGCCGATAAGGTCGCGGGTTCCCTCCGCCTTCTGTGCCTGCATGGGCAAACACCTTTCTTTTGTATCGCGTCATAGGTAACGGTCATTATACGGCACAAACACAAACCGCGGCGGCGCGTCTGACCGAACGAGGGTATGGGGGCTCGTTCGGCC
>OMFD01000641.1_pt1 | contig 21644 bp, 19 predicted proteins | sample 1645541 | NCBI WGS metagenome assembly OMFD01 (sample SAMEA103958149, study PRJEB25191) | human gut metagenome | biome: human-associated habitat [ENVO:00009003]; feature: intestine environment [ENVO:2100002]; material: feces | place: Germany | collected 2013/2015
ACGAAGGTATGCGAAAGAGACATGCTAGTCAATACGCCAATTTTGGAAGCTTACCTTAATAAAATAAATAATGGCATGTGAAATAAATAAATAACAGAATATCCTGCTCCAATCATGGAATGCGTATATCTGTATGGCTCAGAGAAATGTCCTATAGTTACCAATACTATCAATAGAAATTTCAAGCCATCATATGTTTTATTTCTGCCAGTGTCCATTTTTGATATGCAGTATTAATGTTGTAATTTTGATTTCAGCAATAGTACAATACTGTTTCGCTCACTCCAAGATAACGCCATTGTAAATACTGTTGGAATGTAGATTATCAGAAACAGCATGCTTAATATCCATAGTTTATTCCATCCAGAATACATAATACTATCCAAACAAAACATAGGTAGCACAGATATAGCAGTTACCATGAATACTGGAATCATCACCTCTTTCAGAAACAATTTGGCAGAAAATCCTATCAAGTATCTGACAAACAAAAGCCTTGCTATCAGCAAAATAACATCAACTACACATTTTACAATAACCACCGAAACGGGAGAAAATCCATAATACAGACAAATCCAGGAGAGAATAAATACCAATGATATGAGTAAACTTATGCAAATATGATAGTTTTTAATACGCCCGGTAGCTGTTATTGAAGTCCATAAAGGTGCCATTAAAGATTCCAAAAGAGCCCAAATCATTAAATATCTACAAAATGTTCCAGCATAAAGAGGCACATCATGCAGCCATATTTTCAGAATAAAATCAATATGAATGAAGAGAGGACATACAAGCATAAACAATAAAAAATACGATAGTTTTGATGCTCTATATACAAGCTTTCTCATAGAAATCAGGTCATTTCCTGAGTAATATTTTACAATTTGAGGATTGACAGCTGTTTGAAAATTACCTGTCAGCTGAGTGATAAGCCCATTCAATTGCAATGCTACTCCCATCGCGGCATTAGCAATTACCCCGCAATAAGCATTCAGCACAATATTAACTCCTTGATTGGCAGCAATAGTAGATACAGAACTAACAGAAGTCCAACCAGAAAAAGAAAGAAGTGATCGGAACTGTTCTTTATCCCACATCTTGGCTATATATACATATGGAAATTTCTTTTTGCAATATATCCAAACGCAGATTGCTATTATTATACAAATAGCAAATTGATTTACCGAATACAATTTTAGTTTATCTACGCCCGTATATAACAAGACAATGGCATTGCACAAGCGAAGCATAATTTCTAAAATACCAGAATAGGCATAAAACGACATACGCTCATGAGCTATCACCAACGAGTCAAAAGGAGTCTTGATTAATCCCAGTACAAAAGAAAACAACGAGAATTGAAAAGCAAACACAGCCGCATCTATTCTATGAACAGGTAAATTCATAAGATTGTGTATATACCAAGATCCAACCCACTCAATTACTACAAACATAACGATTGCCAAAATAAGGTATGAATATAAGCTGAGATTGAAAACCATATTCAAATTTGCTTTTTTCCCTCTGCCTAATTCATAATTGTAAAATCGCTGCGTAGCTGCACCTAATGGACCATTTATGAACGACATCATCGTAACTACTGAACCCACTAAGTTGTAGATTCCATAGTCTTCCACTCCTAAAGTAGTTAAAACCACGCGTGAAGTATAGAGCGACACGAACATACCAAATAGCATACGCACATAAAGCATAAACGTATTTTTTGCTATTCGCTTATTATTATCATGGGGTGTTTCAAATCGTATACTCATCTATTTACAGCCTTATAATCTGTAATTTTCCAAATCTTTTGCCATAAAGATTGTTTTTTCAATCCTCTTTCTTCTAGCAAAACTTTTATATAATCATTAAAACTATATCCTTTATGAATCATTTCATATATCTCACCCCAATCAGATAAGCCGCCTACATTGCGGTCATCGATAAATAAATCGGCTTTCAACTTTCTACAGGGAGCAGAATACATCTTTGTCTCTTCATCAGGATGATTGGCATTCACTGCGTAAAACTCCAATCCACGACTAGAACAAAAATTCACAGCTTCTTCCAACAGTTTGCCTTCTCGTACCGTCCACAATATCAGCAGATGCCGTTCTGCCTGTAATTTCTTCAGAGTGGCAATGGCAAAAGGGATTTCTTTACCGATTTCAGGATAACGGTGTTCTACGATAGTTCCGTCAAAATCTACTGCAATGACCATAAAGCAATTGTATGTGTAAAGTTTTCTATTTCACTATTTGGATAAATTCCGGCTGCACCTCTACAGCGGCGGTAAGCAGGTTAGGCAATTCTACAAACAGTCGCTTCACCCGCGAGCCTTGCATTTTTTGCAGGTTTCCTTCATAACCGTTCAACGGGCCGCCTACGATGCGCACTTTCTTGCCTATCATATCCGGCTTCACCTCTTTCGGTGTATAAAAATAATGGTTGTCCGTAGTTTCCACGGCTTTCTTGAAGCGTTCCATGTCCGCTTCCCTTACGGTCATGGGCGTACGTTTCCCGTCCCGCAGGAAACGGTATTGGAAGGTAGGCACTTTTTCAACGATAGGATCGAGGGTCAAGCGCGAATCATGCACAAACAACAAATCGTGGATGAAAGGTACTTCGACGCGTTCCCGTTTCCCGTTCCAAGTAATCAGCTTCTGTACCATGGGCGTGAAGTTTTCTATTTTCATCCCGTCCAGCATCTTGTAGGCAGGTGATTTGGAATGGTAATGGGTCAAGTCGCGCATTACAAACCACTGTATGTCACTGTCTGTCATAATGCGTAATTTTCAATAAGGGCAAAATCTTCTAATCCTTCAAGTTTGTGTATCTTGTTGAAAAACTTGAAGTTACAAATACTCTCTCTAAAAGTTCAGGCTTTCCGACCAGTTTCTCTTCATACATCATTATACCCCGTGAGGTATCTGTTTCCTTATTTTATACCAAACTTTTTCAAAGCCTGATACAAGTACATCTCTTTGCAAGAGATATACGCAGGTGCAAAGGTATAAAAATATCAATTAAAGCAGTAAGAATGAGCAAAAAAAGATTTATCTGCCGCCAATTTGATGTTTGATGTTTGACAAAGTTTGTCTTTGTTTGACGTTTGTTGAGCGAAGGAATTTTGCCAATGTTATTTTGAGGTTGATATATGATACGTTAGCACTCGTAATGCGGGGATGCGCATCTCTTGCAAAGAGATAGCTCATTTCGCTCAACAAAAATCCGTTCGCATCCTGCAAGAATCTTCTCCTTTTTCAGGTATTCAATTGCAGCAAGCTGCATACCGTGTCTTGATTGGAGAAATCGTTATTTTCTTGTCCGTTTTTCCCGTTTTGTCTTTCAGGGAGGCAATAACATCCCGGCGCATCCACCAAACAGGTTTAGCTTGGGGATGCGCTAAGAATAATGTCCGCAAAATCAGCAGTCCGAAAGATAGATAGGACAAATCTATGCCAATCTAACTTATCTGTTTAATCTGTAGGTTATCGTGCATAGACTGCGCGAATGACAGTCAGGTTCGCATCGTCAATCACCTGGTTATCCAGGGAGTCCAAGTAGATGCGTGTGGTCTTTTCTGAATCATGCCCCAATGCCTGGCTGATGGACGGGGTGGGTATGTTCAGCCGATAGGCAGCACTGGCCCAGCAATGCCTCGCCGTGTAGGTTGTCAGCGGAATGGGGCAGTTTACGAGTTTGCCAATCTTTTTCAGCTGGACGTTCATCCGGTGCAGGGCATTCAGGTATTGCCTCCGTATGTCGCCCCCTTCTTCGCTTAGGATTGGCAACAAATAGCGGGAACCCTCCACGTGGTGGCGGTCAACTATCTCCTGCATCTGTTTCTCCCATTTGATTTCGAGTTTCTGCCGGGTCTTTTGGCGGGAATAGGTCAAGTAGCCGTTTTTCAACTGGCTGGTTTCCAGCATGGCCAAGTCCACGAACGAGATGCCTCTCAGGTCGAAGCTCATCAGGTAGAGGTCGCGGACAAACGCCATTTCGGCATTCCTGCTCAAATCCAAGTCCTTGATTTCTTTGACGGTTTGGATAGAGATAGCCCGCTTGGCGGTCTTGTCCACGCCGGTATATACTTCCGCGAAGGGGTGTCGGTCTATGGTAAGTTTCTTTTTCACGGCGCGGTTGTAGATGGCCCGCAGGTTACGGTTGTAAAACGAAGAGGTGTTCCTGCATAACCCGCAATCTTCAAGCAGGTAATGTTCATACTCTTTAATCAAGTCTTCATCAATCTCGTCTAAACGGATGTCGCCTTGCTCCCTGCGGAAGCGCAGGAAGCTGTTCACGGACGAGGTGTAGGTTTCCGCAAGGCGGTGCTTTCCCGTGCGTTTCAGATGTTCCGCCAGCTTGTGGGAAAACACGCGAAGGTGGTGGTCATCATCATCGGGCAATTGGTAAGTTGCCACCACTTCGTCCGCGGTATAGAGCTTGCCCGACTCGTCCAAACGGTGGATAATCGCTTCGATTCGTTTTCTCATATTCTGCAGGTTCTGTGCTATTTCCACCAAATAGCGACTGCGTTCCGGATTTTGCTCAGGGAGTGCCACTTCTCCATCTTTCCATTCTTCGGAGAAGAGTTTGTAGCCTGTGCTGATTTGCCGGGCTATGCGTTCGTGAATCACTTGGAAATAGACGGCTCCTGTTTTCCCTTTTACCCGCGAGGGTCTGAATTTAGCTTTTACTGATGTTGTCATAACATTGATATTTTATTGTTGAAGTATCATTTCGCCCCGCGGCGGTTCACCACGTCTTTAATCATCTCCTTCACATCCATCCCCACCTGAACGAAGTTCCTATACAAGATACGTTCTTTTTCCTCTTTCGACGGGAAAGTATAGAATTGGGGCAGCGGCACATACCCGGCTTCCTCCTGCCTGATTTCCTCCATATCGAAATCCGTCTTACAGAAGAATTTCGAGGTCTTGAACTCTGCCGCTTCCTGTATATTCATGCTTCCACCCATGCCGGTCTTGGTCTTCACGAAGTCACGGGCGACTTGCCCGCATATCCATCCTGTAGGCAGGTCGCTAATTTTCGAGGCGGGCATGAGGTTGTCCATGTTTTCGTTCAGGTTGATGCTGGTCTTATCCCGGTCAATGGTCACGCCTCTTTTCAGTTGCACGACCTTGCCGAAGATGTCGTTGCTCAGCCATTCCAAGGTTTCCTTGGATCGGGCAGAACCAGATACGACATTACCTACTGTAGTGATAATCTTCTGCATACCTACCTTCCCGTAGTCTGCCTCCAACTGCGGCAGTTCCTGGAAACCCAACGCCACGCTCACCTTGTTGCTTCGCGTCGTACCTATCAGACGGTCTATCTTGTGGAAATACAGCGTGGGCAGCTCGTCCACGATGATGCTCACGGGCACGTTCTTGCCCTGCCCGGTATTCACACGGGTTACCAGTCGATTCAGGATAAGGGCGTTCAATGCTCCGATGATGCTTTCCATTTCCGGGTCGTAGGCTATCAGCAGGTAGCTAGGGTTTTTCGGGTCGCTCACCTTCAGGTCGAAGTCGTCCCCGTCCTTATGGAATATCCAATAAGATTCCTTGGTGGCCAATCGGGAAGTATAGACACGCAACGTGCCTATCATACCCTCCAACTGCTCCATCGCCTTGTTCTGGAAAGCCGTCTGGAACGGGCCGAGCAGCGGGGCAACCTCATTGTCGGTCTGCAACACCTCAAAGATGGTTTGATAACTCTCGTTCAAAAAGGAAAGAATATGCGGCATGTCGGAATACTTGCCCAACCAATAGGCCGGTTCCACGATGTTGCCGCCTTTCCGGTTGCGTACCACGCCCGTGGGCTTCCAAAATTTCGTTTCTTTATCCTGAACCTTTTCCGCATAAAGTTTGTTCCCGTTCTTGTCGTATGGCTCCCGTTCGTAGTTCACGAAAAAGTAGATACAAGCGGCAAGAAAGTTAACCGCCGAGGTCTGAAAGAATTGGCCGCTGCCTCCTCCTCCCTCTTTCTTGCCTTTCTGCAAAGATTCCAATAGCGTTTCCGCCGTTTCGCTGGCAGCAGCGAGGTTGGGGATGTACTTTGCCTGTATCGGGTTCACCCTCCGGCTGTATTCCACGTTCACAAAGTTGATGATGTTGAACTTGCAGCCCTTTGGTAGTTTCCCCAGCTTCTGGTTCTTCTTGTAATGATAGTACAGTTTGGTCGCCAAAGTGGGAAACTTATAATCGTAAACTACTAAGGCAAAGCCTTTTGCGGAGTGCTGTCGGATAAAAGGTTCGATGATGGAAAACGTCTTTCCGCTACCCGGAGTGCCGACCACCCATGTTCCTCTGAAAGGATTGACGATATTCACCCATCCTTTGCGGAATTTGCCTTTGTAATAATAGCGCATGGGCACATTGACCGAGTATTTGTTCTCCACTAACTCCGTGCATTGCTCGAAACTTTCATTTTCCAAGTTGAAACGGTCTTTCAGCAAGCCTTCTTTCAAAAACTTGGAGATATTATCGAGTGCCACATGGACAAGGATAGTACCCATTACGGATGCCGGCATATAGAAGATGACATTCAAACGTAGGGAATAAACAAGCAGTTCCATCGGATGATTGTAAAGCCAAACAGACAGCACCAAAAAACCGATGCCGCTCACCAACGGGTATAGCACCTGCCTCCGGGCATTGAACTCCAAATGTTTCTTGTTACGCGTACCCACGCAGGTAATGCAAATCAGCAGGACGGTTGCCACCTTGCTGTAAACGAGATTTCCGTCGTGGTAGATAAGCCATGTCTTCATGCGGTCATGCACATCGCACACGATACCGTTCCAGTGGTCAAGCACTGCCGGGTCGATGGCGTACATGAAGAATTCCACCAACACCGACACATACACCACAGTCCGAAATATCTTATAAGCCCCTTGCAGTTCCTTGCTTTCTTCCATGTTTCCTTTCTATATTTGGGTCCAATTTACAAACGTGCAATAATTCTTCGTTCTTCATTCTTCATTATACAAAGTGACTATCGCCCGCACCTTATGCCCTTGCAATTTGGGTGTTTCCTGTATGGTACCACCGCAAGACTTGATGTAAGGATTGATAGATACCTTGGCAGCATAAAGCAGCCGCATTTGCGCCACCGAAGGCACGTAGGCACTCTGTCCGTACCGCCACATATCGAATACCTGCATGGCCATAGGTGAAGAAACATCGTCTGTGTCATACAGGGCAAAGGTATTCTCGTTCCCATCGTAAGCCGTCAAGTCAGCAGACGTTCCTTGCGAAATGCCCAAACTGTCAGCAAAGGCTTCCGGAGGAAGGTCATGCAGATAGACCGCATAGCCAGTGCCACTCATTTCTTCATTGCGGTTCACATGGAACACCACAGCTATCGCTTCCTTGCCGGAAGCCACATAATCCTCGTAGCTTCGTGTCTTGCCGTCCGTACAAAGTATATGTCCCACTTTCATGGAGGTGTCCAACGGGTCGTGATGCCCATCGCAACCGGTCAAGCCAACACCAATCATGGCCACGACCGCCACACGCGCTATTCTAGTTTTAATCGTTCTCGTTTGCATACCTTATAATATATATAGGTGAATACTCCATTCTGCGAAAATCTGTTTAATCTGTGTCATCTGTGTGCCAATCTCTTATTTCGTGGGTATCTTCACGCCGATGACAATTGGAAAAGCCACCAGCTCTTCGGACGTATTCTGGAAAGCCGCTGGATGGGAAGGGAAAAACTGCATTCGGGAGATATGCTCAACCGTCTGGTAGAGGATGTACCGGTCATTACGGCTGCTTTGTGCCGGAACATTCCGTCGCTCTTTGCCACAGGGGTACAACTGGCAGGGGCTTTGTATTTTCTCTACCGGCTGGATCCCCAGTTGACGGGACTGTTGTTGTTCATCACGCCGGTTGCCTTGCTCTTCAGCAAAACGTATGTACGCAGGATGAGACGGCTCTCACGGGAAATCCGTACCACGGACAGTCAGGTACAAAGTCACCTGCAGGAACAGATACAGCATCGCATCCTGATCCGCACACTGGAGTATACGGAACAGGCCGAACAGGCTCTGGCTGGCTTACAGGCTGATCTGCAAAGGAAGGTGATGCGGCGTACGGACTTCTCCATTTTCTCACGGATCATGGTACAGACAGGCTTTGCCGCCGGATATGCAACCGCCTTCTTATGGGGGATATTCGGTCTGTACGACGGTTCGGTCACCTTCGGTATGATGACCGCCTTTCTGCAGCTGGTTGCCCAGGTGCAGCGTCCCATGGTGGAACTCAGCCGTCAGATTCCGGCTTTTATCCAGGTATTTACAGCCACCGAACGACTGGAAGAGCTTTCATCCTTATCGCCGGAAGAACAGGGGGAAGCGGTCCGGTTACCAGGCAGACTGGGCATTTGCCTGAAGGACGTGGACTATTCCTATCCGGGCAGCAGCCGCAAAGTCTTGCAGGGATTCTCACACGACTTCCTGCCGGGAAGTCTTACTGCTGTGGTCGGTGAGACAGGAGCCGGAAAAAGTACGATGCTGCGACTGATGCTGGCTTTGCTGAAACCGGACCGCGGGTCTGTGACACTCTATAACGGGAAAGAAAGGGAAGAGGTGTCTCCCCTCACCCGCTGCAATTTGTCGTATGTGCCCCAGGGAAACACACTGATCAGCGGAACGATCCGGGATAACCTGCTGCTGGGAAAACCGGAGGCAACGGAAGCTGAACTGCAGGCTGCTCTGCATACGGCTGTTGCCGATTTTGTCATGACCTTACCGGAAGGACTGGATACACTTTGTGGTGAACAGGGGGCAGGACTCAGTGAAGGCCAGGCACAACGGATTGCAATTGCCCGCGGCCTGCTCCGCCCCGGAAGCATCCTCCTGCTGGATGAACCGACTTCTTCCCTGGATGAAGAAACGGAACGGAAGCTGCTGGAACGACTTTCCCGGCAGGTACAGGACAAGACGCTGATCCTGATCACCCACCGGGAAACCATTGCGCAGCTCTGCACTTCGGCAGTAAGGCTGCATAATAATTAGCAGACCATCCGACACGAAGCGTTACACCATTGGCGTATATAATCTCGCATTCGGAACCGCTTTTAGATTCTATCTCTTTTGAATCAAGGCTGGTATCTGACGGGGTTTTACTGATTGCTTACATCAGATCAGATGCGAATGTCTCCATTTACAGGCGGTCAATTTCTTCCGGAGACAGTCCGATGATGTCTGCAATGTCCTGAGCGGGGAATCCCTTTGCCTTCATCCGGATTGCATTTTGCCGGCGCTCTTCCAGCCGTCCTGCTTCCAGGCCTTCCGCTCTGCCTTCCGCACGTTCCGTATTGATATTGTCTCTCAGGATCACAATATTATCCAGATGGCGGTAATAAGCTTTCAGTTCATCTTTGCTCATACGGTCCAGTTTCAGCCTTTCACGTGCAGCATTCAGTCCCGGAGCCTGTGCCTGATCTGGAATTTCTCCGGTATTGAGATAATAGATCCATTCTTCCAGCGGTGTTTGGGCAACCTGATTGAAATCGTTCACTTTCAGGATATAATATTCCGGATACAACTGGCTGACTGTGTCGACCTTAAACGTCTGGCGCTGGAATGGAGATAATTCCAGTATATCGTTCTGGTGTATTCCCCGGAATTCTGTTTTTCCGTGATACACAATATCCTTTCCATGTCCTAATGAGAAATAGACAATGTTGATACTATACACTTTTCTTACCTTGTCGTAGCCTTCTCCCCGGTTGATATATTCAGTCACCAGTTTTGACGTACCGAAGAGCATACGCTGAAAGTAAGCATATTCATTGTTGTTCTGGATTTCAATCAGCAGCAGAGTCCCTTTGGAGTCTTCGGCCAGCAGATCCACCCGGTTATATTTGTCAAATTCCTCTTCCTGATTGCTTTCGCTTTCAAGCAGTTTCTGTATTTTGATCCGGTCACGGAGCAGTGTTGTCAGAAAACCTTCCAGTACGGCAAAGTTAGCCTTGTTTCTCAGCAGGCGTTTCATTGCCCAGTCAAAACGGATGTAATTACTCATAATCTTGTGCATTTAAAGGGATAGTGCAAAGATAAGATTTTTAGATGAAACAGACAACTAATGAGCAAGTTATATCGTTTTCTGCCAGCTTTGCCACCCTATATATAAACTTATAGGGGAAAGTGCGGACAGAAATGTAACTATTTTTGTCCGCACTAACTATAATAGTTTAAAAGAAGCCTGGCAAAGCTGGCAGAAATTCGGAAATAAGATTCACTCTGGTGATTGTAAACCGTTGATAATTATTTGCTTGAGAACGTTTTTGATCAGCAGAAGATGGTGCGGAACAAAATTGCGGAACAAATACAATTCAGGCCTTCTTCCCCCAAAAAATCGGAGAAGAAGGCCTGGAAATAATATAAAATAAATTCAACAGAAAATCAATCGTTTGACTCTTTATTTGTGTCTCGGAGACTTTGCCAAAGTTCTTTACCAAAGAGAATCCATGCAGAACTTCCAATAAATCCCAGGAACATTAATCCAAGTATGATAATTTTTTTATTAGGACTGGATGGACTTAAAGGAACTGTTGCTGGTTCCACAATGGCAAATACCGGTTTTGCTTCCTGAACTTTTGCCCGTGCAACTTGTAATTGGGTTTCTACCTGGCTATAAATCTGGAAAGCAATACTCATATCATTCTGCAAACGGGTTCCTTCTGCTTGTGTACGTTGTAGTACAACATTACGGTTAGCATCCATAAAGTCTGCGTATGCTTTCTGTGCTTTGTAATATTCTTCTTTTCGCTCCTTGCAGAGCTTCTCTAGATAGTTGCAATCTTCTTGTGCTTTGCGTGTGCGATAGTCGATAATGTATTTTTGCAGTTTAGCCACAGCACTGTCTGCCACAGCGGCTGCTACTTCGGGGTCCTGGAAAGTGGCTGAAACAATTGTCATGTTACTTTTACTGTCTGTAGTTGCAGATAAAGCACCTTTTATAAGGGCGATTTTTCCGTTTTGTTCTCCTGTCAGTCTAAAAGGATCGATAATATTATTTGAATCATTTGTATTTTTGTTAGATATAAATAGCGATCTGATTCCATTTATAGCCATACCTGGTAATTTGAATATGTATCCCCACCAAGGACTTTTCTGGGTATCAATATAATCTGATAATTTCATCGCGTGTTGCGATTTTTGAGGTGTTACTTCTACGTTATACATTTCAAGTATAAAAGGAGTTGATTTAATCAGATCAGGGAACATGGTGGAATTCACAGCATCTTGGCTACTTCCTCCAATTCCTCCTATCCCAAGCATGGAAGCCATTCCTGCTAAGTTACTACTGTTCCCGTTTTGGCCAGATTCAGGTGAAAGAGTGATATCTACTTTGTATGTTTTAGGAATACTGAAAGCTATAACAATTCCAATTAAAAGTCCTATTCCCATTATTTTGAGAATCGTTTTTCTTTTATTCCATAAATTATGTATCAACGCTCTCAAATCAATTTCCATATTAACTTGTTGATTATTTCCCATATTGTTTTTTATAAGCTATTTTGGTGAATAATATTTCCGTTATTTTATATATATATCTTAAAGATAGAATTATGCGGTTTGTATAAACGTGATTTTCTTTAAATGCTTTTAAATGTTCTTGCATGATTTGTTTATAGGCCTCTAATCCTGCAGTACTGGCTCCACCTGTTCTCATTGTAACCATATCAATCGGTAAATAGAGCGTTTTTATCTTATAAACAAAAATAGTTCTTAATAAGAATTCAAAATCTGCAGCTATTTTATAATGGGTCTTATATAATCCATATTTTAAGATGCATTCTCTTTTTATATAAAAAGAAGGATGAGCAGGCATAAATCCTAAGCGCATAAGTGATCGTTTGAAGATCCTAGAAGAATAATATCTGACGCATTTATTTAGATCATTGGGATTAACAAAATGAATATCACCATATACGGCATCTATTGAACTGTTTTTTTTGAATGCATTTGTAATTTGAGTAATAATATTATTGGTTGTAAAAAAATCATCAGAGTTAAGTATTCCAATAATATCACCTGTAGCTTTCATGATACCTTTGTTCATTGCATCGTATAATCCATTATCTTTTTCTGATATATATTTTATTCTCCCAGAAAAAAGAGGCTCATATTTCTGAATTATATTGAGTGTATTATCAGTGGATTTTCCATCAATAATGATATATTCAATATTATTATAATCTTGAGATAATACAGACTCTATCGTATCTTTCAGTGTGGCACCACTATTGTAAGTAACTGTTATTAGAGATACTTTCATTGTTCCAATAGGTGTTTATATAATGAAATATATTGATTGTATGTTTTATTCTCAGAGAAATTTTGTATAATATGTTTTCGGCATGGTTGGATATAGCTGTCTTTTCCTGTCAAACGTATTTTTTTTATTAATTCCATAACTTTATTGAAGTCTTTAGGATTTATAATAAATCCAGTATTTTCTCCTATTAATTCAGGACAAGCTGTTGAATTATATACAATTGTAGGAGTACCACAAGCCATACTTTCTGCGATTGTCATGCCAAATGTTTCTTCTATGGAGAAACTTATATAAACATCTGCTGTTGAATATAGTTCTACCAATTCTGATACACTCTCTGTTTTAGGTATTCCAATAATGTTATGTGGTAAGTTCCTAATTTGCTGTTTATTGACTCCAACTAGAACAATAACGCAGTCTTCAGGTAACATTTCTGATAATTCATAAAAATCATATAGCCCTTTTTGCTGGTTCCAATAACTGGCAACACTTAATATCATGAAACGAGTATTAATATTATATTGGTTTCGTATTGACGAAGGTGTTGGCTTATAAATGTCTGTATTTATACCATTATATATTGTTGTAATGGGATAGTTCTTTAAAAAAGATTTTTGAACTTGTTGATGTAACCATTCAGATACAGTTACAATTTGCATATTATGAACCTTATTGAAATAATTTTTCTTTTCAATATAATTCTTTTCAGAATTATCTATATAAGATTTAGGGTATGATTTTATATTGGGGCATTTATAGCATTGATTTTGCCATTTATTACATCCAACAGCGGTATAGTGTGCACAATGTCCTGTATAACTCCAGCAGTCATGGAGTGTCCATACGATTGGTTTGTTATATTGAGCAAGAAAGTCAAATAGGATCTTAAAATTTAGATAATATCCATGAATATTATGTAAATGTATTATGTCTGGATTAACCTTTATAATTTCTTTTATTAGTTTTCTTGTTGCAGAACAGGAATAATATCCATGTTTATCTGTGATTCTAGATCTTATACCATGAATAAGGACTTCAAGTTGACTTCCTATTTTGATTAAATGAGACTTGCTAGGGTAGCCCCATCTTCCATAGGCAATGTAACTTTCCCATCCTTCATCAAGGACTTTAATTCCTATTTTTTCTGTAATTCTGCCAGTCGAACCCGAATTGGCCACTACATTTATTTGGAGAAGTTTATTCTTCATTTTCTTTTTTAATGATTGTCTTATCGCTATATTGATCTATATCATTTAGATAAAATAGATTACCAATGAAAAATGGTATTATAGCATTGGAAAAAGGTACAGCATTGAGTAATATTAAGCAAAACAATGCATAAAACAAGTGTTTTTTATTACCTAATGATAGTTTTGAGAAAAGATTATATACAACATATAGAAGAATAAGAGCTGCTATCCCTAATTCATAGAATATACTGCCCCAGCCACTCATGATTCTTGTAATATGAGCTGATCGAACGTAATCCGTAAATAGATGTTGGAATTGCGACATTTTAAAACATTCATCCATGAATGTTGCAAAATTTTCATATCCATGTGGTAATCCCCAATTATGGAAGAAACCATATAGAGGGAAAAAAATATGCATAAATCTTTCATTTGCACTAGCATCTAATACAATGAAACTCTCTGGATGTTCTATTAGGATTGATATAAGCTTTCCTATTCTTACGGTTGCAATCTCATCGGAAAAAGATTTTACAATGATATAGATTGAGAGAAAAATGAATATTATAACACCGATAGCTTTCCATCTTTTATCTCTGTCTTTAATTAAAGAAAAAAAGGTATATATACAAAATGATGCTAAAAGGACAAATATAGCAAGAGAGGATCGTGAATAAAGAAAAAGTTGTATGGCTATTATGCCATACAATCTTTTAATATGAGGTTGATTACGGAAATTCAGCCAAGCAATCATTCCTAGAAATAAGCATATAATACCATAGAACGTTGGTTCCGGAGCAAGACAAGTAATTCCTCTTCCTGATTCTAGGGTAGATGATGAATCACCTCGAGGAATTAAAAATGACATGAAACTAGGGTATACCAAAAGTTGTATAGTTCCAACAAAAAACCAAATATAAACAAGTATAGAAAAAAGTTTATATGGTATTCCATTGTTTCGTTTTAGGGCAAGGTAGGTAACATATGTGATAAAGAATAGGCTAAAATAATTAATTAAAGAACGAATAGAGCCAAATGTTAATGGAGAAATAAATAAAACAATTAAGGATATAATTGCTAGTAGAAGTAATAATGCTAAATTTTTGTTCATTTTCCAACTACAACAGAATGGAAAAAGACACATAGAAACTAATAATGCATTGGGTTGACTATCAGTGCCCAATGGTAGAACCTGAATATAAGGTAGTATAGAAAAAATAATAAGTAAGTAGATAAGAAAGGTGGTAACCCGAGAATATGACTGCATATTATTTAGATTTTGGAAAATCTAGGATTCTTATTGTATCCATTAATTCGGATTTTGTTTATTAATTTATTAGGAAGAATGGTTATTAATATAGAGTTCATTTTAACTCTCCATTTATTTATTGCTGGTTTTCTTTTGTTAACAGTGAATGTCTCTAAATAGCATTTATACATATTAGAGGCAGTTAGACCTTCGTTAATTTGATAATTAGAAATAATATGATTTATATATTTGAATTTACATCCTAACTGATAAAATTTATAGAACATTGCGTAATCGGCAACGTATTTATATTGTAATAAAAACAAATTATTTTTTATAATTGAAGATTTTACAAAACAACTTTGATGGCAGAAAGGAAGATGGTGTTCTATATTGCTTATATTTTCAGGTATGACTCTGTATTTATTCTTATTGTTTATTTCTATGCAAGTGTCACCATAGATAATATCTGTTTGAGAATCGCTAAAATATAGGTTCAATGATTGTAGTACTTCTGTATTATAAAAACTATCTCCTGCATTCATAAAGTTTATCCACTCCCCAGTAGATAATTTTATACCTTTGTTCATAGCGTCATATACGCCCTTGTCAGGTTCACTTTGCCAATATGAAATTTGTTTTTCGTATTTTTTTATTATATCAATAGTCCCATCTATACTACCTCCATCAATTATTATATATTCCAAATTTTCATATGTTTGCGAAAGAACCGATTTTATCGTATCCTCTATTGTGCTTATAGCGTTATAGCAAACTGTAATGATAGTGATTTTAGGCATTATTTTTTAACTTAAATTTATCTATGTCATTAAAAAAGGAAGCATTGTTCTTTAACCAATGTTCTGATTTATCCCACCATTTAATCTTTAATAGGAAATTAATATCTTCATTATTAAAACGATATTTAATAACTTTAGCAGGAACTCCTGCAACAATGGAAAAAGGTGGAACATCCTTGGTTACAACGGCATGTGCTAATACAATAGCACCATCTCCTATAGTTACTCCTGCTAAGATAGAAGCTCCAAATCCTATCCAACAATCATTTCCAATTATAACTGCATATTTATCTTGAGCATATTTTCTTTCATTAAATAATTGTTTTTTTGTATATGTAAAACCATTTTGGCATTCTAAAGAATAAAATGCAGGGGAGGTTGAAATAAAAGGATATGTATATGGGTGTATTCCTTGAATTACATTGCAATGAGATGAAATAGAAGTAAATCGACCTATTTTCCCTTCTATATGCGAATTTGCTGCTATGTATGAACCTTTTCCTAAGTATCCATCAAAATATGTATTTATATATAATTTATTTTGCCCTTCGAAAAAGGAATTAAATCCTATTTCATTACTGAAATTGAATGAAACTTTATTTTTCCATTTGATTTTTAGTAGTATGTATTTGGTGAGCCGCCTAATAAAGTTGCTTAACATATATTACTCCTTTTTAAAAGCATCTATAAAAGAATTTGGGGTTTTATTGACAATTTGAACTCCTCTAAATTTTGCATAGTCGTTTAATGTATGATAACTTATAAACATATTTGCTAAATCTCTTAATATTTCATGCATCTTATAAGTTTCATTGTTACTTTTATACCATGGAGTATAGGTTATAGAATTATTATCGTAATAGTGAATATCTTTTAGACAAACAATATTATCTTTATTAACTATTAGATTTTGTGTCCATGAGTGATCAACTCCATATAAATATATAGTTTTATATCCTTTATTTATCATATTAAAAATAGCAGCTGCTATTACATTTTGAAGTTGTGGGGCAGCTAATCCTTTTGAGAATATGAAGTTTCTTAAGTTTACAAAGGTCATATTCTCTGTTAGTACATTTGTATGGAATGGGATAATCTTTATAAACGGATTTCCCTTAAATTCATTGAAGAAACTTTTCCTTGCGTAAAAAGGAATATATAAAAACATATTCCAATTTACTTCTTTTAATGCATTAAAAAGTTGATTTAATTTTTGCTCTTTGAGAGGATCTTTAAAGAAATAAGGATCTAATAATATATAATATTGAGGTTTTAATAGTTTAAATTCACTAGACGTGCCAGAAAAGTTTACTACACAAATCCTTTTTGGTTCTTTTGTAGTTTTAATAAACTCTGTCAGTGAGGGACCATTTCCTAATATATATAATGGCTCACCTTGAACCATATATTTGTTATAGTTTGTGAAATTTTCTCTTAAACATTGTCTAACGAACCAAATAATAAGTTCCAGAAAAGAAAGAAGTGTCTTTTTTATATTTTGAAAATCAAATATTTTTTTCATTTATTGATATCATTGGTTTGTTGTACGTTTGTACATCGGTTAATAATTAGATAATTTATAACTTTAAATGAGTATGAGGGCTTGACTGATTGTTAGTCAATTCATAAGTAACGTTCGATTCCTATGTCTTTATGTCTGGAATTTGGAAGTTCGTTGGAACTTATGATCTCGTGTCAACGATGGTAGGTTACAAGATGGTTAGAATCTACATCAGCAAGGACTAATTTGTTACTGTTTTTCAGATATTCCTGAGTTGTCAAGCTTTATACCGACTCCCTTGTGTAAAAAATATCTGAAAGATCATGGGCTCGCTTTTTATAATAGAGTATCATAATATGATAGAAGCAGCAAGTAATAACGGTTCTTAATTCTTTTATCTACTTGAAAGGTTGGGATATAGCTTTCTGAAAGGTAAATTCTAAATAGATCAAGCATTTTTATTTATAATGTCGTATCAGACCAGCTCTCTTAAACATCTGTATGATTGGTCTTATGTAGATGGTTTTGTATTTACTTCTTAAACAAAATAATCTATGGTGGAATTTTTGTTTTCATTTAATTTGCATTAATAGTTTTTTACTAAATCTTTTTATTTCAATCACAATAATAGCCTGTGTTATAATATAGATAAAACTTGTAACTATAAGGCTATATTGAGTAAATAGATATGAAAGAATTAGATGTAATATTGATGTTGAAAAAGTTAATAACATTATTTTTTTGTTTTTATTGTAATAAAAAAGGTAGTTGCAATATAAAAAGTAAAGACATTGTAAGAATGCATAAACTGATAATATGCAAAAATATGGTATTGCTTCGGAATATTGAGGTAGAAAAATTGGAATTAAAACACATCCTCCTGATGTAATTAAAATGGTTGACAATAAATATATATAAAAAATATTGTTCGTTTGTTTCTTTAATAAAGCTATCTTATTGTTTATAGTATTGTCTGATAGTATCTTATAAATACTTACTGAGTTCGATGAATTGAATGCTACTCCTAAGATGATAATTATATTTACAAGATTTAAAGCAAAGCTAAATAGTCCAACCTCTTCTATTGAGTAATGGTAATTAATAATATATCGGTCGCATCCTTGTCTTATCCAGTTAGTAGCTAGATGTGGAATTAGTGGAAGTCCCCAACAAATGATTTGTTTGAAGTCATTGATTGTATAGTTTCTAAAAGTAAACATTCTGTTTTTTAAGAAAAAAAGGATGCTTATTAACCCAAAGAATATACTACAAATTAGTTGGGCATTAATTCTTCCTAGCCAGCTTTGACTGCATTTAATAACAAAATAAAGTGATAATAAGAAGTTAACTATGGCAAAACTACAGGATAGTATCCCATATTCTAAAATTTTTTCTTTTATTCTTAAATAATCTAAATTAACATTTAAAAAGAGGGTGAAAGTTGAGATCAATACAGAAAACCATAATAAAGGATCAGATAATTGAGTTATATGAGAAAGATAATTATGAAATAATAATAATATAACTGATAAAAATATAAAGACAAATAAAGTTATTATAAAAATTATCGAAAAGTCTTTTTTGAAATAAACACTTTCCTTTTGAAAAAAAGAAACAGATATATATCCTTGTGTCGATAGAGAAATAAAATACCCTATAAACATTACTATAGTGTTGAATAAACTCAGATATCCATATTCACCAGGAGTTATATAATTTGCTAATAAAATTAGTAAGAAGAAACTAACTCCTTGGTTAAAAAAAGAAAATAAGGAGAAAAAAAAACCATTTACTAAAGTTTTACTTGTTTTAATCTTTAGTATCATTGCTATTGTCTATAATAAGCGTCCCCATTTGACATGTCGTATAAGGGAAAGAGATTTTTCCTTTTAGATAAATCAAAAAGTGGAGTTGATATTTAAAATTTCAGATAAATGAAAAGTAGTTACCAAAAGGTTCTGATATACTGATTGCTTTCCTCATCGGTTTTCTCGTGAAGGATGATTGTATTCTGTCTGTTTCTTCGTTTCTCGATTATTTTCTTATTATTTCAGAGACTATCTATAGTGTGTAATCTGTTAAGGTGAGAGTCTTTTCTTATACTCTTTAGTCTAATTCTCCAATATAATTGATTATACACTTATATTCTCATCTGTACTTTATTAATGGATATAAGCTTAGTCCATGCATGAATTTTTCGTATCTACCAGTTTCTTATCCCAACAAAAGAAGCGAGTATTTCCTTTAGTACTTCCATCTACACTTTTTCTAATAACATTGGTACAATATAATGCAGTGTATCTTTATACTATATCTAAAGTTTTTAACGGATAGCTACCTTTATTTTTTGAGGTAACATGTCAAAATTGGGTGCTTATTATTAGGAGAAATGTTTACTTTAGATATACTCTAAGCTCATTCGAGTTCCTTTTTCTAGATCTCTGTTAACCTTTTTCCCTAAGCAATTATTAAGATATTTGGGATGTAGTCCAAAGCCAGGTCTAACAGATCGAAGATTCTTTTCTGTTAGAATATCACCTGCCTTTATATCTTCTGCAATGTAAAGTGAACGTGAAAATTCTCTTTCAGGAAGTACTAAAGGATCAAGTTCATATGATACTTCACCTAGTGCTTGTTCGGCTAAACGAACATCTTTAACCATTTGGGTAAACTCTTTCTCATCCATCGAGAATGAGCAATCTTCACCACCAATTGAGCGGTCAATAATGAAGTGTTTCTCAATCATTACTCCTCCCAAAGCAACAGAAAGTATTGGTGCAAAGGATCCAATAGTATGATCAGAAAGTCCTGTTTTTACATTATATTTCTTGGCCATATCCTGAATCATGCAAAGTTGTGATTTCTCTACCGGCGAAGGATATGCAGAAGTGCATTTCAAAAGAGTGATATCGTTATTACCAACTTTTCTACAAGTTGCAATAGCAAGTTCAATATCTTCCTCTGTAGCAATCCCAGTAGAAATTACCATAGGTTTCATTTTGCGTGCACAATACTCAATAAGATTGACATCTGTAATTTCGAAGGATGCTATTTTATAAATAGGGTTACCAAGACTCTCTAACAGATCTACAGCTGTATTATCAAAGGGAGTGGAAAAGCAAATAATATTTTGTTTTTTTGCCTCTTCAAATAGTTCTGCATGCCATTCCCAAGGAGTATATGCTTTTTGATAAAGTTGGTGCATGGTCTGCCCATCCCAAATAGTACCTTGTTTAATCTGAAAATCATCCTTGTCACAATCAAGTGTAATGGTATCTGCTGTATAGGTTTGTAATTTTATTGCATCTGCACCGGCACGTTTAGCTGCACGAATTGTTTCCAATGCAATCTCTTTATTCCCGTTATGATTTGCCGACATTTCGGCTATTATGAATGTCTTTGTCATTATTATTTTATTTTTGATATTATTTCTTCTATTTCAATTATGTTATCAGCTTGGATGATGATGAAGCCTAATCTGTCTAAAGAGTTTTCTACCTGCTTATTTTTAAATGGTTTAACTTCATAACGTTTAATATGAAGATCACCAGATTCAATAAATGCTTTACACCGTTCATAATTATTAGGATTCAAGAATTGTACAGCAGAACATTTATTATATTTTGACTTCACATCAATTTGTTCTCCCAATGCAATTTTAATCAGATTTCCAAGCATATCAACTCCAGTAGAAAGGGGGACAAGATCAGAAGTAATATAATCTCCCCCTAAACGACAGGCAATTTCTATAATAAATACACCCTTATCATTTAGCTTGACTTCTGTATGGGTTGGACAATTATCAATACCAATAGCAGCAATAGCTTTAGTTACCTCTGTTTTTATTGCGATCCAATCTGTATCTGATATTCTAGCTGGTTCAATATGGGTATCTTCCACAAAAAAGCCTTTGTCCTCTCCGATACAAAGCTTTTCAGTTATAGTAATAATTGTTGTCTTTTTATTTTGCGTATACGTTTCAACACTATATTCTTTACCAATAATAAAACTTTCAATTATAACTTTCTGACTCCTTGAATATTTTATAGCTTCAGCGACTGCTGCCGTTAACTCTGTATAATTAATTACTTTTTTTACTCCTCTACTTGCTGAAGAATCAATAGGTTTGACTATGTATGGAAAGTCTTTAAGTTCAGATAAATCAGTATCTTTATCGCATAATTTAAAGAATGGAACATTTATGCCATTTTCTGCAAATTTAGCTCTTTGTAGATATTTATTAGTACAAATATTAGCTACTTCCATACTCATAGAAGGTAATCCAAGGGTTTCACCTACATAAGATATTACATTAACAGGAGCGTCACTTGTGGTTAATATTCCCGCTACTTTATTATCTTTACAACACGCCAAAATACCCTCTTTATCCATTGTACTAATAACCACGGGGGCATCGGCAATTTTCATTCCTGGTGCATCAGCAGACATATCAGCTACTATTGTATAGAGTCCCATGGACTTTGCTTTTTTGATGACAGGTATTTGCATTTCTCCTGCTCCAAGAATTAATATTTTCTTATTCATATTATTGTAAACTTCCAATTTTAGGGCACCCCTTTTTAGACGGGCGCCAACAGGCACCCG
>OMFD01000645.1_pt1 | contig 21584 bp, 21 predicted proteins | sample 1645541 | NCBI WGS metagenome assembly OMFD01 (sample SAMEA103958149, study PRJEB25191) | human gut metagenome | biome: human-associated habitat [ENVO:00009003]; feature: intestine environment [ENVO:2100002]; material: feces | place: Germany | collected 2013/2015
TCAGCCAGCTGCTGGAAAACCAGCGCGTCAGCGAGGATTCCGGCAACCTGCTCCACGATTTGAAGAGCGACCTGCTGCCGGAGGAGGTCTTTGCCTTCACCCCGAAGGGCGATGTCATCAACCTGCCTGCGGGCGCAAACTGCATCGACTTTGCCTACGCCATCCACTCTGCCGTCGGCAACCGGATGGTGGGCTGTAAGGTCAACAACCGCATCGTCCCCATCGACCATGTCGTGGCGACGGGCGAGATCATTGAAGTCATCCTCGGCCCGGCGGACAAGGGGCCCAGCCGCGACTGGCTCAAGATCGTGCGCACCAGCGAGGCCAAGAGCAAGATACGCAACTGGTTCAAGAAGATGCGCCGCGAAGAGAACATCCAGCAGGGCCGCGACGCGCTGGCCAAAGAGCTGCGCCGGGAGATGATCTTCATCCCCGACGACCAGCTGGACGAGTTCGTGGGCAGCTGCAGCCGCCGTCTGCGCCAGAACAACGCGGAGGAAATTTACGCTGCCATCGGCTACGGCGGCATGACCATCGCCAACTGCCTGCCCAAGCTCAAAGAGGAGTGGCAGAAGCTCAAGGCCGCCGAGGCTGCTGAGAACAAGTCGGTGGAGGACCTGCCGAAGGTCGATCTGAGCCGCGTCCACGCCACCGATGGCGTGGTGGTGGAGGGCTTCGATAACACCCCCATCAAGTTTGCAAAGTGCTGCTCGCCCCTGCCCGGAGACCCCATCGTGGGCTTCATCACCCGGGGCTTCGGCGTCTCCATCCACAAGCAGAGCTGCGCCAACGCGATGTCCAGCATGAAAGACCCCTCCAACGCCCCCCGCTGGGTCAAGGCGTACTGGGCCGACAGCGTCAAGGACAGCTACAAGGCCGGTCTGGAGATCATCGCCCTCAACCGCAACGAGTTGCTGTCCGATGTGCTGGCCGCGCTGGCTGACATCCGCGTCCCCATCTACGCCATGAACGCCCGTCAGGTGGAGAACAACTGTGCCGTTATCAGCCTGACCATCGGCATCAACAATACAGAGCACCTCAACCGGGTCGTGGCCCGTCTGTCCAAAGTCAAGGATGTGCTCAAGGTAACAAGGAGCTAATATGCGTGCAGTCATTCAGGCCGTATCCTCGGCCAGCGTCCGGGTCAACGGCGGCGAGCCGCGCCCCATCGGTCCCGGCCTCGTCATCCTGCTGGGCGTCAAGGACACCGATACTCTCGACATCGTGCCGAAGCTGGCTGAAAAATGCGCGGGCCTGCGCATTTTCAAGGACGAAAACGACAAGCTGAACCTCAGCGCAAAGGACCTCGGGTACTCTGCACTGGTGGTGAGTCAGTTCACCCTCTACGGCGACACGAAGAAGGGCTTCCGTCCCAGCTTCATCAAGGCGGCAAGACCGCCGCTGGCTGTGGACGCCTACGAGCTGTTCCTCGCTGAGATGAACAAGCAGGGCCTCAAGGATGTCCAGCACGGCGAGTTCGGCGCGGATATGCAGGTGTCGCTGGTCAACGAAGGCCCCTGCACCATCGTCATCGACACCGACGAGTGGCATAAAGGAGAAAAATAAACCATGAAGGCATTTCATCTGGTCGGCCCTGCGCCGTTTTACACCAACAGCTTCCTGCTCATCTCGGACGCAGGCAACGCGGTGGTCATCGACCCCGCCGCCGAGGTGCAGGAGTACGATAAGATCTTAAAGGAGCACGGCGGCAGGCTGAGCCTTATCCTCTGCACCCACGGCCACTACGACCATGTGGGCAGTGCGGGGGTCCTGAGCCGCGAGTGGGGCGCAAAGCTCTACTGTGAGCCCGCCGACTGTCGGGGGACCCAGCTGCTGCCCCTCAAGGGTTCGGACAGCGGCTACGAAGAGGGCGAGGTCATCCCCCTCGACGAGCTGAGCTTCACTGTCTGGCACACCCCCGGTCACACTGAGGGCAGCGTGGTGCTGCTGTGCGAAAACTATCTCTTCGTGGGCGACACGGTCTTTCAGGGCAGCATCGGCCGCACCGACCTCGAGGGCGGCGACAGCCGGAAGATGGACGAGAGCCTGCGCAAGTTCGCGGCCCTGCCCGTCCCGGCTGAGGCACAGGTGCTGCCCGGCCACGGCGATTTCTCCACCTTCGGGCAGGAGGCCGCCACCAACTTCTATATCAAAAATGCGCTGAGAAACGCATAAAAAGGCGGGATTTCACATGAATATCTATATCACGGGCCTCGGCTCGGGCTACGAGGTGGAGCACCTCGTCCGCCTGTTCTACCCAATGGCCCCGCTCACCCTCACCCCGCCCGAGGACGGCGCAGACTGCGTCTGGGCCGAGAAGCGGCCTGACAAGCTCTGGGCCATGGTGCGGCAGGGCGGCAAGAGCCAGACCGCCGAAGCACCTCTGCCCATTCCCGTGGAAGAGGGCGGCGAGACGCCGGAATTTGCGCTGGCCAGCCTGACCTATGACCTGCTGCGCAGCTGGACGGGCATCCGCCCGCCCTGGGGCAAGATGACCGGCGTCCGCCCGGTGCGCCTCGTCCACGACAAGCGGGCCGCAGGATGGACGGAAGAGGAGATCGACGATTTCTTCCTCAAGCGCTTCGACTGCTCGCCCGAAAAATACGGCATGGCCAAGGCCATCGCGGACTTGCAGGAGCCGATCCTGAAAGCAGGCAGTGCGCCCAAGACCTACAGCCTCTATATCGGCATCCCGTTCTGCCCCTCCCGGTGCAGCTATTGCAGCTTCGTCAGCTGCAACCTCGACCGTGACCGCAAGCTGGTGCAGCCCTATGTGGACTGCCTGTGCAAAGAGGTCGAGGCCATCCGGGACGAGGCTGACAAGGCCGGGCTGAAGCTCTGCAGCATCTACATCGGCGGCGGCACCCCCACCAGCCTCTCGGCGGCGCAGCTGCGCCAGCTCATGGGGACGGTGCGGGACTGCTTCGACCTTTCCACCATCGTGGAATATACGGTGGAAGCCGGACGCCCCGACTGCACCGACGCCGAAAAGCTGGCCGTCATCCGAGAATACGGCGCGACCCGCATCTCCATCAATCCGCAGACCTTCTCGGATGAAGTATTGGCGAACATTGGCCGCAGGCACTCGGCTCAGGACATCCTCGACTGCTATGCCGAGGCCCGGGCCGCAGGCCACGACGACATCAACATGGACCTCATCGCTGGTCTGCCCGGCGACACGGTGGAAGGGTTCGAGAAGAGCCTGCGTCAGGCCATCGCCCTCGACCCTGAGAACATCACCGTCCACACCCTGACCCTCAAGCGGGCCTCCCGCATCGTCATCGAGGACCAGAAGGAGAACGACTACGCCGATGTGGCCGCCATGCTGGAAAAGTGCCATCTGCTGGCCGAGGCGGGCTACCGGCCCTACTACCTCTATCGTCAGAAAAATACCCTCCAAAACCTGGAAAACGTGGGCTGGTGCAAGCCGGGCCACGAGGGGTATTATAATATCTATATCATGGAAGAAGTCCAGACCATCCTCTCGGCCGGCGCAGGCGGCAGCACCAAGCTGGTGGCCGACGGCGGCAAGCGGATGCAGCGCATCTTTAATTTCAAGTATCCGACAGAATACATCCAGCGTTTCGACGAAGTGCTGGAACGGAAAAAAGGAGTGGCTGTTTTTTATGATCACGATTTGGGTACCGAAACGTCTGGTTGAGATAGACCTGTACAACGTCGCCGCCCAGAGCCCGGCGGCGCTGGCGGAGATGAGCGAGAAGAGCTACCGCCAGCGGGTGGCCTATGCTGCCCAGAAGATCAGGGACTCCCGCGCCAAGATCGTCATGCTCACCGGCCCGTCGGCCAGCGGCAAGACGACTTCGGCTCATAAGGTGGCCGAGGCTCTGGAAGCCTCCGGCACCCCGGCCCATGTCATCAGTCTGGATAACTTCTTCAAAGGCGCTCAGTATTACCCCCGCCTGCCCGACGGTACGCTGGACTACGAGAACCCCGACACGCTGGATATGCCCCTCATCCGCCAGTGCCTCAGCGATTTGAGCACCACCGGCAAGACTGTGCTGCCCATCTACGACTTCACCACCGAGTCCCGCTCTTCCGAGACGGAGACGCTGGACCTCAAGGGCGGCGTCTGCATCGTTGAGGGCATCCATGCCCTGAACCCTGAGCTGACGGGCCTCGTGAAGGGCGACGACGTCTACCGCATTTACGCCGGCCTGCGGGAGGAATACTGCATTGATGGCCGCCGTGTCATCAACACCCAGGACATCCGCCTCTGCCGCCGCACCCTGCGGGATGCCGCAGCCCGGGGCCGCAGCCCCGCCAAGACCCTCGCCATGTGGGACCGGGTCCTCGACGGCGAGACCCGGTATATCAAGGGCTTCAAGACTACGGCAGACTTTTTGCTGGATACTTCCTTCACCTACGAGCTGGGCCTCATCGCAAAGCTCCTGCGCCCGGTGAGCCAGCGCTTCACGCTGGAAGGCCACAACGCGGAGCTCTGGGACGAGACGGCCCGCCGCTTCGAGCATGTGGCCCCGGTGGAGCTGGAGCTTCTGCCCGCCGACAGTATGCTGCGCGAGTTCTACGCAGGTGAGGTTTGAGAAGCCGTTTTCCTAAGCATTGCACACCGCCCGAAACGGTCTTTTTGCCCGCATACTGCGTTGCTTTCCCTTGCAATCCGTCAGGATTGCTGCGGAAAATCGCCTTGTCTGCGGGCAAAAATCCTCGCCGTTCGGCGCACCCTGCTTACGAAAACAGCTTCTAAACGACATCGGAACGCGGAAAGTGTGCAAATTGCGAAAAAACTGTTTCCAAATCCGCACGATTCTGTAAAACTTGGGTGGGATTCGTTGCATTCCCCCCGGGAGTGCGCTATAATGAAAATAATCTCCGGCGGCACAGGGACAGCCTGAGCAGAAAACGCAGAGGAGTGCTGCCCACCCCGGGCATAGACAAGTGAGGTGTCTTTTATGGACTTCAATAAGATCAAGGAAATGGGCCTCGAGTATGCCGAGAAAGGCAAGAATGCCGCGCTGGATCTGGCCGAAAAGGGCCGCACCCAGGCAAAGATCGTGAACGCGCAGAGCAAGCTGTACAAGGCGCAGCGCCAGCTGGGCGCTCTGGTGTATAGTCTGGCCAAGGGCAACGAGGAGAACCAGCCCCTTGTGGACAAATACATCGAGATGATCGCCAACATCGAGCAGGAACTCTCCGACCTGAAAGCCTCTCTCGAGCCGGATACCGTCATTGAGACGACTTTCGAGGAGACGGAAGAGGCCGCCGACGTGACGGCTGACGCACCCGCAGAGCCCGCCGAGGCAAAGCCCGAGGACGACGAGGCCAAGACCTGCCCCCAGTGCGGCGCGCCCGTCTCGGACGACGCGCTGTTCTGCAACAAGTGCGGCGCACAGCTGTAAGCGAAAAAGCCCACGCAGGGCGGTGTCCCCCGGGGGATGCCGCCTTTTGTTGTGAATGAAATGAGAATTTTGCCGCAAAAAGCCGGAAAATGCGCTTGTACCCTTGCATTTCGGCAGATTCTGCGGTACAATTTGAATCTGTTCGCAGATGTTTTCGGAATGCGGAAAGGAGACGCCCCATGCAGGACTGGACGCCGCGTGAACACTATACGGCGGAAGACCTCGTGGAGATCATCCGCATCCTGAGAGACAGGGAGAACGGCTGTCCGTGGGACAAAGTCCAGACCCACGCTTCCATCCGGAAAAACTTTCTGGAAGAAACGTGCGAGGCGCTGGAAGCCATCGACGCCGACGACCCTGTCATGATGCAGGAAGAGCTGGGCGACGTCCTGATGCAGGTGGTGTTCCACACCGTCATCGAGGAAGAGCGGGGCCGTTTCGACATGGAAAAGGTCTGCCGCGAGGTGTGCGAGAAGCTGGTCTTCCGCCACCCGAACATCTTTGCTTCCTCTGCGGCGGAAAATGCTGGTATAAACAGCTGGGATGCGCTCAAAAATAAGGAAAAGGGCCGCACGACTCTGGCCGATGAGCTGGACACCGTCCCGGCCACCCTGCCCGCCCTGATGCGCGCCCAGAAGCTCCAGAAGCGGGCCGCGCGGTTCGGCTGCGGGCCGGAGGATGCCGCCGGTGCGGTCAGGGCTCTGGACAGCGCCAGGGCCGCGTGGGACGCACAGCAGACGGCAGAGAACGCCGGTGAGCTGCTGCTGGCCGCCGCCGATGCCATGCGTCTGGCCGGTGTGGACGCCGAAGAAGCCCTGACCTTCGCGGCCAAGCGCTTTACCCAGAGGCTGGAAGCGGACGAAACGTAAACGGGTACCAGACGGTCAGACCGTCTGCTCGAATAGAAAATGTTGAGAATATTGTGGAGGCTTTTATTATGACCAAGACCGATCTGATCGCACAGGTTGCGGCAAACACTGAGATGAGCAAGAAGAGCGCTGAGATGGCTGTCAACGCTGCATTCGAGGCACTGGGCAAGGCCATGGCCGAGGGTGAGAAGATCTCCATCTCCGGCTTCGGCACCTTCGAGGTGCGTGAGCGCGCTGAGCGTCAGGGCATCAACCCCCGCACCCGCGAGGCCATCACCATCGCTGCTTCCAAGAGCATCGTGTTCAAGCCGGGCAAGGCTCTGAAGGACACCCTGTAAGAGAAAACCCATCGCCGCCGGAACCTTTAGGCCCGGCGGCTTTTTTAATAGAGGAACAACCTCTCCGTCACGCCTACGGCGTGCCACCTCCCCTAATAGGGGAGGCTTTGGCATATCGTAAAGCTTTGCCTCTTCGCCAGAGGCTCCCCTCGATAGGGGAGCTGTCGAGCGACAGCGAGACTGAGAGGTTGATACAAGGAGTTTAGAAATGCGTTTAGACAAATATCTGAAAGTTTCGCGGCTCATCAAGCGCCGCACGGTGGCAAACGAGGTGGCCGACGCGGGCCGCATCCTCATCAACGGCAAGACCGCCAAGGCCAGCCAGGCCGTCAAGGCCGGCGACATCATCGAGGTCACCTTCGGCAACCGGCCCATCAAGGTGAAGGTCCTCTCCGACGTGGAGCCCCGCACCAAGGACGTGGCCCGCGAGATGTACGAGATCATCGAGCAGGACAACGTGCTGGCAGCCGCCCACGACGCCCCGAAGGCCGAGTAAAGCCGGCATGACCCCGCCCCGCCCTGCATAAGATGACAGAAAAGGGGAGGGGAATGTCATGAAACAACAGGACGCAAAGCCGGAGCAGGCTCTGCCTCACGACCTCATCCTGGAGGGGCGGAACAAGCTGACCGTCACCGGTGTGCGGCGGGTCATCCGCTGCGACGCCGAGGGGGCGGCGATGCTCACCTCGAAAGGGACGCTGGAACTCACCGGGGCCGAGCTGAGCGTCACCAGCCTCGACCTCGACAAGGGCGAAGTCAAGCTTACAGGCCGGGTGGACACGCTGGAATACACCGCAGAGCATACGCCGGGCGGCTTTCTGCGCCGTCTCGTCCGGTGATGGGCCCGGCGCTTTCGCCCGGGGCGGTGGGGCAGGAGATGGCGGCCTGCGCGGTGCTGGGCGGTGTGCTGGGCGCGGCGCGGGCCGTTCTGCCCACCCGGGGCAGGGCCGCGTTCCTGCCGGATATGCTTTTTGTGGGAGCCGTGCTGATGGCTTTGCAGAGCTATGCCGTCTCCCAGAGTCAGGCCGGGCAGCTGCGGGGCTATATGGCGCTGGCGGCGTTCTGCGCCGCCGGGGCGGTGCAGGCAGCACTGCGGCCTCTGTTCGCCGCTGCCGAAGCCTTTGCGGGGAAACTGCTGCTGGGGCCGGTGCGGCTCGCCGCCCGGTGCATCGCCCCGTGGAAAGCCGCCCGCGCCGCCGCCAAAGTACGGCGGAACGAAAAAAGACTTGCAAAAAAACAGAAAAAGAGCTTGCCAACACCACGGCGTATGTTGTATAATTCAAACGTATCAAAGTGAGAGTACAGGCGCATCGGGCCTGCTGTCCGAAAACGGGAGGCACTGTGTTATGGCAAATCCGAGCCGGAAAAAGCGGAAGAGAAAGGCGTCCGTCGTGGGCGCTGTGCTGAAACTGCTCTTCCTTCTGCTTTTGCTGAGTATGCTGGCGGCGTACATCGCAAATCAGGTGGCGCTCAGCTCCAAGAAAGCGGAGCTGGACACCCTGCAGGAGCAGATCGACCAGCAGAAGACCCAAAACGAGGAGATGCAGCGCATCCTCAGCGGCGACTCGGACGACGTGACCGAGTGGGTCGCGCGGGACTCTTACAATTATGCGGCGGCCAACGAGCGCATCTTCGTGGATGTGACGGGCAACTGATGCCGCGCCCCGAGCGGCTTGCGGCCGGCGGGAAACACATTAGTCAACAAGGAGTATTGAGTTTTGGCGATTGAGGTAGGGAATATTTTTGAAGGCCGTGTCACCGGCGTAAAACCGTTTGGCGCATTCGTTGCGCTGCCGGAGGGCCGCGTGGGCATGGTCCACATTTCTGAGGTGTCCAACGAGTATGTGCAGGACATTGCAGCCGTGCTGCATGACGGCGACACCGTGAAGGTGCAGGTCATCAACGTGGCACCGGACGGCAAGATCGCGCTGTCCATCAAGCGGCTGCTGCCGCCGGCACCCCGCGCTCCGCGTGAAGGCCGCGGCCCCCGCCCCAACAACAACGGCCCGCGGGAAGGCGGCTTCCGCCGCAACGGTCAGGGCGGACGTCCCCAGGGCGGACGCGGCCCGGCACGGGACGCAGCGCCCCGCGTCTGGCAGCCCAAGGCCCCGGCCAAGAGCGACAACCTGAGCTTTGAGGACATGATGAGCCGCTTCAAGAGCCAGAGCGAAGAGAAGATGGCCGACCTCGACCACGAGACCAACAACCGCCGGGGCGGCGGCTACGCACCCCGGGGACGCCGCGGCAGCCGCTGAGCCGTCCGCACAAGACGAAGAAGCTTTGGGCCTGCCCCCAGCGGGGCGGGCCTGTTTTTTGGTGCGGCACGCCGCACCCGACAGGAAAGGAAACCAGAATGCCTGCAAAATTTGAACTCATCGCCCCCTGCTTTTTCGGGTGCGAGTCCACGGCCAACTTTGAGCTGCGCCGCATCGGCGCCGAGGACATCCGGGTCAGCGACGGCCGTCTGACCTTCAGGGGCGGCGCGGATATGATCGCCGCCGCCAACCTCAATCTCCGCACCGTGGAGCGCGTGATGCTGCTCCTGAACACCTACACGGCCACCACCTTCGACGAGCTGTTCGACGGCGTCTACTCCATCCACTGGGAAGAGCTGCTGCCCGCCGACGCTGCCTTCCCGGTCACCGGCTCTTCGCTGAACAGCCAGCTGTCCAGCGTGCCGGCCTGCCAGAGCATCATCAAGAAGGCCGTGGTCAAGCGCCTGATGCAGGGCCACCGCACCACCAGCCTGCCCGAGACCGGCGCGGAGTATAAGATCCGCTTCATGCTCCGCAAGAATGTCTGCGAGATCATGCTGGACACCACCGGCGACGGCCTGCACAAGCGCGGCTACCGCCGCAATTCCATGGAGGCCCCCATCCGTGAGACGCTGGCCGCTACCATCGCCGATCTGGGCCGCGTCCGCCGCGACAGCCTCGTGGAAGACCCCTTCTGCGGCAGCGGCACCCTCCTCATTGAGGCCGCTCAGAAGGCCATGAACATCGCCCCCGGCCTCAAGCGCCGCTTTGCCGCCGAGCGCTACAGCTTCGTGCCTGCCGCCATCTGGGCCGAGCAGCGCCAGAAGGCTCTGGCCGACTCCAAGCTGGACGTGGGCTTTGAGGCCTTCGGCTACGACATCGACCCCGCCGCCGTGGCTCTGGCCAACGCCAACGCCAAGCTGGCCGGCGTGGAGAAGCGCTGCCACTTCGAGGTGGCCGACGTGGCCGATTTCGCCGCCAGGAGCGAGGCCATTGTCCTGACCAACCCCCCATACGGTGAGCGCATGAGCACCATCGAGGGTGCCGCCAAGCTGGCCCGCACCCTCGGCCAGCAGATGGAGGCCCACCCCTGCGCCGGTGTCTACGCCATCACTGCCGATATGGATTTTGAACACCACTACGGCAAGCGGGCCAACAAGCGCCGCAAGATGTACAACGGCATGATCCCCTGCCAGCTGTATATGTACTACAACGCCCCCAAGTTCGAGAACCGCCCCGCAAAGCCCATGCCCAAGAGCGGCTTTGACGGCAAGCGCACCCAGCCCGGCCACACGAGCCGTTTCGAAAAGAAATAAGATGCACCCAAAGACCGTACTGAAATCGATTCCAGTGCGGTCTTTTCTGATTAAATTTACAAAAGAACGGTTGAACGCTGACGAAAAATAGATTATACTAATCTATAGCTGTGGGGAAGCGGTCTTCCCCTGCAAGAAAGGCTGCGCCCGGCGCGGCCCCCGAAAGGAATGAACAGAATGAAGGGACGTATGCGGCCCTATCTGCCGGAGCTGACCATCCGGGATTACAACACCTATCAGTGGTATCAGCGCGGCGTCCGCCGCCAGCTCTACACCACCTATGGGCTGTATTCCTGCTATGGTCTGCGCTACAACGGCGTCCTGTTCGCAGTGCTGGCCGACAGTCTGGCAGGACGTCCGGCCACCTGTAAGCGGATGCGGGAGCCGGGTACGCTGGTCTGGCGGCAGATGATGTGTCAGACCCAGGGCATCCGGCTGGCTGCACAGGTGGAAGTCCTGCTGAGCTGGCACCGCATCCAGGATGCCCAGTGGGCCGACCTGCCCTTCTATAAAAAGGTACGGCGGGTGGTGGACACCGTCCTGCTGCGGCGAGCCTACCGGAAGGCTGCCGCCGAGAACCCGGCACTGGAGCGCATCTTCGTACAGGAGCGGGATCAGGCCAACGTCCAGATGACCCTGAACGCCAAGAACTATCTGCTGGCCGCAGAGCCGAAGGGCAACCTCTACGGCGCGCTCTACTCGGTGCTGGCCACCGACGACCCCAATCAGCGCAAAAGTATGCACTACATCGGCAGCTGCATCGGCCGGGCCGCTTATCTGCTGGACAAAGCGGAGAGCTTTTCCCGGGACAAAGATAAGGGCCGCTACAACGTCTTCCTCCTCAACGGCATCAACGACAGGAACGCCGCCCGGGAGAACGCCCGGCGGCAGGCCCTCGCTGCGGTCAACGACCTCGTCCGCGCCTACGGGATGCTGGACGTCAAGCTCAACCGCACCCTGCTGGACAACATCATGATCTTGGGCCTCCGCCACGCCATCGAGCCGCTGGACGCTGAGAGCCAGCCGGTACAATGGGAGCTGCCATGAAGGGACGCAAAAGTAAAAGCTGGGCCATGGCCTACTGCGGCATGGCCGCAGCGCTCAGCGTGGCCCTGATGCTGCTGGGGGCTGTGTTTCCCATTGCGATGTTCATCGCTCCGGCGGTGGCCAGCTTCCTCATCGCCACAGTCTGCGTGGAGTGCGGGAAGACCATGGCTCTGACGGCCTATGGCGCGGTGAGCCTGTTGAGCCTGCTCTTCGTGCCGGACAAGGAAGTGGCCCTCACCTTTGTGTTCCTGCTGGGGTACTATCCGTTGGTAAAGCCTTATTTCGAGCGGATACGCCCGGCCCTGCTGCGGGCTGTCTGCAAGCTGCTGCTCTGCAACGGCGGGATTCTGGCGATGTACGGGCTGGTGCTGCTGCTGGTCCCGGCGGGCAGCATCGCCGAAGAGCTGCGCACTACGGCGCTGGCCGTCTCGCTGGTGACGTTGGCCATGGGCAATGCAGCCTTCCTGCTCTATGACCGGGCGCTCCACAATATGCTGATGCTCTATAAAGTGGTCTGGCAGCCGAGGCTCCACAAAATGCTGGGCGTCCATTGACGGATGTGGGACTTTGTGATACAATACCGCTGACCTTTTCCGTCGGCGTCTGACAGCTCCGAAAGGAGCTGTTTTTGTTTTCAGGAAAGCAGCGGAAAGAGCAGAAAGAGGGGATAGACCACTTCAGTTGACAAAAAAGCGCCGGGCCACGCGGGTGACAGCCGTGAGGGTGACGAGGAGAGGGATCATCGAAAGTTTCGGCGGGTGTTCCTCCGGTTGAAACGGGAGCGATAGCTTCCAGGGCTTATACCAGCCGCAGAGAAGGGCAAAAAACGGCAGCAATACCGCAACAGAACCCTTTCAAAGAAAGCCATACAAGAACATAGACTGATTGTAAGAGGCTGACAGCCGCCGTGTACGTTCGCGCCGGGCTGTCGGCATGGAGGTGTTTTGTATGTGTGGCATCGTAGGTTATTCGGGTAAGCGCAGCGCCCAGGAAGTGCTGCTGAACGGTCTGGAAAAGCTGGAATACCGCGGCTATGACTCCGCCGGCGTCGCGCTGGCGCTGGAAGGCGGCATCCACGTCGTCAAGAGCAAGGGGCGGCTGGAAGTGCTCCGCCGCAAGCTGGAGGCAGAAAACCTGCCCGAGAGCTTCTGCGGCATCGGACACACCCGCTGGGCCACCCACGGCGAGCCCAGCGACGTCAACAGCCATCCCCACTCCACCCCCCGCGTGAGCATCGTCCACAACGGCATCATCGAGAACTACGGCCCTTTGAAGGCCGACCTGCTGGCCAAGGGCGTCACCTTTGAGAGCGAGACGGACACCGAAGTGCTGGTCAAGCTCATCGACTACTTCTGCTGCGCCCAGCCCAAGCAGAGCCCTCTGGCAGCCCTGCGGGAGGCGCTGGCGATGGTGCGGGGCAGCTATGCGCTGGGCGTGCTGTTCCGGGAAGAGCCGGACACCATCTACGCCGTCAAGAAGGAGAGCCCCCTCATCGTGGGCTGGGGCGAGGGCGAGAACTTCGTGGCCTCCGATATTCCGGCCCTGCTCAAGTACACCCGCCGCTACAGCGTCCTCGAGGAGGGCGACATGGCGGTGGTCAAGGCCGACGGCATCCGGTTCTACGACGCCTTCGGCAAGCCGGTGGAGCGGGAAGTGCTGACCGCCGACTGGGACGAAGAAGCCGCTGAGAAGGGCGGCTACCCCCACTTCATGCTGAAAGAGATCCATGAGCAGCCTGCCGCTATCACGGCCACCGTCAGCCCCCGCGTGGAGAACGGTATGCCCGACCTCCGCATCCCGGAGCTGAGCGACGAGAAGCTGCGCAGCATCAAAAACATCCACCTTGTGGCCTGCGGCACGGCCATGCACGCCGGTATGGTGGGCAAGACTGCCATCGAGCGGCTGGCCCGGGTCCCTGCCGAGGTGGACATCGCCAGCGAGTTCCGCTATCGTGACCCCATCCTCGACCCCGACGACCTCGTCATCATCATCAGCCAGTCGGGCGAGACCAGCGACACGCTGGCCGCCCTCCGCCTCGCCAAGAGCCGGGGCGTGCCGGTGCTGGCTGTCGTCAACGTGGTGGGCAGCTCCATCGCCCGCGCAGCGGACTACGTCCTTTACACCTACGCCGGCCCGGAGATCGCCGTAGCGTCCACCAAAGCCTATATGGTGCAGCTCTGCACCCTCTACCTCTTCGCGTTCCGTCTGGCCTACGCCAGAGGCCGTCTGAGCGAGGCAGAGACCCGCCGCCTGACCGCCGAGCTGCTCCGCGCCGGTGAGGTCATCCAGCCCCGTCTGGCCGACTGTGAGCAGATAAAGTACCTCGCCAGCCGCTTCGTCAACACCCAGAGCTGCTTCTTCATCGGGCGCGGCTTCGACTACGCCCTCTCGCTGGAAGGCAGCCTGAAGCTCAAGGAGATCAGCTACGTCCACTCGGACGCCTACGCTGCCGGTGAGCTCAAGCACGGCACCATCAGCCTCATCACCGACGGTGTGCCGGTCATCGCGCTGGCCACCCAGAAGCAGGTGTACGAAAAGACCATCTCCAACGCCAAGGAGACCAAGAGCCGCGGTGCGCGGGTCATCCTCTTCACGACGAAGGACGTTGTCGTCCCGGAGGGCGTGGCAGACTATGTGGTGCGTCTGGACGACTATGACGAGCTGCTGATGCCCCTGCAGCTCATCGTGCCGCTGCAGCTGTTCGCCTACTATATGGCCGTCCTGCGCGGCTGTGACGTCGATAAGCCCCGCAATCTGGCCAAGAGTGTGACGGTGGAGTAAAATAAGTACCCCGCTGAAAGGCTCTCCCTTTGGGAGAGCTGGCGCGGAGCGCCTGAGAGGGCAAGGACGCAAAAAGGGAAAACACTCCCACAGCGATAGCATCGCTCTGATAAAGGCGTGTGCCTATCGCTGCGCAGGTGGCTTTTTTCGACCCGGCCTTGCCCTCTCCGTCACCTTTGGTGACACCTCTCCCAAAGGGAGAGGCTTTGGTCCACCCGGGCAACTGTAATACGATAAACAAAAAACAGCGGCTGCTGTAAGTCATTAAGACTACAGCAGCCGCTTTCATTTTACTTATGAGAGTTACCAGAACCAATAGCGTTTCTTGATGACGATGTAGGCGATGATGATGCCCATGATGACCACAAGGCCCGCGATGAAGAAGGTCATGTCCACATGGGCGAAGCGGAGATTCTGGGTGGTCAGCAGGTATTCGCCCGCCGTGTCCGCCTCGAGGACATTATCCTTGTAGCTGTTGAGGAACTGCCACTTGCCCTTGACGGCATTGTGCAGGTAGACGCGGGTGTAGGCGGCGTTGTCGCCGGTCATCTCGACCTGAACGACGCCCGGCAGAGCCTCGCCGCCGTTGAGGGTGAAGGTGACGCCATACTCAGAGGGGGCAAAGCTCAGGGCTGTGCTCACCTGCGCGGAGGTGTTCTTCACATTGCGGCCCGCGATGCGGATGGTGTAGTTATCGGCCTCGACCACAAGGGTCTTGCCGTTCAGACGGAGGGCATTCAGCATCTCGCCGGTGATGGTGGGGACCTCGCGCTGTGCGAAGGTCACTTCGTCGGTGCCGTCGGCCTCGATGGCCTCCACGACGGGGTCGGTGATGACCTCACCGTTGTTGTCGTCGGTGCTGCCGCCGCCGTTGCCGGAGCTGGAAGCATTCCGGTTGACGATGACCGTCACCGAAGCGGACGCCGTGCCGTTGGAGACGACGATGGAGGTCGCGCCCGTACCCACGGCAGTGATGACGCCCTTGGCGCTCACAGTGGCCACCTTGGTGTCATTGGACTTGAAGGTGAGGGACTGGGAGGCAGAAGACGGGGTCACTTTGCCGGTGATGGTGCGGCTGGCGCCCGGCTTGAGGACGACGTAGCTCGTGTTCAGGTCGATGGACTGACGGTCTACGCCGCTGTTGACGACCTTGACCGTGGCCGAAGCGCTCACATCGCCGCAGGTGGCGGTGATGGTGGCAGTGCCGGGGGCCACGCCGGTGACTTTGCCGAAGTTGTTGACGGTAGCCACAGCGGGATCGGAGGAGCTGAGGCTCACGCTGGCGTAATTCGATGCGCTGGAAGGCAGCACGCCCAGCGACAGGGAAGTGGTCTCGCCGACAGCGATGGTGCTGGAGGCCAGCGTGATGTCCATCTCCTTGACGATCATGGATTCGTCCAGCTCGGTGGTGATGGTGTAGACACAGCTCACGCCGTCTGCGCTGGCGATGACCTGCGCCGTGCCGACGCCCACCGCCTGCGCCACGCCCTCAGACGTCACGTTCACGATGGTGCTGTCATTGGACATAAAAGTTACCGTGGCTTTGCGTGCGGCCTTGGCGGGCAGAATGACCGGCGAGAGCTGCTGCTGCGTCCCCACCGTCATGGTGGAGGCGTAAGTGCCGGTCTCGACGCTCTCCACAGCCGCAGCGGACCAGGGCAGGGAGAGGGCAGCGGCCGCGTTCAGGGGGCTGGCTGCAGAGGCCGGAAGCGCAGCGCCGGCGGCCAGCAGGCCCAGCAGAGCGGCGCTCACGGCCAGCATTTTCAGGTTCAGTTTCATTCTTTCGTACCTCTTTGGGCGTTGATGTGAGCGCTTAGCGGAACAGAACGCCCAGAGCTTCCATCGCGTATTCGAAATAGGTCAGCTTGTCGTACTCCACGCGGGCGGTGACGCTCATACCGTTGGACAGATCGACCTTGTCGCCGCTGTTGCTGATGACGTAGGTGCTGTCCGGGGTGATGGTCATTTTGTAGTAGGAGCCGGAGGAGCTGGCGGTCACATCGCTGTCGATGGAGGTCACGGTGCCGGTCAGGGTGCCGTAGGAATACTCCGACAGGCCGGTGATGGCGATCTTGCAGGGGTCGCCCACATGGAGCAGCGGCCTGTCGTTGAGGGTGACGTAAGCCACCACCTCGAGGTCGCTGTTCTCGCTGGCGACGGTGGCCAGCGGGGTGCCGGCGCTGAGCACCATGCCCACCTTATAGGGCGTGTCCATGTGGATGACGCCGGAGGTGGGGGCATAGATGTAGTAGTCGTTGGCGCCGGTGTTCAGGGCGTCCATCTGGCTCTGCAGATTGTCGATGTTGCTCTGCACGCTGGTCAGGCTGGCGGAGATGGACTGCAGGGTGGAGTAATACAGGGCCTCCACCTCGCTCTGGTTCTGCTCCATCAGGGCCTTGATCTGCTCGTCGGAGTAGCCTGCGGCCTGATAGGGCGAGGCGTCGAAGGCCTTCTGGGCAACCTGGCTCTTGTAGGTCTCGTACTGGTAGTAGTAGGGCTGGTCGTCGATGTCCGTCTCGCTGAAGTAGTTCTTGTCGTCCTGAATGGACTTGACCAGCTTCTCGTACTGGCTCTTCTGCTTTTTGTAGATGTCCAGCTGGCTCTGGAGACTGTCCTGCTGCATGTCGAGGTCGGTGCTCTTGATGTGAGCGATGAGGTCGCCCTCGTTGACGTAGGAACCCTCGGCGATGTTCAGCTCGGTGATGGAGCCGGAGTAGCTGGACATGATGTAGGTCTTGTTGGCGGCCTGCACCGAGCCGCTGGACTGGCTGACGTAGGTGCGGTAGTTTTTGGTGCTCCACACCACGAGGAAGAGGATGAGGGCAGCCGTCAGGAGAATGAGCGCGTAGCCGAAAGGCGGCAGCTTTTTCTCCATCATGATGCGGCGGTCCTGCAGCTCGTTGATGTCGCGGATGGTCGTCGTCATATTACTTCGTCTCCATAAAGGTATCCACAACGCCCTCGTCCTCATCCTGATTGACGAAGATGGTGTAGACAGTGCCGGTCAGCTCGAGCTCGTGCTCAAAAGCCATGATGTTCAGCTTCTGGGAGGCGAGGCCGCTCTGGCTCATGGGGCCGACGTAGTGGGCGTACAGGCAGTTGCGCACGCGGAGCACAGCGTCCATGGAGTAGCCGGCCTCCATGCGGGGGATGAGCTGGGTGGCCTGCTGCATCATATAGACTTCGGGCTGAGGGTTGGGGCCGGCGGGCAGTTTGATGCACTGCACGAGGGGGCCGAGGGGCTGTGCGCCGTTGCTCTTGATAAAGTTGTGCATCTGGGTCAGCACGATCTGCATATTGTTGAACTCTTCGGGCTGGATGCGGCGGCTGACCACATTGGTCAGCTTGAGGGTCTTGTTTTCTGCGGTCTGGATCTCTCTCATGATTTTATACCACCTGTTCTTGGTTTCATTGCTTGTAATAGGCAATAGCAAAAGGTGAAGTCAGAGGCTGAAGCCTGACCTTCTCGCAAAGCTTCACATTTTGTTATCACCTATTACCCATCCCATGATGAATATAGGCATCAATTTATTATAACGGTTTGGCGGTGCGGAATAAAGAGCCAAACTGTAAATTTTATAAAAAAATAAGGTATGCCCGGAGGCAGGTGCCTCCGGGCATACCATTACGAGGCATTATCATCCGGCGGCCCGAGAGCCGCCGGACGAAACACACTTCAGGTTCTAGGGGTTACTGATTAGATACCGAGGTTCCAGGCGCCCTGAGCGTCCTGAGTAGTAATGCCCATAACACCGTCGTTGAAGCCGATCTTGGCAGGAGCGGTGCCCAGGGTGTAGACGACAGAAGCCATGCCCAGAGTACGCATGACCTTGTTGCCGAAGGTCATCTCGCCGTTGGCAGTATCACCGTAGATGTTCTTCTTCAGAGCGCCGTCGTCGCCGAAGATCTTATCGCCGTCGTCGCCGCCCCAGTTGCCGCCGAACATAACACCCAGAGTGTTGTTGACGGTCTTCTGGAAGAAGGAGTTGCTGATCAGGGTGATCAGGTTGGTGTTGAACTGCTTGACGTTAGCAGCGCCCCAGACAGGAGCGGTGGTGTCAGCCAGGATGGAGAACAGGTCAGCGCCGCCGTAGACGACCTCAGAGTTAACAGCAGTAAAGTTTGCAGGCATCATCATAATGAATTACTCCCTTCAAATGATTGAAAAACAAATTTAGTCGGCTCAATTTCCGGATGCGCATCCAGCCAAAAAGCCATTTATGTAACTGCGTGCGCACGCAGCTGCAACGAATTAGTAGGTGATGGACTCGCCATCGTCCTCGTCCTCCACCACCTTGGCGGCAGAGACAGGGGCTGCGGGCTTCGACCCGCGCTTCTTATCGCGGAAGATGCCCTGCTGCAGGCTCCAGAGCTCATAATACTTGCCCTGCTTTTCCAGCAGCTCTTCGTGGGTGCCGCGCTCTACGATCTCGCCGTGGTCCATGACCAGAATGAGGTCACAATCCCGGATGGTGGAGAGGCGGTGGGCGACGATCAGCATCGAGCGGTCTGCAAGCTGGTTGTAGATCATATCAAAGATGGTATTCTCTGTGCCAAAGTCCAGACTGCTGGTGGATTCGTCCAGGATATAGAGATTCGCATCCTTCAGAAAAGCGCGGGCCAGTGCAAGGCGCTGCTTCTCACCGCCCGAGAGGCCGTTGCCGGCTTCTTCCAGATAGGTGTTGTACTGCAGCGGCAGCTTGCGGATGAACTCGTGGGCATCTGCCTTCTTGGCAGCGGCCTTGACCTCATCGAGGCTGGCTTCCGGTCGGGAAATGCGAATGTTGTCGTAGATGGTCTTGCTGAACAGCTCGACGTTCTGGGGGACATAGGCGATGGCACGGCGGACGGAGGCATTGCTGTACTCGTCCAGATCGACGCCGCCTACGCTGATGGTACCGCTCTCCGGCTCATAATACTTGAGCAGGAGTTTGGTGATGGTGGATTTGCCGCTGCCGCTGCTGCCCACGAGGGCCACCTTCTTGCCATAGGGAATGGTGAAGGAGACGTGGCTCAGGGCCGGGGAACGGCTGCCGTAGCGGAAGGAGACATCCTTGAACTCAATGTCACCGTCGATTTTTTCCATCTCGGTGTATTCGCGGGTCTCGTCCTGCTCGGACTCGTAATCCATGATCTCGGTCAGACGCTTGATGGAGATCTGGGCCTGCTGGATGGACATCTGCAGGCTGACCAGCTCGCTGACCGGAGAAGTAAAGTAAGAGGAAAGGGTGCTGAAGGCCATATAGCCGCCCAGCGTCATCTCACCATTCAGCACCTGCATGATGCCCACATAAGAGGTGACCATGCCGAGGATGGTGGTGATGAGAGTGGAGATCAGGGACTGCACCGTGCTGATCTTGCTGGAGCGCAGGCTGATCTTCAGGCTCTTGATGTATTCCCGCTCCAGAGCTTCCAGCTCACGGTCCTCTTCGGCGTTGCACTTGACGGTCTCGATGCCCCGGAGGCTCTCGATCATCTGGCTGTTGAGGATAGCAGACTGCTGCATGGTCTCTTCGTTGATCCGCTTGAAGGGCTGCTTGAAGATGAACACCAGCAGGATGCTCAGCAGGGTGGTGAAAATCGAAATGGAGAAGAGGGTGGCATTCATCCGGAAGAGGATGACGCCGGTGGCGCAGGCCATCACAATATCCATCACGACGCTCAGCGCGATGCTGGTGAACACCGATTTGATGGTGCTGGCGTCGGAGTAGCGGGTGGTGATCTCGCCGGTCTTGCGGGTGGCGAAGAACTTCATGGGCAGTTTGAAAACATGCCCGAAGTAGCCCAGCATCAGGGGGATATCGACCTTGATGGACAGATAGATGAGCACCCACTGCCGCACCATGCTGATGAGTGCGCTGGTGACATTGACGATGCTGAACACCAGAATGACAGCCACCAGCAGGCTCTTCAGCCCGTAGGGAAGGATCTCATCCATCAGGATCTTGTTGTACATCGAGGATGCGATACCCAGAACGGTCATGATGACCGAGCTGAGGATGGCGTAGAAGAAAAGCTTTTTCTGGGGCCACAGCAGGTCGAGGAAACGCTTGACCATGCTGCCCTGCTTCTGCTTGCCTGCCTTGAACTCCGAAGTCGGGGTCATCAGGAGCAGAACACCGGTAAAGTTCTTGTAGAACTCATCGAGGGAGATCTTTTTCAGCTCTTTTGCCGGGTCGCCGATGATGACGTAGTCGCGGCATTTGAACTTCTTTCCTTCGTCAGCGCACTTCTTGCGCTCCTCTTCCTGCCGGAGCATGTGCCGACGCCGCTCGCCGTCGTCTTTGATGGTGGTCTTCTTAAAGACCGTCACAAAGTGGGCCAGACCCTCGTCGGTGATGACCTGTGCAATACAGGGAGTGGTGAATTCGCTGAGGAAGTTTTCCCGGTCTACCCGGACGGCGGCGGTGCTGAATCCCAGCTCCTGCGCCGCCTTTTCCATACCGGTCAGGTTTGTGCCTTTTAGGTCGGTACCCATCATGTCCCGCAGGCGGGTGATGGTGATCTCCTTTTTGTAATGGAGGCACACCATTGCGAGACAGGCGGCAGCGCAGTCTGTGGTGTCGTGCTGCCGGACATAGGTATAACGCATAGATGCTTCCTTTGTGGTTTCTATTTCAAAACGCCCGCCTTGCGGCTGAGGACGATTTGGCGAAGAAGAAAGGGCTTCCATTTCGGACGCTTCATCCGCTTCTCCAATAAAGCAGCATACAGCTCTCTGCCTCGCCCCGCCCTGCGGCCAGACGGAGCAGAGAGCAGCTGCTATCAAAAGAAGGGAGCGCCTACCCTTTGATCATTTTGACCGGCCCGGAGAGGGGATTTTGACGTACCGTCTCCTAAACCTTGGGCATAGTATAACACATTCTGTCGGGTTCTTCAAGAGGACAATTTTTAATAAACCCTTAAATTTTGAAAAAAATGTGAAAAAAGTCTCAGTTTGGTAACAGAAAGGCGGCAAAAAGGGGCGGCGAATCTTTCGATTCGCCGCCCCTTCAATGAACCTTTGGTGAAACCTCAGATGAGATCAGACATCGGTTTTGGCGACATTCTTGACAGTGAAGATCTTAGCGTCAGAAGTGCCCAGAGTGTAGACAACAGAAGCCAGACCCAGAGTGGTCATGATCTTGTTGCCGAAGTTCTGGTTGTCACCACCGGGAACACGGCCGACCTTGTACAGAGCAGTGAGGCTGCCCTCGTCGCCGAACAGCTTCACGCCGTCGTCGCCCCAGTTGCCGCTGAACATGGTGCCCAGGGTAGCGTTGATCACACGCTGGAAGAAGCTGTTGCTGACCAGAGTGATAATGTTGGTGGAGAACTGCTTGACGTTGGCAGCAGTCCATGCGTTGGGCAGGTAGTCAGCCACAGCGCCGCCGTAGACGACCTCTGCGTTCACAGCAGAGAAGTTTGCAGGCATCATCATAATGAATTACTCCCTTCAAATGAATAAAACGAATATAATCGGTCCCCTCCCGGTTGCGCAACCGGGAAAACCTATGCAACCGAGTGCGCACTCGGCAACATCACGAATTAAGTAAGCTGTAGTGCCTTGCGGACGCCAAAGCCTCTCCCTCTGGGAGAGGTGTCACCGAAGGTGACGGAG
>OMFD01000667.1_pt1 | contig 20935 bp, 15 predicted proteins | sample 1645541 | NCBI WGS metagenome assembly OMFD01 (sample SAMEA103958149, study PRJEB25191) | human gut metagenome | biome: human-associated habitat [ENVO:00009003]; feature: intestine environment [ENVO:2100002]; material: feces | place: Germany | collected 2013/2015
CTTAACATAAATAGAACTGTCTTTTGTACAATGCCACCTTAACTTAATGACATTGGTTCGAGGAACTTCTATTTTTGTCTTGCCGAAACAATAAAATGTAATGCGAAGTAAGCAACTTCGTCTTCAGTAAATCTTTTATGATAAATACTTTCAATAGCATCATTTAAAATTTCAGCCATTGCAAATTCTTTAGGATGTCTTTCTTTAATTTTTGCAGTTAAAGGATTTTCAATTTGAGTATCATCTAATAATCGATCAAGTGCAGGTGTTAAGTGTAATCCTAAAGAAACAAGTAATTTTTCATTGTCTCTTAAATCGATTCCTTGTTGTTGGAATAAAGAATCTAAAGTATTTTGTAATACTTCAATAATTTCATCATCTAATAAATTAACACCAGCATTAAATTCAACATCTAATACATTGTTTTTAGATAAGTACATAGAGATAAGTGCTAATTCTGATTCTGGAAATTCAATATTAAATTTCTTGCTAAGAATATTACAAATTTCTACTGCTGAATCATAGTTTGTATTTGCTTTATATGATGTGATTTGTCCTTGACTTAAAGGAATATAATTATTTGTTTTAATTCTAAGTATTGCAATTGCAAGATGTACAACGAGGTTTTGTGTAAATTGAGAAGATAATGTTAAATGATTTTTTTCATTACTTCATCTACTGCTTCGCGACATACTTGTTTTGATAATTCTAAATCTTTATCAGCGGCGCTTGATAAAGCTTGATTTGATAATGTCATAAAAAAGCCTCCTAAAATATCTACGTAAACTATATACTAAATCAATTAGAAAAGCTAGGAAAAATTAAATATTCTTTTTTAGAGCATATGATTGGATTTTAGGAATGATTCCTGTTATATTAAATTTGTAAAGTAATTATGTAAGCGCTCATCATTTTCTTTAAGTTTTTGTTGTCTATGCAAAATGTAAGTGCTATAATTATGAAGGAATTTTGATTTAGGAGGAAATAAACAAAATGGCTTTAACAGATAAATTCGATGAAGAATGGAAAGGCTTTAAAGGAAGACTTTGGAAAGAAGAAGTAAATACACGCCAATTCATTCAAGATAACTATAAACCTTATGATGGAGATGAATCATTTTTAGCTGGTCCTACAGAAGCTACTAATAAGCTTTGGGGAAAACTTCAAAAATTACAAAAAGAAGAAAGAGCTAAAGGTGGAGTATTAGAATGTGAAACTAAAGTAGTAAGTGGACTTACTGCTTATGGTCCTGGATATATCGATGAAGAAATGAAAGATTTAGAAAAAGTTGTTGGTTTACAAACTGACAAACCTTTAAAAAGAGCTTTCATGCCTTATGGTGGTATCAAAATGGCAGAACAAGCTGCTGCAACTTATGGATATGAACCTGATGAAAAATTACATGAAATTTTCACAAAATATCATAAAACACATAACCAAGCAGTATTCGATGTTTATACACCAGAAATTAAAAAAGCACGTCATAACAAAGTAATCACAGGATTACCTGATACATATGGACGTGGACGTATCGTTGGTGATTATCGTCGTGTTGCTTTATATGGTGTTGATTTCTTAATTGAACAAAAAGTAAATGATTTCAATCATTGTGGTAGTGGATCAATGACTGAAGACATTATTCGTAAAAGAGAAGAAATTGCTGAACAAGTAAAAGCATTAAAAGGTATGAAAGAAATGGCTGCTATCTACGGATATGACATTTCTAAACCTGCTAAAAATGCTCATGAAGCATTCCAATGGTTATACTTTGGTTACTTAGCAGCAATCAAAACTCAAAATGGTGCTGCAATGTCAGTTGGACGTATTTCTACTTTCTTAGATATCTATGTAGAAAGAGATTTAGCTAATGGAACATTAACAGAAGAAGAAGCACAAGAATTAGTTGACCATTTCGTTATGAAATGTAGAATGGTTAAATTTGCACGTATTCCTTCTTACAACCAATTATTCTCTGGTGACCCAGTATGGGCTACACTTGAAGTTGCTGGTTTAGGAACTGATGGTCGTTCAATGGTTACTAAAAACTGTTTCCGTTTCTTACACACATTAGAAAATATGGGTCCTTCACCAGAACCAAACTTAACTGTATTATATACAAAAGCATTACCAGAAAACTTCAAACGTTTTGCTGCTAAAATCTCTGTAGATACTAGCTCAATTCAATATGAAAATGATGATGTAATGCGTCCTGTATGGGGAGATGATTACTCAATTTGTTGTTGTGTATCAGCTACTCAAACTGGTAAAGAAATGCAATTCTTTGGTGCACGTGCTAACTTAGCTAAATGTTTAACATATGCTATCAATGGTGGTATTGATGAAAAAACTAAAGATCAAGTAGCTCCAAAATATCGTCCAATTACTTCTGAATACTTAGACTATGATGAAGTTATGGAACGTTATGACCAAATGATGGAATGGTTAGCAGATCTTTATGTTAATACATTAAACTTAATTCAATATATGCATGATAAATATTATTATGAAGCTGCACAAATGTCATTAATTGACACTGATGTAAAACGTACTTTCGCAACTGGTATTGCTGGATTCTCTCATGTAGTAGATTCATTAAGTGCAATCAAATATGCAAAAGTTAAAACAATCAGAGATGAAGATGGTATCGTAGTAGATTACGAAGTTGAAGGTGACTTCCCAAGATATGGTAACGATGATGATCGTGCTGATGATATCGCTGTATGGTTATTAGGTGAATTCTTAGCTAAAATCAAAAAACATCATACTTACAGAGATTCAGAACCAACTACTTCTATCTTAACAATTACTTCAAACGTTGTTTATGGTAAAGCTACAGGTTCATTACCTGATGGACGTAAAGCTGGTGAACCATTATCACCAGGTGCTAACCCATCTTATGGTGCAGAACAAAATGGTTTATTAGCTTCATTAAACTCAGTTGCTAAATTACCATATGAATGGGCATTAGATGGTATTTCTAATACTCAAACAATTAACCCAGATGCTTTAGGACATGATGAAGGTGAAAGAGTTAATAACTTAGTACAAGTTATGGATGGATATTTTGAACAAGGTGCTCATCACTTAAATGTTAACGTATTTGGAACTGAAAAATTAATTGATGCTATGGAACATCCAGAAAAAGAAGAATATGCTAACTTCACAATTCGTGTATCTGGATATGCTGTTAAATTCATTGACTTAACTCGTGAACAACAATTAGATGTTATCGCAAGAACTTGTCATGAACATATGTAATCAATAACTTAATCAAATAATGAAAACAACCTCTTATGAGGTTGTTTTGTTACGGAGGAAAAATGGAAACAATTGGTAGAATTCATTCAATAGAAAGCTTTGGATCAGTAGATGGACCAGGAGTTCGTTATATTTATTTCTTACATGGATGTCCTTTAAGATGTCAATTTTGTCACAATCCTGATACTTGGGGATCAAAGAAGTATGAAGAATATACTCCTGAAAAAGCTCTTCAACAAGCAATGAAATACAAAACATATTGGGGTAAAAAAGGTGGTATTACTATTAGTGGTGGTGAACCTTTAGCTCAAATTGATTTTGTTTTAGAATTATTTAAACTTGCAAAAAAAGAAGGTATCAATACATGTATTGATACCAGTGGTGGATGTTTTACAAGAGAAGAACCTTTCTTTTCTAAATTTAATGAACTGATGGAGTATACAGATTTATTACTTGTTGATATTAAAGAAATCAATAATGAAAGACATATTGCACTTACAGGAAGAAGTAATGAAAATATTTTGGATATGGCAAAATATTTATCTGAAATTAATAAACCAATTTGGATAAGACATGTTCTTGTTCCTGAAAGAAGTGATTATGATGAAGATTTAATTGAATTAGATCATTTTATTTCTACACTTTCTAATGTGTATCGTGTAGAAGTACTTCCTTATCATACTTTAGGTGTTTTTAAATGGGAAGAATTGAATATTCCTTATCAATTAGAAGGAATTAAACCTCCAGTTAAAGAACGTGTGGATAATGCTAAAAGATTATTACATGTTGATCGTTATACAAGATATTTAGATAATTAATGAAAAAAGAGTTCATGAATTTAGGCTCATCGTCTAAATCATGTAACTCTTTTTCAATTTGTAATTGCATATTTACTTTGTAATCAGAGTTGTTTAAAATAATAGTAAAGGATAAAAAGGAGATATAATAATGAAATTAGGAGCAATTGAAGCAGGTGGAACTAAATTTGTAGTTTGTATTGGAAATGAAAAAGGTGAAGTTTTAGAAAGAGAATCATTTCCAACAGAAGCACCTGAAAAAACAATGGAAAATGTTTTTAAATTCTTTGATGGAAAAGATATTGAAGCATTAGGTGTAGGAAGTTTTGGACCAATCGATCCAGATCTTACAAGTCCAACTTATGGATATATTACAACAACACCTAAACCAGGATGGAATAATTATAATATTATGGGAGCTTTAAAAGAAAGATATGACATTCCTATGGCTTTTGATACAGATGTTAATGGAGCTGCTTTAGGTGAAGCAACATTTGGTGCTGCCAAAGGATTAGATAGTGCCCTTTATCTTACAATTGGAACAGGAATTGGTGGAGGAGCCGTTGTTGGTGGTAAACTTGTACACGGGTTACTTCATCCAGAAATGGGACATATGAAAATGATTGTTAGAGAAGATGATAAATATTCAGGAAAATGCCCATATCATGGAACATGTTTTGAAGGTTTAGCTGCTGGTCCAGCAATTGAAGCAAGATGGGGTGTTAAAGGAAGTGAACTTCCAGCAGATCATCCTGCATGGGATTTAGAAGCTTATTATATTGGTCAAGCAATGGCTAATTATATTTTAACACTTTCGCCTAAGAAAATTATTTTAGGTGGTGGTGTTATGCATCAAAAACAATTATTTCCAATGATTCATAAATATACTCAAGAATTCTTAAATGGTTATATCCAAAAAGAAGAAGTGACTACTGATAAAATTAAAGATTATATCGTTTACCCAAGATTAGGGGATAATGCTGGGGTTGTTGGAGCTTTAGCTCTTGCCATGAGTGTAGTAAAATAATGAAGTAGAGAAATCTACTTCTTTTTTTGATAAAAAATGTAAGCGGATACATAATTTTGTTGACGGTGTGTAGAAAATGGGATATGGTTGAAGGAGAAGATAAAAAAGGAGAAAGGGAATATGAAAAAAATACTCTCATTATTTTTATGTTGTTTAATGGCTGTATCCTTAGCTGGATGTGGTGGATCAAGTGGAGATGACATAACGACTTATACGTATTCAAGTGAATTGGATATTAAAAATTTAGATTCATCAGATGCAGATGATGGATGTTCACTTAAGGCAATTCATGCAGTAATCGATGGACTTACAAAAACAGATAAAAAAGGTAATATCGTAAATGCGGTTGCTAAAAGTGAAGAATTGTCTGAAGACGGTTTAACACATACCTACAAGCTTCGAAAAGATGTTAAATGGACAAATGGAGATCCTGTAACAGCGCATGATTTTGTTTATGCATGGCAACGTATTTTTAGAAAAAAGGGAAGTTATTATTATATGTTTGCAGATGGAATTGCAAGCATTGAAGGGGCTCAAGAATTATCGGATAAAATTGATGCAGGTGAAGAACTTACAGATGATGATTTAAATTCTATGGGTGTAAAAGCGATTGATGATTATACTTTAGAAGTAAAAACAACTGTACGTGTTTCTTTCTTTGATGAATTAATGGCATTTCCATGCTTTTTCCCAATTAATGAAAAGTTTTGTGAAAAACAAGGAGATAAATATGGTAAAAGTGCAAAAGCTATTTTAGGAAATGGTGCTTTTATTATGACAAATTGGGAACCAGGATCTATTGCGGAATTTAAAAAGAATGAAGATTACTATGAAGCAAAAACTGTAAAGATTGAAAAACTTGTGATGAAACTTGTTCAAGATCCAAAAGTTGCGGCTCAATCATTTATGGCAGGAGAAACGGATTATGCACCAATTACTTCTGATTTAGTAGATAAATATAAAGATGATGAATCATTTAAACAAGTACCAGATGGCTTCCTTTATTATTTATCTGTGAATTTTCAAAATGAAGATCTTGCTAATGCGAATATCAGACAAGCAGTTTCACTTTCGATTAATCGAAAAGATTTATGCGAAAAAGTATTAAAAGATGGTTCTTCTGCAGCAACAGGATTTATTCCTAAAGGTGTGGCAACAAGCCCAGATGGAAAAGATTTTAGAGAAGAGTCGGGGACTTATATTACTTATAGTCAATCAAAAGCACAACAAGCTTTAGACCGAGGATTAAAAGAATTAGGTAAATCTGAAATTAAATTGCGTATTACGTATGGTACAGATGAATCTCCAATGGATGTTATTGCGACTTATTTACAAAACTCTTTATCTAAGTTAAAGGGAATTAAAATAGAAATGGTAGCAACAACAAAACAAGACCGTATTTATAATAAACAAAAAAATGGTGATTATGATTTATCGGTAACACGTTGGGGACCTGATTATGGTGATCCTACAACATTCTTAACGATTGATATTTCTACAAATAGTAATAACTATGGTAAATATGTAAGTAGTGATTTTGATAATTATATGGGACAAGCGGCATCAGAATCAGATGTACGTGTTCGCTGGCAAGAATTATTGGAAGCGGAAAAGATATTAATGACAGATTTAGGAAGTATTCCTGTATTTGAAAAAGGATCAGCAACTTTACAAAATACAAAGGTTAAAAATTTAGTGATTAAACCATGTAATGTTTTATCTTTCCAATATGTTGAAAAAACTGAATAATAAATAAAAAGCATAATAGTAAAAAAGCTATTATGCTTTTTATTGTATACAATTTTTATCATATTCTTTGACTTCTTGGATAAATTAGTGTATTTTTAAATCATAGTAAAAAGATATGAATAAAGGGAGATGGGGATTATGAAAAAATATGTATCATTATTACTATGCTTTTTGATGATTTTTTCTTTAGCTGGTTGTGGGGGCAACAGTAAAGAAGATACATCAGCCTATACGTATTCAAGTGAATTGGATATCAAAAACTTAGATTCATCAGATGCTGATGATCAATGTTCATTGCGTGCTATTCATGCGGTTATTGATGGATTGATTAAAACAGATAAAAAAGGAAATATTACGTATGGTATTGCGAAAAGTGAAGAAGTTTCAGAAGATGGATTAACCCATACGTATAAACTTAGAAAAGATGCAAAATGGGCAAATGGTGATCCTGTTACTGCTAATGATTTTGTTTATGCATGGCATCGAATCTTTAAAAATAAAGGAAACTATTATTATATGTTTGCAGATGGAATTGCAAGCATTCAAGGAGCACAAGAATTATCAGATAAAATAGATGCTGGTGAAGAACTTACAGATGATGATTTAAATTCTATGGGTGTAAAAGCATTGGATGATTATACATTAGAAGTAAAAACAACAGTACGCGTTTCGTTTTTAGATGAATTACTTGCATTTCCACCATTCTACCCAATTAATGAAAAGTTTGCTGAAAAACAAGGAAATAAATATGGTAAAAGTGCTAAAACAATTTTAGGAAATGGGGCTTTTACAATGACAAATTGGGAACCAGGTTCAGTGGCTGAATTCGAAAAGAACGAAAGCTATTATGATCAAAAACATGTTAAATTAAATAAACTTGTCATGAAACTTGTTCAAGAACCTAAAGTGGCTGCACAATCTTTTGAAGCAGGAGAAACAGATTATGCACCAATCAATTCAGATTTGGTAGATAAATATAAAGATGATGAAGCTTTTAAACAAGTTTATGATGGTTTCTTGTTTTATATTTCAGTAAACTTCCAAAATAGTGATTTAGCTAACTTAAATGTTAGAAAAGCAATCTCACTAGCAATCAATAGAAAAGACTTATGTGAAAATGTTTTAAAAGATGGTTCACAAGTAGCTGGAGGATTTATTCCTTCTGGTTTAGCAACGAGTCCAGATGGCGTTGATTTTAGAAAAGATTCTGGAAACTTTACATCTTATGATAAGAAAAAAGCACAAGAATCTTTAGATGAAGGATTAAAAGAATTAGGAAAAGATCAAATTACGTTAAGAATTACGTATGGTACAGATGAATCTCCAATGGATGTATTTGCAACTTATTTACAAAATGCTTTAAGTAAATTAGATGGTATTAAAGTAGAAATGGTAGCTACTACTAAACAAGATCGTATCTACAACAAACAAAAAAATGGTGATTATGATTTAGCTACAACTCGTTGGGGACCTGACTATGGTGATCCTACAACTTACTTAACAATGGGTATTTCTACTAATGGTAACAACTATGGTAAATATACAAACAGTGAATTAGATGCATTAATGGATAAAGTTGCTAATGAATCTGATGCTAATACTCGTTGGCAAGAAATGATCGATGCAGAAAAAATCATGATGGATGATTTATGCTACATCCCAGTATTTGAAAAAGGAACTGCTACTTTACAAAATAAAGATGCTAAAGGTTTAGTTATTAGACCTGTAGGTGTTCCATATACATTCCAATATGTATCAAAATAGTCGATAAAATCAACAGAAACACAATATTTCGATATTGTGTTTCTTATTAAAAAGAATAAAAATTATATATTGTCTTCTCATTAATATATCGCCAAAATAAAATGTATAAAAAACAATTATCCTAATTTATTCTTGAATGTAGATTGAAAAATATATTTTTTGTATAAACAATAATACAATTTTGTATACAAAGTTCGTCTTTTTTATTGACTTCTATAACGCATTGTACTAATATTAAAGCATAAATTTTTATTGTATACGTATTAGTGTATACAAAGGCGATTTATAGAAGGGAAGAGAAAAAATGAAAAAATTATTATCTATGGTACTTTGTGCTATGATGGCTCTAACTCTTGCTGGGTGTGGGGGATCTGGTGATGATTCATCTACTTACACTTATTCAAGTGAATTAGATATCAAAAATTTAGACTCATCTGATGCCGAAGACGGATGCTCATTTACTGCATTACATGCAATCGTAGATGGGTTAATGAAACCTGCTAAAGATGGTACTACTACATATGGTATTGCTAAATCTTCAGAAGTTTCAAAAGACGGTTTAACACATACTTATAAATTAAGAGATGCTAAATGGTCTAACGGAGATGCTGTTACTGCTAACGATTTCGTTTATGCATGGCAAAGAATCTTCAAAAACAAAGGAAACTACTATTACATGTTCTGTGATGGTATTGCTAACATCGCAGGAGCTCAAGCTTTATCAGACAAAATTGATGCTGGTGAAGAATTAACTAAAGATGACTTAAATACTTTAGGTGTAGTTGCTAAAGATGACAAAACATTAGAAGTTACTACAACTACTCGTGTTTCATTCTTTGATGAATTAATGTCATTCCCATGTTTCTATCCAATTAATGAAAAATTTGCTGAAAAACAAGGAAGCAAATATGGTAAGAGTGCTGATGCAGTATTAGCAAATGGTGCTTTTGTTATGACAAACTGGGAACCAGGTTCAGTTGCTGAATTTGAAAAAAATGACAAATTCTATGCTGCTAAAGATGTTAAAATTGACAAATTAGTTATGAAATTAGTTCAAGAACCAAAAGTTGCTGCTCAATCATTTGAAGCAGGTGAAACTGATTTCGCAATCATCAACTCTGACTTAGTTGATAAATACAAAAAAGATGAATCATTCAAAAATATTTCTGAAGGATTCTTATTCTACATTCAACCAAACTTAGAAAATAGTGATTTAGCTAACTTAAATGTAAGAAAAGCTTTATCATTAGCTATTAACAGAAAAGATTTAAGTGAAAACGTATTAAAAGACGGTTCTACAGCTGCTAAAGGTTTCGTACCTTCAGGATTATCAATTTCTCCAGAAGGAAAAGATTTCCGTGATGAAGCTCCAAGCTATACTTCATATGATGTTAAAGCTGCACAAGCTGCATTAGATGAAGGATTAAAAGAATTAGGAAAATCTGAAATTACTTTAAGAGTTACTTATGGTACAGATGAATCTCCAATGGATGTATTCGCAACTTATCTAGAAAATTCTTTCTCTAAATTAAAAGGATTAAAAATTGAAATGGTTGCTACAACTAAACAAGATCGTATCTGGAATAAACAAAAAAATGGTGATTTCGATTTATCTGTAACTCGTTGGGGACCTGACTATGGAGATCCTACAACTTACTTAACATTAGCTTTATCAGATAACGGAAACAACTATGGTCATTGGTCAAATGCTGAATTTGATTCAGTTATGGACAAAGTTAATACTGAAACTGATGCTAATGCTCGTTGGCAATTAATGATTGATGCAGAAAAAATCTTAATGGATGATTTAGGATATATTCCAGTATTCGAAAAAGGAACTGCTACTTTACAAAATACAAAAGTTAAAAACTTAGGTATTAAACCAGTTGGTGTTCCATATACATTCGAATATGTTTCAAAATAGTTCAATAAAAAAAAGAACATAAAGAAGACAACACAATATAGTATTCTGTATTGTGTTTCTTTTTTAATAAATATATAGGAGGAAAAAAGATGAGTAATTCAACCTTAAAATATATCGGAAAACGTTTAGTTATTTCGTTAATTACTTTATTCGTTATTTTAATGGTATTATTTTTAATGGTTAAATTTTTACCTGGTTCTCCAATTAACAATGAAAAATTAAGTGCTTCAGCCAGAGCGGCTATTGAAGCTCAATACGGATTGGATAAACCAATACCAGTTCAATTCGTACGTTATATTCAAAATATGTTAACAGGGGATTTCGGTGTTTCATTTAACTTATACAAAGATATGCAAGTATCTTCACTTGTCGGAAGTGCTGCAAAATTATCTATGATTTACGGTTTATGTGCAGTAATTATTGGAACAGTTATTGGTATGTTCTTAGGGGTATTTGCTGCATTACATAAAAATACAATTTGGGATACAATCGCTACAGTTATTTCTGTAATTGGGGTTTCCATCCCATCATTCGTATTTGCCATGTTAATTTTATTATTATTTGCTTCAAAATTAAGATTGTTACCAACTTCATATAGTTCATCGAATGCAATTAAATCATCAATTATGCCAATTTTAGCTTTATCTGTTGGTGTTATTGCTAACGTTGCACGTTTTACACGTACTGAAATGGTTTCAGTTTTAACAAGTGAATATATGACTCTTGCAAAAGCAAAAGGATTAGATCGTAAAACTTTAATTTTCAAACATGCATTAAGAAATGCATTAATTCCAGTTATTACAATTTTAGGACCTATCTTAGTTAACTTAATGACAGGTACAATGGTCGTTGAAAAGATTTGTTCTGTTCCTGGATTAGGTAAATTATTAATTAATAGTATTTTATCAAATGATTACAACATCATTTTAGCTTGTTCATTCTTATATGCTGCAATGTATATCTTTATGATGTTAATTATTGATATTTCTTATGGAATTATCGATCCAAGAATTAGATTAGGAAAGGATGATTAATAATGGATTTAGAAAAGATTGAATTTTTACCAGACGATTTTGAATTCGTTGGAGACAAACAAGACATTACTAAAGACGTTGTTGCTCCATCACTTCCTGCTTGGAAAGATTCTTTAAATCGTTTTAAAAAGAATAAAGGTGCAGTTATTGGTTTAATCTGTATTTTAGTTATTGCAGTATTCGCTATTTTTGCACCAATGTTTTCATCATATAAATTTGATGCAATTAATACAAAAATTTCAAGTATCTCACCATGTGCTGAACATTTCTTTGGTACTGATACTTATGGACGTGATTTATTTGTACGTGTTTGGACAGGTACAAGATATTCATTATTTATTGCTGTCGTTGCAATCTTTATTGATGTGATTGTAGGTATGACATACGGACTTATCTCTGGTTATTTTGGAGGTAAAGTTGATTCAGTAATGCAAAGAATTCAAGAAATCATAAACTCTATCCCAACTTTAGTAATATTAACATTGTTATTAATGGTCATGAAAGCATCATTATTTACAATTATCATGGCTTTATCATTTACTGAATGGATTGGTATGTCAAGAATTACAAGAGCTCAAGTTTTAAGAGTAAAAGAAGAAGAATTCGTTTTAGCTTCACGTACTTTAGGAGCTAGTAACATGTTCATTATCTTTAAAGAAATTTTACCAAATATTTATAGTCAAATGATTATTATGATTATGATGTCTATTCCAAATGCTATCTTCTATGAAGCATATTTATCATTCGTTGGTTTAGGTTTACCAATTCCAATGGCTTCATTAGGTACATTAATTAATGATGGATTTAACTCAATTACTATTTACCCTTACATGATGGTAATTCCAGTTATTATTTTCTCTATCTTAATGTTAAGTTTCAACTTATTTGGTGATGGACTTCGTGATGCACTTGATCCAACTATGAAGGAGATGTAATTATGGCAGAAAGAGAAAAAATATTAGAAGTCAGAGATTTAAATATCTCTTTTAGAACTGATAGTGGAACAGTTAATGCAATTCGTGGTGTTAACTTAGATTTATATAAAGGTGAAACAATCGCTATCGTTGGTGAATCAGGATCAGGTAAGTCAGTTACTACAAAAGCAATTATGGGTATCATGGCTGGTAATGGTTCAATTGATGGTGGTTCTATTAATTACACTTGGACTGATGAAAATACTGGTGAAAGAATCACTAAAGATATTTGTCAATTAAGTGAAAAAGAAATGCAAAGTGAAATTCGTGGTCGTAAAATTGCCATGGTTTTCCAAGATCCAATGACATCATTAAACCCTACAATGACAATTGGAAATCAAATCATGGAACCAATGATTCATCACTATAACACACCAAAAGAAGAAGCTTATAAAAAAGCTGTTGAATTATTACAATTAGTAGGTATTACTAATGCTGAAAAACGTATGAAAAACTATCCTCACCAATTATCTGGTGGGATGAGACAAAGAATTGTTATCGCAATTGCTTTATCATGTGATCCATATGTTTTAATTTGTGATGAACCTACTACTGCATTGGATGTTACTATTCAAGCTAAAATTCTTGAATTAATTCAAGATATTCAAAAGAAAAAAGATTTATCAGTTATTTACATTACACATGATTTAGGTGTTGTTGCCAAAGTAGCTGATTATGTAAACGTTATGTATGCTGGTAAAATCGTAGAAACTGGAACAATTGATGAAATTTTCTATGATCCACGTCATCCATATACTTGGGGATTATTATCATCTATGCCTGATTTAGATACAGATGATGATGAATTATACACAATTCCAGGTACACCACCAAACTTAGCACATGAAGTAAAAGGTGATGCTTTTGCTCCACGTAATAAATATGCTTTAAATATTGATTTAAGACTTGAACCTCCAATGTTTAAAGTACCTGGTAGTTCGACTCATAAAGTTGCATCATGGTTAATGCATGAAAAAGCTCCAAAAGTTGAAATGCCAATTGAATTAAAAAATAGATTAGAAAAAATGAAAAAGGAGGGTATTGAATAATGGAAAAGAAAGAACCTATCCTTGTCGTTAAAGATTTAAAACAACATTTTAAAATTAATCGTAACTTTACTGTAAAAGCAGTTGATGGAATTTCATTTGAAATCATGCCAGGTGAAACTTATGGTTTAGTAGGTGAATCTGGTTCAGGTAAATCAACTACTGGTAGAAGTATTATTCGTTTATATAAACCAACTGCTGGTTCAATTGTTTTCAATGGAAAAGAAATTGGTGGAAAATTAGATAAAGCAACTGCTAAAGAATTACATACAAAAATGCAAATGATTTTCCAAGATCCAATGGCATGTTTAAATCCAAGAAAAAAAGTCATTGATATCATTGGACAAGGTTTAGATATTCATAAATCTTATTCTTCTATTGAAGAAAGAAATGAAAAAGTTTATGAAATTCTTGAGCTTGTTGGTTTATCAAGAGAACATGCTTCTCGTTATCCACATCAATTCTCAGGTGGACAAAGACAACGTATTGGTATTGCAAGAGCATTAATTATGAATCCTGATTTAATTATTGCTGATGAAGCAATCTCAGCATTAGATGTATCTATTCAAGCACAAGTTGTTAACTTAATGAAAAAGATTCAAAAAGAAACAGGAATTGCTTATCTATTTATTGCACATGACTTATCAATGGTTAAATATATCAGTGATAAAATTGGGGTATTACACTTAGGACACTTAGTAGAAACAGGAACTACTGAAGAAATCTTTGATAATCCAATTCACCCATATACAAAATCATTATTAAGTGCCATTCCACATCCTAATCCACGTGTAGAAAAAGTACGTAAATCATTTACTTATGATTATAAGGAAAGTGGAGTAGATTATACAAAAGGTACTGAACATTTAGTAGATGGAACTCATTATGTTTTAGCTACTGATGAAGAATTTGAAAAATGGTCAAAAAAATAGTTTAGAGTTTTCTCTAACTGTTTTTCATAAAGAAACACCGCTTATTTTGAAGCGGTGTTTTTTAAAATATGAAGTAAAATTTGAACTTGTTTTTCCATCATTGTAAGTGAACAATATTCATAAGGTCCATGATAATTAAAACCACCAGTTCCAAGATTAGGGCAAGGAAGTCCTTTAAAAGTTAAACGAGCTCCATCAGTTCCACCACGAATTGGTGAACAATAAGCATCTAAACCATTTTCTTTAATAGCTGTTAAAGCTTGTTCTACAATAAACATATGATCTTTTAAAGCTTCTTTCATATTTAAATAGCTTTCTGTGATTGTGACATCAATAATTTGATAACCATATTTTTTATTTAAGAACTCTGCAATGTCTTTAAAATCTTGACATTGTTTCTTTGCTTGTTGTAAATCATGGTTACGAATAATATACTCAGCAGTTGTTTCTTCACATGTTCCTTGAATTGAGTGAAGGTGATTAAACCCTTCATAACCCTCAGTTGATTCTGGTCTCATATGCACAGGTAAAAGTGAATCAAATTCGTAAGCAACACGCGACGAATTGATCATTTTATTTTTTGCACTTCCTGGATGAATACTTCTTCCGTGAACTTTGACTTCTGCACTAAAAGCATTGAAGTTTTCATATTCTACAATGTGAATATCTCCCCCATCAATAGTATAAGCATATTGAGCGTTGAAATATTCAACATTAAAATGATCACTACCATGTCCAATTTCTTCATCAGGCGTAAAAGCAATTTGAATATCATTATGTTTAAATTCTGGATGATTATAAATATATTCAACCATTTGCATAATGATTGCAATACCTGCTTTATCGTCAGCTCCTAATAAAGTTGTTCCATCAGTTGTAATTAAATCATGATGAATAAGTTGTAAGAGTTGAGGATATTGTTCAGGATCTAGATAAAGTTCTTTATCTTCATTTAAAGTGATTTTTTGTCCTTGATAATCTTTAATGATTTGAGGATGAATATCTTTACCACTTGCATCTGGAGAAGTATCCATATGAGCAATAAAACCAATAACATCTCCTTGATGATTATTATTACTAGGAATTGTTCCATAAACAACACCAAATTCATCTATTTTAGCGTTTTTAATTCCTAATGATTTTAATTCTTCAACTAAATAATTTCCTAATTTTAATTGTTTAGAAGTAGAAGGTACAGTTTGTGAATAACTATCAGATTGAGTATCAAAACTTACATAATTTAAAAATCTTTCTTTAATTTCCATTTGTTTGCCTCACTTTCTTTTCTATTATACAACGACTTATAAAGAACTTCTATGAAAAGAGTTTACAAATCTTAAATTGTATGTTACCATACAATTCGTAACCGAACAATATAGGAGGAATGATATGTATAGAGATCCCATTGGACATCGTATTAAGACTATAAACAATCTTTTAAGAAAAGCAATGGATAAAGAAACAGGACAACGACCTGACCGTGCAACTTTAATGCATTGTTGGATTATTGGTTTTGTTCAAGAGCGTGAAGATAATGGACTTGATACATTTCCAAAAGATATAGAAAAAGAATTTTCAATCAATCGTTCTACTACATCAGAAATGTTGAAACTGATGTGTAAAAAGGGAATGATTGAACGAGAAGAAGTAGAATATGATGCAAGGTTAAAGAAAATCGTTTTAACTGAATCTTCAAGAAATCATAATCGACAAATTGAAGATAAGATGAAAGAAATGCATCAAAAACTTATTAAAGATTTATCTGAAGAAGAAATAAATTCGTTTATTAAAATATCTGATAAATTAATTAATAACATCAAAGAAGATTTATAAATATTCATGAAGTTCGGTAAATGAATAGGAAAGGAAGTCAAATATGGTAAAAACTTTAATGAAACAAATTAAAGAGTATAAAAAAGACTCACTACTTACAATGTTATTTGCAGCATTAGAAGTTGTTTTAGAAATTATTATTCCATTATTAATGGCAAGTCTTATTGATAAAGGAATTGAAGCTGGAAATATGTCTAATGTTACAAAATATGGAGCATTCATGTTTGTCATTGCCCTAGGAACATTATCACTTGGTTTTTTAGCAGGTAATCATGCAGCTAAAGCTTCAACTGGTTTTGCAGCAAATTTAAGAGATGCGATGTATACAAACATTCAAACATTCTCTTTTTCAAACATTGATAAATATAGTACTGCAGGGCTTGTAACACGTTTAACAACAGATGTGACAAATGTGCAAATGGCTTATCAAATGATTATTCGTATGTGTATTCGTGCACCAATGTCACTTATTTGTGCACTTTCTATGGCTATGATGATCAATTTTAAATTAAGTATGATTTTCGTTGTTGCCATTGTTTTTTTAGTGGCTGTGCTTGCAACGATTATGTATCATGCAACAAAATATTTTAATGATGTATTCCCTAAATATGATACATTAAATGAAAGTGTTCAAGAAAATGTTGTAGGTATTCGTGTTGTTAAATCATTTGTAAGAGAAAAATATGAAAATGAAAAATTTAAAAAAGCAGCACAAAACATTTATAAATTATTTGTCAAAGCTGAATCTGTTTTATCTTATAATAACCCAGCTATGTTGATTGCAGTTTATGGTTCAATCTTAATGCTTTCTTGGTTAGGAGCTAAAGCAATCGTAGGTGGAACTCTTACAACAGGTGAACTTACAAGTTTATTTAGTTACGTTATGAATATTATGATGTCACTTATGATGCTTTCTATGGCCTTTGTGATGATTACCATGTCACTTGCTTCAGGAAGACGTATTGCTGAAGTTATTAATGAACAATCTGATTTAGTATCTCCTCAAGAAGCTTTAACTGAAGTAAAAGATGGTTCAATTGATTTCAATCATGTTGTTTTCTCTTATAAACATGGTAGTGGAGAAGCAGTCTTAAAAGATGTTGATCTTCATATTCATAGTGGAGAAACAATTGGAATTATTGGTGGTACTGGAAGTGCTAAAAGTAGTTTAGTAAATCTTATCTCTCGTTTATATGATGTTGATGAAGGTAGCGTTGTTGTTGGTGGACAAGATGTTCGTAACTATGATCTTGAAGTTTTAAGAGATGAAGTTTCTGTCGTCTTACAAAAGAATGTCTTATTCAGTGGAACAATCTTACAAAACTTACGTTGGGGTAATGAAAACGCAAGTGAAGAAGAATGTAAAGAAGCTTGTCGTTTAGCTTGTGCTGATGAGTTTATTGATCGCTTTGAAGATGGTTATAATACGTATATTGAACAAGGTGGTTCAAACGTTTCAGGTGGACAAAAACAACGTTTATGTATTGCTAGAGCATTACTTAAAAATCCTAAAATTTTAATTTTAGATGATTCAACAAGTGCTGTTGATACAGCTACAGATGCGAGTATTCAAGAATCATTTAATAAACGTATTCCAGATACAACAAAAATTATTATTTCACAACGTATTTCATCTGTACAAAATGCAAATCGTATTATTGTTTTAAATGATGGTGTCGTGGATGGTTTCGACAGTCATGAAAAATTATTAGAAACAAATGAAATTTATCGTACAATTTATGAAACACAAATGAAAGGGAAGGAGGAAGAATAATGAAAGAAGGAACAATGAAACGTTTACTTAAAATGTTATGGAGTAAATATAAAATACATTTAATTGTTGTTTTTCTATGTATTGTAGGAAATGCTTTATTTAATGTTCAAGGAACAATGTTTATGCAAACATTAATCGATGATTATATTGTTCCCCTTTTAAAAAGTTCTTCACCTGATTTTAGTGGATTATTTCATGCTTTAATTCGTGTTGGTTCACTTTATGCTTGTGGTGTTGTTTGTGCCTTTACCTTTAACCGTATTATGGTTTATGTAACACAAGGATTTTTAAGAGATTTAAGAATTGATATGTTTGAACATATGGAATCTTTACCAATTCGTTATTTTGATAGAACTTCTCATGGAGATACAATGTCAGTCTATACAAATGATATTGATACTTTAAGACAATTAATTTCACAATCAATTCCTCAACTTATTTCAAGTTGTATGACTATTGTGACAACATTTATATCCATGATTATTTTAAATATTCCTTTAACTGTGTTAAGTGTATGTATGCTTATGGTAATGCTTGTTGTTTCAAGAAAACTTGGTTCTTTATCAGGTAAATTCTTCGTTAAACAACAAAGTGATTTAGGTAAAGTTAATGGATATATTGAAGAAATGATTTCTGGTCAAAAAGTTGTTAAAGTTTTCAATCATGAAGATCAAGCGATTGCTGATTTTAGAAAATTAAATAATGAGTTAAAAGAAAGTGCTTATCAAGCTCATAAATTTGCGAATATCTTAATGCCAGTAACAGTACAACTTGGAAATATTTCTTATATTATTTGTGCAATTGTTGGTGCAATTCTTGCTTTAAATGGACATTTTGCTTTAACGATCGGAACTCTTGTAGCTTTCTTAACACTTAATAAAAGCTTCAATCAACCTATTGGACAAATATCTCAACAAATCAATGCTGTCGCTATGGCTCAAGCAGGAGCTGGTCGTATCTTTGATTTATTAGATCAAGAAAGTGAAGATGATCAAGGTGTTGTTACTTTATGTCGTGTAGAAACTGTTGATGGAAAAATGGTAGAAACAGATAAAAGAACTGGTCATTGGGCTTGGAAACATCCACGAAGTGATGGACATGTTGAACTTGTAGAAATGAAGGGTGATATTCGTTTAAAAGGTGTTGATTTTGGTTATTTTGATGATCGTATGGTTTTACACAATGTAGATGTTTATGCTAATCCTGGTGAAAAGATTGCCTTTGTTGGGGCTACTGGTGCAGGTAAAACAACAATTACAAACTTAATCAATCGTTTCTATGATATTCAAAAAGGTTCAATTACTTATGATGGAATTGATATTAAGCTTATTAAAAAAGATGATTTAAGAAGATCATTAGGTGTGGTTTTACAAGATACGCATTTATTTACTGGAACAGTTATGGATAATATTCGTTATGGACGTCTTGATGCCACTGATGAAGAATGTATCGAAGCAGCAAAACTTGCTAATGCAGATTTATTTGTAAAGCATTTACCTGATGGATATCAAACAATGCTTACAGGAGATGGAGCAAACTTATCTCAAGGTCAAAGACAATTATTAGCGATTGCTCGTGCCACTGTTGCTAATCCTCCTGCACTTATTTTGGATGAAGCAACTTCTTCTATTGATTCTCGTACAGAAAAGCTTGTACAAGATGGAATGGATAAATTAATGCATGGTAGAACAACTTTGGTTATTGCTCACCGTTTATCAACAATTAAAAATAGTGATTGTATTATGGTCTTAGAACAAGGTCACATTATTGAAAGAGGAAATCATCAATCACTTATTAAAGAAAAAGGTAAATATTATCAATTATATACAGGAGCTATTGAAATGGATTAATCCATCAATAGCTTTTTTGTATTCTTTGGACTAAACGTCCATTGAAGAAGAAAAAGAGGAAAGCTAAAATAATGATAGATAAAAATTAAATCGCATGGTTAGAAAACGCACAAATTTGACACAAATTTGAGACAAATTGTCTTTGATAACATGGTACAATAGCATCAGAAAAACTCCTTATAAATATGATAAAAAATACAAACAAAAAGCGATGTATGAAACCTTAATATAAAAAATTTATATAAGGAGGAAAGATGATGTGCATTAAAGAAAGAAATGCAAGTGACAGTACCTGTAAAAAACTACTCAGAGATAAAGGATGTTTTGCGGATCTTTGTAATTATGCTTTCTTTAACGGGAGACAGGTCATTCAACCTGAAGAACTTGTTTCAAGAGAAAATGATCTGTCGACCTTGATAGGAAAAGTAGACAGGCCAACAGAGATCAAAAGATATCGGGATGTGGTAAGAAAAGCAAGTATTCATGGAGAATATGTGATTATTGGAGTGGAACATCAAAGTACTTTTGATGAAAAAATGATCTTTCGCATACTCAACTATGATGCAACGATTTATATCAATCAGGTTGAAAGTAAACAAGAAGTCTATCCAGTAGGAAGCTTTGTGTTCTATACGGGAGATAAAGAATGGAAATCACCAGAAACATTGAAAGAGACATTGAAAAATATACCACCAGAGATGGAACCTTATATCAATGATTGGAGATTACCTGTTGTCGAACTTAAAACAATGGATGCAAGAAAGCTTACCAATCAACGATTAAGAGATGTCGTAGAAATCAGTCAAAGTATGTTTGCAGGAAATTATGATGACTTAAGAAACAATCGTAAAATCGAAACAGAAAACTTCATGATGGCGGCAACATTTACACGTACGAAAATTAAAAGAGAAGACTTACTGTTAAACCGCAAACTGAATACATCTAAAAACAAAATAAAACTGCAAAATAAAAT
>OMFD01000668.1_pt1 | contig 20928 bp, 30 predicted proteins | sample 1645541 | NCBI WGS metagenome assembly OMFD01 (sample SAMEA103958149, study PRJEB25191) | human gut metagenome | biome: human-associated habitat [ENVO:00009003]; feature: intestine environment [ENVO:2100002]; material: feces | place: Germany | collected 2013/2015
CGTTTTTTCTGTAGCGTACTCATGCGCTGCTTCTATAATTGATTGTTTCATATTTGTATCTAATTTGAACTATTTATATTTTACTTCTCTACTTTTGCCAAATCAGTGAATGGTATTTGGTGTCCAGCCTGAAAGCTATCAGTGAATCTTCCCAAGATACACCAAAGTTGGTTTTCGTAAATGTCTCCTTCTTTATAGTCTGTTTTCTCCGAGGAAAATACTTTTGGATACCGTTCCTTCCACTGTTTATTATCTTCATTAAGAACGGAAGCTCCATACGCTGTTAACGTGACTTTAACTTGGTCATTTAGTTCCATTTTAAATTGATTTTTACATTTCTTTTTTAAACAAGTACACTGCTTGGATTTCTCCCATTGAAAAAGAGACAAGCTCCCAACCGTTGCTTCCAAGTTCATTTAATTCCAATTCGGACAATAAATCCTTCTTATTGCGGATTCTCGTTTTATATTTAAATATCTTCATTATTATTCTGTTAGACGCAAATCCTTGATAATCATTCAAGAACTTGCAAGGTTAATTAATTGTATCCATTAAGTAGTCTGATATTGCGTAGACTACCAGATAAAATAAGATGTTAACTCCTAGGAGAAGGAGGATGTTTAGCAACACTCTCATAACCAATCCAGCTCCTCACTACTTTTGAAAATATGAGCGAACGTACTTTTTTCGTCTGATAGATTGAGACCAAGTTGTGACGGAAAACGCTTGATGTAATTATAAAATTCAAACATCTTTTTATCATCATCTCCACATCTGTCAATTAACAACCTGATAAACGCAAGAAGACAATCGGAGTCGTTGCCGAAATTTTCCTGAGTGGAAAACTGAGTCTTATCAACATCTTGTTTCAATTTACGGATAGCGGCTATTGCAGTGTTGAAATTACGTTTTGCATCGTAACGCAGTTCATAGCCTTGTTTACCCATTTCACTTCTCAAGTCATAGAGAAGGGTTTCTACAACATCTGTCAACACATAGGTTAAGTTGAGCGTTGTATTAAGATTTGTTGTTCCTACTAACATGATTTCACTTGTTTCTTATTTGAATGAATCCTCGTTTTTCTGTCTCTTTAAGGAGTTCCATATCTTCTTCCTTGATATTACAAGGAGTCTCACCGTTCACGGTAGTATAGTCCGGGATATTAAACTTATCCCTGATTCTCTTTTTGATTCTTGGTATATCTTTGGGATCAAGATGCCTTGTTTCCCAATAAATGGTAACTCTCATCATTTAAAATGGATTATCGTCTTCCACATCAGCAACACTACTTCCTGATAATGGAACGGAGTCAAGATTATAAAAGCAAGTCGTAGCGGCATTAAACCCACAGATGAACCGTAGCAATCCAATATTTCGACCTTTGGCAATATCAATCATTGCTGTTCCTTTCGTTTCCACATTTGAGAAATCGCTTGGATAGGATTTCTTAGTTACTTCGGGACGATAGATAAGAATGACTACATCGGCAGCTTCTGCTATTTGTCCACTGTCACGAAGCCGTGCCAACGTAGGAACCGGATTCATGGTATCCCTATTCAACTGGGAAAGGGCTATAATCCAGATATCGAGTTCCTTCGCTAAGTTTTTCAACCTTCTTGCCACATCTCCCATCTGCTGTTCCTTATTTGCTCCCTTCATGTTCACATTGAGAATCTGCAAGTAGTCAACTATAGCACCATCAATGCCATATTTCAACTTCATATAGCGAATGGACGAAATGATAGTGTCAATATTGGAAGTACTTCGGTCATCAAAGTAGATATCCTTACCTGATACCTTGCCAATACCTTTGTCAACCGCCTGTAGCTGCGAATCTGTCAAGCGTGAGTACATGATCTGATTGGCAGGGACACCGCTCTCCATAGAAAGAATACGAGCTGTTATCTGCTCTTTCTTCATTTCCATGGAATACATGGCAATTTTAGTTCCTAAATCAGCCGCATTTCGCATCATTGACACTGCCAAACTAGTTTTTCCCATGCTTGTTTCTCCAGCAATAATTATCAAATCCGATTTTTGCAAACCACCCGACTTAGCATCTATCTTTTCAAATCCGGTAGGAGTTCCGGTCATTGGTCTATCACCAGATAGATTTTCATTTATCATGCTATAAACACTTTCAAGCCCATCATTAATGGTCGTGACAGTCGTACTGCTAGATTTGAAAAGAGAAGCAAGCTCATCACTTACAGAATTAGTAACATCAAGAATATCCTCTGCTTCCGAGTAAGAGTTTGAAACGAGATATTGACCTATGACATAGAACTTACGCCTTATGGCCAAGTCATGAAGTCTTGCTGCATACTGATACAAGTCAAAAGTACTGTTAGAAGCAATTTTCATATACTCCACCAGTTCAAACTTCACACCATTGGCAACAAGCTTTCCTTTGACCGTTATCATATCAGGCCTGTTCCCAGATGACACCACTTGAAGAATAGCCTTGTATATCTCCTGATGAAAAGGATTGTAGAAAGATTCTTCCGATAGTAATTCTCTCACTTCTTCAAACGCATTGCGTTGAAGAATAATAGTGCCTAGAACCATTTTCTCGGCATCTTCATCGCGCAATTGTACGTTAGTATCCATATTCTTTCTTTGCCCAGTTTAACACCGTCCGATAAAGGTTGGTGTATCGTTTACGTAAATCTTTTCGGTTCTCTATCTGTTCGATGACATCAGCAATCTGTTTACCGGTATATTTCTCTTTGAGTTTTAGGAACTCAGCTTCCGTAATTTGAGAAGAGAAGTTTTTAGGGTTACTACAGAAAGGAGCTTTCCGTTTCAACCAATCATTAAATTTTAGAAAATCAAGATTTGAAGGAGCGGGTGAAGAAGCGACAGCTTCTTTCTTATCTCCGTTAGGAGATTCTTTCTTATCTTCCTTTTCCTCTTCCTTTTCCGTCGTCGTGAACACGTCGTTATCACGTGGTGTTGACGTCGTGTTCACGACGTTATCATTTAAAGCTCTATTAATCAAATCTTTTGCTATTTCTTTACCGATATATGACTTATCGTATCTCTTATCAAGGATTTGATGACTACGGAATGTGCGGATAAAGTAGTAGCTTTCTTCTGCGTGAATAATAGGTACTAACATCCGGGCATCCACTAAGGAATCTATCCACTTTTTTATTTCAGATACTCGTAAGTTTTCATCGTAAGGGAATATTTGAGATTTGAGTAATGCAGCATTACCTTTGATAACTCCGAAATCATCAGCGAAGTTCCAACAACCAATAAAGAAAAGGCGGCACGGGATTGGTAATTTACCAATCTTTTCATCTTCCCAAAATTCAGGTTTTATCGTCCTTATTCGTGCCATATAAACATTTAATTAAGTAATACAGATTTATTTCTCCACTTCTCAGGCATTTCGGTATATGTTCAATGTCCTTAACTACTTCTTTTATACTTTTCATATTAGAATCTTACGTTAGTTAATTGTCTACCATTAGAATAAACTGCCCACTTACCGTTACCCCTATCAAACAGTCGTAAGTCCGACACCTCCCCGAAACGTTTGATGTTACCGCATAAATCCACAATCCAACCACATTCTTTAGAAGGATGCGGGCGGATGGCACGACCGACTATCTGATACCACATGGCCAGTGACATCGTAGGACGTGCCATTACGACCGTATCAAGTTCCGGATAGTCAAAGCCGGTGGTTAATACCCCGACATTGGCAACAACAGATATTTCTCCTGCCTTAAAATGCTTGAGAATCATTTCACGAGTGGCTTTTGGAGTATCACCGGATACAATAGCGCAACCAGGTATTGACATCGTTAACCGTTCCGCTTCTTTCAAAAAACGGGTAAAGACCAAAATGCCCTTCCGTTTTCCTCCGGCTTTGGGATTCATCAGCCTTTGGACGATATGAACGAGATAACCGTAGAAGTCTATCCGTTCATATTCTCTTTGGACTGACCTATCTGTATAGTCGGCACCAGTGGTATTTACTTTCAAATTGAGTTCATTCCATCCGGTCGGATTCATCGGGTAGTAGTTCAGCTTCGCCAAGTAGCCCATATCTAATAAGGTTGATACCTGTACATGATAAATGACCTCTGAAAAAACGTGAGGCTTTGTCCGGGTGATAAATTTCAACATAGAGCCGAAATCACGTGAGGAAGATAATCTATAAGGAGTTGCAGTCAAGCCTAGAACCTTACACTTCACCGCATTGAAGAAATCCTTGTACATCCCCTCTTTAGGGTTAACAAGGTGGCATTCGTCCACGATGATGTTCTTGAAGTGGATGAACAGTTCGGGATGATTCTTTACCGATCCGATTGTTGCGAATGTTATCCGACTTATCTCCTTTGAGTTGAAAGAAGCCGAATAAATGCTACAGTCAAGTATTCCGTATGAACAGAGTTTCTTAAAGTTCTGTTCGAGTATTTCCTTACTCGGCTGAAAGACTAAGGTGTGCCCGTCTAAGCGATTGGCGATGTCGGCAATGATGAGCGATTTGCCTGAACCTGTTGGGAGTACCATAATAGCATTAGTTTTCTTTGCTTTGTTGTTGAAGAAAGAAACGGCAGCATCAGAAGCTTTCTGTTGGTAATCTCTTAATTGGAATTGCATATCGGTATAATTTCAAATTCTATCCTTGGATTTACTTTGTCTATAAACTTCTCAGCTATTATCTTCACGCAATTGCGGTCATTCTTGATAGCCTTACAGCTTTGCAGGCAATCAAGTACCGTTTTAAAGCAATTGTCAAGGTCGGGGCGTTGATTCTCATAGAACACATTCAAATGAAGTTCAAACAGCCCTGCTATCATCTTACCCCTATACTGATTGCATTGCAGATAGAAAGACTTTTCATACTCCTTTAATGCCGGTTGTTTAGCAAGACTTCCGTGACCGCTGAGCGTTATAACTTTATAGCAGTTACTTTTAGACGGGACTTTACCATGAATAATCTGTTTCATAAATCAAAATATCTGTTAGCCGCCAACTCATCATGCTGACGGACGGTTTCTACTATTCCTTTCTGTTGTTTGCGGAAACTGCGGTCGTTGTCATATCTGCTATGGCATTCGGGACAACCGATGCGCAAGTTCCATTCTTCTGTAATGTATTCGGGATAAAGTGACCTTGGCAACAGGTGCATCAATTGTGGTGCAGACGTGTATCTGTGGCAGATACAGCAATACGAAGGCAGGTTCTTCTTTATTCTTGCAAGATTACTGTTTATAGTCTTTTGCTTATTACTTGTCTGTTTCATGCTAATTAAAAGCTCCGAAGCGTATTCTCCGGGGCACAAACAACAATTATTCCAACGAAACATACTACTGGCAGGAGCTTATGCAAGTCTTCGGCTTCTTTTCAGTCGTGTCACCGGCAGCTATCGGCCAGTCCCCGTAACATTGCATAGGCTGTAGCCCTGTTTTCGTATGTTTCTCTCTCAAAGGTTTGTGGACGGTGCCGGAGTCGAACCGGCCTCACGGATTATTGGTGCACCTCACCGTAGTTTCAGCCTACGAAAACATAACCGCCCGTGTGCTGTTTTATTTACGGAACTAAAAACAGCAAAAACTAACCGCGCTCATTTCAATGTTTTTATTGAAGGAATCCGAAAATAGAGCGAAAAACAACGTTCCCCATTGCTTGGTCTGTGGAATCGAACCACACCGAAAGTCCCATTACCTATATTTAGGAATTACTTTCAGACCAAGTGCCGTCTTTCCGAGCTGTCAAAGAATATTTCATTGTCTTGTGCATTTTAGGTAATTCTTATTGAGGTCTTATGCAATAAACCGCCTCACCCGTTTACAAAGCAGCAAGCTCATACTTTGTAATGCTAACCTTTATTGCGTGCGTTGTGGATAGCCCCAGACTTGAACTGGGAAACATACAACCACTGGAATTCTAATCCTGTAAAGAGCAAAGTGTATGATTCTCTTGTAGCGTCTACCAATTCCGCCAGCTATCCGTGTTTGCCCGTCTGTTCCGAGCTGCCAACATTATGAACCGCCATGTCTCACCGTCAACTGCCACATGATTTTGTGGAAATCCACCTTGATAAATACTCTCTGGGACTTATTTCGGATTTACCCATACCCTTTCTATCTACTACTCTATCGGCTTTCCCATCTTCGGACAGACCCGACATCCGTCTTCAATTCGGATAGAGTGGTGCGTTCATTGATACAAGATTGTTCCTATACAGAATATTCACTACGTCTGTATAGGAATAACTCAATCCATACAAGCCATAGAAAACTCTTTCGGAATAAATCGCCCCACCGGGATTGGTTTAGCTGATTCAATAGCTGTATGGATTTCTCTCTTTTTGAACTCATGTCCCTTTTCTTTGGCTTGTTTCTCACATTCTTCCTCTTTGTTTTTGAGATAATGAGTAATGAGCATCATTGCTCGGTCAACATTGAAAGTGTTCACGACAAAGGTTTGAACCCTTTCTTCTTCGTCAAATGTGATTTTAGTTTCAATCTGATAGAACTTCTTTTCATCTGGCTTAGATTCTTCATCGCTATCCTCACTTTCTTCGTCCATTTTGTCAACGTATTCTGCCATTGTGATTTCATCTTTGAGATAGGCGGTAGCTGCATCGTCTACTTTTCGTTCTTTCAGATTGTCCGTAAGAATCACACAGGAGTCAAACTCTTTTGCCATAGTTAGGGTGAATCCCGATTGATAGTTAAGTTCAATGTAGTCTTTCAAGATAAGGCAGACATTCTCCAAACTGGTAGCATAAAGCAGGAATTTGTACTTCTTATCGCATATCTGTGCTTGTGCAAGATAGGGATATAGATAATTATTCTCGTTCTCAAATGCCAAACGTTTTTGACTGCTGACTTCCACTTCCTTGATGCCGTCAGCTTCCATGCTGAAACGGATTTTCGCCAGAGTGTCTTGGTCTATCAGAGTACCACGATCAAAAAGGACTTCATTACGTTCAATGTTTACTGTTTCTCCGGTATCTTCATCAATGAAAGATTCCTCCCATGTTTTGAGGACACGTTTTGCAAGGTACATATTGAGCATCTTCTTCGGATCAGATGTCACATACCGGATTTCTGTTTTTCTTGTTTCTATCATAACTAAATAAATTCTTGATTTCTTTGTATTTCTTGCTGGGCGTATATCAGCATTTGATGTTCATTTGCAGCCGGCAGATAGATACCTGCCACTGATGCACTCCAATTACGGAAACGGTCAATACTCAGGGTCATTTCACCTGTTGTCAGTTCGGCAGAACTGCGCAAATAGGTTACTTCATTGCCTTTCTTGTTGACCGTCTTTCTCTCAAACAAATCACGGTTGCAAGTCCTCTTATAAAAATCAATTTTTGCTTCATCGAGGCTGCAACCGTACTCACTACCGAAATACCCTAAAAGAAGATGCAAGTAGCTGTTTTGGGCAAGCGTGCGGTTAGGTAGTTTCTTTTTCACTTCCACCACCGCACGTTCACTAAACAGCTTGTTTACATACTCCTTGAACTTGGGTATTTGATATTCATTCTTCAAGTCGAACAACATACGCTAAAAAGGCAAATCGTCCTTTACATTGCCATTAGCATCAACCGGAGGCGGGAAATTCTGCGGCTGTTGCTGATAGGTCGACTGTGGCGCTGGCTGTTGTACCGATGTTGTTTGTTGGGATTGCGATACACCACCACGCGCATCTATTTTGTAGCACCGAATAGATGCCATGCGTTTAAGCTCTCCGTCTTGATTCGTCCAAGAACGCCCTTGTAAGACAAATGATACAGTAACAACATCACCTTGATTAAAGCGGTCAAGTTCTGCACACTTATCGCCTGAAAACTCTAAGGGAATAACATTCTCATACTCGCTACGCTCTCCCGTATAAGGGTCGTAAGTGGTAGCATCTAAAATGAACTCCCGTTTTGTAAACGAGGAGCCACCGTTTTTGGATGGTATTTGAACAGTTTGTCCGATTTCGATTATCCGTCCGGTTATTTGGTTTGCCATTAATTTTCTCCTCCAAATATCTTTTAATTAATATTTCCATATAAATCCATACGAAGTCTTACTTCTTCCACAGCAACAATTTTGAATAGGTGAACTTTGGAATCCGTTACTTACCGCTGCTGATTTCAACGAAGGATATTTCTTAACGAAGTCACCAGATTTGGTATATTGATAGACTGGCACACCATTAGCTTTCCCCTTACGCTCTTGGAGCGTTCCATAATTCATATTGTATGAATGTGTACACCATTCAAGATTTTCAACTCTGTTATTGGATTTATTTTCGTCTTTATGATTTATTTGAGTATAGCTATTTGGATTTTGAATGAAAGCTAAAGCCACCAATCTGTGAACGCTATGCGTTTTATGAATGCCATTCTTTGTTAGAACAACAGAACGATACCCATGACTATCAGAAGGCGTTAATATCTTTTCTTCAAAATGTGTTACAGCTCCGTTTCTTATAAATTTTTTAGGCATAGATTTTATTCTGCCTAAAGATGATACCTCATAAAGACCTTCATAATCTTTAATAGGCTTCCAAATTTCACTACTCATTATTTGATATAATTTTGGTATCGGTTATAAGTTCTCTGTTTTCTTCCAAGAACCGGATAAACTCCTCACAATGATTAGTAAGAATGGGAATATCACGTTCAGGATTGAAAACGTATGTTTCTGTATAGGTATCTACCACATAACCGCCTTTGTTGAACTCCACAATGTTATACTCAAACGTCCGCACATCCGAACCGTTCTTCATCAAAGCGTATGGATAAACCAAATGCTGGTGGTGATCTTTGAACTTTCCCACGGTATAACTACCGGTTGTTTTGATGTCGTGAACGCTGGTAGGCATCAGTTCGTCAATTACCCCATAAACCAAAACATTGCCGTATGCGGTCGGTAGGATTGCTTCTACTCTCTGCTGTGTTAATGCGCCTTTGAAATAGTCTGCAAATTCACAACAAAGAGAAATAGGGAAAGTAAATGTACGATTCTTGTAAATTACCGTGTAGCAAGTGTTTTCTGCATTCCTTTCTACATCCATATCATTAGGCTTTCTCTTTTCAATCAGAGTATCCACTAATTCATTAAAGGCTGTTCCCTTGTCTGCCGCTTCGCTATCGAATGGCTTGCGGTTAATCCGGTCTATCAGTTCTTGAAACTGTTGTTCGTGAAATTCTTCGGGAGTATGGGGCGGATTTTCTGACCACCCCCAATATTTATCCCAAATCACATCACTATTCAGATATACCCCAAAGGCATCAAGAAGCGTTGCGTAAATACGATATTTAGGCTGCTGGTTCATATTTCTTTTCTGAATTAAGTTTCAGATTCAAAGACTTCGCTTTGTTAGCTACCAACTTTGCCGCCATTTGCTTTGAAGAACCAACGTGCTCAAAATTATCTATTTGCGCGATAAAATTATTGGCAGATTCCGCATCCGTAATAAGTTCGATCTGTTCTTTTATCTCTTCAATAACTTTATCATACTGTTCCTGTGCCGCTTTTTTGGCTGCAAGCATACCCAAATACGAATTGATTATCTTGGTAGTGATAAAGTCGTTTTTGGCAGTCGGATTGCCATTCTTGTCAAGAATGGTAGGAACCTCCATTACTGAAGGAAGATTGCAGGTATTCTTACCGTCATTTCTTGAAGTTGGGTCGAAAGTAATAGTACGTCTTTGCACGCCTCTTTCGCTTTTCATTTCAAGATAGCCAAGCAAATCCAATTCAGTAACGATGGAGTTGTAGGATTTTTCACGCAAGGCAGGGATAAACACGGTATCATCGCCTTCTTTTCTTGTGTCCCGATGGGCAACGAAAATAATATGCTTGTTCAGACTTGAGAGTGTTCTTGTCATCCAAGAAAATTCAGCATTGATACCACTCCAATCCCTGATAGACGGTTGGCGGCTAGCACATTTATAAGTAATGATGAAATCCATCATCTTACCGATAGTATCAACTACAATGGTCTGATAAGCAGACAAATCCTCCTGCAAGACCTGTTGAACATCACTCCATGAAGTGACCTGTACGGTATCTACGTTTTCCAAATGCACCATATTCATACGCTTAACGCCATTATCGAAATCCAATAACAAAGGTTTCGGTGCGCTCAATGCCACAGTTGATTTTCCCATACCAGCCTGGCCGTAGATCATCATTTTCACTGTGGTAGGGATTACTAATTCATTTGATTTTTTGATAAGACTCATAATCGTAAAATTTAAAGGGTTAATTTATATTCTCTGTTCTTTAGAATCAATAGCATAAAGAAGCACATCACAAGCATTGATAGCATAAGGAGACATTTTCGTGGTTCCGGTCTTTTTTGCCCGTATTTTCTTCTCCGCTATCAGCTTTTCAAGTCTGTAACGACCGCCTACAAACTCTTTTGCTTGCTCTTTATTGAGAGAAACTCTGCTACCTATTCGATAGAGAGTATTCAGCTTAGTTTCTGCATTCATTCTGACCTCCTTATTCTTTCAATTCGTTCAACCTTTGCTTCTCTTCCTCTTCTCATCTCGCTTTGTTCGTGGTAAAGCGATAGTGAGAATACACATAATAGAAAACAGGAAATAGAAGCCCTAACTATTGGTGATAAGTCTAAGGTAAACTTAACACGATTAAGTCTTTCCATCATTTTAATGGATAACTCACTTCTGTTTCTTACCTGTAGCTTTTCATATATGCTCTGCATGTGATTTCTAATAGTGGCAGAGGAACGAAAAAGAAGATTAGCGACCTCCTTCACCTCTAACCCACCACCATACAATTGAGCAATTTCATTTTCTCTATCAGATAGCTCTGTAAATACTCTATCCATAATCGTGTAAGATCAGATACTATTTCTGCATATTATTTATAATATACATTGATCCGGTGTACTTGTTTTTAGAGATTGTGTATGCCGGCTTGCCGTCTGGAACAACAACACCTTTATCTCTCAATTCTTTGCTAATTACATGGGCTTGTTGTCTGTAGCCTGTAACATCAACTTCTGATAGCGGGATAATCTTTTGTTTGCCCGGCTTTACTTTTAAAATCGTTTCTCTGATTGTTGCCATAAGATTAAAAATTAAATTAATGATTGGCGGGTGGTAGAGGAATCGAACCTCTCTCAATCGTGATAATTTGTTGCACAACATGAAGCTCTAACCGATAAGCTAACCACCCAAATAAAAAAGGTGTACTATCTTCACAGACGGCACACCCAGTACAAACACAAAATAAAACACGACAAAAACTACTATATTTTTCAGAATCCGCCCGACTGGTTTCCCTTACTCACAGTACTGGTTTATTGCAGGAACCTTATGCCGGATTGTCGGTCTACCTTTTTGCGGATCTCTGTTATTCACGTAATTCTGTGTAGGTGATTCTGACAAAAGCAAAACAGCCGATACAAATAATCCCCATGATAATAATAGAGATCGTTTTTATTGGGCTGTGGGTTGTGATTGCCCCATAAAACATAATTATAGCGCATAAGGCTAAAAGTATGGCTAAAATCAACTGGATTATTTTCATAATTGTAAAATTTGAAAGTTTGTTCCCCTGAACCAATTCGATTGGCAACATCACGTTATAATCAGGGGATTTTCTTAACTTTGAGATGTCAAATCTAAAAATTAAGAAATATGAAACAGTTTATTGAAATTCCCCAAGGGGAAGAGATTGTATTGATTAATGTAAATCACATTTCAGCCATTGAGACTGTCACATTCGGAGAAAAGCAACTATGTAAAATTTATGTATCTACTCCCCATCAGCGGGATGGTTGGGTTGCTGAGACTGGATGCCTAATAATCCAATCCAAGTTTTCACTCTCTCATCTTCGCCAGCTGATAGAAGAAGCTCTTTAGAGGTCTTACCGTCAAGGATGAACTCTACCCAGGCTTGAACAGCTTGGGTAGTTGAGTGTGTACCTACTTTCAACAGAAGTTCTTTACGTAACTTCTGCTCTTTCCTTTTTCTGAAATACTGAAGTATTCTTTTAATCATGGTCTTACCTAATTAATAAATACTGATTTTATTTTCTCTTTGATATTAAGGAGTTCTTTCAATATTTCATTGCCTACCCCTCGATAGCTCATAAATTCCTCCCCTGAAGTATTGAGCAACTTTGAAATATCGAGTTTTGCTTCAATGAGCACCCCGTCACGCATTCTGCCGCATATAAATCCATTTCGCATCAATACACGTAACGCTTTTGTCTTCAATTTTTGTTGCTGGTTCATATCTTTACAATTTTTCAATATCTTTTTCAATCTCAGCAATACGAGTTCTTACATCTTCTATTTCTGTAGAAATTATTTCTCTAAATTGTTTATTGGTTGATCTTATAGTGAGACCTAAAATATAAAAATCAATAGCCTCACTCTCTTCACGATCAATAATTGATTGTAAAACTCGTAAGCGCTCTTTCCAATAATGATATAAGTCGTTAATTTGGTTAACTTTTTCAAGATTTTCTATTTTCATAATCGTGTAATTAAAATTGGTGCCTGTACCCTAATCGAATAGTAGAACCGTATTTCTGTTCAGTACAGGCTATATTTAGACCTTTCAGCGATACTTGTGCCTAACCAAGCATACTTACCACGCTAAAGACATTTTGGCGTGCTGAAAGTAAGTTCATTTCAATTATATAGCCTACCACCGTTCACCGCATCCCTGCTATGGTGGCTTCTATATCTCATTATCTTTGGTTGACCTTAACGGCTTATGAATTACACCGTAAAGGCTTTTACAATATGTCAAAGAGCTTAATCAATAGTGCCCGTGTAGAATATTCTCTACGTCTGCACGGGCTGTCGTGCTCGTATAATCATGTAAGATTCTACGCGTATCTGCTTAAACCTTGAATCAGGCAAAGGGCATCATAATCCATGTCGTTATCTTCACCTGTGTCCGGTCCTGAAAGGATGGCTTCATAGGTATTAATTTCTTCTTCGATAACATCTATGATATCAGCCTTGCAATCTACATTGTAAACTCTGCGGGCTGTTTCTTCATCCATATTCTGAGCATTGTCCAGGTCTCTGTATAAGGCATTCAAGCCTTGTTCAATCTCGTAACGTGTCATAATCATACAATTTTTAAAAGGTTGGCTTTCTTGAAACATCTGAACTCACCGCGTTCTGTATCGAAATAGGTTTGAATCGTATCGTTTTTTGCTCTTTTATCAGTACCAGTTACTGCCGGCATGTATTTTTCGCAAAGTGTGCCGTAAGCTTCTCTCATTGTGCCATCTACTTTCTGAAAATAGAACTTCACAATCTTGCTTTTCATTTGAGCTTTCAACTTCATATTTGCCCATGCGCATTTCAGTGCTTCGCTCATAGAGAAACCGTTTCTCTTTACAAAAGACCATGCTAAACTCATGACCTCTTTCATTTGATTTTTAAAATTCGTGCTCATAATCGTGTATTTTAATGCATTTATACTATTGTATATGACCTTAAAAATGTCTTTCTTTGCAAAAGTGATTAGGTTATCACTGTTTGATGATGCAAATATACTAGGTTATCGCAATATATCGCTATTTATCGCAATAAAATATCGCTATATTGACAATATTTAACAATATATGAGTAGACTAAATATTGCAAAACTGCGTAAGTCTCTGAAAATGAATCAAGAGACGTTTAGAAAGGAAGTAGGTATTTCTCAATCGTATCTGTCTGAACTTGAGACTGGAAAGAAAAGTCTTACAGAAGAACTATATAATAGTATAGTTGAAAGATTTGGGCGGAATATTATTATACCTTTTATGGAGATTGATTGCGATAATATCGCTTTGGATACACCGCATTTGGATTGCAATAACAAAAATGCTATCCCTTTATTTGAGTTGGAAGCTGCTTCTTGCGGAATGCCTTCAGGGTTTGAAATAGCGATAGAAGCCAATAAATGCGATAGATACATTATACCCGATTTAGCTGGGTGTGATTTTACTATGAGAACACGTGGGCGTAGTATGATAAATAGAAAATATCCAGAAAGAAGTATTCCTGAACGTTCTATTGTAGGATGCAGAATTTGGAAAAGTAGATCTCATGTAAGGTGGGGAGAAGTGTATGCTTTGGCAACTCCAGATGGAGTGGTTATAAAAAAAGTAATGCCTTCAGAAAAGGAAGGATATATAAAATGTGTATCTTTTAATGAAGAAGAGGGGTTTATACCATATGATCTTCCTGCTAGTGAAATTCAAGACTGGGCAATAGTAGTAGGAGTGGTTAATGTAATGAACTGGGTATAAGATGAAATTCAATCCATATATATGGAATCTGTATAAGCAGGCATCTGTCGGGAAAAAAATGATAAAGTATTTTTCCGATGCAGAAGGGTATGACTTATTTAAAAGATACTGCCCACATGCCAATTTTATACCCAAAGATTTATATAATGATTGGTTGGAAGATATATATTGTTACGGTGTGTCAGAGTATGACAGCCCCGTCTCATTGGATGAAGCAAAAGATTTGTATGTTTCACTTATTACGTTAGGTATAAGGGTGGAAGGACAACAATGGATTCCAGCTAATGATTTCAAAAATATGCTTGAAATCATACAACCTATGTCTTACATTCTATCACAATTTGCACCTAAATATTTCTTTCCATATCTATTTCTGTGTCGGATATTTGAGTTAAACAAAATAGCCGATTTTTTTGATATTGACCTTCCTGGTATACCTAAAAAAAATGATTATGAGGGAAGATGTATGTATTATTGGGGATTATGTGAAACCTTTTATGAGTTTAGGAAGAAAAATGGATTATCTTCAACGGAATTATGTGCCTTTTTATATGATTTTGCTTTCAATATTCTAGAGAAAGAAAGGGGTGATATTCCGCAACCAGCACAAGCCTGGTTTATTGGTGGTTTGATGTATCCTGAAGACCTTGTATTGGAAATGAAGTTCTGGCAGTCAAATCAAGAAACGAAGCGGGGTGATATTCTTGTACATTATGAAACATTACCAGTTAGTGCTATCTCATGTGTAGAAATCGCATTAACTAATGGAGTTGTAGACCCATTATTTCGTTTCTATAGCAATACTTATATTGGCAATAGAGTGGATATTCCTCGCATTGCTCTGAAAGAACTACAAGCAGATGAATACTTTTCCAAACATCCGCTTGTTCGAAAGAATTTTCAAGGAGTAAATGGTTATCCGATGAGTAATGAAGATTATTTAGAACTGCTTCGTATGATAAAAGCGAAAGGATTCGATATTAATATTCTTCCGAAGTTGTATGCACCTACATTGCCTAAAAATCTTGATATTAGAAAAGAAAAAGATGTAGAGAAGCTGCTTTTAGAACGACTACTTAATTCTATGGACTGGTATGAGAATAAAGATTTCATTCGTGAATTAGGAATAAAAGCGGGTAGAGGGCATCGGATATTTCCGGATTACGCTTTGCATTATGATAACAAGCCAAATGAAGAAAAGGCAAAAGTTTTGATAGAAGCAAAGTTGCACATGAAAAATAATCAAGCGATAGAAGATGCTTTCATACAAGCTAAATCATACGCTCAATTGTTGGAGTCATCTGTTATTGTCCTGTGTGACAAATATTATCTATTTGTATATGAAAAGAAGCAATCTTTTGATCGGAATAGTTATAAAAGATACACATGGTTGGATATGGAAAATCCCGACATTTTCAACGAATTAAAGAACAAACTAAATATTAAAGCACAATGAAAAAGGTTTTATTTTTAATGGTGGCTGCACTGGCAATAGTTGGATGTAATAATAACAAAAAGAATGTGGACATTCCTATCAATTCCATAGTGGATAAATACACTGATGAACAAGCTATTAAAGTATTTAAAGACTTGAAATGGGGGATGAATCTTGATGAGATGATTAATTTGGGGTATATCTCCGTGGAAGACACTTCTAAATGGGTTATTCCATTAAAATACAAGCAAATAGGAAATGTGGAATTTGACGATGTGTCAATTATGATACATGATAGCAGGCTTTTTGCTGTAGTCTTTCATGAATATGTGAAAGGGTATAGTAGTTCAGTACGTAAATTGTATGAAGTTAAGAACTTGTTTAATGCTCAATATGGTAGCCCTGAGTTTGAAAATACAGTAAGTGAGGATAGTTTAAAAGTGGATGTTAGCGAGGTTCTGTATTTATGGAATATAAAACATAAAAGAATCAAGGGAACCATAGAGAAAAGTTCTAATGATATGTTTTTCGTAGATATAGTAATAGAAGATACAATCACGAGACATCTTCATGACTCGATAGCGATTGCGTATCAATCAAAAGATTTATAGAGTTTATTATTAACATATCAATTCTACCTTAAAAACTGCATTTGTATAGTAGATTGTGTTTTAAGAAATTCAGAAAACGAACATATCAGACTGATAGTCAACGTAATACTTTATCCGCTACACGGGACTTCGTAACGCGTAGGTCGCCAGTTCAAGTCTGGCTAGCGGCTCTTGATAATAAAGCGTTAACTATCATCATAGTTAACGCTTTTTTCATAATATTGAACTGCATCTGATGAAACGAAATCAAAACAGGAAATTATTCAAAAAGAAATCACGTTCTAATTATAAATTAGGATGTATTATCACTATTGTTATACTTATACCTGTTCTTTATGGTGTCTATTTGTATTGCCAACAGTTTAATACCCAAACGCAAAAAAGCAACGAACCACAAGTTAATACATCTTCTCAAATTCCTTCCGGCAGAAATTTGGAGATCCCTGTCTCATTAGCTCCCAAACAAGAGCAAATCATTCGACATACAGGATATACCGTTTCTTATAATAAAGATTTAAAACTTCCGAATTGGGTATCCTATGAACTTACCCGACAAGAAACCAAAGGAAAAGAAAAAAGAAGTAACCGTTTCATTGCCGATCCATTAGCAATAGGGACTATTGCAACAAATGCGGATTATACACGTTCAGGATATGATAAAGGACACATGGCACCGGCTGCAGATATGAAATGGAGTCCGAAAGCGATGAAAGAGTCGTTCTATTTTAGCAATATGTGCCCACAACATCCGCAATTAAATAGAAGAGGCTGGAAAAATCTGGAAGAAAAGATCCGGGACTGGGCTATTGCAGACAGCGCTGTCATCGTTATTTGCGGACCTATCATAGAAAGAGAATCGAAAACAATCGGAAAAAATAAAGTTGCAGTACCCCAACAGTTTTTCAAAGTAGTCCTCTCTCCTTTTGTCAAACCCATGCGAGCCATTGGTTTCTTATTCAATAATGAACAAGCAACAGATCCTCTTCACTCATATGTAGTTACTATAGACAGTATCGAACGACTTACACACATGGATTTCTTTGCAACTCTACCTGATGAAATTGAAAACAAAATAGAAGCCGAAGCCAATTATCACCAGTGGCCGAATTAACTATCTGTTTGGTAAACAGCAAGTAACCCATATATCTTTTCTTATTAGTTTCACATGTGGCACTAATAAGAAATTGCAATTCAACCAAAACAATCTGCCGATCCGGCTCTTTAAATATAAAGAAAAACTAAATAAATTCTATTCCTTTTCAGCGATTCATCACAGAAAGAAATCACTCCTATCCAAATTCTTCCTATCTTTGGCACAGCAAAAAAATAACGTCTCATAAGATGAAGAAAAGAAAGATTTTATTGACAATTCTGGTCGGAGCCATTTTCCTATGCGCCATTGTAGGAGGCACTGTTTATTACTATCTGTTTGCTCCTCAGTTCCACCCCTCCAGAACCGTGTATATTTATGTAGATCGGGACGACACGGCCGACTCCATATTTAATAAAATAAAACGTTCAGGACATATAAAGAACTTCACCGGCTTCTATTGGATGTCTAAATACAAGAATTTCAATCAGAATATACATACCGGACGCTATGCTATTCGCCCGAATGACAATGTATACCATGTGTATAGCCGTTTCTCCAGAGGCTATCAAGAGCCTATGAATCTCACTATTGGAAGTGTACGGACTATAGACCGCCTTGCACGGAGTATAGGTAAACAACTTATGATAGATTCTATCGAAATAGCTCGTCAACTATTCGACTCTACCTTTCAGTCCAAGTTGGGATATGACAGTAAAACGATTCCATGTCTTTTTATTCCGGAAACTTACCAGGTATATTGGGATATGAGCGTAGACGATTTTTTTCAGCGCATGCAAAAAGAGCATGAACGCTTCTGGAATAACGAACGGCTAGCTCGGGCTACAGCAATCGGAATGACTCCGGAAGAAGTCTGCACACTCGCTTCGATCGTAGAAGAAGAGACCAATAATAATGAAGAAAAACCGTTGGTAGCAGGTCTCTATATCAACCGTTTACAAAAAGATATGCCTCTACAGGCAGATCCTACCATAAAATTCGCCTTGCAAGATTTCGCCTTAAGACGTATCACTAACGAGAATCTTAAAGTAAATTCACCGTATAATACTTATATAAATACCGGATTACCCCCCGGTCCCATCCGCATTCCTACTAAAAAAGGAATAGACAGCGTATTAAACTATACAAAACATAACTATATATATATGTGCGCGAAAGAAGATTTCTCAGGAACTCATAATTTTGCCTCCAATTATGCCGACCACATGGCAAATGCAAGAAAATACTGGAAAGCACTGAATGAAAGAAAGATTTTCAAGTAATTCTGTGATAAAACGAACTGAAAAGGCTATCTTTGCGCGATATAATAACAAACTGTGATCAACACTAATAAAAGAAATATATGAGCAAGCAACTCTTACTTGGCGACGAAGCCATTGCACAAGCTGCACTGGATGCCGGACTTTCAGGTGTTTACGCCTACCCCGGTACTCCTTCAACTGAGATTACGGAATATATTCAAATGGCCCCTATAACGACCGAACAGAATATACACAACCGTTGGTGTACCAATGAAAAAACAGCTATGGAAGCTGCGTTGGGTATGTCTTTCGTTGGTAAACGGGCATTAGTTTGTATGAAGCACGTAGGTATGAACGTAGCTGCCGACTGTTTTGTCAACTCTGCTATTACAGGCGTGAAAGGCGGACTGATTGTAGTAGCAGCCGACGACCCAAGCATGCATTCTTCTCAGAACGAACAAGATAGCCGTTTTTATGGGGACTTCTCCCTTATACCGATGTATGAGCCCAGCAACCAGCAGGAAGCATACGATATGGTATATGACGGATTTGAATTTTCAGAGAAACTAGGCGAACCGGTTTTAATGCGTATGGTAACCCGCTTGGCGCACTCTCGCTCCGGAGTAGAGCGCAAAGAACAAAAACCACAGAACGGTATATCTTTCAGTGACGATCCCCGTCAATTTATCTTATTACCGGGAAACGCACGCAAACGTTATAAAGTTCTGCTCGCACGCCAGGATGAATTCATCAAAGCTTCCGAAGAATCACCTTACAATAAATACACAGACGGCCCTAACAAGAAATTAGGAATCATCGCCTGTGGCATCGGTTACAATTACTTAATGGAGAATTATCCTGAGGGCTGTGAGTACCCTGTACTTAAAATTGGTCAGTACCCATTACCTAAAAAACAAATCCTTCAGTTGGTTGAATCTTGCGATGAGATTCTTGTTCTGGAAGACGGACAGCCGTTTGTAGAAAAACAGTTGAAAGGTTATCTGGGTATTGGAATTAAAGTAAAAGGACGCTTGGACGGCACATTGTCTCAGGACGGAGAACTGAATCCTGACTCCGTAGCACGTGCAGTAGGAAAAGAAAATAAATCAGAATTCGGCATTCCTTCTGTTGTAGAAATGCGCCCGCCCGCACTTTGCGAAGGTTGCGGACATCGCGATATGTACATCACATTAACCGAAGTTCTCAAAGAAGAATACCCGTCTCACAAAGTATTCAGCGATATCGGCTGCTATACATTAGGGGCTAATGCACCATTCAATGCGATTAATTCATGTGTAGACATGGGGGCATCCATTACTATGGCGAAAGGTGCTGCCGACGGAGGACTCTATCCGGCTGTAGCTGTAATCGGAGACTCTACATTCACTCATTCAGGAATGACGGGATTATTGGACTGCGTGAATGAAAATGCCAATGTCACGATTGTCATCTCTGACAATGAAACAACCGCTATGACAGGCGGCCAGGATTCCGCCGGAACCGGACGTATCGAAGCGATATGTGCAGGTCTCGGAGTAGATCCGGCTCATATCCGTGTAGTGGTTCCATTGAAAAAGAATTATGAAGAAATGAAACGTATCATACGTGAAGAAATCGAATATCGTGGTGTATCCGTCATTATTCCACGTAGAGAGTGTATCCAGACATTAGCACGCAAAAAAAGAAGTAAGTAAGCCATGAAAAAAGATATTATATTATCAGGAGTAGGTGGACAGGGTATTCTGTCTATCGCCACAGTAATCGGCAAGGCCGCCTTAAAAGAGGGTCTGTACATGAAACAGGCAGAAGTACACGGAATGAGTCAGCGCGGTGGAGATGTTCAATCCAATCTCCGTATTAGCGACCAACCGATTGCTTCGGATTTAATTCCTTCCGGAAAATGTGATCTCATCATTTCACTGGAGCCAATGGAAGGGTTGCGTTATCTCCCCTATCTCAGCCCCGAAGGCTGGTTGGTTACCAATGAAACTCCGTTTGTCAACATTCCCAATTATCCGGAGGAAGATAAAGTAATGGCAGAAATCAACAAACTGCCACATAAGATTGTGTTGAACGTTGACAAAGTAGCCAAAGAAGTAGGTTCCGCCCGCGTTGCCAACATTGTCTTACTGGGAGCAACAATTCCATTCCTCGGCATTGATTACGAGAAAGTGCAAGACAGCATTCGTGAAATCTTTCTGCGCAAAGGAGAAGCAATTGTAGAAATGAATCTTAAAGCATTGGCTGCCGGCAAGGAAATTG
>OMFD01000669.1_pt1 | contig 20896 bp, 18 predicted proteins | sample 1645541 | NCBI WGS metagenome assembly OMFD01 (sample SAMEA103958149, study PRJEB25191) | human gut metagenome | biome: human-associated habitat [ENVO:00009003]; feature: intestine environment [ENVO:2100002]; material: feces | place: Germany | collected 2013/2015
TATTTTATAAAATATAGAAATTCTCTTAAAAAAGTCTTAACTTAATGACATTGGTTCCTCGAACTTCTATTTTTTTTATAAATATTTTCCTGTAACGCTCTTTACATTGTTTTTTATTTGTTCAACACTACCAGAGGCAACAATAGTACCACCATCAATTCCACCACCTGGACCCATGTCAATTATATAATCAGCATTTTTCATCACATCATGATCATGTTCAATGACAATCACAGTTGCTCCTTGTTCTACAAGTGATTGAAAAACTTGTACTAATGTTTGAACATCTAAAGGATGCAAACCAATTGTTGGTTCATCAAAAATAAAAATAGAATCACTTTGAGATTTACTCATTTCACTTGCAAGCTTTAAACGCTGTGCTTCTCCACCAGATAAACTTGGTGTTTCTTCACCTAATGTTAAATACCCCAAACCTAAATTTTCTAATACTTCTAATTTTCGATAAACACCTTTCAAATCCTGACAAGCCTCTTTAGCAAAACTCACATCCATTTCCATCAATTCAGGTAAAGAATATGCATTTTCTTTTGAATTTTTATATTTAATAAAATGACTTTCCTTATTATATCTAGAGCCATGACAATCAGGACACGTTACATGAACATCTGGTAAAAATTGTACATCTAAACTTAATGTCCCAGTACCATCACATGTTGGACACCTAAGCTTTCCTGTATTATAAGAAAAATCTCCTGCTTTATACCCTTTAGCTTTAGCATTTTCTGTTTTAGCAAATCGTTTTCTAAGTTCATCATGAACATTAATATAAGTAGCGACAGTAGAACGAATATTAATACCAATTGGTGTAGCATCTATTAATTTAATATGTTCTATTCCTTCCATTTGAACTTCTTTTACATGAGTAGGTAATGAAGTGTGATTAATTTTAGCTTGAATAGCTGGTAATAGACTTTCTAGAATCATTGTTGTTTTTCCTGAACCAGACACGCCTGTAACAACTGTTAATTTTCCTTTAGGAATATCTACTTCTAAAGGATGTACTGTATGTATTTGATTTGTTGAAAGATGAATTTTCCCAAATTCAAATATTTGTTCAATTGTAGAGATTGGACGTATTTTTTCATTATAATGATTTGTAAGAAATGGACCAATCATTGATTTTTTATCTTTTTTAATTTGTTCGATCGTACCTTCAGTTAAAACATAACCACCATTTTTACCTGCTTCTGGACCCATTTCAATAAGCCAATTTGCTTCTTTAATAATTTCAGTATCATGGTCTACTAATAAAATAGAATTTCCATCATGAATTAAATCATTCATCACTCCTGTAAGTCCATAAATATTAGAAGGATGTAACCCAATTGAAGGTTCATCTAAAACATAGAGAATACCTGTTGTACGATTTCTTACCGCTCTAGCAAGTTGCATACGTTGCCTTTCTCCTGTTGAAAGTGTAGAAGCAGCTCTATCTAAAGAAAGATAGCCCAATCCTAAATCTAACAATCTTTTAGAAACATCTAAAAATGAATCACAAATTTCACAAGCCATTAGCTTCATTTCATCAGGCATTGAATCAGGTACTCCTCTTACCCATTCTACTAAATCTTTTAGTGGCATTTGACAAGCCTTATCTAAACCAATTCCTCTAATTAAAGGTTTTCTTGCCTCTTTTGATAAACGTGTTCCCTGACATTCTGGACAAATTTCTTCTTTTAAAAACTTTTCAACTCTTTTCATCCCTTTATCATCTTTAACTTTTGATAAAGCATTTTCTACAGTATAAGTCGCATTAAAATAAGTAAAATCCATTTCTCCAGCATGATCCGTATTTTTAGCCTTATAAAAAATATGTTTCTTCTCAGCTGGACCATAATAAACAATATTTTTTTCTTCTTCCGTTAATTGATTAAAAGGCACATCTGTTCTTACTCCCATCGCACGACAAACATCTGTCATTAATGTCCACATTAATGAATTCCATGGGGCTACAGCCCCTTCATCAATTGTAAGTGTTTTATCTGGAACAAGTGAATCAATATCTACTGTTCTAACAATTCCTGTTCCACCACATTTAAGACAAGCTCCTTGACTATTAAAAGCTAATTCTTCAGCACTTGGTGCATGAATTTTTTCTTTACAAATTGGACAGATGATTTCTTTTTCAGCTGCCACATTTAAAGTTGGTTCAATATAATGACCATTTTTACAACAATGTTTAGCAAGACGAGAATACATGAGTCTTAAACTATTTAAAAGTTCTGTACCTGTTCCAAACGTACTACGAATACCAGGAACAGCTGGTCGTTGATGAAGTGCTAAGGCAGCAGGAACATAAAGAACTTCATCTACTTGTGCTTTAGTAGCACTCGTCATACGTCTTCTTGTATAAGTTGATAAGGACTCTAAATATCTTCTTGATCCTTCACTATAAAGGACTCCCATGGCTAGTGATGATTTTCCAGATCCTGAAACACCAGCAATAGCAACTATTTGATTAAGAGGTATATCAACATTGATATTTTTTAAGTTATGCACTTTAGCACCTCTTACTTTTATTTTCTTTGGTGTATTTTCCATATAATCCCTCATTTCCTTTTTAGTTATACTCTACTTCTTAAATAAAAAAAAGTAAATGATATCCATTTCGAATACCATTTACATATTTTCCTTTTTATACCTGTATTTTGTAAATAACATTAAAATTACATCTAACTTATTTTTTAACTAAAGAACATCCTGCACTTGTTCCAATACGATCAGCTCCAGCAGCGACAATTTTTACCATATCTTCAGGTGTTCTAACACCACCTGCAGCTTTTACTTTTGCTTTTCCATGAACAGCTTCTTTCATGATTCTAACATCTTCAATTGTTGCTCCTCTTGTAGAAAAACCTGTACTTGTTTTAACATAATCAGCTTTAGCTTCTACACATAATTCACATGCTTTTTTAATTTCATCTTCTGTAAGTAAACATGTTTCTAAAATAACTTTTACTAATGTTCCATTTGCTGCTTCAACTACTGCTTTAACATCATCTCTTACTAAATCATAATTTTTATCTTTTAAAGCACCAATATTCATCACCATATCAATTTCATCAGCCCCATTAGCAATCGCATCTTTTGTTTCAAATGCTTTTACTGCACTTGTATTAGCTCCTAATGGAAAACCAATAACAGTACATACATTAACATCACTATCTTTTAAATAGTCTGCACAATAAGCTACATGGCATGGATTAATGCATACACTAGCAAAACCATATTCCATTGCTTCATCACAAATTCTTTTAACTGTTTCTAAAGGTGTATCTGCTTTTAAAACAGTATGATCAATCATTTTGTTGTAATTCATTTTCTTCTTCTCCTTCATATACTCTTTTAATGGCTTTTAAAGCAACTGCTTTATCCCCATCATATTCTCTTTGCCCAACTTCTAGAGCAATAAATTTTTCATGTCCTTTTCCTAATAATAAAACAACATCTCCAGGACTTGCTTGTTCAATCGCCTGTTCTACTGCAACTGTACGATTTGTAATAATAATACTTGGAATATTGGTGATTTCACTTTGAATTTCTTTACAGATTTCTTCAATATTTTCTCCACGATCATCTAACTCTGTTAAAATAACATGATCTAAATATCTATTAGCAAGTGCACCTATTTTCTTCCTTCTTGCCATATGTCTTTTACTCGGTGCCCCTAAAACAGCAATAATATTGCCTTTTGAAACACGATCTGCAAATTTAAAAACATTTTCAAAATCCTTAGTATGACAACAATAATCAACAATAATCGTAATTTTATGATGATTAGGAATAAGTTCCATTCTCCCATTAACTGGTTTTATATCACTAATTGCTTCAATGATCATACGATCATCAAACCCTAAACCAACCAATACACCCACTGTTGCAAGAACATTATAAATATTAAAATCAGCAATTGTTGGACAAACAATATGATATAGATTTCCTTTCAATGAAAGATCAAATTCACTATGGTCAATATAAAGCTCTATATTCTTAGCCATAATCTCACTTTCATTTTTAATACCATATGTCATAATTCTTGCTTTTGTTGCCGCCTTAAACTCAGAAAAAACTTCTTCATCCTTATTTAAAACAGCAATTGAATTTGTTAATAACATTGAAAATAATTTCTTTTTACTTTCAATATAATGCCTTCTTGTCCCATGAAAATCTAAATGCTCATCAGAAAGATTTGTTAGAACGGCAATATTAAAATCAACTGCATCAATTCGCTTAAGCGCTAAACCATGACTACTTGCTTCCATAGCAACAACTTTAACACCTCTTCTTGCCATATCAAACAATTTCTTTTGTACATACAAAGTTTCTGGTGTGGTATAAGGACACTCTTCTTCTACACCATCATATTCTAAAGAAATTGTCCCCATATAGGCTGCTTTACAATAATGATCCATGATGCTTTTAACCATTGAAGCAACAACCGTTTTACCACTTGTTCCTGTCACTCCAACAACACGCATCTTTTTACTTGGATAATCATAAAACACATTCGAAACTCTATTTAATTCATCTAAAGCATCCGCTACTTTAATATAAATAATACCCGGTTGTTTTTCGATATCTTTACTATGAACAATAACTTTTGCACCTTGAAAAATAGCATCATCTACATAACGATGTCCATCCACACTCAATCCTTCAATACAAAAAAATACCGAATAGGGCTTTACATATCTTGAATCACTATGAATTGAGTATATTTTCATATCATTATCAATATCAAACAACTCATTTAATCGTTTCATTATACCACTCTTCCAATTAATATTTCATCATATGATTCAATTATAACATTCTTCAATTGACTTATCAATTGCTCATCACTTGGAACCTTAATAAGTAAATAATTATCTCCATGACCCACATAATATCCATCTTCTTCTTTTTCAAAAAGAACTCTTAATGTCTTACCAATTTGCGATTTCGCATAATTTTCATTTAATTCATGAGATAAAGCTATCAAACGGTTAACTCTTTCATGTTTGACTTTTTCATCAACTTGTTCCATACGTGCTGCTGGTGTTCCTTTACGCATAGAATAAGGAAAAACATGTAATTGAGTATAACCTACTTTTTTAATGAATTCATATGTTTTTTCAAATTCTTCTTCTGTTTCCCCTGGGAAACCAACAATCACATCTGTTGTGAAAACAATATCAGGAATCAATCTTCTAATTTTTGATAATTTTTCATAATATTGTTCACAATTATATTTTCTATTCATACGTTTAAGCGTTTCATCACATCCAGCTTGAAGTGGTACATGTAAATGATCCACAATAATTTTTGATTTTGAAATAAGTTCTATAATCTCATCTGTAATTTGACTTGTTTCAATAGAAGAAATACGTAATCTTTTAAGTCCTTCTATTTTCGTTAAATCTACTAATAAATCATAGAAACTATAATTTTCTAAATCTTCACCATAACCTGCTGTATGAATACCTGTTAAAACAATTTCAACATAACCTTTTTGAACCAATTCTTTTGCTTGTTCAATAACACTTTCTGGTTTTCTTGAACGTACTCTTCCTCTAGCATAAGGAATAATACAATACGTACAGAAATTATTGCATCCATCTTGAATTTTCAAATAAGCTCTTGTATGTAAAAAACGATCAATATTTAAATCTTCAAATTTTCTTAATTGTTTAACTTCAGAAACTTTCACAATTCTTTCATGTGTTTGTTGATACTTTTCTACTAAATCAACGATTTCATTTCTAAATTGTGTTCCTAAAATAACACTTACACCTTCAATGGCTTCTATATCTTGAGGAGCAATTTGACTGTAACATCCTACAACACATACTGTTGCTTCTGGATTTTTACGAATTGCTTTACGTATCATTTGACGAGATTTGCTATCTCCTGTATTTGTGACAGTACATGTATTAACAACATAAACATCTGCCACTTCTTTAAAATTAACTTCTTCATACCCTGCTTCTTCAAACATATTTAACATTGCTTGAGATTCATAGGAATTAACTTTACATCCTAATGTATGAAATGCAACTTTCATTCTTTCACCTACTTTAATTTCTTTGTTATTTTTTTATGTATTTTATCACTAAGATAATTTAATTCATGTAATTGATTTATAAATTGTTGAGGTTGTTTATAATAAGACATCGCTATTTTTATATCTTCTAAAGATGTATTTCCTTGGAAATATTTATCAACTATTGGAAAACTATCTACTAAACAACATGTTTTTTTATCAAAAATATAGATTTTCTTTAAACCATCATAATAATAGTATTCATTATTTTCATCCTCTGCTATTCCCTTTAAAGAAGAAAATGCAGAACGTAATATTTTTGATCCATAAAGTTGGTATGGACTTTCTATATTTCTTGGATAATTTTTTACATATAATTGATGTTGTTTTAATGTTAATAACATGTAATTATTTAAATATCTTTCATTTATAAAAGGTTCTAAATAAGGAATTAAAACAATTTGTTGATCAACTTTCATGAGTTTTAAGTTTTTTAAGATTTCACTAATAATACTATTAAACATTTTTTGTTTTTCTTCATAATTTAAATATTGAATAGCATCTTGTGTTTCATAAACAAATTTTTTATATTCTCCTTCTATCTTTGTCTTATTATAAATTCCATTTAAAATCACTTCATATTTAAACATTTCTTCTTCATTTGTCATTTTAAAAGTAAAACCATCTTCAATAAAAATATCTTTTTGTCCTTCAATAAGACGAAACAAATCACATTTTTTGAATTTTAATTCCAAACCATATTTCTTTAATAACTTAATCATTTAGCTAACTCCCTTGAATATCCAATCACACTCATTAAATAAAGAGGAGCCGTTTCACTTCTTAAAATACGATTTCCTAATGAACAACATTTAACTCCCATTTCATTTAATTCATGAATTTCACTTTCATCAAAACCGCCTTCACAACCAACAATAATCAATAATTGATCTCCTGATTTTAATTGTTGCAAAGTATGAAACAATTCTCCATGTTCATGTTGCTTAGCAGTTTCTTCATACGCAACTAAATTATAATCTTTTAAATATGGCTTTAATTCTTTAATTGTTTTTACTTCTTCTATTGAAGGAATTCTATTTCTACCTGATTGTTCACTTGCTTCTTTTAATATTTTTTGATAACGGGGTAGTTTTTTATTAAACTTTTCTTTTGTAAGTTTGACAACACACCTTTTTGAACTCAAAGGAATAATATGATGAACACCTAATTCACATGCTTTTTGTAAAACTAATTCAAATTTATCACCTTTAGGCAAAGCATAAACAAGTGTCACTTCTACATCTAATTCATTATTAATATCTAGTTTTTCAATTGGTAAAATAAAACCTTCTTGAACATTTTCTATTGTACATAGATATTGAATATGTTTTAAATCCACACAAATGATCTGATCACCATTTTTATTACGCATAACTTTTTCTATATGGTGTTGATCACTACTTTCTATTTGAAATGTTTTATTCAATTCGATATTTTCATTTATAAAATATTTTTGCATCGTCTTTCACCCCAACATATTCTAGCATAATATTTCCCTAAGAAAAAACAATTTTACATTTTTATTTATATTCCTATAATTTCAAAAAGAAAAGTATGACTTTCATACTTAGCTATCTTTTATTTTCTAAATGTAAATAAAAAAAGAAGTAGCTTTCTATAGCTACTTCATCATTATTGTGCTTTTAAAACAAAACCATCTTGATAATCAACTTCAACATGTTGTCCTTGATGCACTGTTCCTTTAATAATTTCTTTAGCAAGTTTTGTTTCAATTTGAGATTGAATAAATCTCTTTAATGGTCTTGCTCCATAAATTGGATCAAAACCTTCTTCTTGAATCATTTGATAAGCTTGATCAGTTAAAGAAATCGTAATCTTTTTATCTTGTAAACGATGTACTAATTGACCAATGAATTTATCAATAATCTTTCTTACTACTGAACTATCTAATGAATTAAACATAACAATTTCATCAATACGATTTAAGAATTCTGGTTTAAAGTGAGCTTTTAATTCTTCTTTTACAAGTTTTCTATTTTCTTCATTATTACCTTCTAATAAATATTGAGAACCAATATTACTTGTCATGATAATAATTGTATTTTTAAAGCTTACTGTATTACCTTTACTATCTGTAATACGTCCATCATCTAAGACTTGAAGCAAGATGTTAAAAACATCAGGATGTGCTTTTTCAATTTCATCCAATAATACAATACTATAAGGATGACGTCTTACAGCTTCTGTTAATTGTCCGCCTTCTTCATATCCAACATATCCTGGTGGAGCTCCTACTAAACGAGAGACACTGAATTTTTCCATATATTCAGACATATCAATACGGACAATATTCTTTTCAGTATCAAATAATTGTTCTGCTAAAGCTTTCGCAACTTCAGTTTTACCAACTCCTGTTGGACCTAAAAATAAGAATGATCCAATTGGTTTTTCTTCATCATTGATACCAGCACGACTACGTAAGATAGCATCTGTTACTTTAGTAATCGCATCATCTTGACCAATAACACGTACTTTTAAAGTATCATCTAAAGCTAATAATTTTTCACGTTCAGAAGCCATTAACTTATTCATAGGAATACCTGTCCATCTTGAAATGACTTCTGAGACATTATCTACTGTTACTTTTTCTTGAAGTAATGCATCATCAGATTCTTTAGCTTCTAATTCAGCAATTTCTTTAGTAATTTTTGGAATATCACCATATTGAAGTTTAGAAGCTTCTTGTAAATTACCTTCTTGCATATATTTATCTTGCATAGCAATAAGTTTATTTTTTTGATTTTTTAATTCTTTAATATGATCTAATGAAGATTTTTCTTCTTTCCATTTTGCTTTTAAAGCAGTTTCTTGTTCAGTTAAAGAAGCAATACGTTCTTTAATATCATTTAAACGTTTTACATTGTCCTCATTACTATCTTCTTTTTCAATTGAAATTCTTTCCATTTCTAATCGATTCTTTTCACGTGTAATACCATCTAATTCTTCTGGTAAAGAATCAATTTCCATACGAATAGAAGCACACGCTTCATCAATTAAATCGATTGCTTTATCTGGTAAGAAACGATCTGTAATATATCGTTGTGATAAATTAACTGCACCAATAATTGCACTATCATTAATTTTAACACCATGATGTCTTTCAAAAGAATCTTTTAAACCACGTAAAATAGCAATACTATCATCAATCGTTGGTTCATCTACTTGTACCTTTTGAAAACGTCTTTCAAGAGCAGCATCTTTTTCAATATATTGTCGATATTCATCTAAAGTGGTAGCTCCAATACAATGAAGTTCACCACGAGCTAACATTGGTTTTAATAAGTTAGCGGCATCCATCGCACCATCTGTTTTACCAGCACCAACTAATTGATGGATTTCATCAATAAATAAGATAATATTTCCATTAGCTTTTTTAATTTCACCTAAAACCGCTTTTAATCTTTCTTCAAATTCACCACGATATTTAGCACCCGCTACAAGTGAACCTAAATCAAGTTCATACAATGTTTTATTTTGTAAAGAAATAGGAACATCATTTTTATAAATACGCCATGCTAATCCTTCAACAATAGCAGTTTTACCAACACCTGGTTCACCAATTAAAATTGGATTATTTTTTGTTTTACGTGACAAGATTTGAATCACACGACGAATTTCATCATCACGTCCAATAACTGGATCTAATTTTCCATTTTCAACATCTTTTGTTAAGTCACGTCCATATTTTTCTAATACTTCATAAGTATTTTCTGGATTTGGATTATCAACCATATGATCACCTCGCATTTCTAATATTACCTTTTTCGTTTCTTTCTTATTCATACCTTCTTGGTTTAATAAATCTTTAACCCAATTTTCATTTATCTCAAATAACGCCATAATCACATGTTCAACAGACATGTATTCATCTTTAAAAGATGTCATTTGACTATTTGCCTTAGCAAGTAAATCATTTAAACTATAGCTTATTCTCATACTATTGACATCAACATTTTCTAAAGTTGGTTTTTGATTTAACCTTTGTTCTAAAACTTGAATAAAATGATTTTTATCTTTATTTAATTTAGATAACACTCTTGGAAAAATACCACTACTATCATTTAATAAAACATACAGTACATGTTCAATGTCAATTACTTGATGCTTATCATTTAAAGCTAATTGACTTGCCTTTTGAATAGCCTCTTGCATTTTGGCTGTAAATTTTTCGATATCCATGTTATCACTCTCCTTTTTAGCACTCCTTTATCCCTAGTGCTAATTTTATTATATTCATATTTTTAGCACTGTCAATACTTAAGTGCTAATTTCTTTTTTAAAAAAGAAATCCTTTCGGATTTCTCATTTAATATTATTCAATACTTATTGTAGAAGTATTTTCTATTTGTTTCATATCAGATTTAGGAACTGATAAACGAAGTACTCCACCTTCATATTTAGCTTTGATATCTTCTTTTGGAATATCTCCCAAATAGAAACTTCGTGTCATATTTCCAACATATCTTTCTTGACGGATATAACGTCCATCTTTGTCTTTTTCATCTTTATCCAAGCCTTTACTTGTTGATATTGTCAAATATCCATTTTCATAGTTGACATTGATATCTTCTTTCTTGAAACCTGGTAAATCAATATCTACTTCATATGTCGTATCTGTTTCTCTGACATCTGTCTTCATCATGTTTCTTGCATGTTTTCCATACAATGGATTTTTCTTTCCAAAGAAGTCTTCATCAAAATCATTAAAGAAATCATCAAATAAGTTTTCTGTAAATAAGCTAGGCATCATCATAAGTCATTTCCCCTTTCAATATAAATGCTTAGTCATTAGCATCGTTACTTCAAGCGGTGTTAACTCTTGAAACTAGGAACTTTTTTAATACCTTTCCTAATTTCTAAATACATTATAGTTCTTACTTTTAGCACTGTCAATAGATGAGTGCTAAAATATTTTAATTATTAAAAAAAGCAGATTTCTCTGCTTATTGAATATAAGTTCTATATTGTTTAATAATTCTTGTTAATCTAAAGGCAATAAAGAGATTAGATATTCCATTAATTAAAAATAATATGCCAATGACAAATGAAGATGAAATCACTGTACTTGGTGCTAAAAAGAACATCGCAAGACCTGTAAATATTAAAATTGTAACAACAATATAATCAAAAGTTAAAGAATAACTGATCACTGATTTAATAAACGTATACGCTTCAAAACAATATAAAGCACTAATAATAATATATAAACTAAAAATATAAGAGAAGAAAGTTGTCATAAGTGGTATATGTGTTAACACAAAGATTCCTAACAAACATTTTAGAAAACCACTTAATAATGTATTCTTCATAAAATAAATATCTAACCATCCATTAAAATAATAAATAAAATCAAGAATACCTGTTGCTGTTATAATTACTCCTGCAATAATCGTAATCATTTGAAATGATTCTTGAGGATTGATCAAGAATAAAATACCAATAATAATTGCACTTAAAGCGTTGATCCAAATACTCATTTTTACTTTATTTAATGTTTTCATATGTATCACTTCCTACTTATAATATAGTCCTCTTTTATTGATTATAAAATGGACAAAATAAGTAAAATAACCAAAAAAACAGACTTATAATAAAGTCTGTGAGGAACTATCTATTAAATGATAGATTTTTTCTACAAATAATTTTAAATCATAATCTCCTTGGCATTCTAACCAATCAATTAAAATACCAATCATTAAGCATTTATAAAAATGTGTTAATGTTTCCTTTTCATCTTCACTTCTTGATACATAATGTGAAGATTGTTTCATAAACATTTTAACAATATGTAAAGCGACATGATTCATATATGTAATAAATTCATCTTTTTGAGATGATGAATAAAGATGTTGGAAAGCTTTTTTATGTTTTATAAATTCTTCTACCAAAGGAGAAAGACACGTCATTGGTGAACCAAATTCATAATTGTTTTGAATGATTTCATCTGCCCATAATTTTACTGTATATTCAGCAAGATTTGGGATATCTTGAAAATGATAATAAAAAGTGTTTCTATTTAATGCACAACGTTCAACAATGTTTTGAACTGTTATTTTATTAAAGGGTTTTTCTTCTAATAATTGCCAGAACGCATCAATAATTATTTCTTTTGTTTTCTTCATATCTTTACCTCATTTACCCCATTATAGCAAAAAAAAGGAAATTGTATATGAACAATTTCTTCTTAAAGTAAATGATATTTATGTTCCCATTTACTGTTTACAAAATAATCTGCTGCTTTTTTAGCTTCTTCTAAATCCATAAAAGTATAGTTTCCACATTCTTCTTCCTTCGCTCCTGGAATTTCTTGATTCCATGAAGCAATTTGTGTGTAAACGTCTTTTACAATTCCATTAATTATCTCTAAATCTAAATCTCTTACGATTAAATAAAAGCCTGTCATACAGCCCATTGGTCCAAAATAAATCACTTGATCTTTATATTTTCCATTTCTAAGTAATGTTGCTCCGATATGTTCAATCGTATGTACTGCTTCTGGTTTTAAAGCTGGCTCAACATTTGGTTGTGTCATACGAATATCATATGTAATCAAATCCCCATCAATTCTTGATACATAGACTCCTTTTGTAAGTTTACGATGATCAACACTAAAACTTGTAATTCTTTCCATTTTTTATTCCCCCAATTTTATTTTGTACCAATTTATTTATTTCATATAGAATTAGTATGATATAAGAATATACCATTCCCATATGACTGTCAAGAAAAAAAGGGCTTATGCCCTATACTGTAAGTACAAATGGTTGATCATTGATTTTTGTTGTTTGTAAATCTATCCCATATATCTTTTTAATAACTTCTTGAGTTATAACATCTTTTGCTTTTCCTTCAACAATAATCTGACCTTGTTTCATACCAATGATATGATCTGAATATTGAATAGCTTGATTGATATCATGTAAAACCATAATAATTGTTATTTTATATTTTTGATTGATTTCTTTGAGTAATCTTAGTAATTCTAATTGATATCTAATATCTAAATAGGTTGTTGGTTCATCTAATAAAAGATAAGGTGTTTTTTGTGCTAAAGCCATAGCTATCCAAACACGTTGTTGTTGTCCTCCAGATAAACTTTTTAATGTTCTATTTTGATATTCTTTTAAATGAGTTACCTCTAAAGCCCAATCAATGATTTCATAATCTTTAGCTGTTAACTTTTGTGAATAATGAAGATAAGGTAATCTTCCATAACCCACAATTGTTTTTACATCTTGATCTCCATAGATTTGATTTTTTTGATGAACAACAGCTACCTTTTTCGCAAAATCTTTTATTTTATAGTTCCAAATATTTTGTTCATCAATTTCTATATTCCCTTCTTGAGGTTTATAGATACGACTTAATAACATCAGTAGTGTTGATTTACCACTTCCATTTGAACCAATAATTGTTGTTATTTGATTTTCTTTAAATTCTATATTTAAATCTTTAATAAATGATTTTTGATTGTAACTAAAAGAGAGATTTTTAACTTTCATGCATTGAACTCCTTTTTAATAAAACAATAAATAATGGTCCTCCAATTAAAGCCATTAAAATAGCTGGAGCAATTTCATAAGGAGCAATAATGACTCTACCAATTGTATCTGCCATTAATAAAATGATAGCTCCTAATAAACCACAGGATGGTAATAAATAACTATGCTTATTACCTACAAATAAACGTGCAAGATGAGGAACAAGTAAACCTACAAAACTTAACACACCTGCAATCGCTACTGAAACACTACATAAAATAACTGCTAATAAAGAAATGATAAATCGATAAAGATTAACATTAATTCCTAATGATAATAATGTACGATCTTCTAATCCTAATAAATCACAGGCTTTTGTTAGAAATGATAAAATCACTAAAATTGGTAAAATATAAATGATCAATAATTGAACATCATTCCATGTATATAAAATAACACTTCCAGCAGCTGAAGAAATAGATGATGATATACTTTCGATAAAGGAAATCATTGCTGTTATCGTATAATGAATAGCCACACCAACAAGAATGATTCTTGTTGTTTTTAATCCTGATTTCCAAGATAAACTATAAATCAATATAAATGTTATTAATCCTCCTAAACATGTTAACAATGGTTTGATGGTATATAAATCAGGTAAAAAGATACCTACTAATAAACTAACTAATTGTGCTCCTGCACTGATTCCAATAATACCTGGATCTGCTAAAGGATTCTTTAGTACTACTTGAAATAATAAACCTGCTAAAGCAAGTGCACATCCTACAAGCATAGTAACAATGACACGAGGAAAACGTATTTGATAGATACTTGCAACATCTTTGTTATATTCTATAAAGAGTCCTTTTAATAATTGAATAAATGAGATTTTGATCGTTCCTGTATTAATTGCTATAAAGAATGAAATACATAATAAGATAAATAAAGATAATATAAACAATAAGGGATGCTTTTTAATTGTTTTCATATAAAATTCCTTCTAATGTTTAGCACTCATTCCAAAATATTCATTATTTAAATCATATACTTTATTATTCTTAACAGCATCAAATTGTTGCCAAGTTTGATTATTCGAAAACTCTTGTTGAAAATACTCCATAACTTGTTTTGGCATGGCATGAGATGTTCTTAAAATAATATCAGGATTTTGTTTTAACATATCTTCTACACTGACATTAACAAAATCTTTTCCTTCTCCATCACCATAAATATTTGTTCCACCTGCTAATCTTACTAAATCTCCAACATAACTTGATTCAGTTGCTACAACATAACTTCCTCCTGGAAGTCCCATTAAGATTAAAACACGTGGACTCACATTATTTTGATATTTTTCTCTAAAAGAAACCATATAGTCAACATACTCATCAACAAGTTTTTTAGCTTGTTTTTCTTTATTAAATAATTTTCCTAATTCTTCAATACTCTTATACATTCCCGATAAGTTTTTAAGATTTAAAAAACTTGAACTGATTTTGATTTTTTCATATTTACTTGAAAGATCACTTTCTAATGAATTAGGACTTAAAATTAAATCAGGTTTTAATGTAGATATTTTTTCCATATCTGGTGTCATTGCATTACCAATCTTTGTTGACTTTTGGTATTTTTTAGGAACAGTATAACTATCACTTTGAGGAATTCCTACAACTTGTTTAGCTGGAATATTTAATTGATCTAAAATTTCTGTAACAGCAATAGAAGTAGCTGCAACTGTAATTTCTTGATCACTTGTTACTTCTTGATTTTGATTGACATATCCTGTTAATAAAGATATTAAACAGATAAATACCAAACTACTTTTTAATTTTTTTAACATAGAATATTCCTCCTAAAATAAATGCAATACATATTCCTACAATAAGTAATGTATTATCTTTTTTGGTTGTACTTTCCTTAGTTGTATGTTTTAAGTTTTTAACTGTTAGTTTTAATTTTTTATCGACTTTTCCTTTGGAATTTATTAAATGATTACTTAACCCCGTCGCATTTTCCATAAGTGATTCTTTTGTAATTGTTCCTACTGTTGCTTGTTGTATTTCAGTAGTTTCTGATGTTTGGGTTTCCTTAGTTGTTTCTTCTTGAGTTGTTTGATTTGTTGTTGGTTTTGATGTATTTGATTGTGTATTTTGACTTGTTGATGTTTCTGTATTTTGAGGAATCATTTGACTGTTATAAACTCCTGTTCCTGCTATTGCCGAGGAAATATTAGGTTTAATAAAAAACTGTACATCTCTACCCATTGGATTTACATACATAATAGGACTTATATAAAGTTCTAAAAAACTGACTTGTAATCTATAATGATTAACAGTATCCCCATTTGCACTACTACTTCCTGTTTTAGTCGCTGAAACTGAACTCATTGACCCACTTGATGTCATCACTTTAAATCGTACATTACTGACATTAGAAGCTAAACCTAAACCAACAGTGATATAATATTTTCCATTTGTTTGTTCAACCAATAATTTACTTTCTACAATATTGCCTACCATACTTTCACCTAAAGCAATATTTTCTCCTCCATCTTCTGTTTTACCCGTAAGAGGATTGGTATAACTTGTAGAACGACTAACGAGATATGCCCCATCATTTAAAGCACTGACTGGTGAAATAAACATGAATAACATCATCAAAATGATATTTATTTGTAATATTTTTTTCATAGTTCCTCCATAAAAATATGAGGCATTTTTATGCCTCATGTTTCTTTCTTAAAATAAATCCAATCATTGTTATAGAAATTATAAATAATGTCATGAATAACTGAATAGATGTTTGATCACCTGTTTTAACTGATTGGTTTTCATTTGTTTGATTATCTTTATTTGTATTTTCTTGTTGATTATCATTTTTAGTATTTGTTTCTAATTCTGTTTTATCTGAAACATAAGTTAATGTTGTATAATCAATTTTTAATCTTGCTGCTAAATCCATATTTCCCATCATGGCAACATGTGGATTCATCATTACATTAATATATTCATTTTCATGAGGTAATTCAAAGGCCCATAATGTTGGATTTCCTTGTGCATCTTTTTCAATAATTGTAGCACTATGATTTTTATAATCTTCTTGTTCACTTCCAATATAGAATTCTTGTAAACTTGCTTTGATACTTCCAAATGACATTTCTTTTGTTGAAAGATACATTGTTGCTTTACCATCTTTAACAATGATTTTTGCTTTTGAATTGATAGCAGAAGCTGCCATTGATTCTTTATCACTTGTAGCATTCCATAAAGCAACATCTACACTATATGTTCCATCTTTTGTAAAACGAGAAGTATTTTCTTCATCTTTTTTATCTTCATCATCTTTTGGTGTTTCTGGTGTAGGATCAACTTTTGTTAGACCATCTAATTTTAATTGTAATCTTGCAATAGCACCTCTTGGGCTTCCACCATAATAAAACTTAACATTTGTAAGTTCTTTATTTTCATCTAATTTGAATTGTACTTTTTTTGGATGTCCATCTTCTTCCTCAATAACAGTTGCTTCTTTATATGTTCCATCTTTTAATTGATATTCCATTTTATCAACAGAAGCACTCATACCATACATTGTCATTTCTTTTAATGTTAAAGTAACAACAACTTCATTGTTTTTAACAGTAATTTGTGCTGATTCTACAGCTTGTGCTGCCATTGATTGATCATCACTATTTTCTTTTAAAACATTTACAGGAACGTCATATGTACCATCTTCTAAAACATATTCTTTTTGTAATTCTTTTGCATTATCTAAATCTAATGTTAAAGTTACATTTGTTGGATAATCCTTTCCTTGTCCCATAAAATAATTCATAAAATCAACTGTAATTGATAAAACTGTTGAATTATTTTCATCTAATTGAGGTAATTCAAAAGAAATTTTTTCTGGTACTTCTACTTCTAATGTTTCTCCGCCCATTCCTTGTGTAGACTTTTCTACTTTTGTTGAAAGAGTTGTTCCATCAGCAATTGTTAAAACATTTGCATAATATTCTGATCCCATGTTAATAATCATATTTTGTAACGTAGCAACTGCTTGCATTTTTCCATCTTGATCAACAGTTACTTCTAATGTATCACCAAAGGCACCAGCAAAGGCTTTTTGTACTGCTGGAAGTGGTGCAGCACTTTTTAAATTTTCAACAGGAATTTGATATGTCCCTGCTTTTGATAAATCAATATTTAATGCGTCGACTGCATTTAATGATGTCAGTTGTAATCCTAAAGCCATCATTAAAGCAAGTGTTATCTTTAATAATTTTTTCATTTTACCCTCCTATAAGTTAGTCTTAGCTAACCAAAGAAAGTTTAACATTATTACTTTATTTTTCAATGTCTATTTTTGTTTCATCTCTGTAACAAAATTATCATTTTACACCTTATTTTCTTTATTTATCATTATTTTAAAGTGTTTTACACGTGAAACAAAAAAGTTTTCCCAAAAAATACTTCTATGTTATTAAGAAATATTTTTTATTGGACAATCTGTCCAATGAATAAAGCTAAAAGAGAGTATATAATAATAGAAAAGAAGAACCTTTGAGACAAATATGAAACAAACTTGAGACAAAAAATAATAGGACATATGATACACTTATCTTGTAACAAATCTAGATGACGTTACCTCAAAAAAAGAAAGTAGGTCATATAAATTGATAACAGTAAATAACTTAACACCAGATAGTGCCTGTCGTACCTTCTTCAATAATGATATCTATTTTTCTGCTTTTTGTAATGCTGTTTTGTTTAATGGAAGACAATTGATAAGTGCTCAAAATTTAATACATTATGAAAATGACAGTGCTGTAATAATCAACGATACAAAGAAAGTAGAAGATAAAAAAAGAAGAAGAGATATCATCGTTAGAGGGGATATTCATGGTATCTATTGTCTCTTTGGTATCGAACATCAAAGTACGATTGATCAAGAAATGGTGATTAGATGTGGCAATTATGAAATGATGGAGTATTTAAAACAGATAAAAAAAGGTGAAAAGGTTATACCCCAAGTCATGATTGTTTTTTATACAGGAGATAGAAAATGGAATGCTCTCTTAAGATTAAGTGATTACTTTGAAATACCAGAAGAGTTAAAAGAATATGTTAATGATTGGAAAATCAAAGTTGTAGATGTCAAAGAAATAAATACAAGTAAAATCAAAGATGAACAGACAAGATATTTTATAGAAGCAATACAGGCGATGTATAAAGGAAACTTTGAAGGATTGCATCGAAAAATAAAGATGAATAGAGATAACTTGATTTATGCAGCTATTATTACAAGAAGTTTAGATTTAATTAAAGACTTACCAGAAGGAGATGAAATAGATATGTGTGAAGGAATGGAAAGAATGGCAGAAGGATTTAGAAGTGAAGGAAGAAAAGAAGGTGAAAATCGCGAAAAGAAAACAACACTATTATCACAATTGAAAGTAAAATTAGGAAATGTATCAAATCAATTAGAACAGGCCATACAAAATAGTTCGATGGAAAAACTCAATACTTTAACACTTGCTATTTTTGATATAACAAGTGAAGAAGATGTTTTAAAAATAGTTAAATGAGAGTTGTTTTTGTAGACTTTTATAAAAGATAATACAATAATTAAAGGTAGGTTATTTTAGTGAATGATTATTATAATGAACCAATAGAAATGGATAGCCCGTATGGACATATTACAATCAGTTACAGTCGACTTGAATCACATCGAATAAGAGTTTTAGATATAGATGGTGGAATGGAGTCGGCAACTTATATTGAAAAAGATTTACAAAATGAATTGTTGTTTGCTTATTTAGATTTGTTTAGATTAATGTTTGACGAGAATTATTTACAAACTAGAACGATTAAAGATGTTTTACTAATAGGTGGTGGAGGATTTCAATTTCCTAAATATTTTTTATCACATCAAACTGGAAATATTGATGTAGTTGAAATTAATTCTATTCTTTATGGTATTTCTAAAAAATATTTCTTTTTAAAAGAAGTTATTCAACAATATGATCCTCAACAAACAAGATTTCATTGTTATTTTGAAGATGGAAGATACTATCTTGATAGAAATTTGAAAAAATATGATGTTATTTTAAGTGATGTGTTTTTAGGAGAAAACTTAGTTTTATCGCTACACTCTATCGAAGCAATTAAAAAAATAAAGAATTCCTTAAATCCAAATGGGATGTATATGACGAATGTAATTGGTTCTTTAGTTGGAAAGTATAGTCAAAATTTAAAAGACATAGTTCTGACACTAAAGCAATGCTTTCAATATGTTTACGTTTTTAAAGCAATGGAGAATATAGAGCATGAACAAAACCAAAATTTTGTTGTTATTGGTATGGATGAAAAAGTGCATTTTAATATTGTAAGCTATCGTAACATCAATCAAAAAAGATATCACCAAGGAATGATTAATCATGTTGATGATATTGATTATACAAATGGTCATATTTTGAAAGATAATAATTTATTATGATTATTGTTTTATTTTACAAAATATGATATGTTTAGTTCATGGGAATGAGGTTCTCCCTCGATTTATATCGAAACCGCTATTTAGCTAATGACTTCTGTGTAAAACACAGGGTGATTAGCTTTTTTTGTAGGAGGAAGTATGGAAAATAGAAGAGATTTATTAAAGTATATAATATTTGCAGTTATTATAGGAATTATTGTAGGAATGATTGACACCGTTTTTGGAAAAGGACTTATTTTAATAGGTGAAATACGAAATAAATATTTTTGGTATTTAATACCTTTTTTACCGATAACAGGAATTTTGATCACATGGCTCTATTATCATTTTAATGAATTATGTTTAAAAGGAATGACACTTGTTTTTGAAACGGGTCAACAAAAAAGAAAAGAAATACCTCTAATACTTATTCCTTTAGTCATGATAAGTACTTGGATTACTCATTTGTTTGGAGGAAGTGCAGGTAGAGAAGGGGTTGCTGTCCAAATTGGAGCAACACTCTCACATTATTTTACAAAGTATTTTCATTTTCCTAAAAATGGAAAAGTTTTATTGATTACGGGAATGGCTGCTGGATTTGCTGGTTTGTTTCAAACACCACTTACAGCTTTATTTTTTGCAATGGAAGTTATAGTTATAGGTAAGATAGAGTATGAAGCTTTACTTCCAGGTTTTATTGCATCTTTTATTGCTTCGTATACATCTCATTTTCTAGGATTAGAGAAATTTAGTGTGAATATACAGCAATATGCGAATGTAAATGATATGAAACATATCATGCTGATGATTCTTTTAGGAA
>OMFD01000702.1_pt1 | contig 20172 bp, 12 predicted proteins | sample 1645541 | NCBI WGS metagenome assembly OMFD01 (sample SAMEA103958149, study PRJEB25191) | human gut metagenome | biome: human-associated habitat [ENVO:00009003]; feature: intestine environment [ENVO:2100002]; material: feces | place: Germany | collected 2013/2015
AACGCCCCCGCTCCTGATACCGTTTCAGCAGATCCGGCGGCAGGACCATGTAGCTCATGCGGATCGATGGCAGAAGCAGCCTTGAAAATGTCCCCAGATACACGACGCCCCGCCCGCCGGAAAGCCCCTGCAGGGACGGTGTCGGGCGGTTATAATAGCGGAACTCACTGTTGTAATCGTCCTCAATAATCAGCATATCCTCGCGCGCCGCATCCTTTAAAAGCTTCATCCGGTCACCCACCGGCATGACCTCGCCCCAGACTGTCATCTGCGATGGGGTCAGATAGCAAACACTTTTCCCTGTATGTCTCATCGCCTCTGACATCTGTTCGGATAACCCTGTTTTCATCTCTCTTGCACATACATCTGGCTTTTCTATTCCGCACAAATCCTTTTTTGAGGACTCAATCCTCCTATCATTATTTTCCCAATATTCTCTTATATCTCCGGTCCGAAACCCATAATCCTCAAAAATCTGGCGTCCCTGCCGAAACGACGGATTAAAAAACCATGCGCTGTCCCGCTCCCGCAGCATCGGGCACAAAATATGCAAGAGACTCTGCACACCCGCCCCTACTACGATACTGTCCGGCGTACAGATCACATTGCGGTGGCGCCCCAGATACGCACAGAGTGCCTCCCGGAATTCCCGCTCTCCCTGCGGTTCGCCGTAAGAAAGCAGCCGCTCATCCTGGCGCAGAGCGCTCTTGACATAGCGCCGCCATAAATCGAACTGAAAGCTCTCCCGATCCACATTTGAAGACGCAAAATCATACCGGATTTCCGGGCGTTCCTCCTGATGCGGCACACCATGCTCTATTTCCTCCCGGTTTGCAGCCGCCAGCACCGCATCCGTTACATAAAACCCGCTCTGCGGACGCGAAATGATATAGCCATCCGCTGCCAGCAGCATATACGCCGTCTCCACCGTCGTCCGTGAAAGCTGCAGCTGCAGGGAACATTTGCGGATCGACGGCAGCTTCGCTCCCGGCTTCATCTGTCCGGACACGATCAATTCTTTGTAATATTCATATACTCTCAGATACCGGCTCTGTCCCGGTTCGCTTAAATTCAGTTCCATCGTATTTCCTCTATCTATTTATGTAAACGGCGTTGCACCGCATCGATCATCCGCATCATCCCATATTCCAGACAACCGCCCCTCTTTCCGTCTTCACAATATTTTTCATCTCCACCACTTGTACCCCCTTATACCCAACTGCCTTCCTCAATTATACCGTTTTCTCCTCCTTATAGGCAATCCCCAAAATTGAGTACTGTTACTGTTCACGCATACGTGCCCAGTAACGGAATTTCCGAGGAAGAAATCAAAGAGCCTCCTCTTCCTAAGAAAGAAGAAATCCCCCGCATGATTCCGGCTGAAGTTGGTCTGGCATACTGCAACAAGCTTTTCTTTTTGGAAAAGCTGTGATATACGCAAAAAAACATAAAGAACCACTGCCTGTTTAAGGCGAAGGATACCAAGGGGCAGTGGACAATACGGTGGATTATTCATCGCTTACGATTTACTGATTTCTCTAAACCATCCCACATCCAATCAAATTAAAAAGAGACACGGCATAAATTATTCTGATAGATTTTACATCAGATTGCTTTATGCCGTGCCTTTTATGTTATCATAATGATTGCTACATACATATAGCAGGCTTCACCCTCCGTTATACACCGGATTCGCATTGATTTTCGGTACGAAGGCAACAGCCGTTCCGCAATTTTCACCATCCTCCCCATACTTCTTCATAGATCTGTCCGGCAGAAAATACCCAGGATGGATGTTTTGCCAAGTATACCAATGTTTCAAATTCCCGACGAGTCATAGAAATCAACTCACCGTTTCGGTATGCTGTTCTCTCCTTCAGCCGAAGCTCCAAGCCCGGAAAAACAAGAGTGTTACAAGGGTGGGATGTCACAATATGGTCAAATCCTGGCTCGACCGCAATAATCTCCATAATTCTACTGAGTATATATTCTTCATGGTCGGTATGCGACAGTACCAGAAACTTACCCATATTGTTCACATCCCTCTTTATTGATATTATTTTTGCATTACATTACGGGTTCATTTTTCATCTGTCGGATGCGGTATTCACCGCCATCGTCCCGTCTGCATAGAAGTAGTACCACTTACCATCAATCTGCTTCCAGCCTCCGGAAAACATCATTCCGGTGACCTTGTCCAGCCAGTACCACTTCTGATCCTCGGAGAGCCAGCCCTTCACTGACTCCCCGTTTCTGTAATAGTTCCACTGGCCGCTGTCATTCTGCTGCCAGCCGTTTGCGGCCTGCGGGTCAATGACGATCTCCACAAACCGCCGCAAAACCGTGGCGACCTCGGCGCGGGTGACGGTTCCCTTGGGGTCAAACTTATTTTCATTCTTCCCGGCCAGGATGCCCGCCTGCTGCATGGACTTGACCGCATCCTTCGCCCAGCTGCTGATCTGTGTGTTGTCCGCAAAGGTCACAGCCTTCAAGGTCTGGGGCAGGTCATAGCCCAGCTTTGCAGCGTAATTTTTCATGATCACCGCCATCTGTTCCCGGTTGATGTTGGTGTCCGGTGCAAAGGTGGTGGCGGTAACGCCCTCCACAATGCCGGTCTGCGCCGCCCAGTTCACATAGGGGGCATAGTAAGCGTCGGCTTTCACATCGGTGAATTTCCCGGTCTGGTAACTGTCCGGGTTGATGCCCGCCAACCGCCCCAGAGCTGTCACAAACATTCCTCTGGTCATGCCGGTGTCCGGGCTAAAGGTGGTGTCGCTGGTGCCGGAGAGCAGTCCCCGGCTGGCTGCAAAGAGGATGTTATCTGCTGCCCAGTGACCGGTAATGTCGGTAAAGGCCGGGACAAAAGTTTTGTAGCCCACGCCGTAAACGCTGAAATGGCTGGTTTCAAAAACCACCGCTTTCAGGCTGGCATTGTAGCTGGATTTGGTGATCCATTCCACCTTGCCAGCGTCATCTACATAGACTGCATAGAGATTACCTGTCTGCTCACCATTTGCCGGTGTGTAGGGCAAACGCACCGATATAGTGTGACCATTTAAGTTGGCAATCGGTGTTTCTTTGCCGCCGGAGAGGTAGACCAGTGACAGGTCATAGGTCGGTCTTGTGCCGATGGTGGCTTTGGCCTCGGTGGAACGCAGTGCATCCACCTTATCTGCCCGGAGAATGATGTCCCCGCCAGCGTAGGCGGTATCCAGCTGCTTCAGAGTATCCAGGCCGATAGTAACCGAAACCAGATGGTCTGTTGCTACGGTAAACTGCCGGACGTTTTCTTTAACCAGCAGATCCAGTGTCTGCGCCTTGATGGTCACGTTAAAAGAGGTCTGGCCTGCCGCCGGGGTGATGGGAACCGTAACGCCAATCCCGTTCTCTGTGGTGCCGTTCTTTTTCGCATCCTGTTTGGCCTTGTCGATGGCGGACTGGACAGAGCTGTTATCCACTGCCGCATTGCCGTTTTTATCCGGCTGTATGGGTTTGGTTTCACCGGTGACAGGGGCTTCCGGCTGGTTGGTGTTATCATTGCTTCCGGAACCGTTAGAACCGCCGGAGGATGAGCCTCCACCGCTGCCCGAACCACCGGAGGAGGAACCGCCGTCGCTGGAAGATTGCTTGGAAACAGTCAACGTTCCAGAAACATAGGTGATCGCATAATTATCATTTGACAGCGTACCAGTAATGTTGATCGCAGTTTTGCCGGTTTTGCTCATATCCGGTGTCTGTGCGTAGTCCAGTGTTACCGTGCCGCTCAGGGTATCTGCACCAACCAGACCTTCCACCTTGTAATCCTTATCTGCTTCCGGGCTGCTCAGATCGGGCGCGGTGCTGCCGGTGTAGGCGCTCTTATCAAGCGCCGTAACGGTGACCGCTTTCTTCGCTACGGTCACAGTCACGTTCTGTTCTGCCACATCTGCGTACTCTGCGTTTCCCTGAACCTTATACCAAACAGTGTATTCCCCGGCGTTTTTCGCTGTGGGGATCTGCTCGCTCCACTCAGAATCGTCAAGCCGGTAGAGCATCGTGCCGCCAGTGGTCTTGCCCGCTGTAACCAGAGCCTGTTCTGCACCATTGTAGGTCAGTGTATTGACCGTAGGTGCCGTAACAGTGGGGACAAGCTTGTTGGTCGCATTGACATTGACGGTCAGCGTGATGTCCTCATAGTTTGTGCTCTTGATTACCACGGTCACTGTACCCACAGAGCCGGTGGTTTTCACGTCATTTTTCTGAATCGGCAGGGTCAGCTTGCCGTTTTCCACCTTCGCGCCGCTGGTGTAGTAGCCGCCACCCAGTTTGATCTCGCCCAGCTCATAGGTGGGTGCACCGTACTCTTTGGGAGTTTCCAGCGTGGGCAGGGCGGGGAGCGTCACAGTGTAGGTCTTTTCGTGGCCGTTTACAATGGTAAGCGCAGTTTCCTTGGCGAAGTCAGGCGCAGCGGCCTTGGTGATGCTGCCAGTCGTAGGGAAGCTGCTCTGCTCCAGGGCGTAATTCTTCGCGGCCTGCCCCATCAGGGTCACTGTGGCAGTGACGTTCTTGCCGCTGCCCACACCGGCATCGTCAAAGTTGGCGGTCACGGTGTAGTCTGTGCCTCGGTTCAAGGTCACGTTGTCGAAGGTCACGCTGGAGATGTCCGCGTTTGTCGTGCCATCATAGGGCTTGGACGCAGCCGTTACCCCGGCGATCGTCAGCGGTTTCTTTCCAATGCTGACCACTACGCTGGCGGGTGCGGTATCGTTGTGGTTTGCATCGCCAATCACCCGATACCACACGGTATACGTTCCGGCATCGGTGCCGGTAGGGATGACCTGGCTGTATGTACCGTTCTCGGTCAGGCTGTACTGCATGGTGCCATAGTCCGTCACGCTGCCCGCAGTAATGAGCGCCTGCTCCTGGCCGGTATAGGTCAGGTTTTCCTGCGCTGTGGGAGGCGTGATGAGGCTTGACCTGATGTCGGCCTTTTGTACCGTTACAACAATATCCTGGCTCATCTTCTCGTAGCCGTCACAAGTGGCGGAAAAGCGGAAGGTGTGCTGGCCTGCGGACAGCTTTTGTGCAGAAAGATCAAATTGATTCTTTGTTGTCGCGTCGCCAACTGCTTTCTCTTGGCCGTCCTCCACCTTGTACCACTGGAAGGTTACAGCGCCGGTGCCCCTCACATTGACAATCAGCGTCCCCGCACCGCCATAGGTCATGCTCATCTCGGTGGGATAGTTCATGCTCTGGATGGGGAGCCTGGCCACAGAAACATTGGTCAGCTCCGTGCCGGTAGGGTCGGTTATCCAGGTACTGCCACTCTTAAACGTGTAACCCTCCGGCAGCAGGGATGCCAGCGTGACCTCTCCGGTGACGGTCAGTTTTGCCGCCGTCTTACCGTTCAGATCCAGCTTGATCGGGCTGCTGATGGTGATCTCGCCTGCATTTGCCAGCAGCTTCACCGTACCTCCGTCGGCTGCGGCGATGGCATCATCTGCCGTCCGATGGTAGGAAATGCTGCCGTCCGTCTTTGTCACCTCAGCGGCATAGCCGCAGTAGGGGCAAATGGTCCCGCCGGAATGCTCGTCCGGGTGGCTGCACTTCACAACGGTTACGGCAGTATTCTCCTTCATCTCCGACAGCTTGAGCAATGCGCCGCCTTGCTTCTGATAGGCATAGCCTGCTGCCAGCAGGGACTGATAATTTGCGTCATTCCCGATTTTGATGCTGTCAAAGGAGCCGCCGGACAGGGTCACTGGAATATTGTCAAGAAGTCCCAATTTCAGCTGTTCCGCGCTGCCGCCGGACATGGTCAGCGCTCCCTCCGTGTAGATGCCGCCGGGGAACGTGCCGCTCGTTACCACAGCTTCGTTCCCGGTAAAAATGGAAAGCCCCACTCCACCGGAACCAATTCCGCCACCTATGCTGCCCTCCAGAATGACATTGTCCAGCGTCAGCTTTGCGCCTGTGTGGCGAAACTTTCCAACTTCCACCGCGTTAGCGGACTTGGAGACGCAGGTGCTTCGCACTGTGCCGTTCGCTATGACTACATTGGAGCCGAGGATGCACAGAAGCGCCTTCTCACGGGATTTGCTCAGGGTGTGTCCATTCAGGTTCAGTATAATATTTTTGCTGACCTCGATGGGGTCTGCGTTCTCGATGTCCAAAGGCCCCCGCAGCGTGATCGTGTCACCGTCCTTCGCGGCAGCCAGCGCGTTTTCCAGACTGGTGTATCGCTTGCCGCCGGTTTCAAATGCCTCCACCAGCGCATGGCAGCGGGTGCAGTAACCGGCGCTGTCCACCTTGCCCGCATGGTCGCAGACTCTGCCGCAGACACATTTGCCGTTATGATATTGGTCGGTATGCGCGACCACCTTGACCGCTCTATTCGCAATATCTACATTGAAAACGTTCAGAATTTCGTCGTTATCGGCGTCTGCAAAGGCATATCCCTCCGCCAGCAGAGCCAGGGCCTCCTCACCAAGTGCTGCATTGATTCCACGTTGGAACGTGCCGCCCTGGAGCTGGGTTTTCCCGAGGAAATTCACCTGATGCTGAAACACGCAGTTGCCCTTTACCGTCAGGGTAAACAGCTTACTCCAGGCCTCCCCGCCTGTTGTAACGCTGTCTAATATCAACACCGCGGGGGCGCTGGTGGCAATGTCATTTATCGTGCCGTTTTTGATGGTAACGCTCTTGTACGGGAAATTTTGCAGATCCAGCGTCTTGACCTTGTGGCCCTGCAGATCCAGCGTAATGTCCATGTTCGCCGTATCGCCGTTCCCCGCTTTCAAGGTTGCGTTAGTATCCCGCACAAAATAAGCGGTTCCGCCGGAGAACAGAATGAACCCAACATCAGGGTTATCGCCTTCAAACGTATAGGGGATACCGTTGCGAATAAAGAGCACATCCTTGCTGCACGGTTCGCCGCACTGTTGGCATTTGCCCTCGTTGGTGTATTTTTCATGGAGGCAGGTGTTAATGGTAACGGTGACAGTTTTTGTATCTACGGTATAGTTATTATAGGACAGCTTGCAGTAGACCTGGCCGCTGTACTCCCAGTCCTTGCCCGCCACTGGGGTCAGGTTGGATTGGGTCAGGACGATTTTACTATAACGGGCGCTGCTTGTGCCCTGACATTCTTTTCCGTTCACATACCACTGATAGGTGATTTGACCGGACTGACCGCTTTCCAGAGAGGCTTTGACATCGACAACCGCTACACTTTCCCCATTTAATTTCTCATATACGACCTCCGGCTGCTGGTTTATGGTAATGGGGTTTCTGGGCGCGGCGGCGACGGTGACCGTTGCGGTGGCGGTCGCCTTAGCGGGAGAGACACCTTCTATACCGTCTGCGGTCAGCTTCAGCTTATAGCTGCCCTCCTTGACATTGTTGTCCGCGGTAACGGTGATGGTCTGGTTGTCAGCGGATTTTGCCGCCGTCAGACCAGTGTGGTCGCCCACCCATTCCACGTTCAGGGTATCCATCTTGACCTTGCTGCCGGTCGCGGAGAAGGTCGCCGTCTGACGGCCTAAGCTTTCCTGCAGGGTTCCCTGCTGTGCGCCGACGATCAGGCTTGCGCGGGGCGCCATCTTGGCGATATAGATGGTCTTGACGTCCCCTTCTCTTGTCGTATCGGCCGCTGTGCCGACCGACATATCGTCTGTTTTTGCATTCTGACTTTCCGAATACAGAATGGTCAGGTTGTTGTTGATGTTTCGGGCGTTTCCATACCTACTATTCGAAATCGCACCATATTTTCCGGTGGCGTAAAGGGTTCCTCCGTTCATGGTCAGGGATGCAGTGTCAATACCGTAACCGGAATCTAGATGCAGCGTTCCATTCTCAATCACGATGGTTTTAGCGCTCAAGCCGTTCCGACCGCCGTTGGTGGTTATCTTTGCCCCGTCTTTTATGGTAAGCGTCCCGCCGGCGGTGTCGCTCCAACTGCCGTCCTCAATACCACCTTTCCCTTTAGGAACATTGACTGTCAGACTGCCGCTTCCCTGAATGGTCAGATTGGCGGAATACATATCCAGAGCGGCGGTATATGCGGTCTCGGTAATCGTAATGGTATTCTTGCCTTTCAGCGTGATTGTTGTGTCGCCCTGCACCACCACCGGGGTAGTTATGTTTCTGTTATCCCAAGTAACCTCGCCGGAGATGGTTTCATCGTCTGCTGCAGCTGCCATCAGGGGCGTTGCCTGCTCTGTTCCTTTGCAGGCAGAGAGGTCTGCATCTTCCGCAGAGCAGACCGGACAGTCGGGATTGACCGCCTCTTTCTCACAGCGAGTTTCGCAGATGCACTCTGCTGGAGCATTCCCGGACACGCCGGGAACAAGCCCACTGTCCTGAGAATTACACTGCTCACAGATATACCCGCAAGGCGTCCCCTCTGTGGCCGGGATGTAGCCGCAGCTATCGTCATGCTCGCCGCGTTCATGAAGACAGCTTAATTTTTTTGTTTTACAGCCGCTTTCCTCACTGCATTCATGGGTACACTCGGTCGGCTGGGCCTCCTCTACTTCAGATGAGGTCGCCGTATTTTCTGATACGCTGCCTTCCAAAACAGGGTAACAGCTTTCGTCATGTTTATGGATACACTTCTTCACAAGGGTGTAGCAATCCTCAGTATGCTCATGTTTACAGGCTGCCCCTTCGGTTCCTTCCGTATATCCGCAGTCCTCTGTATGTTCCGGGTGATGCTTGCACAACCCCGTATGGACGGCGGATACACCCGCTTCCACCGCAGATGCCGGAACTCCCGGCATCGTAAAAATCATTGCCGCCGCCAGTAAAAATGCGGCCGGCCGTTTCCATTTCCATATCATTTATTCATCCTCCTCACGCGATTCGTTCCTTCTCGTTGTTTTCTGAAGCAGCTGGGATACCGCCTCCCGCAGCTGATATTCTGTCACAGGCTTTACCAAAAAGGTGTCCGCCTGCATCCTGCGGCTTTGGGGTTCAAACTCTGCCTGGTCGCTGATCCACAGGAGAGGGACATCCCTGCTGTACCCTCGTATGCTCATGCAGAAATTCATTCCCCTGGCTCCGTCCTCCATGACAACCACAGCATCATAAGGCCCATCCCGCTGCATGGCATAGGTACAAAACACGCCGTTATCAAAGCGGTCTACTTTGCCCAGCTTCATCAGCAAAGCGGTTTCTTTTTCTTTCTGGCTATAACTGCATAGCGCAATTCGCATTTTCGCACCTCCATTTTGTGATGGGTTTTATCGCCTCATATAGCTCCTGATCGGAGCAATCTGCCGAAAGGAACGCAGAGATACGCAGGTGATATGCGATCAGGGCAAAGTTTTCATCATCGCTCCACCAGACAAGCGGTGTTTCCGGTGCCAGCTGCTTTGCCTGAATGGCAGCCTCCAATCCCCTTGCCCCGGTCATGGCGATGACAACCGCATGGTAGCGGCTCCGCCGCAGTGCCTGAGATAGCTGCTTCTCATTCCATAGCTCGTCGATGACAAGCTGTCCGTCCCCAGCAAAAAGGGAGCGCAGCCTGCTCTCAAACCATTCTGCATTCCTTAATTCCGTACAAAGTGCGATTTTCATGCTGAGCCTCCTTTCCTGAAAAGAAAAACAAGAAAGAATGTGCCTTGGCACATTCTTGCGCCTTGCGCGGTCGCTTGCGACAATCTACATCTTCGCGCAAGTGCGCATCTTTGGCACGTTAGTGCCTTTTTTATATGACAGGGAATTCTTCGGAATTTCCTGTCATATAAAAAAAACCAGACCTTCTCATCGGAAAGTCTGGTAGTATAATTAGAGTAGCATCTTGTCAAGAGAAATGCAACCGACTTTGTTTAAGACGCAGGTTTCCTGTTTAAGACGCAAGTTTTTTCCTGCGGTTTTATGTTATACTAATATTGGATTATTGTGCAAAGGAGATGGCACGATGCAGATTGCGATTGTGGATGACAGAGCAGAGGACAGAGAAGAACTGTCTGTCTGCCTGGAAAATTATATGAAAAAGCATCAGCTGGACTATACGCTGACAGAATTTGAGGACGGAGAGAATTTTCTGAAAGCTGCCGCCCAGGTCAATTTTCAGCTTGTCTTTATGGACATCTATATGGAGAACATGGATGGAATAGAGACCGCCAGAAGGCTGCGCCAGAAAAACAGGCTCTGTAAGATCGTTTTTCTGACCATTACAGAAGATTATGCCCGGATGGGGTACAGCCTGTCCGCCAGCTATTATCTGCTGAAGCCGCTTTCGCTCCATCAGGCAGATTTTGAAGAAGCGATGGAGCTGTGCCAGCTAAAACCGCCCTATGAAGTGATGACACTTTCGGTTATGGCTGACCGTCAAAAACTGGAACTTCCCACAGAGAAGATTCTATACATAGATTATCAAAACCGTATGACACGGATTCATACGGCGGAACGCGTGATACCGGTAAGCGGAGGCTTTCAGGAGGTTACTGCCACATTGCAGAAGGACAAGCGTTTTTTGCCCTGCTACCGGGGCATTTTAATCAACATGGATTACATCAGCCAGGTTGACAGTCAGACCTTCCGTTTGATAAACGGGGAGGAACTTCCGATTGCCCTCCGCAATGGAAAACAGCTGCGGGAAACTTACCGTCAATATGTTTTCTCTGGAATGGGGGGTATTGTATGAGAATGAAGCAAATGCACAGGCGTATTCTGGAGGGCTGTCTGGCCTGTCTCCTCTGCTTCACCGGCAGTATCCCCGCATTTGCCGCTGAAACCGCAACCCCAGCCAATGCCGATGAAAGAAGGGAGAATCCGCCGGGTTTAGAAAGCGAGGCTTCGGAGACACGGAAGAGCGGAACCCCGGAAACACCGGAAGAAGTATCCCTCGTCCTTGTCACAGAAATACAAAATGAAGACGAACTGCTCTCCCTGCCAGATTTCACCCTGCCCCTTAGAACCACACCGTCTGATGATGACCTGGAGGAAATTTATCAGCTGGCCCTTCGGTATCAAACCGTCTGCGCCACTGTAACAGCAGGTGAAGAAATCCGGCAGGAAACATTTTCTGTCGCATGGGATTTTTCGGCCATTGACCAGACCACTCCAGGCGAATATACCGCAGCAGGCCGGATTGAACTGCCGAAGGGGTATGCCTTTGGTGAAGCTGTCTTGCAGGAGCTTCAGATTTCCGTCCGGGTGGAAGAAATGCCGCCTGCTGTCATCACCTCCATAGAGCAATGGTATCCTTATACGGACGCGTTTGCGATTCAACAGGGCAGCGAAACCGAAACGCTGGAAAATTTGTTTGCCTTTTCCCCTTACTATCTGGAATGCTATGCGGAAAATGGAACCAGCTACACCGCTGTGGTGGAATGGGATTTTTCTGGTATTGATTTGAATACTGTGGGACTGTACCATGCAGCAGGAAGGCTGACTGCACCGGAAAATACCATATTCGCGGATCATGTCGATTTCCCTGAAATTTCAATTCCTGTTTCTGTTCAGGCTCCGGGCAGCCCAGACATCAACTGCTTCCTGGTTCGCAGAGGAGGCCTTTATTTTCCCTGGGTCACACCGCCGGGGAATCTGGACAAGGTCAGTATATGGCTGTCCAAAAACAACGGTTCATGGAACCGTCTGGAAAGTGGCGTTTATGTGGGTCAGGAAATGCTCTCGATTGCCACCCGTCTGCTGGCACCGGGCAGCAGTTACCGCCTTCAGGTGGATTATGACGGCGGACAGACCGGCATCCTGTCCTTTACCTACGCAGATGAAATTGTCCTTGAGGGGTATCATGAAGGCGACCGGGATGGAGGGGATGCAGGTGGAAATCCACCCGATACCATCATTCAACCGCCTCCTGAAGATACCGACGATCAGGAAGATGGTTTTACAGACAGGCCCTCCACAAAGCCTCCAAAACCGCCTGCAACAAATGGCGGCAGAGTGGATTCCAACGATTCTGAAAAAACACCACCTGTCAGTGAAGAAAATGATCCTGCGGATCATGAACCATCCCACAAGTCTTCCGAGCCATCCTGGGAGGGAAAGGATGATTCCATAGATATAGATAAAGACGATTTTCCATCGGAACAGGCAAACGGTGATACAGAGGAAGATGCGGATTCCAAAAGCCCTGATTTTTCAGAGTTCTTCGATGAAACCACCGACCGGATTTCCGGCACGCGCTTTTTGATGATGCTGCAAACAGGGGAGCAAAGAGCCGTCTTTTCCAAACAGGGAATCACCATCAGCATACCAAAAAACGCCTTGCCGGAGGGCATCCAAAACGAAGATCAGATTGAAGTCATCATCCAAACGGATACGGACGGCGGTTTTTCTTTTTCGTTTTCCATCAATGGAACTGCGCTCAGCTCCCTGCCGGATGTTTCTGTCATGCTGCCCTGTCCAAATGACCCGGCAGCCGGCACATGGTTCCTCTGTGATGAAAGCGGCGTGGAAATTCCCATGACCGGTTATGACGATGCGGCAAAAGCCGTCTCCTTTCAGATCAGCCATACAGGAGCATACACCATTGTGGGAAAGGAAGATGCCGTTTCCCTGGCACAGGCCGCCGACACAGAGCATAGCCGGTCGCCCATACTCCTTTTGATTCCGGCCTGTCTGCTTCTTCTGTCTGCCGGTGTGTTTTTCCTAAGGAGGAGGCGAAAATAAGATGGTATCTTCTGCGGTAAAAAAATATGCTGCCTTATGTATGGTCTGCCTGTGCTCATCCCTATTTTTTCTTGGCCTGTATCAGTTCAATAATAAATATAGCCAGAACACAATCCAGGCGGCAAATGGGATTCTAGCGCTTTCTGAGGAAGAACTTCAAAAGTCACCGGTGCGCTTTCTGGTATCCGGCTGGGCATTTTATCCTGACGCACTTTTGACCCCGGAAGAAATACGGAATGAAAGCCATTATATGCGCTACCTTTCCATCGGAGAGCAGACCAATTTCTCCAGCCCTGCAACCCCTTCTCCCTATGGCTGCGGGACTTATCAGATGACATTCTTTCTGCCGGAACGGAAGGAAACATATGCGCTGGAAATCCCGGAAGTGTTTTCTGCTTACAACCTTTATCTGGATCATGACCTGATCCTGCAAATGGGGGAACCGGCACAGGGGACACCATTGGTTCAAAACCGCATGGTCACTTTTCATGGCGGAAAACCGGTCACACTCACCATAGCGGTCAGCAACTATGACCACTTTTACGGAGGGATTGTCTATCCGCCTGCTTTCGGAACGATGCTGGCGGTCAATACAACCAGAGGAATCCGGTTTGCATTCTGCCTGTTCAGCTGTACAGTTACCTTTGTCTGTGCGCTGCTGTCCTTTTATTTCAGCCGCCGGATGAAACAGAAAAATACATTCCTGTTCGGACTGATCTGCCTTGCCATGTGCGGCCTGTCATCCTATCCTGTGCTTCATATGCTGGCTGCGGTTCCCGTATTCCCCTGGTACACGATTGAACTGTTCTGTATCTATCTGGTTACCTGGCTGATCATAGTTCTGCAAAACCGGATATGCAGGCCGGGCTTCCTGCCTGCGGCCATCAGTAATGGAGTGGGCGCTGCCTTCCTGGTATATGCGTTTGTGTATGGCATGATGGCTTCCCATCTCTCCCTTGGAGCCATTCGCTTTTTCTCTGCATCGGTCTTTTGTTATAAGGCGGCATCTGCGCTCTATCTGCTTATCATCGCTGTGCTTGCCATTCACAGAGGAGAAAAACGGAGCAGGCCGATCTTCTACGCTGCGGCAGCCGCAACCTGCGCCTTTATATGGGATCGCCTTCTGCCGGTTTATGAGCCGGTTATCGGCGGTTGGTTTTTGGAATGGGGCAGCTTTTTCATAGCAGCAGCCATCGGTTATTCCCTCTGGCGCGATGTGATAGAAGGATATGGAAACAGCCTGATTTTCCAGGAAGAACGCAAGCAGGTCATCCGTCAGCTTTCTATGCAGACCGAATACAACCGTCAGGTTTCTGAAGCAGCGGCAGAAAACAGAAGGCTGATCCACGACATCAAACACCATCTGCGCACCATAGACCGCATGGCCTCTGAACATGGGCAGACAGAGATCTGCTCCTTCCTGTTACAGGTTGAGGAACAGGTTGCGGCAACATCGGGTCACTCCCCTGCCCAGTTCTGCAAAAATCCCGTCGTAAATGCACTGATTGAATACTACTACGGCATGGCGCAGACACAAGGGACAGAATTTCAGGTACGGCTCGATCTTCCCGATCAGATGCCGCTTACCGATGTGGAACTGTGTACGGTGCTGGGCAATCTTTTGGACAATGCCGTTGAGGCGTGCAGCCGCCAAAAGCAAGGGGTGCGCCGCGTTTTCATTGCAGGCGAAACCAGAGGCAATATGTACTTTTTGAAGATTGAAAACACTTACGACGGTCTGGCCTTGCAAGAGGGAAAAACATTCCTCTCCCGAAAGGGTACATCTGATGATCATGGAATCGGGCTTTCCTCTGTCCGAAAAATCATTGAAAGCCATGGCGGTGATCTCGATCTTGTTCCCGGTGAGGAATCCTTTCTTGTTGGAATTACAATACAGATGTAAAAACTGTTTTTTGAGGCGCATTCAGATAACATAGGCAAGACCTGATGGATGGACTTTGCCCGGAGGGTGTGGGGTATCCCGGATTCAGGATACCGTAGGCGAGCAATGTTTCGGAATATCCTTTTGGACATTCCGATACGCTCGTTGGGGGTCTCGGCTGCCGCCGCCAGAGGATTTACACATTTTCGTTTGCCGCGTATAATAATAGTAACAGGCAGGGATCGTTCCTGCCACGAAAATATTGTCCGCCCACCGGTCTCCCCGAGGGGGGTTGTTCATATACATTCATTATTTCTGCATGAATTCAAACACCGCCTCTTTCGTCGGAATCGCAGGGATTCCACCTCTCTTTTGCACACACAATCCTGCAACTGCATTTCCCAAAACAGCACACTTTCTGATTTCTTCCCATTCCATCTTTTCTACGGGCTTATTTATAGAAAGAATACTGCATAATACGCCTCCCCAGAAAGAATCCCCCGCTCCGGTTGTATCGACTGCATTGGTCTTAAACGCTTTTATGATTTCTTTTCTGCTTTTTGTTGCCATAAGAACGCCATGTTCTCCCAATGTAATGGCAACCAGCTTTGGTCCCATAGCAAGAATTTCTTCTGCAGCCTGCTCATAACTTTTAGCCCCTGTCAGGAGAATACTCTCTTCATCCGATACTTTCATGACATCTACCAGTTCTACAACAGACTTCATTTTTTTCACTGCATACTCTTTGCTCTTCCAAAGAGACGGGCGATAATTTGGATCATATGAAATAAGTACACCCGCTGCTTTTGCCATTTTTACTGCTTCGATCGTTGCGCTTTCTGCCGGCTCGTCTGTCAGCGATAATGATCCAAAATGAAAAATTCTGCATCCGGAAATTAACGTCTGATCCAGTTCTTCTTTTTTTAACTGTGTATCTGCACCTGGTTTTCTTGCAAAAGAAAAATTCCGTTCTCCATTTTCACCGATTTCCACAAATGCCAGTGTTGTAAAATAATCTGCATCTTCGACGATAGCATCTGTATTGATTCCTTCCGTTTGCAGTGTCTTCTTTAAAAATTTACCATGCATATCGTTTCCAACTTTTCCAATAAAAGAGGTGCGATACCCAAAGTGGCTTGCAACGGTTAGAAGATTTGCCGGAGCACCGCCGGGATTCTGTTCGAACAATTTTCTCCCATCTTGACTGTGTCCTGCTTCCGTAAAATCAATCAGCAATTCTCCCAATGCCACGATATCAACTTTTTCTTCCATTTTTCAGTTCCTCCACAATCTCGTTATAACGTTTTTTATTTAACCGGTAGAAAAATAATACAACCGCAGTCACAATCCACAGTGCACCTGGAATCGTCGTAAATGCATGTTTCATAATTGAAAGTACAATTGCATTTTGTGTCTGATTTGCAATATAACCATATTTTCCAAGTAATCCTGCTAAAAGTGCTGTTCCAACTGCCATTCCGATTTTATTTCCAAGTGAAATAAATGCATACTGAAAACCGTCATTTCTAAGTCCGGTTTTCCACTCCCCATATTCCACACAGTCTGGAATAATTGCATAGATTGCGGTATTAAATCCAGAGAAAAAAAACTGTGTGAGACCAGATAATGCATAAAAAATAGCCGGTGATTCTTTGGCATTGAAGAAAAACATAGACAACATGGAAATTCCTGTAAATAAAGCAAAGAGAGATGCTGTTCTTCCTTTGTTATTCAACTTGCGGAATAATGGTTGAAAACAGGCTGCCCCTATGATAGAAGGAATAATGATGCACATCGAATAAGTTGTGTAGTAGGAGGCATTTCCTTCCACATATGTAAAATAATACAGAATATCTGCGTTTCTACCATATAATGTAAATCCAAATAATATCTGTCCTGCCAATGCAAGAAGATATGGTCTGTTCTGCATGACTGCTTTCAACTGTATCTTTACAGAAATTTTTTCTTTTTCCGGAGTAATCACTGCCTCTTTCGTCTTCGCAAAGCAGAAGAAATGACAGGCTGTAAAAATACATCCATATATGACCGCAACCGTCAGATATCCTGTCTTTGCACTGTGACTGCCGAATTTGCTGAGCAGTGGAACTGTGATAATATTTAACACACCAATTGCAATCATCGCTGCAACCGAACGGGATGTATTTATTTTTGCACGTTCATCAATATCCTGTGTCATAGCACCACACAAGGTTCCATATGGAATATTCACACAGGTATACCCCAAAACCAGCAGACAATATGTAATTACCATATAAATGATCTTTCCATTCTGCGGCCAGTCAGGTCTTGCCCAGAATGTCATAACAAGAAGAATCGCTGTAATTGGTGCCGCTACTAACAGCCATGGACGGTACCGTCCCCATCTCGATTTTGTTTTATCCGTAAGTCCCCCGACGATTGGATCATTGATTGCATCCCAGAATCTTGAAAAAAGCATAAGTGCTGACACAGCCGCCATACTGATTCCGAACACGTCTGTATAAAATATCATCAGAAAATTACTGACGAACATCCAGCTGAAATTACATCCAACATCACCAAACCCATATGCAATCTTACTGATCAGCGGTACTTTTCCATTTTTGTTTTCGCTTCCCATATGTCTCTCCTATTTTTATTAGAGTTTCTGACAGAACTCTATTCTTTCTTCATTTGGTCCCTTAATCATAAAAAACTTCACACCATTTTCCCAAAATGGCAGTTCTTCGATTCCGTCTGTAATAACTGTGTATTTTTCATTGCAGATTTTCTGATACATACTTTCAATGTCTTCCACATCAAGTGCAACATGTTGGTATGCACCGTCTGACATTGCCGCCTTCCCATTTTCAAAAGTCTCTATACAGTAATTTTTTATCTGTAAAAATGCCACTTTTTCCCCTGCTTTTTCATTATAAGACTGCATAATTACTTCGAATCCAAGACTCTTATAAAACTCAACTGTTTTCTGTAAATCGTTTGTCGGGAGCCCGACATGGGCTACTCCGACAATTCCATATTTATTTTCCATACGAACTCCTTACTTTTCATTGACGTTGATAATTACTTTCATCGTTGTCTCGCGGTTATCATCAATATACTGGTATGCCTTCAGATAATCTTTAAAAGCAAATGTCTTTGAGATGAGCGGTTTCAAATGAACTTTGCCCTCATTTACCAGTCTGATTCCATCTATGTAATCATCATGGCGGTACATCATCGTGCTCTTAATGTCAAGTTCGTGGTCATTTGCCACTGCAAGATCTACTTCTGCCATTCCTGCAAAAACAGCCACCAGTACGATCGTGCTTCCTTTTCTTGCATATTTAATTGCCTGTCCCATTGTGATATTGTTTCCGGCACAGTCGTAGATCACATCCGCCTTATCCGGTCCAAATGCTTCGATCATTGCCTCACCGAAGTCTTTATTTTGGGTATTCACACACACATCAATTCCACATTCTTTTGCCTTTGCCAGTCTAAGATCACTGATATCTGTGATCATCACTTTCGCTGCCCCCATTCCTTTTGCTGCCTGTGCTACAAGATTTCCGATCGGTCCTGCACCAAGGACTGCAATATTCATGCCAGCCACATCGCCCATCTGTTTTACACCATGAACTGCCACAGCAAGAGGTTCGATCATAGCTCCTTCTTCATAGGACATATCTTCTGGAATAGGTGTTACTTTAGATGCATCCACTGCAAAATACTCAGATGCTGTTCCTGTCGTCTGAAATCCCATTACTTTTAATTCCTCACAGAGATTATACTTTCCATGACGGCATGGATAGCAGTGTCCACAATATACCTGCGGCTCTATCGTCACCTTCTGTCCCACATGAAACTCTGTGACATTTTTTCCAAGTTCTGTAATCTCACCGGAAACCTCATGTCCTTGTGTTACCGGATATTTTGTAAACGGATGTTTTCCATGATAAACATGAATATCTGATCCACAAACACCAATATTCATAATCTTTACCAACACCTGATTTTCCTTTACCTCCGGAACCGGAACCTCTCTGAAAATAATTTCTCCTGGATTTGTCATTACCTGCTGCAACATAATTGTTTCCTCCTTTTTTTGTTTTATATTATGTTTTATAAAATGTTTTATCAAAGTAATTATATTATTACCATGTTAACAAACTTTGTCAATATGTTTTTTCATATTTTATATATTTCATAATTTTAAAATACATTTTTTGTGTATTTTTCACAGTTAACACACAAAAAAAACGGAAAGGAAACCGTAGTTACTGTTTTCTTTCCGTTTTTTACTATAATTTCTTTTTCTAATCTTACACAACTTCTCGTTTTTCACACATATAAAGCAGACATCCGCATTCGCTTTGCAACCTGTCAGTGGGAGCTGTACCGTACGGAATTTTCAGTTCAGAAAATTCCTACCTGTGAACAGTTACTACAATTCTACCATATGTTTTGTGAAAAAGTATTTCGCGGCTCCAACAGCTGACGCTTCTTTCTTATACGAACAATTTTTCAAGTATGAAACATCATGCTCAAAGCCATTATATGCCATCACTTTTTCTCCCAGTGGTATCATATAATCTGACAATACACCTCCCACATCACCTCCTAGTATGATATCCATATCATATGCCATCCGCAGATTTGATATCAAAACAGCAAGATGATCCAGATACTCATTCCATGTCTGCAAAATTTTTTCATCACCACTTTCAATTTTTTCCATAAATGCGTCCAGCGACTGTCTGTTATCTTGTGTCAGTACACTTGCAGCACAATATGCATCCGCACATCCTGATTTACCACAATAACACTTTCTTCCACCGGGAACGAGTATCATGTGACCAAACTCCCCTGCTTTCTGGTTCTGCCCTCGAAACAGCTTTCCATCTATGCAGAATGCACCTCCTAAGGTGTGGTTCAAAGACAGATATATCGCATTTGGATACTTTTGCTTTTTTTCTGCAAGCATTGCAGCATTAGCATCGTTTTCAAAATATACTGGAATTTCCAGAGCCTGCTCTAAAAAGCGCAGACTATAATTCTCTATACCTAAAGCATGGGATTTTAAAACGATCCGTTCTTTCTGATCAATAATTCCCGGAATCGCCACTCCAATCCCAAGCAGCGTATCCTTCGCTAATTCGCCTTCAAGAAAAGTTTTGACCTTTTGTGCCACCTCTGTACAATAGGATAATTCTGCCGTAAATTTTAAACGGATGCGATCTTTTTTTATAATCTCATCTCCAAGATTTACTAATACCATTTCTATATGATTCGCTGTAATCAAAATTCCCATTGCATGACAGTATGACTTATTAATCCCTATACTTTTTGCCTTCCTTCCACCGGTTGAAGCATATTCCCCAGTTTCTTCCAACACCCTTTTTTCTAACAAGTCATTCACATTTGCTAATACAGTCGGCATACTCAAGTTTAACTCTTTTGCGATTTCTGCCTTGGATGTAACATGATTGTTCAGCACATAATTAATTATCTTTTTTCTTGTTATATTTCTTTTATCTTTATTTTCCGTTTTCTTATCCTCTTTTATTAAATATATTATAAAAGAATTATATGCTTTTTTATTCTTCTTGTAAAGTAATGTTTTATAATAAATCTCCGACAGAATTTATCTTATAAACAGCAAAAAGCTCCCGAAGGAGCTTTCCACG
>OMFD01000716.1_pt1 | contig 19826 bp, 19 predicted proteins | sample 1645541 | NCBI WGS metagenome assembly OMFD01 (sample SAMEA103958149, study PRJEB25191) | human gut metagenome | biome: human-associated habitat [ENVO:00009003]; feature: intestine environment [ENVO:2100002]; material: feces | place: Germany | collected 2013/2015
GATGGGGAAAATACATTCCTTATTGCAACGGTAGGAGACAAGATTTACACTTACCTGAATGATGAACTGATTGATGTGTGCGATGTAAATAAAGAACTGCCGACAAGCGGTGGATTCGGAATCCGTAACGGTGGGTCTGAGAGCTCTTATATCAGTAATCTTAATGTAGGAAGCAATCTGAAATACACAGTGAGTACAACTGTAACAGCAGAAGAAAAAGTCCAGGTAAATAAGAACTTCCTGAATAAGACAATCGAGTATGCAAAACAGCAGAAAGAGTCTGAGGAGTTCAATAATGCAATTGTAGATGTACAAAAGTCTTTCAGCGAAGCACTGGAGAAAGCAGAAACAGTCGCAGCGGATAAAAATGCAACACAGGAAGAGGTTGATGCAGTATGGCAGAAACTACTCACGGAAGTACATAAGCTTGGAATGATCAAAGGAGATATTACTTCTCTTGAAAAACTTGTTGATGTTGCGGAAGCAATTGATCTTGATAAATATGTAGAAGTTGGTCAGGTAGAATTTAAAGATGCACTCAAAGCAGCACAAGATCTGATTGCAGATAAAGATAATGCAATGCAGAAAGAAATCACAGAAACAGAAGACAATCTACTCTCAGCCATGCTGAATCTGAGATTTAAAGCAGATAAGTCAATCCTGAAGAGTCTGATCGAAGATGCAGAGACGAAAGAAGAATCAGCATATACAGCAGAGAGTTATACAGTGATGGCTTTAGCACTGAATGATGCAAAAGTTGTAATAGAGAACGAAAACGCAACGCAGGAAGAGGTTGATGAAGCAGCAGCAACACTGAAGAGTGCGATTGACGGTCTGGTTGTTGTCAAGGATGACAAGAAAGATGACAACAAAGATGATGGCACCAAAGGCGATGATAGCAAAGATGATGGCACCAAAGGCGATGATAGCAAAGATGACAGCACTAAAGGAGACGACAACAAGGATAATTCAGCCGGTGAATCCAAAGATCAGAACAACAGTCAGAGTGGAAGTGACAAGAAGGAAACGACAGCAAAGAATAGAGCTTCCAAGACAGGTGACATGACAAGTCTTCTGTTCCCGGCACTGATGCTTACAGCGAGTGCAGGAGCAATCGGTGGAGTAGCGGTTCAGCGTAAGAAAAAAGGAAACAAAAGAGAAAACAGTAAAAAATAATAAAAGATAACGAGATATAACGTTAGATTTTACGACAGACTGTCGGGCAGGATGGAAGAGAAATTTCCACTGTCCGGCAGTCTTTTTGTCAAGTTAAAATTCAGTTTTGTAAAAAGTGCACAAATGATGTTAAAAAAATAACGTTAAAACTTTAACAACTGGCACATTGACAATTAATTAACGAATTAGTATACTAATACCTGTAATCGGGAAACATAAAAACAACCCGATCGGATAAAACTTGCAGGTTACGAAAACAGTGACTATAAAAATGATTTATTCAAGTACAGGAGGAATACTCAGATGGCAAAGAAAGAGGCGGCAAAAACTGTAGAGACAAAGACAGTAAACACCGGATTCATTGATAACGTTGAAGCTCTTGAAGCAAAAATGAAAGAGATGCGCGAGGCACAGAAAATCTTCGCTACATTTACACAGGAGCAGGTTGACAAAATCTTCTATGAAGCAGCTATGGCAGCAAATAAGCAGCGTATCCCGCTTGCAAGACTTGCAGTAGAAGAAACTCAGAGAGGTATTCTCGAGGATAAGGTTATCAAAAACCATTACGCAGCAGAGTATATTTACAACGCATACAAAGATACAAAGACATGTGGTGTTGTAGAAGAAGATAAGGCATTCGGAATCAAAAAGATCGCAGAGCCAATCGGACTTGTTGCAGCAGTTATCCCTACAACAAACCCGACATCAACAGCAATTTTTAAAACACTGATCTGCTTAAAGACAAGAAATGCAATCATCATCAGCCCACATCCGGCTGCTAAAGCATCTACAATCGCAGCAGCTAAAGTTGTTCTTGAGGCAGCAGTGAAAGCAGGAGCTCCGGAAGGAATCATCGGTTGGATCGATGCTCCATCACTGGAACTTACAAACACAGTAATGAGAGATGCAGATATCATCCTTGCAACAGGTGGTCCTGGAATGGTTAAAGCAGCTTACTCTTCAGGAAAGCCGGCACTTGGAGTTGGAGCTGGTAACACACCGGTTATCATCGACGATACAGCAGATGTAAGAATGGCAGTTAACTCAATCATCCACTCTAAGACATTTGATAATGGTATGATCTGTGCTTCTGAGCAGTCTGTAACAGTACTTGAAAGCGTATATGAGGAAGTTAAGAAAGAATTCCAGTACAGAGGATGCTACTTCCTGAAACCAGGTGAGGAGCTTGACAAAGTTCGTAAGACAATCATCATCAACGGTGCACTGAACAGCAAGATCCCAGGAAAATCAGCTTATGAAATTGCTCAGATGGCAGGCGTTGATGTACCGAAGAATACAAAGATCCTGATCGGAGAAGTTGAATCTGTAGATATTTCAGAAGAATTTGCACATGAGAAATTATCACCGGTACTTGGTATGTACAAAGCTAAAACATTTGATGAGGCTCTTGAGAAAGCAGCTCAGCTTGTAGCAGACGGTGGATATGGACATACATCTTCACTCTACGTACATCCGGCAGAGACAGAGAAGATCGCAAAACATGCAGCAGCAATGAAGACTTGCCGTGTACTGATCAACACACCTTCTTCTCACGGTGGAATCGGAGATCTTTATAACTTCAAGATGACTCCGTCCCTCACACTTGGATGTGGATCATGGGGTGGAAACTCTGTATCAGAGAACGTAGGAGTAAAACATCTGCTTAACATCAAGACAGTTGCAGAGAGGAGAGAAAATATGCTGTGGTTCAGAACACCTGAGAAAGTTTACTTCAAGAAAGGTTCTATGCCGGTTGCACTGGATGAGCTTGGAACAGTAATGCATAAGAAGAAAGCATTTATCGTAACAGACTCCTTCCTTTACAAGAACGGATATGTAAAACCGATCGAAGATAAATTAGATGAAATGGGAATCCAGCATACATGTTTCTTCGAAGTAGCACCAGACCCGACACTTCAGTGTGCACGCAAGGGTGTTGACCAGATGAGACAGTTCGAGCCAGATACAATCATCGCTCTTGGTGGTGGATCTGCAATGGACGCAGGTAAGATCATGTGGATCATGTATGAGCATCCGGAAGCAAACTTCGAAGATATGGCTATGGACTTCATGGACATCCGTAAGAGAGTATTTACATTCCCTAAGATGGGAGAGAAAGCTTACTTCATAGCTATCCCAACATCTTCAGGAACAGGTTCTGAGGTAACACCATTCGCAATCATCACAGACGCTGACACAGGTGTTAAATGGCCAATCGCTGACTACGCTCTGCTTCCAAACATGGCAATCGTAGACGTAGACAACATGATGACACAGCCGAAGGGACTGACAAGTGCTTCAGGTATCGACGTTATGACACATGCAATCGAGGCATATGTATCTATTATGGCTACAGATTACACAGATGGTCTTGCTATGAAGGCTGTTAAGCTTGTATTCGAGAACCTTCCATCTGCATACGAGAACGGAGCAAACGATCCGAAGGCTCGTGAAGAGATGGCAAACGCTTCCTGTATGGCTGGTATGGCATTCGCAAATGCATTCCTTGGTGTTAACCACTCCATGGCTCATAAGCTTGGTGCTTTCCACCACCTGCCACACGGTGTTGCTAACGCAGTAATCCTTACAGAGGTTATGAGATACAATGCAGCAGAGGTTCCGACAAAGATGGGAACATTCTCACAGTATCAGTATCCACATGCACTTGCAAGATACGCAGAACTCGGACGTTTCGCAGGATGCACAGGTAAAGATGACAAAGAAGTATTTGAGAACTTCATCGCTAAACTTGAAGAACTCAAAGAGAAGATCGGAATCAAGAAGACAATCAAAGATTACGGCATTGATGAGAAGTACTTCCTTGACACACTTGATGAAATGTCAGAGCAGGCATTCAACGATCAGTGTACAGGAGCTAACCCAAGATACCCACTCATCCAGGAGATCAAAGATCTGTACCTGAAATGCTACTACGGAAAATAAATTGCATTGCATAAGCAGGCATATGACCGTTAGAATCTAAAATATACGAAGAGAGACAGAATGATGTTGAAAAGCATTGTTCTGTCTCTTTTTTACGTGAGCAACGAGCCAAAGTCTGTGCTTGCACAAGACCTTGGCGACTGCCGCGATAACTTGGAAAATACAGTTTTTGAGTTTTCCAAGTATACGTGAGCAACGAGCCAAAGTTTATGATTGTTAATAAATAGACAATATATAAGAGGCAAAAAAACTTGTTAAAAACTGCACAAACTTGCTCTAAAGGGGTTTTATTTCTAAAAATTGTGAGATATAATGACATCATCAAAACAAAGTAAGAGCCGTAAGGCAAAAGGAACAGCCCCACAGAGCTGAGATAAAATAAGAGCAGACAAGAAGGAGCGTTCAAGATATAAGGAGGTCTATATTATGAAGTTAGAAGAAAAAAATCTTATCGTGAAACGTGCTTACAAATCAGTCTATAAATGTGATGATTGTATCGTGAAAGTTTTTAATGAAGGACATCCGAAGTCAGATGTATTTAATGAGGCTCTGAATACTGCAAGAGTAGAAGAGACAGGTTTGGACATTCCGAAGGTAAAAGAAGTAACTCAGATTGATGGAAAGTGGGCAATTGCTATTGAGTACAAAGCAGGTAAGACACTTGAGGACATGATGGAATCTGATATGAAGAATCTGGAAAAATATATGGAAGACTTTGTTGATCTCCAGTTACAGGTTCAGAGTAAGAAATCACCGCTTCTGAAAGGAATGAAAGATAAATTAGCTCGTCAGATCAATGGATTGAAAGATCTTGATGCGACTACACGTTATGAACTTCTGACAAGACTTGAGAGTATGCCAAAGCATAATAAAGTATGTCACGGAGACTTTAATCCGAGTAATGTGATCGTAGGAAAGAATGGAAAGATGACTGTGGTTGACTGGGCTCATACAACACAGGGAAATGCAAGTGCAGATGCAGCAATGACATATTTGCTTTTCGCACTGAAAGATCAGAAAGTAGCAGATCTCTATCTGAAATTGTTCTGCAAGAAGAGCGATACAGCAATGCAGTATGTACAGCAGTGGCTTCCGATTGTGGCAGCAGCACAGTTATCTAAAGAAAATGAACTTGAAAAAGATTTTCTGATGAGATGGATTGATGTTGTTGATTATCAGTAGAAAATATGATTGATTAGTTGTTTCTGAAAAAGCGTCGGAGAATGAGAATTTCAAATAATAGATTCTCATTCTTCGACGCTTTAATAATTTACGCGAGCAACGAGCCAAAGTCCGTGCTTGCACGAGACCTTGGCGACTGCCGCGATAACTTGAGAAACTCGCGGAGCGTGTTTCTCATAGTTACCAGCTAGTGAAGAAAACATTTCCACCGATGACAACACCAGTTCTATTTGTAGATGCTGCATATAAGAAATAATAGCAGTCAGATACGGAAGAATGTCGAGCACCGTTGATCGCATCTTGCGCTACTTGAATGGAAAGACTTCTTGGCCCTGCTTTTAAGACACGGTCTAAGGAACCTGTCCATACCGGAGCAAACTGTCCGCTTGCGTAAACAACACCTGAAATGCTGTTTGGGAAACGTCCGCTGTTCACGCGGTTCATAATAACTGTTGCAACTGCAAGCATAGAGTCATAATCATAGCGAGCTTCACATTGTAGAATGGCTGCTAAGAGTGTAACATCATCTGAGGCAACGGTTGAGCCACCGGAAGAGTTTGAACTACCGGAAGAACTTGAACCACTGGAAGAACTTGAACTTCCGGAGGAACTGTTAGAAGAACTGTTACTACTAGAACTAGAACTGTTCTGCTTGTTTGCACTGGCAGCAGCCTCAGCTTTTGCAGCTGCTTCGGCTTTCGCAGCGGCTTCCGCCTGTTTCCTGGCTTCTTCTGCCTGACGAGCTGCCTCTTCTTCTTTGGCTTTCTGCAGTTTTGCATTCACCTCATTCAAATTAGTAGAAGTTGCAGCAGCTTTTGCCTGTAATTGTGTCTGCTGTGTCTGCAATTGGTTCTGTAAATCTTTCATGGAAGCCTGCTGTGCTTCCAGGTCTGCTTTCTGATCGGCAATCTGCTGGTGAACATCTTTCAGATTGTTCAGAGCTTTGCGGTCGTAGTTACTTAAATTTTCAATAAAATCAGCTTTGTTTAGAAAATCTGACATATTTTCTGCTGAGAAAAGCATCTCAAGCATTGTAGCACTTCCGTGCTCATACATATATTTGATACGGCTTTTCATATCTTCATACTGCTGATCTTCGTTTTTCTGCGCTTTCTCAAGATCATCCTGTGTTTTGTCTATATCACTGTTGAGGATCTCAACCTGCATCTCAGTATCAGATATCTTCTCACTCAGGGTGAGGATATCCTGGTTGATGCCTTTTAATTCGTTCTCAAGGGCAGAGGTCTGGTTTTGCAGATTGTCTATCGTGTCTGTAGCATAGACAGGAAGTGCAGAAAATACAATTGCAAGGGAACAAATGAGCGCGGTGCCCGTATGTAACTTGCTTTTTTTGTAAAATGCCATAATCTCAATATCCTTTCTTTAAATGACATTGCATAGTTGTTGAAAACCTATTATACTATAAAACAGAGAATTAATCAAATTGGCACGAAATATTTTATGATTGTTTTACGAAATAATTAAAAAGATATTGCTTTTTGTAACAATTGACGGATAGAAAATACAGAAGATAAGGAAAAAAGTATGAAAAAAAAGGAAATTAAGATTGTTGGATTAGATCTCGATGGAACACTTCTTACAGATAAGAAGGAACTTCTTCCTTATACGAAGAATGTGATCGGAGAGGCACTGCAGAATGGTACAGTTGTTCTTGTTGCAACCGGAAGACCATGGACAGGAGTTCCGGAAGAATTACGTGAGCTTCCGGGGATGGATTATGCACTGACTGCGAATGGGGCAAGGATTATCGAGACGAGAACCGGAAAGGTACTGGAAGAACATCTGTTATCCAAAGAAGCAGCAAAAAAAGCAATTGCAATCGGAAGAAAATATGATACTCTGTTGGAAGTTTATTTTGATGGGCAGGGATATGCTCAGAAAGATGAGATCGCGCAGGTGAAAAAGTATCATAAGAATCCGAACATGTGGGATTATTTTCTGAGAACACGAATAGCGGTAGACAGACTGGAAGATCTGCTGGATGAAAAAGAAGGGAATCTTGATAAAGTACAGATGTTGTTTGCAGATATGGAAGAGAGAGAAGAGGCATGGAAAGAGTTGGAGCGAGAAGGCGTCTTTGAACTGGTTGGCTCTCTTCAATATAATATAGAAATCAATGCAGTTGGTGTAAATAAAGGAACCGGACTTGTGAATCTTGGCAAGATGCTTGGAATCAGGCGGGAAGAGATCATGGCGTGTGGGGATGGCGATAATGATATCGCAATGCTCAAGGAAGTTGGATTTGGGGTTGCCATGGCGAATGCCGAAGAAAAGGTCAAAGCTGTAGCTGATTATATTACGGAGAGCAACAATGATGAGGGGGCTGCAAAGGCCATCGAGAAGTTTGTTCTGAAACGAGGAGGGGAATCATGTTAGAAGTATTAAAGGTTATCATTTTAGGAATTGTGCAGGGAATCACAGAGTGGCTTCCAATCAGTAGTACAGGTCATCTGATTCTGGTAGAGCAGCTGATCCAACTGAAGCAGAGCGAGGCATTTACGAATATGTTCAATGTGGTGATTCAGTTTGGATCGATCCTGGCAGTTGTAGTAATTTATTTTCATAAGTTAAATCCGTTCTCACCGACGAAGACGGAAAAGCAGAAGAAGATGACAATTCAGTTATGGATTAAAGTAGTGATCGGAACAATTCCGGCACTGATCGGAGGAGTGTTGCTGAACAATCTGATTGAATCAAAACTGAGTAATGCGTATGTTGTTGCATTGATGTTGATTGTTTATGGTATTTTATTTATTGTAATTGAAAAACGTAATGAGACAAGAGAACCGAAAGTAAAAAGAATCTCTCAGCTTTCTGTGAAGACAGTTCTTCTAATCGGAGTTTTCCAGATGATGGCGATGATTCCTGGGACGTCCAGATCCGGCGCAACGATTGTCGGAGCACTGGCACTTGGGGTTTCAAGAAGTGTTGCAGCAGAGTTTACATTTTTCCTTGCAATTCCGGTTATGTTTGGAGCAAGTGCACTGAAGTTGTTTAAGTTCGGTCTAGCATTTACCCCAATGCAGGTATTTCTGCTTCTTCTTGGAATGATCGTATCCTTTGCAGTATCTGTTATAGCAATCAAGTTCCTGATGAAATATATCAAGAACCATGACTTTAAGGCATTTGGATATTACAGAATCGTACTTGGAATCGTTGTATTTTTATTCTTCGGTATCCAGGCTTTATTCAAATAAGATATGTATTATTGAATAGAGTGCAGTGTGTTTTACTGTTCACAGTTATTGTGAACAGTAAAATTTTGTATTTCCAAAAGAAATCGTGCATAATTACGTCTTGCATTTTATGAAAAGCATGTTATAATTATTAACATGTTTTGAATTTTTATGCAGAAAAAAGAGGAGGAGCTTAAGATGAAGAAGTTTTTATCAGTATTTCTTACTGCAGCATTAGCAGTCAGCATGCTGGCAGGTTGTGGTAGTAAGAACGAAACAGTAACAGCAAAGGTAATCGATATTGACCTTACAAATGAAGAATATGCATTTGGTGTGGACAAGAATCAGCCGGAACTTCTTGAGAAGACAAATGAGTTTATTGCAAAGATCAAATCAGACGGAACACTTGATGAGATCTGCAAAAAGTATTTCTCAGACGGAGAGCCGGAAGCAGTAAAATCAGCAACACTTGATACATCTAAGGATCAGTTGGTTGTAGCTACAAATGCAGCATTCGAGCCATTTGAGTATACAAAGGGTGAAGATTATTATGGAATCGACATGGAGATTGCAAAGCTTCTTGCTGATGAACTTGGAAAAGAGCTTGTAATTGAGAACATGGATTTTGATGCAGTTTGTCTGTCTGTAAGCCAGCAGAAATGTGATATTGCTATGGCAGGACTTACAATCAATGAAGAGAGAGAAGAATATGTTACATTTACAGATTCTTACTATTCCGCATCCCAGCGTTTGATCGTTCCAAGCAATGTTACAACATTTGATGATTGCAAGACAGCAGATGACGTTGCAGCTAAGCTTGCTGAGACAAAATCATCTGACCAGATCGGTGTTCAGCAGGGAACAACAGGCCAGTACTATGTTGAAGGAAGCGAAGATTGGGACTTCCCGGGACTTCCGGCAAAATGTGTGACATACAAGAGCGGATCACTTGCAGTACAGGATATGCTCAATGAAAATATTCAGTATGTGATCATTGATGCAGCACCGGCAGCAGCAATCACAGAAGCAATCAACGCAGTTCAGTAAGAGTATTTACTAAGAATTTACAGGCAGTAAAATAACAGAATTTATTAACGAGGGAAATACAGGCAGAAGATGATGCATGCATTTTCCTCTTTTTGGAGAAAGGAAACAAATGGGGAATTTTAGTCAGAAAGTAGACAAATTTATTGATATATTTCTGAATCAGAATGGCTATGTGAAAGTAGTTCAGGGACTGCACAATACTTTGCTGATCGCAATCTGCGGTCTGATTATCGGTATTGTGATCGGTACTTTGATCGCTACAGTCCGTGTGATTCCGAAATATAAAACTCTTCCGAGAGTATTGAATCATATTTGCAGCTTTTACGTTGCATTATTCAGAGGAACTCCTATGGTAGTTCAGCTCCTTATCTTTTATTATGTACTCCTTCCGATTTTTGGGGTGAAGATTACCGGAGTACAGGTTTCTATGGTTGTATTTGGTCTGAATAGTGGTGCATATATTTCAGAGATCATGCGAAGCGGAATCCAGTCTGTCGATCCGGGACAGATGGAAGCCGGAAGAGCAGTCGGACTCAGTTTTGGAACAAGTATGATGAAGATTGTGATTCCGCAGGCTGTAAAGAACATTCTTCCGACACTTGGAAATGAGTTCATTTCTCTTATTAAAGAGACATCTGTAGTAAGTTTTGTCGGTGCAGCTGACCTTTATGTTGCATTTAACTATATCGGAAGTAACAGCTACGAATTCATGGTACCGTACCTTGTAATGGCGTTAATCTACATTGCACTTGTGCTTGTGATTACATTACTTGTTAAATTATTAGAAAGGAGCCTGAAGAAGAGTGATAGACGTAATTAATCTGCAAAAAAGCTTTGGGGACAAGGAGATTCTGAAGGGAATCAATGTTACGATCAATAAAGGCGATATCGTTGCGGTACTCGGACCATCCGGCTCCGGTAAAAGTACATTTTTACGATGCCTGAACTGTATGGAAGACCCGACAGGAGGAAGTATTATCTTCAATGGTGTTGATATCGCAGATATGAAGGTTGATATTAATCAGCATCGCCGCCATATGGGAATGGTTTTCCAGCATTTCAATCTTTATAATAATAAGACAGTTCTTCAGAATGTCATGATGGCACCTGCATATCTAAGATGTAAGGACATTGATAAGGCAAAGAAAAAGAATCGTATGATCAAATTTAAAAATATGTTCCGTGGAAGTGACAAGAAGGAAGAGCTGATTCCAATCACTGAGACAAAGGAGCAGATCAAGAAAGAAGTAAAGGAGCAGGCAATGGCTCTTTTGAAGAGAATCGGATTGGAAGATAAAGCGGATGTGTATCCGTCTACACTTTCCGGTGGACAGAAACAGCGTGTCGCGATTATCCGTTCCATGGCTATGAATCCTGATGTGATTCTTTTTGATGAGCCGACTTCAGCACTTGACCCGGAAATGGTAGGAGAAGTACTTGAACTGATGAAAGATCTGGCAAAAGAGGGAATGACAATGGTTGTTGTTACTCATGAGATGGGATTTGCCCGTGAGGTTGCTTCAAGAGTTCTTTTCATTGATGACGGTCAGATTAAGGAAGAAGCTGCCCCGGCAGAATTCTTTGAACATCCGAAAGATCCAAGACTTCAGGAGTTCCTTTCAAAGATCCTGTAAAAGAAAATGCGTAGCATTTTGGAGGTTGGCTCTGAACAGTTACGAAAAAATATTTAATTTTTAATCTATAGAATATCTGTTTGGTATTGTGTTACAATATTGAACAGATATTTTTATATATAAGGAAATGGTATTGAATGAAATGTGATGGAAAGAAAAAATACGAAGCAGATGATTTGGCATGTGAGAGGCTGCAAGAAACAGTAGAACCACTTGTTGAATGGTTTCGGGAGAATCAGAGAGATCTTCCGTGGCGGAAGCATGTGAATGCGTATCGGGTCTGGATTTCAGAGATTATGCTGCAGCAGACGAGAGTGGAAGCAGTTAAATCTTATTACACACGATTCCTGGAAGAACTGCCGGATATCAAAGCGCTGGCTGAAGTGCCGGAAGACAGACTGCTTAAGCTGTGGGAAGGACTTGGCTACTACAACAGGGCGAGGAATTTAAAGGCAGCAGCACAACAGGTAATGGAAGAATATAATGGTGTATTCCCGGATACATTTGAAGAGATAAAAAAGTTGAAGGGAATTGGCAGTTATACAGCCGGTGCGATCAGCTCTTTTGTTTATCATCAGCAGAAACCAGCGGTAGATGGCAATGTTTTTCGGGTGGTTACAAGAATTCTGGAAGATAGTGATGACATTATGAAAGCAAGTACAAGGACAAAGATAGAACGTATGCTTGAACAGGTGATTCCGGCAGAGGCACCGGGAGATTTTAATCAAGGATTGATCGAACTTGGGGCAATCGTCTGTCTGCCAAATGGAGAACCAAGGTGTGAGAGCTGTCCGATAAGGGAATTTTGTCTTGCATACCAGGATGAATGTCAGATGGACTATCCGGTCAAGAAAAAGGCGAAAGAGCGAAGAATCGAGAAAAGAACGATTCTAAGATTCTGTGATAATGAGGAAATTGCGATTCGCAAAAGGCCGGGAAAAGGACTCCTTGCAGGATTGTATGAATTTCCTAATGTAGAGGGACATTTAACACAAAAAGAAGTTATAGAATATGCAAAAGAGTCAGGTCTTACGCCGGTGCGCGTGAAGAAGCTGCCAAAGGCGAAGCACATTTTCAGTCATGTGGAATGGCATATGACCGGATATGAGATTTTGGTGGATGAGTTGGAAAAAGAATTTCAGAATCCTGAGATCATATTTGCAGGAAAGAAGGACCTGGAGAAAAATTATGCAATTCCGAGTGCATTTTCTGCATATCTATAAATGAAGAGGATGAGAATACTGTGGTAGCTGAAAAATCTGGAAAATAAAAATAGAGCGCTTAAAATAGAGTCCACTCTGTTTTATTGAAAAAAAGGGCGAAATATGTTATAATATCTCTTATAGTTTAAAATGCATACGGGAGAGTTTTAGCAGAAATGAGTACAAAAACAGAATTATCGAAGCAGCAGAAAAAATCACAGGAAACAAAGGAAAAAATCTTTCAGGCAGCGAAGAAGATTCTTCAGAAGAGCGGATATGAAAAATTGTCAATCAAGAATATCTGTGAAGAAGCAGGAGTGTCGAACGGAAGTTTCTATCATCACTTTAAGACAAAAGATGATTTGCTGTCTTATTATATAGAAGACCAGCCTACGATGGGACCGGATCTGCTGGAGACACCGAAAAGTCTGGAAGATGTAAAGGACGGAATTGTCCGTGTTTATTTGAATTATGTAGCTTATTGCCGTGAGCTTGGTGTAGAATTTATGGCAGGGTATTATGATACAAAGAATCAGGCATTGAATCCGGCGATAAGAACAGAACGTCCATATCCGATCGTGACAGTACAGGCTTATGTAGAGCAGGCTGCGAAGGATGGGATTATTAACATTAGAGAGAGTATTGACGAATTTACAACAGATATCCGGATGATCGTGATCGGAAATGTATTTGAATGGTGTCTGAGAGAGGGAAATGCTGATTTCGAGGGCAACATGAGTCGTTCTTTAAGGCGGTATCTGGACAGTACACTGGAGGAAGGTTGATGATTTATCACTTTATTGTGAATCCGCGGGCTCGTTCAGGGCTTGGCGAGATGCTGTGGAAACAGCTGGAACCTGAGTTGTGCAGAAAAAGAATCGATTATCAGATTCATCTGACAACAAAGAAAAAGGATGCAGGAAAGATTGCATCAGAGATTACGGAAGATGGCCAGGAGCACATGCTTGTTGTTCTTGGAGGCGACGGTACACTCAATGAAGTACTAAGCGGAATTAAATCACTGGAGAAAGTGACGTTGGGATATATTCCGATTGGATCAAGCAATGATTTTGCAAGAGGAACAGGAATCCCGGGAGATCCTTTTGAAGCATTGGACACAATTCTTTCACCCAAAAGGGTTGAAAAGATGGATATAGGTGTGCTAAAAAGGGAAGGGAAAGGAAGAAGATTTGCAGTGAGTGCCGGCATTGGATTTGATGCTGCAGTTTGTCATGAAGTATGTGTTTCAAAATGGAAACGTGTATTGAACCTTCTGAAAATCGGTAAGCTGAGTTATGCGGTTGTGGCAATGGATCGTATTATAAAGGATCGGCCGGTGAAACTTGAACTGACACTGGATGATGGAAGCATGAAAGTGTTTGAGAGGACTTATTTTGCAGCATTTATGAATCTTCCTTATGAAGGAGGAGGCTTTAAGTTTTGTCCGGACGCTTCCGGAAGTGATGGATTTCTTGATATTATGGTTGTGTCGGATCTGTCGAAGCTCAAGATTCTGTGTCTGCTTCCGACTGCTTTTTCAGGAAAGCATACAAGATTTAAAGGGGTGACGATATTAAAATGTCGTAGTGTAAAGGTAGTGACAGATCGTGCACTGCCGTTACATACAGATGGAGAACCTTCCTTTTTATCAAAAGAGATAGAAGTCTCACTGGAAAAAGAAAAACTTAATGTGATCGTTGAATAGAAGAAAGGTGATGAAACAGGATGCATATAGGGATTGTTTTAGCAATTGGGTTATGTATTGTAATAGGAATACCAGCTTTCTTAATTTTTTTGCTGGCTCCAAGACTGTCGGGCAGAAAAAGAGTGCATCCGTTTCTTGGCGTAAAGTGGGCGCATAGAGGACTTCATGATAAGAAGCGTGGGATTCCGGAAAATTCATTTCCGGCATTTCGTGCGGCAATCGAAGCCGGAGATGGAATAGAACTGGATGTTCATCTGACAAAGGATGGACAGTTGGTGGTTTTTCATGATGATACATTTGAAAGAATCTGTGGAAGACGGGGCAGAGTGGAAGATACTTCATATGAAGAGATGCAGAAGTATAGACTTGCGGAGACAAAAGAGCGGATTCCACTATTGTCAGAAGTACTGCAGTTGGTAGATGGAAAGGTACCACTTCTGATCGAGGTGAAACTTCCTAACACAGATACAAAGATTTGCAGAAAATTGGATGAAGAACTGCGAAAATATCATGGCGAATACATGATCCAATCCTTTAACAGCCTGGTACTTCGTTGGATGAAGAAATATCGGAATGAAATCCCAAGAGGACAATTATCTGAGAATCTGACGAAAAACGACAGAACAACGCATTATCTCTTGAGATTTTGTGTAAAATATCTTTTGAGTAACTGTATGTGCAGACCGGATTTTATTTCTTACCGGTGGTCGGACAGAAAGAATCCGGGATTATGGCTGAACAGGGTTCTCTTTAAAACGCCGGCAGCGGCATGGACACTGCATGGAGAAAAAGATGTTAAGGCGGCAAGAAGAAGCTTTGACATGTATATTTTTGAGATGAGTTAAAGAAGAGTAAATCTGATTTCTATTGAAAGTGCTGATTTAAAAAGTAAAGGTGAACAAAAGAAGAGACAGATGTTGATAATTCATAAGAAAAAGAAAAGAAATGTTAAAAACTTATGAAGTCGGTTGAGATTGTGTTTTAAAAGTGCTATAATCGAGCCTATCAAAAAAGAGCGTTAAATGAAAATAGCGCAGAAGTAGCAAGTGCTGTATCGTTTTGATGAAAAGCGGAGGAGTGTCAGATATGAAATGGAAGACAAAATTCATAGAGACAATGAAAAGATATAAGCATGCATGGGTGTTTTTATACGCGTTAATCTATATGCCGTGGTTTTTGTTTCTTGAGAAACATGTGACGATGAATTATCATGTGGTGCAGACAGCATTAGATGAAGAGATTCCTTTTATTGAATATTTTATTGTACCGTATATGTTATGGTTTGTATTTATCGCAGCTACATTTTTATACTTTTTCGTTACAGATGTACAGGGATTTTACAAACTGGCGAAGATTTCGTTTGCAGGAATGACAATTTTCCTTATTATTTGTTCCGTATTTCCGAATGGTCAGGATTTACGACCGGTTGTGTTTGAGCGGGATAATATTTTTGTAGATGCAGTTCGGATGCTGTATCGGACAGATACTTGTACGAATGTATTTCCAAGTCTTCATGTGTTTAATACTCTGTGCGCATGTATTGCAATCCATAAGAGTCAGGCACTTAAGAAACACAAAGCTGTTTGTATTGGAGCATATGTGCTTGGAGCGTTGATCATAATGGCGACTATGTTCTTGAAGCAGCATTCTGTACTTGATGTGACAGGAGCATTTATTATGGCTTATCTGTTGTATCAGTGGGTATATGCAGAAGAGACGAAGAAAGTTCCGGGATATTCAAAGCGTCCGGTATTTCAGAATAAGTAAGAGTTAGAAAAAGAATTACAGGAAGTGCTTTTGGCTGATGAGGTCAAGGGCACTTTTTTGTATATTAGGAAAGTCCTTTCCTAATATACAGAAGTTTCTATAGAAAAGCATCTGGGGAAATGTTATAATAAAAGCCAGTGAATTACTGTGGGCAGATTAGCCTGACAGTTACGAATAAAGTATTACATGAGATTTAGGAGGACTAGAGCATGAAGAAGGTTATGCTTACTGGTGACAGACCGACAGGAAGATTACACGTAGGACATTATGTGGGTTCCCTGCGTCGTCGTGTTGAATTACAGAATACAGGAGATTTTGATGACATTTTTATTATGATCGCAGATGCACAGGCATTGACTGATAATGCTGATAACCCGGAAAAGGTACGTCAGAATATTATCGAAGTAGCATTAGACTACATGGCTTGTGGATTGGATCCGGAGAAGTCTACTCTGTTTATCCAGTCACAGGTACCGGAACTGACAGAGTTATCATTTTATTACATGAATCTTGTGACAGTCTCAAGACTGCAGAGAAATCCTACTGTAAAGAATGAGATCAAGATGAGAAATTTTGAGGCAAGTATCCCGGTTGGATTCTTCACATATCCGATCAGCCAGGCAGCAGATATTACAGCATTCAAGGCTACTGTTGTACCGGTAGGAGAAGATCAGCTCCCGATGCTTGAGCAGACAAAGGAGATTGTACACAAATTTAATTCCGTTTATGGAGATACACTGATCGATCCGAAGATTCTTCTTCCGGAGAATGAAGCATGCCTTCGTCTCCCGGGAATTGACGGTAAGGCGAAGATGAGTAAGTCTCTGGGCAACTGTATTTATCTGTCAGAGGAATCTGAAGATATTAAGAAGAAAGTATTCAGCATGTTTACTGATCCGAATCATATCCGTGTGGAAGATCCGGGAAGTCTGGAAGGAAATACTGTATTCACATATCTGGATGCATTCTGTAAACCGGAGTATTTTGCGGAATTCCTGCCAGAATATCAGAATCTGGATGAGCTGAAAGCACATTATCAGAGAGGCGGACTTGGAGATATGAAAGTGAAGAGATTCCTGAACAATGTTCTTCAGGCAGAACTGGAGCCAATCCGCAACAGAAGAAAAGAACTTCAGAAAGACATTCCTGCAATCTACGAGATTCTTAAAAAGGGAAGCGAGAAGGCAGAGGCTGTTGCAGCACAGACATTGAAAGAAGTAAAAGATGCTATGAAGATCAATTATTTTGATGACAAGGCACTGATTGAGGCGCAGGCAGAGAGATTTTCAAAATAGAGTGTTGTTGGAATAGTTATAATGTAGTTTTGAATCAGGACAGGCGGTGCAAATTTGAGTTTGCTTATATGTGAACTTGAATCTGGCACCGCCTTTGCTTGGTTTTGGGTAAATTTTTGGGTGTCTGTTCGGAGAGGATCCTTTGAAGTGAGATTTTCCAAAGATACAAAAAAGACTGTAAGGAAATTTCCTTACAGTCTCTATAGCGTGCGATAGAAGATTCGAACTCCCGGCCTTCTGATCCGTAGTCAGACGCTCTATCCAGCTGAGCTAATCGCACATTTTGTTGTTTGCTCTGTTGTATCGCTCACAACAAAAAAGATTATATAACGGATATTGGAAAATGTCAACACTAATTTTGAATTTTTTTCAAAAAAATTTGAAGCGGATTTTAGAAGCTATTTTCAATCTATCTTTTGTGCGCTACCGAGTGTTATTCTTCAATAATCTGAATCTCCAGATAGTCAAAGTCAATCTCATCGACAAAATTGTCCTGATAGAAACGCGCTTTGGCGTGGCGCTTGAACTCATTGATCGTTGAGTCGAGCCAGATCGGCTTGCTCAGATCAAATTCATAGCAAATCTTGTCGAGTGCATGAAAGATCTTATGTGTACGTGTGTCGTCTGTCTCATCGCAGATAACAGTATCGCAAAGCATGCGGTTGTCTTTAAATTCTTTTCCCCATAAACGAAACATAATAGACTCCTTTCCGGCAGCAGAAGAAACTATCTGATCTTCTGAAAATACCTGTCTCTTGTATCCTAACATAAGAAAAACAAAAAGTCATTTCTTTTTTAGAGACTTTTTGGTATAGTGGAACGGTAATGTTACTGTTCACTCCCGTGTCAATCACTCCGCTGATTGACACGGAGGATGCGTGTTTTGACTTGAATGCATCTCGCCCCATCGCCAAAGGCGATTTAAAATGGCGAGATGCGTTGCTGGTCGCACATCGTGTGAACAGTAACACGGTAATGGTAACAGCAATATAGTAATTGATAGAATGATTGGAGAGCAGTTATGATTAGAGAATGTATAGAGACAGACAGAGAAATACTGGGAGGTTATCTGGAAGAAGACAGTTATGGACAGGCAATCCTTCATCTGATTGATGAATTTGGATTTGAACAGAAATTCCAGTCTGTTTATATGGATATTGAAGAAGAACAGTGCAAAGGTGTTTATCTTATGATTTACAAAAATGTACTGCTTTATTCGAAAGAGAACCAGGTGGAAATTGATTTCCTGGAGCAGATGCTTTCTGTGCTTGTGCCGGAGATGGTGATTGGACGAAAGGATAATGTGAATATTGTAAGCTGGCTTCTGACAGACTACCGGATGGATACCGTAGATCAGATCCCAGAGCTTTGTGATGAGGAAGACAATGCGTTGAAGAGGGACACCCGGAAGAAGGAAGGACAGGAATGGGGCGTCCTGTATAAGGAGGACTAGAAGAGCGATGAAGAGAATATTTATTGACGGACTCAGCGGAATGGCGCAGGGCTTGTTTGCAACATTGATCATAGGAACAATCATCCAGCAGATGGGAATGTTTGTTGGAGGAAATTATGGAGATTTAATTTATCTGATCGGGAAAGTTGCTGCAGCACTTACAGGAGCAGGGATTGGTGTCGGAGTGGCAAGGAAGCTGGAGGCTCAGCAGCTTGTTACAGTTTGTGCAGCTGTTGCCGGTATGATCGGAGCATTCGCGGGGAAAATTCTGGCAGGTCAGGTACTTGTAGATGGGAATATTGTATTAGCCGGACCGGGGGAACCACTGGGAGCTTTCGTGGCAGCTTATGTGGCAATTGAGATTGGAATTTTAGTTACAGGAAGAACAAAACTAGATATTATTCTGACACCATTGATCTGCATTGGTGTTGGTGGAGTTGTTGGATTGTTTGTCGGACCACCGATTTCTTCCTTTATGAACTGGCTGGGTTCCTTGATTAACTGGGGAACAGAACAGCAGCCGTTCCTTATGGGAATTGTAGTTTCGGTCTTGATGGGAATGATCCTGACATTGCCGATCAGCTCCGCGGCTTTGGGGGTAATCCTGAATCTGTCAGGTCTTGCAGCTGGAGCAGCTACAGTTGGATGTTGTTGCAATATGATTGGATTCGCAGTTGCAAGCTACAGAGAGAATAAGATTGGTGGATTTCTAGCACAGGGAATTGGTACTTCTATGCTTCAGGTACCGAATATTATGAGACATCCATTGATTTGGATCCCATCCATTTTGTCAAGTGCAATTTTAGGACCGGTAAGTACAATGTTACTCCATATGACGAATAATGCAACCGGATCCGGAATGGGAACAGCCGGGCTGGTTGGTCCGTTGATGACGTGGCAGGTGATGATCCAGACAGAAGATCCGATGATTGTTCTGGTGAAGATCATTGTGATCCAGTTTGTACTTCCGGCAGTGATCACACTTGGAATTTCAGAATTTATGAGAAAGAAGGGCTGGATTCGCCAGGGAGACATGAAACTGGAGCTGTAGGCAGAAAATGGATTACAGAGATTGGAAAGATACTATTACAGTAACACTAAAATATCTCTAAAAAAGAAGTGAATTCTGTGACAGAAAAATGGGAGTATGTTATACTTAATATATATATATATAAACAGACTGGGGGTTATTAACAGTTAAATATAAATTATAAAATCATATAAG
>OMFD01000722.1_pt1 | contig 19707 bp, 16 predicted proteins | sample 1645541 | NCBI WGS metagenome assembly OMFD01 (sample SAMEA103958149, study PRJEB25191) | human gut metagenome | biome: human-associated habitat [ENVO:00009003]; feature: intestine environment [ENVO:2100002]; material: feces | place: Germany | collected 2013/2015
GCGCGTCAGCGGCAGGGCCTTAAAAAAAGCCAGCGCGGCCTGCTTCTCGGCGTCACCGATGACCTTTCCGCTGTAGAGCACCGCGGCCAGCACGCCGCCAGGGCGCAAAGCCTCCAGCGCCGCACGCAGGGCGGGCACACTGCCGTCCGCAGTGGAATGCACATCATGCTCTGCACCCGGCAGCCAGCCGAAGTTGAACAGCACGCAGTCCGCCGTGCCGGGCTGCACCAGCTCAGCCAGGCGGGCATGGTCGTGCAGCACCGCACGCCCCACTGCGCCATAGCCTGCCGCTGCCAGACGCGCGTTTGTGTTATCAACGGCCTGCTGTTGAATATCCAGCCCCAGCACGCGTCCTGCCGGGCCTGCCAGCGTACACAGGAACTGCGTGTCGTGGCCGTTGCCGCAGGTGGCATCCACGTACAGCCCGCCGGGGGCGAGCCGTGCGGTCAAAAACGCATGGCAGAGCTGCACGGCGGACAGGTCGGGCACGCGGCGGCGCACCAGCTGGCTGCCGTCCGGGGCAAAGCCATATTTTTGCGCCAACGCCCTGCCCGCGGCATCCCGGGGCAGGGGAGCCGTGAAGCAGGTGGCCTGCTTTGGGTCCAGTCCGCCGTTTTGGCGCAGAAGCTCTTTCAACAGATAACTGCCGTAGCCGCGCCCGCGCCACCGGGGCACGACCTCCAGCCGCAGGATGGTCGTGCCGTCCACGACGGCTGTGCCGATGGCCTCGTTTTCCTTATATAGAGTGTAGCAGCCTTTTTCCTGCCTGATCTGCATAGCATTACCCGTCGATTTCGTTGGTGTTCAGGTCGTAGTGTATCACGTCGCCCCATTTGCGTCGGATGACGATCTGCGCGGTCAGGTCGGTGTCGTCATAGACCAGCGACCACTGGGTATTGCTGGTCACATCGTTGGGGCTGGGGTCCTGGGCGGCTGCCTGCAACGCCTTCCATGCGGTATCCGCAGGAATATCCCCGTCGGGATCGCGCATTGCCAGCACTTCCATAATAGCGTCATAGCGCTCTTTTCCGTGGCCGTAGATGCCATTTCTCTGGTTTGGCTGCACCATGTAGGCATAGCAGCCGTAAAAATTCGTGATGGCCTGCATCGCCGTCCAGCGCAGCGGGCGGCCCTCCTGCTCCGGGTCATATTCCAGCACGCGGGCATCGCCGCTTGCATCAACGACAAAGAAGTGGTAATCGCGCCCGGAGGTCGCAAACATATCGTAGCTGTTCAGCAGCTCCACGGCCTCCTGCGTTGTGGCGGCGCGGTCCAGCACCAGCCGGATGGCCAGCGTCGTGAAGATCTTCTGCTTGCCGGTGTCCTGGTTGACCGGCTCACTGTCCAGCGTCAGCACAGCGATGGAAACACCGCGCTCATTCATGCCGTCCAGACAGATGAACGGCGCGGTCAGACAGGCGAGCTTTTTCGCCATGGATATGTCCGGCTGGTTGGCCGAGATATTATCCAGCGCGGCCAGCGCCACGGATTTGTAGCCGTCCTTCGGCGTACAATAAACCAGCATGGCCGAGGTGTCGCGCTTGAAATCATAGTTGCGGCCCATCAGGATATTCCCATCGGACACTGTCGCAAAGGCGCTGCATCCATAGTTCGGGGCTTTCATGTGGACCGGCAGCAGGGGAAGCGTTTCCTTTAAAATCGCGTCGATCATCGACTGGTTGTCGGTGATGCCGTAGTTGATGACATCGTCGATGGAATAATCATACGTGACATCCATGCGGTAAAGGTTATAGTCGTCATACGCGGTGATCTGCTCTATGCTGTTTACCGTGCGCAGCCGCCCGGCGTACAGCACGCCGAAGCCCGCCACCGCCAGCAGGATCAATACCAGAAGCACAACCAAAATACGCTTTAACATCCTTTTCACAGAAAACGCCTCCTTTATATGTGTTTTATGATTTGATTATATCATATTTTATTGTGCGGCGCAACGCTGCAAATTGTCATAATCTTCACCGTTTTTCACATACTTTTCACTCTCTGACGAAACCTATTTCACAATTAGCCTGTATACTGTAGGCATAGAAAGCGAAAGGAGACGACCACTATGAGCAACGAATACGATTACTCCGGTCTCTATAACAATACATCCGGCAGCGGTCAGCCGAACGGCCAGAACCCGCAGCCCGAGCAGAGCGCCCCCGCGCAGAACCAGCAGCCCCAACAGAGCAGCTACCCCAACGTAGGCTCCAGCGGTGCCAACACCGCCAACACGGCGCGCACAGATTATTCTTCCTACAATTCCGGCAGCACGTCCGGCCAGAATCCCCAGCAGGATTCCAACGGCTACACCAGCAGCTTCAGCGGCGGCAATGGCAATAACGGCGGCTACAACGGCTACAGCTATTCCAGCGCCCCGCAGCAGCCCCCCGTGCCCCAGAAGAAAAAGGGCAGCAAGGTCCTGCTCCGCGTGCTGGCCTGCGTCGGCGTAGCTGCGCTGGGCTTCGGCGGCGGTCTGGGCGGCGCTGTGGTCGCCAGCCGTGCGGGCCTGACAGGCAACCAGGTGGTCGTCCAGCAGGTAGAGCGCAGCACGGACGCCACCGCCGCAGGCAGCACCGATGGCACAAGCATGAGCGTGCAGCAGATCGCGTCTGTCGTCTCGCCCAGCGTTGTCGCCATCACCACCGAGCAGATGAGCAGCAGCCAGACTTGGTTCGGCGGCTACTACGTCCAGAGCGGTGCCGGTTCCGGCGTCATCATCAGTCAGGACGGCTACATCCTGACCTGCGCCCACGTCGTCAGCGGCGCGACCAGCGTAAAGGTGCAGCTGAACGGCAGCGACGAGAGCTACGACGCCACCGTCGTCGGTCAGGATTCCACCTCCGACATCGCGGTGCTGAAAATTGATGCTACGGGCCTGACCCCGGCGGTCATCGGCGACAGTGACGCCCTGGCCGTGGGCGAGGTCGCTGTCGCCGTCGGCAACCCGCTGGGCACGCTGTCCAACACTGTCACCGATGGCATCGTCAGCGCGCTGAACCGTCAGGTCACCGTGCAAGACAACGATATGACGCTGATCCAGACCGATGCGTCCATCAGCCCGGGCAACTCCGGCGGCGGCCTGTTCAATGCGAACGGCGAGCTGATCGGCATTGTCAATGCCAAGTCCAGCTACAGTGAGGCCGAGGGCATCGGCTTTGCGATTCCCATCAACACAGCCATGGAGATTGGCCGGCAGCTGATCGAGAACGGCAGCGTGGCTCGTCCCGCGCTGGGCGTCAAGATCATGGATGTGACCGACGCCCAGACCGCCCAGCAGCTGGGTGTCTCCACAATGGGCGTCTATGTCGTCGAAGTCACAAAGGGCAGCGGAGCCGACGCCGCCGGTGTACAGGCGGGTGACCGCGTGCTGGCCGTCGATGACACCGCCGTCAGTGATTCCTCCGCGTTGAAGAATTACCTGAAGGACAAGGGCATCGGCGACACCGTCAACCTCCAGGTCGAGCGCGACGGCAAGGTGCTGACGCTGGCTGTCACGCTTGGGTCCAGCGCACAGTAAAAACAATATAGAAACAGGGATGCAGACCGAAATCTGCATCCCTGTTTTTTGTTTGAATGGCTTTCCCCTCGGGGGAAGCTGTCAGCGGCCCCGCCCGCTGACTGATGAGGGGAAACCGTGCCATTATGGCCCGGCAGCGGGTTGCCGCCGGAAGTCTGCCCCTCTCAGGGGATCGGCGTCCGCTCCTGACTCCTCACTCAGTTCTGATCCTTACTTTTTCCCACCAGCGCAGCCAGCACGCCAAAAATCAGGCTGGCCGCTATGCCGCCGGACGCCGCCGTCAGGCCGCCGGTAAACGCACCGGGCAGGCCGCACTCGTCCACGGCATTCTGCACACCCTGTGCCAATAAATGCCCGAACCCCAGCAGCGGCACGCTGGCCCCCGCCCCGGCGAAATCCGCCAGCGGCTTGTACAGCCCGACGGCGCTTAAGATTACGCCCGCCACGACATACCCGGTCAAGATTCGGGCAGGGGAGAGCTTCGTGTAATCAATAAAAAGTTGCCCTACGACGCAGATCGCGCCGCCGACCACAAACGCCCAGACGTAACTCATACCGCACCTCCCAGCTCGACACAGTGGGCGATGCCCGGGATGCTCTCCCCCTGCAAAAACGTGGTCTGGCTCATCAGCGCACCCGTTGCCAGAAACAGCACGCGGCGCAGCTGCCCCGCGGCCAGCATCGGCAGGATCTTCCCGCACAGCACCGCCGCACTGCATCCTGCCCCGCTGCCGCCCGCCTGTACATTCTGACCGTTTGTGTCATATAATAAGCAGCCGCAGTCCTTATGGTTGTCCAGCGGCAGTCCCTCTTTGGCCATCTGCTCATGCAGAAGTGCCGTACCGACCTCGCCCAAATCGCCCGTAAAGATCGCGTCAAAATCCTGCGGGCTTGTCCCCGTGGCCGAAAAATAGCGCAGCAGCGTCGAGGCTGCCGCAGGCATCATCGCCGCACCCATATTGTTGATGTCATGCACCGCAAAATCCTGCACGCGGCCAAACGTCACCGACAGCACCGGCACGCCCGCGCCGCCGTGCGCCCGCACCAAACAGGCCCCCGCGGCGGTGGCCGTCCACTGGGCCGTGGGGGTGCGCTTGGCACCGTACTCCAGCGGCGTGCGGAATTGCCGCTCTGCCGCGCAAAAATGGCTGCTTGTCAGCGCCAGGACCCGCTCGGCCATGCCGCCCGCCGCAAACACCGCGGCAAGGCCCAGCGTCTCCGCCATGGTCGAGCACGCGCCGTAGACGCCCGCAAACGGGATGCCCAGCTCCCGCATCGTGTAGTTGCTGGCCGTACACTGGGCCTGCAGGTCGCCCGCAAACGCAATATCGACTTTGGAACGCGGAATATCCGCCTTGCGCAGACAGAGCTCCACGGCCTTGCGCTGCAAGAGGCTTTCGGCCTGCTCCCAGTTTTCACAGCCCTGCTCGCCAAAAGCCGCGTCCTGCGTCACAAAGTCAAAGGCCGACGCCAGCGGGCCCTCGCTCTCCTTTTTGCCGCCTGCCGCGGCCCAGGCCGCCACGGTGGGCGGCGCGTCAAACAGCAGGGTATCGCCTCTGCGCGTCATCGGTCACCCCACCTTTCCCAGCAGCCAGTAGAGCACGCCCCACACAAAGCTGGCCAGCGTCCCAAACGCGATGACCGGCCCCGCGATGCCGAAAATCCTCGCGCCTACACCGGTCACCCAGCCCTCGGCCTTGAATTCAATTGCCGGGCTGACGACGGAGTTTGCAAACCCTGTAATGGGCACCAGCGTCCCCGCGCCCGCCTTGGCGGCCAGCTTTTGGTACCAGCCCGGCAGTGTGAAAATGGCGGACAGAAAAATCAGCGCAATGCTCGTCAGCGTGCCCGCCAGCGTTTTGTCGTACCAAATCAGGAAAAATTGCCGCAGTGCCTCGCCGAGGGTGCAGATGGCCCCGCCGACCAAAAAACGCCCACGCGCAGTCCCGCACCACGGGCGACGGCGGCGACGCGCGGCTGACCATCTCATCATATTGCCTGGGATCCAGTTTCACATTTCATTCCTCCCCTTTTTGGGGGTAGTATGTGCCTAGCTGCCGTAAAATATGACCTGCCCGCGATAATACGGGTGCGGCACCATGACCTTGTACAGCGTGCGCAGCTCTTTACAAAGCGCCGCGTCGGGGACTGTACCGCCGCAGGGCAGGGCCAGCACGGCGTACCGCGTGCCGAACACCCGGCTTTCCAGCGCCGTGGCCCGCGCACCTGCCCGCAGGTAAAACCCGATGCGCCGCCGCGCGGTGGCCGGGTCGGGAGCCTCGGCGGGGTGCTCACATTCCAGCACCAGGTCGTGTACCCGCATGGCGTCGTAGTCCCGGACCAACCCCAGCGCCGCCGTGCCCACGCCGCTGCCGCGCAGGTCGTACCGCACGGCAAAGTAGTCAAGCAGCGCCGTGCGCTGGCCCGGCAGCACGACCTGCCACGCATAAGCCAGCCGTGCGCCCGCGTCATCGGTCAGAAGGAGCGGCTCGTAGACGCCGGACTCCAGCAGGCGTTGGATCTCGGCAAACGGCTTCAGCTCGGCGGCAGGGAAATCCCGCGGCAGGGCAGAGCGGTAGAGGTCCTCACATTCAGCAGCAGACAAGCGTGTGATTTGCATAGGGATTTCTCCTTTCTGTGATTGAATTATAGGGGAAAATACGGTATAATAGGTAAAAATGGGGTTATGACGCAGTTCTCGGGCGGATATGGAATCCGCCCCTACGGGTATGTAGGGGCGGGCATTGCCCGCCCGCAGGCACATTGCGGCAGCCACCGCGTTCCGCGGGCGGCCAATGGCCGCCCCTGCAACGCGCCCGTTATTCGTAGGGGCGCATTCCGTATGCGCCCGCAAGCAATTTATAAAGGAGCCACCCACATGGAATGGACTGACATCAGCATCACCGTCGCCAAGCGCGACGCCGACACTGCCGAAGCCATCGCAACGATGGTTGCCAACGGCGGCATTTATATTGAGGACTACAGCGACCTGGAGCAGCAGGCGTGGGAGATCGCCCACGTAGATTTAATTGAACAGGACCTGCTGGACAAACCGCGTGACATCGTGATCGTACACATGTACCTTGCCCCTGACGAGAACCCCGCCGAGGTGCTGCCCCTGTTTGAGGAGCGGCTGAAAAACAGCGGCATCGACTACCAGCTCAACACCACCGGCGTCGAGCAGGAGGACTGGCAGAACGCCTGGAAGAAGTACTACCACGCCATGGACATCGGCGAGCGCCTCGCCATCGTGCCCGGCTGGGAGGATTACCGGACGGACCGCATCAGGATCGTCATGGACCCCGGCATGGCCTTTGGCACCGGCACGCATGAGACGACCTCGCTCTGCCTCGAGACGCTGGACAGCCTTGTCAAGGGCGGGGAGCGCGTGCTCGACATCGGCACCGGCTCCGGCATTCTGGCCATTGCCGCGCTGAAATTAGGCGCAGACTCCGCCGAGGGCGTGGACATCGACCCCATGTGCGTGCGCACCGCGGGCGAGAACGCCGCGCGCAACGGCGTGGCGGACCGCTTTAAAGTCCTCGTCGGCGACCTGTCCGACAAGGCCAGCGGCCAGTACAACATCATCACGGCCAACATCGTAGCGGCTGCCATCCTGTCGCTGGCCCCGCATGTGCCGGTGCTCATGGCCCCGGGCGCACGGTTCATCGCCAGCGGCATCATCGACGAGCGCAAGGACGAGGTGCTGGCCGGGCTGAAGGCCGCGGGTCTCGAGCCTGTCGAGGTCAAGGAGAAGCGCGGCTGGGTCTGCATCATCTGCGAAAAGAAAGAGGCTTGATCTATGCCGCATCGTTATTTTACGCGGGAGCTGGCCGATGGCCGCGCCGCACTGACCGGCAGCGACGCCCACCATCTGGCCGACGTCATGCGCGCCAGAATCGGTGAGGAGGTCGTGCTCTGCGGGCCGGACGGGCTGGAATACCTCGGCACGGTCACGGCCATCGAGCCGGGGCGGGTGGAGTTTTCCGTCACCGACGGCACGACGAGCAAGGCCGAGCCGGACTGCGCCGTGACGCTGTTTGCGGGCTACCCCAAGGCGGGCAAGTTGGAGGAGGTCATCCGTCACAGCGTCGAGCTGGGCGTGACCGAGGTCGTGCCGTTTTTCAGCCGGTATTGCGTAGCCACGCCAAAAAAAGAGGATGTCAAGAACGAGCGCTACAACCGCATTGCCGCCGAGGCCGCCAAGCAGGCGGGCCGTGCCATGCTGCCCCACGTGGCCCTGCCGCTGAACGATTTTGCAGCGGTTTGCAAAGCATTTGCAGATTTTGACGTTGTGCTGTTCTTTTACGAGGGCGGCGGCGCACCCCTGCGGGAGGTGCTGCACCCCGGACAGTACAAGCGCGTTGCCATCGTGACCGGCAGCGAGGGCGGCTTCTCCGTCGAGGAGGCCGAGGCCGCGAAGGCCGCCGGGGCTGTGACCGTAGGGTTAGGCCCCCGGATTTTGCGCTGCGAGACCGCGCCGTTAGCCGCGTTGACCTCTGTCATGCTGCTGACCGGTAACTTGGAGTGACCGCAGCAAGCCATACTATGTAAAAAAGAACAGGAGCGTCACCGTGCGTGGTGATGCTCCTGTTTTTGTTTGATGTACTGTAGGGGCCGGGCATGCCCGGCTCGGGACGTATAAGGCAAGCGGGCGTTTGCGGGATGGCTTGTAGGGGCGGCATATATGCCGCCCGCGGCTTTCCTGGAACGGGTGCTGACGGGCAGGCTGCGGGCCGCACATGTGCGGCCCCTACGGCTCTATTGCCTTTTTACGGGCGCTAACCGCACACGGGCGCGGAGGGGTCAAGACCCCTCCCTACGGAATGTCGTTCACGGCCGGTTTGTAGGGAGCGGTCTTGACCGCTCCGGGGAGGTGTGTGGCTGGCGCACAGCCCACGGGAGGTTATACATAGCGGCAAACGAGCAGAGCCCGCGAGGCCTGAGGGGCTCTGGCCGTTCATGGCCATGAGAAACTCACCCTCACTTCGCCTTCACATACGCCCCGAACGCATTCGGCACGGGGTAGACCTCTGCCAAATCCTCCGGCGCGGCCCAGACATACCCGTCGGGCAGAGCACAGGCGGGGGCGGTGCCCTTCCAGCCGCCAAGCTCCCAAATCTTGTGCGTAAATACGTGCTTTGCGGGGGGCAGGGGCTCGTCCAGCGCGGCCTGTACACCGATGCCCGCCAGCGCGGCGGTCAGCTCGTCCCGCGTCAGCGCTTTTTCCCACGCTGCGGGCTGCCACAATCCGGCCAGCAGTCCCCGTGCGGGGCGGCGCTGCAAAAGCAATCCCTGCTCACTTTCAATCAATGCCACCGTCACGGGCACCTTGCCCTTGGCCTTGGGCGCGGGCTTCACAGGCAGCTGGTCCGCCCGGCCAGCCGCATAGCCCCGGCACAAATCGGCCAGCGGGCATTCCTCACAGTGGGGCGTGCCGGGGATGCAGACCAGCGCACCCAGCTCCATCAGGGCCTCGTTGTAGGGGCCGGGCGTGGCCTTGGGCATCTGGTCCAGCACCCGCACGGTAAAGGCTTTCTTCGTTGCCGGGGCCATAACGTCGGCGTCGTCGTTGTACAGCCGCGCAAAAACGCGCAGGACGTTGCCGTCCACCGCGGGGACGGGGATGCCAAACGCAATGCTGGCCACCGCGCCAGCCGTGTAGTCACCGATGCCCGGCAGACTGCGCAGGGCGTCGTAGTCGGCGGGAAGGTCGCCGCCGTACTGCTCGCAGACGATGCGGGCAGCCTTCTGCATATTGTTGACGCGGTTGTAGTAGCCCAGCCCCTGCCACAGCTTACGCAGGGCGTCCGGCTCACAGGCCGCCAGCGCGGCGGGGTCCGGCAAAGCCGCGATAAAGCGTTCATAATAGGGGATGGCCGCTGCCACACGGGTCTGTTGGAGCATGATCTCGCTGACCCAGATATGGTACGCAGAAGGCTCCTGCCGGAAAGGCAGGAGCCTCTTGTTTGCGTTAAACCATTGCAGCAGCGGTGCGGCAATGGGCCGCATCAAAAACCACCGCAGGTACGGGGGAAGGGGATGACGTCGCGGATGTTGGGGATGCCGGTGACGTACATCAGCAGGCGCTCAAAGCCCAGACCGTAGCCCGCATGCTTGACGCTGCCGTAGCGGCGCAGGTCGAGATACCAGTCGTAGTCGGCGGTGTTCAGGCCCAGCTCCTTCATGCGGGCCTCCAGCACGTCGAGGCGCTCCTCACGCTGAGAGCCGCCGATCAGCTCACCGATGCCGGGAACCAGCATATCGGCGGCGGCCACGGTCTTGCCGTCCTCGTTCTGGCGCATGTAGAATGCCTTGATTTCCTTCGGGTAGTCGGTGACGAACACGGGCTTCTTGAAGATCTGCTCGGTCAGATAGCGCTCGTGCTCGGTCTGCAGGTCGGTGCCCCACTCGACTTTATACTGGAAGTTGTCGTTGTTCTTCTTCAGCAGCTCGATGGCGTCGGTGTAGGTCACGCGGGCAAAGTCGCTGGATGCGACCAGCTCGAGGCGCTCGATCAGGCCCTTGTCAAAGAACTGGTTGAAGAAGGCCAACTCGTCGGGGCAGTTGTCCAGCAGATAGCGGATGACGTAGCGGGTCATGGCCTCGGCGGTCTCGAGATAGGTGTTCAGGTCGGCGAAGGCCATCTCGGGCTCGATCATCCAGAACTCGGCGGCGTGGCGGGTGTCGTAGCTCTTCTCGGCGCGGAAGGTGGGGCCGAACGTGTAGACGTTGCCCAGCGCCATGGCCATGGCCTCGGCCTCCAGCTGGCCGGAAACGGTCAGGTTGACAGGACGCTTGAAGAAGTCCTTCGTGTAGTCAACGCCGCCCTCGTCGTTGCGGGGGATATCGTTGAGGTCAAGGGTGGTCACTTGGAACATCTCACCGGCGCCCTCGCAGTCAGAGCCGGTGAAAATCGGCGTATGCACGTAGGTAAAGCCGTGCTCATGGAAGAACTGGTGCAGGGCGAACGCCGCCTGGCCGCGCACGCGGAACGCAGCGTTGAAGGTGTTGGTGCGGGGGCGCAGGTGGGTCATGGTGCGCAGGTAGTCCATGCCCATCTTCTTTTTCTGCAGCGGATAGTCGCCGCCGCAGGGGCCGAGCACGGTGATTTCATCCGCATTGATCTCAAAGGGCTGCTTGGCGCCCGGGGTCACAACAACGCTGCCGGTGACCTCAAAGCTCGTGTACAGACCGCACTTGGCGATCTCGGCATAGTTGGCGAGCTTGTCGGCCTGAAAAACGATCTGGACGGGCTTATAGCAGCTGCCGTCGGACAGCGAGATAAAGCCGATATTTTTAGAATCGCGCACAGTCTTGGCCCAGCCGCAGACGGTGACCTTGGTGCCGTCTGCAGGGGTGGCCTTGTACAGCGATGCAAGTTCCGTTCTCTGCATGGATAGTCCACTCCTCTTTATATATATGAATGTTCCTATTGTAACAGGTATTTTATAAAAAGTAAAGAGCCGATATTTGCAGAGTTGCAGGGTTGTAGGGGCCGGGCATGCCCGGCCCGGAGGTATCCAGCGGGCAGGCGTTTATGGGAAGGTGCAGGGCCGGACATGTCCGGCCCCTACCGCGCGGCGATGATGTTACGTTTGCGATGCCATGAAGGTCTGCGGGGCGTCGGGGACGCCGATTCCTACCGTAGGGGCGGATTCCATATCCGCCCGTGGGAGTGTGCGGCGGCGCAAGCTGCCCGAAAGGATGAATCCCGCCCTGATTAAAATTGTAATAAAAAATTTTGAGATTTACCCTCCCAGCACCGCCGCCAGCGCCTTGGCGGCGTACTCTCCGGCGCGGAGGGCCTCGTCCAGCGTGTTCGCGTGGCCGCCGATCTCTATTAAAAGACTGCCTGTCGTCAAATCCTGATTGTAAAACCGATACCCGCACAGCACAGGGCGGGTCAGGCCCGGGTAGGCACTTTCCATAGCGGTCTCCCATTCGGCGGCAAAACGCAGATTGAGCCGCCAGTTAGGCAGGGCAATGCTGCTGCCGTTGTCGCACCCGGCAATGACCATGACCTGCGCCGTGCTCTCGCCGTCGATCTCGCACACGGGCTTGACCCGCGTGCCGTCGCTGTCCTCGATGGCATCGCGGTGGACATCCAGCACGACCTTTATAGAAGGGTAGCGCTCCAGATACGTCTGCACGCCCGCGCGGCTGCGCTTATAGCTGTCGGTGTAGCCGGGCGCGTCATAGAGCGTTTCGTCGTGCAGCGTGCGGATGCCCGCCGCGTTGAGCACCTGCGCCATTTTCTCTCCGACGGCACACATATTCAGCGCCGTGCTTTTGCTGCGGGCCGTGTAGCCGGGGTCAAACACGGGGTCCGGCCAGGTCTGGTAGCTCTCGGTGGCATGGGTGTGCATGATGAGCACCTGCGGCAGGGCACTGTTCTTTTCAACGGCAAACGGCAAATTTTGCGTCGTCACAGCGGCGCGCAGGTCAGCGTCGGTGTGCTCGGTGCTGTTTCGGATGCTGCCTGCGGCCAGTGCCACATAGCCGTCGCCGCTGCCCTGCCTGAGCGTCACGCTGCGGATGCGGCCCGCGTCGTCCAGCTCCGGCGCGGCGCTGGGCAGCGGCGTGGAAGCGGGGGACGGCTCCGGCGTGGGCGTCGCCGCAGCTGTCGGGGCCGGGGAGGGCGTCGCCGTGGGCACGGGCGTGGGGCGGCGGTCCGGCTTCTGGGGCTTGTAGGCGGCCCGGGCGGCATCCGCCGGCCAGGCGATGGCCGCAGCCGCCGCGGGGTCCTGCAAAAACAGCGCCCCGCGCACGATCCACGCCCGCCCGGGGCAGACTGCACACGCGGCCAGAACCGCCGCCGCACTGCCCGCAAATGCGGCCCCGCACAGCGCAGCCGCCGCCCACCGGCGCAGCTTTTGCATGGCACACACCCCCTTGTACCAGAATTTTATGCGATTTTTTTGGTTTCTATGAAGTTTTTTTCAAAAAGCCCTTGCAACTTTGCAAAAAGTGTGGTAGGATAACTTGTACTGTTATGGGGAACCAAGGAGGTGGAACGAATGCCTAATATTAAATCTCAGAAGGATCGTGTTGTTCAGGCCAAGAAAGAGGCTCTGCACAACAAGGTCGTCAAGTCCAACCTGAAAACAGTGGTCAAGAAGGCAAACGCTGCCATCGACAGCAATGCTGCTGACAAGGAGACCGTCGTTAAGGTTGCTGTCTCTGCCATCGACTCTGCTAAGAGCAAGGGTGTTATCCATAAGAACACCGCTGCCCGCAAGATCAGCCGCATGGCTAAGCGCGCCAACAAGGCTGCTGCTCAGTAATTGATCGCATGAACAATGCCCGCCGTGTTCCCACGGCGGGCATTTTCATTTTTTAAGTAGTAGGGGAGGGATTCATCCCTCCCGGGGCGTTTGGTGCTGCCGGTAGGTACACGGGAGGCATGAATGCCTCCCCTGCAAGCTGCCGGTAGGGGCCGCACATGTGCGGCCCTGCACCTCGCGAAATCGCCCTGCTTATGGGAAGCCTGCGAGCCGGGCATGCCCGGCCCCTACAGCGCTACTGCGTCAGCTCCTGCTCCATCAGCAGCTTCTTCAGCGGCAATAGCGCCGCAGGCTCGGCGCTGAAGGTGCGGATGCCGAGCTTTAAATAGGCCGGCATGGCATCCACGGCGGCCACGGTGATACCGCAGAGGTAGACCTGTGCGCCGTGCTCCTGCGCCTGCTCCAGAATGCCGCTGACAAGGCGCAGCACGGCGGGGTTCGTCAGCTGGTTCACGGCGGCGGTGGGGTTCTGCACAAGGCCCAGCGTGTAGCGGGTCAGGTCCTCAATATCCACAGCCATCAGCTGCGCGCCGTGCTCCATCATATCCCCGGCCATGACCGCGGCGGACGGCATGTCCACAACGCAGCCCAGCATCATCGGGCCGGTCTCGCGGCCCTCGGCCAGCAGCTCGTCGCGGCAGGTGTTGACCTCCTTCACGCAGCGATCCCAGTCGGCCACATCTTTTATCATCGGGAACACGACCCGCAGGTCGCCGTCCGTGGCGGCGCGCAGCAGCGCCCGGATCTGCGGCTTGAACAGCCGGTTGCCGCGCAGGCGGTCCTGCGTCTCCCCGGCCCAGGGGGCGTCGTCGTCGGCGCGGGTATCGCAGGTGCGCAGCAGCACGGGCACGCCCTCGGCGCTTTTCAGCAGCTCGCGCAGACGGATGGTCTGCACCTCGTCGCTCTGGTCGTACAGAATCGCGGTCTCGGTGCGCACAAGGCCGATGCCCGCCGCGCCGCGCGTATGGGGCACGTCGCTGTCGCTGATGTTGCAGGTCGGCATCAGGCGGAAGGCCGTGCCGTCCTTCGTCAGGCAGGGCAGGGCGGCCACGGGGTCGGGCTTCTGGCCGTGCAGGCGGCTCAATGCAATTTTACAGTCCGCCTGGGCGATCTGCGCACCGTCCGGCTCCACAATAAGCGTGCCGTTGTCGGCGTCAAGGATCGCACGGTGGCCCACGGCCATGGCCGCAGTGCCGCCGCCCAGCTGTACCACCGCCGGGATGCCCATGCTGCGGGCCATGATGGCGGCATGGCTGACCGTGCTGTCCTGGTCGCTGGCCAGGCCCAGCACCATGCGGCGGTCCAGACTGAACAGGTCACTGGGAAAGAAGCGGTCCGCCACCAGGATGCTGGGGCGCTTCAGATGCAGGCGGCGGCGCGGGCGCCCGTCCAGAATATCCACCACGCGGCGGCAGACGTCGCAGACATCGACGCTGCGCTCCCGGATGTACTCATCATCGACGTTTTTCAGGCGGCCCGCAAAAATCTGCTCGGCGCGCTCGACGGCGGCAGCCCCGCCCGCACCGGCGGCGATATAGTCACCGATCTCGTTCGTGAAGGACTCGTCCTCCAGCAGGGCGATCTGGAACAGCAGAATATCCGCGTCCGGCCCCTTGGCGCGCTGGCTCAAACGGCGCAGCTCGTCCTTGGCCAGCACGACGGCGACGTCGTAGAGGGCACGCTCCCGGAACGGGTCGCAGACGATACGGTGCAGGCCGGTGGTGCCGTGGTCGATCTGCTCAACCGGGCCGACCACAATGCCGGTGGACGCCGGTACGCCGGTATAGGTGTGCATAGGATGCCTCCTTCTTTCTTCTTGGCCCCCTCCGGGAGGGGGTTCCCGCAGGGTCGGATGAGGGGCGGGTTCGCCGCAGACACCCGTTAAAAGCTTACCGCCCGGCCCCTACAGCGCGATACTTTGGCAAACGCAAACGGAGCCCCAAGGGGGAAGCCTTTTTACAAAATCGGCAGCTCGCCCAGGGTCTTGCTGACCAGGGCGGTCACGAATTCCTCGGGCACGGCGGCGGCGATGGCACGCTCGGTCACGAGGGTGTTGTCCCTGCCGTCCAGCAGGGCGGGGAAGCGGTCTGCCGGGTCCTTGTCAAAGCTGCCCATGAAGGTCGCGGCCAGCAGCTTCGGCGTGTAGGGCACGTCCTCGGGCACGCCGACGCGCTCGGCGGCCAGCTCCAGCGGGGCCAGTGCGCCGCGGGTGGGCGCACTCGGGTTCGGTGCGTAGGGCGCCGGGTAGTTTGCGCGCAGCCGCGCGTTTTTCTCCACAAGGTCAATTTCCGGTGCGCGGGCGCAGACCTCGGCCAGCAGCTTTTGGTATTGCTCGGCAAAGCGAGCCAGAAATTCCTCATTGTCGGGCAGCATGGCGTAGGCCGTGCCGCCGCAGCGGCCAAACAGCCGCAGCGTGTCAAAGTAGCCCAGCGCGATGTTGCGCCCGGCGCGGGCGGGGTCAAAGTCCAGCGTCGGGCCCAGATCCCAATGGCTGCGCACGATGCGCGTCGGCAGGCCGGTGGTGTTGGGGCGTACAATGCCGATGCCGTCCACATCGACGCCGAGCAGCTCCGCTGCGCCCATTTTTGCGGCCAGATCCAGCGGCATATTGTCGCGCCAGCCGCCGTCAATGTACTTTACACCGTCAATTTCCCGCGGGCGTAGGGCCGGGAAGCAGGCACTGGACGCCAGCATATAGTCCTTTAACTGCCCATCGGGGATATCCTCGATGGGGCACTGCACGCTGCGCAGGCTGCCCAGCTCGGTCATGACAAGGCCGAAGTGGATAGGCGATGTGCGCACGGCGTCCTCGTCGATCAGACGGTCGATCATCTCGGCCAGCGGTTCAACGTTCAGTCCGCCGCTGCGGATGATGTCAAGGAAGAACGCGCGCAGCTCCTCGGGCTTGAGCGTTGCGGGGACTTCGAGAACATCGTGAATTTCCAGGCTGCGCCACAGGTCCTCGGCCTCCTGGATCTTGCCCATCGTGAACAGGCAGCCGTTCAGCGTGCCGACGCTTGCGCCCGTGATGATGTCAGGCGTCCAGTCCAGCTCCTGCAGAGCGCGCCAGACGCCGATCTGATAGCTGCCCTTGGCCCCGCCGCCAGCCAGCACCAGCGCACGTTTTCCGGTATGTTCCATCGGAAAAAAGCCCTCCTGTTTTGTAGTTTTATTCATTATAGCATTTTCTGTTTTAAGTTGCCATAGCAAACCGGGTCACAATCTGCGGAAATTGCGCAGTTTTTTCTAATTTTATAAGGTGCTTGCAAGTGGCAGAAAAAAAGAGTAAGATAAAAATCAATGTGGCGACGCCCGGTAGGGGCCGCACATGTGCGGCCCGCAGCTTTACGGCGGGCGTTCGTCTGCCATACACGCGCGGGCCGGGCATGCCCGGCCCCTACAGCGCAGTCACTCTTAGAAGAAGGAGCAAAAGCCTATGTCTACCAAACCGATCCTCGTTGTCATGGCCGCCGGTATGGGAAGCCGCTACGGCGGACTCAAACAGATCGACCCCGTCGGCCCGTCCGGCGAGGCCATCCTCGACTACAGCCTGTACGATGCCCGCCGCGCCGGGTTCAAGACCGTCGTCTTTATCATCAAGCACGAGATTGAGCAGGCGTTTAAAGAGGCCGTCGGTGCCCGTGCCGTGCGCGCCGGGTTCGAGGTCCGCTACGCCTACCAGCAGCTGGAAAAGCTGCCCGAGGGCTTCACCGTGCCGGAGGGCCGCGTCAAGCCCTGGGGCACCGCCCATGCCATTCTCGTGGCCGAGGAGGCCATCGGCGACGCGCCGTTTGCGGTCATCAACGCCGACGACTACTACGGCCCGCAGGGCTTCAAGCTCATCTACGACTACCTGAGCACCCACGCCGACGGGGATCGCTACGCCTGGGCCATGGTCGGCTTCCTGCTGGGCAACACGGTCAGCGCCAACGGCAGTGTCAGCCGCGGCGTCTGCGTGACCGACGAGAGCCGCAACCTCGTCAGCGTGACCGAGCGCACCTGCATCGAGCCCTACGCCGACGGCATCCATTACAGCGAGGACGGCGGCAAGAGCTGGGCCGACCTGCCCGCCGACTGTGTTGTCTCGATGAACCTGTGGGGCTTCACCCCCGCCTACGTGCAGGAGGCCAAGGCCGGTTTTGCCGCGTTCCTGCAGGCCAGCCTGCCCGTCAACCCGATGAAGTGCGAATATTACCTGCCCACCGTCGTGACGAACGCGCTGGAGGCCGGTAAGGCGGATGTCCATGTGCTGACCAGTGCCGACAAATGGCACGGCATCACCTACCGCGAGGACAAGCCCGAGCTGGTCGAAGCCCTGAAAAAGATGAGCGAGGATGGGCTGTACCCGGTGGATAGGCTGTTCTGAAAATCGTATAAAAATGCGGCCTCCTGCGCGGAGACCGCATTTTTGTTTTGCGAAGGGGGGGATTTATCCCTCCCGTGGAGTGGATGGCAGCCGCGCACTTCCCCGGAGCGGTCAAGACCGCTCCCTACAAAGCACCCGTGAACGGCGATCCGCGCAAAAAACAGCAAAAAAATACCTTTAATATTTTACAAATGTTCGGGTTGTAATTGCCCTCTGCGTCGGGTATAATAAGGTTAGCGTTATTGCTTTGTATGCACGCCCGCTGCGGCGTTTTTCACGAAAGCTGCGTTGCAGCGCAGCATTTGCAAAAGGAGAACTACTATGATGAAGAAAACCACCTTCGGCGCCGTTCTGGCGTTCCTGTTTGCCGCTGCCGGTGCCCTGACCGCCGCCGCTCTCTATCTCTACCACCGTGAAAAGGAGCTGGACGAGTACGAGCGCCTGCTGTTCAGCGACGACTACGAGGATGACGATTACGACGACGAGGATTCCACCACCTACGAGAACATCCCCTCCACCCCCGCAGAGGAGAAGGAGTAAGTGATCCCCAAGGCTTCCCCCGCGTGGGAAGCCTTTCTGCCACCACAACCCGGCTGGGCACCGACCTGACGGCGTCCGGCTTTTTGGCAATGCCATACTGCCACGGAGAAAACACAATATGCGTAAACTGCTGCTTTGGCTTGTGATGGTCGCCGTTATGATTGCCGCCATCCTGGGCGGAACGGCGGCTTTTCTTTACAGCCGCACCGGGACGGATGCCCTGCCGCAGGAGGCCGTCACCTTCGGTGAGCAGACCCTCGAGCCCAACGGCTGGAGCTGGGTCATCCCGGTGCTGGGCGATAAGGTCAACAAGACCTACGAAAGCCCGACGAACCTGACCGTGCAGAAGCTGGGCACCTTCACCGATACCGTGCCGCAGCTCGTCCTGCCCGACTGGGTCACCGCTGCCGAGCTTCAGATCACCGCGCCCGACGGCACGGTCTGGACCGGCGCACTGGCCGACTGCAATACCTATACCTATACACAAAACGGAGACTATCAGATCATCGTGACCGCGCACCACAGCAGTGCGGACAACCCCGGCGACCCCGTGGGCTGGTACGCCTACCGCGCCGGCTACACGATGGCGATGAACCCCAAGGTCACCCTGAGCACCGAGCGCGCGCCGCAGGGCAGTATCGTGGCTGTGCAGCTGTCCGGCATTCTGGACGGCGAGCCGAGCCTGGAGACCGATCTGGGCACCGTCTGGTTCCGCAAGACCGCCAGCGGCTACATGGGCTATATTCCCGTGACCTACAACGCCGAGGGCGGCGACCATACGCTGCACCTGACCTGCGGGAGCCTGGAAAAGGACATTACCCTGACCGTCACCCGCACCATGTATGATACGGTCACCGTCCCCGCCGAGGAGGACACCGGCGGCGGGGAGGAGTTCCGCAACGCTATATGGCCGCTGTATACAACGGGCAGCTCCGCCAAGCTCTGGAATGGCCGCTTTGAGGCCCCCAGCGCGGGCGCTGTCGCCATGGAGTACGGTGTCACCCAGATGGTGGACGGCCAGCGCAGCGGCCAGGCCACCGGCCTGACCTATGCCGCCGCGGACGGCGAGACCGTCACCGCCCCGCAGGCAGGCAACGTTGTCTTTGCGGGCACACTGACCCTGACCGGCGGCACGGTGGTCATCGACCACGGCTGCGGCGTAAAGAGCTACCTGTACGGGCTGGAGACTGTCGGCGTGGAGCGCGGGCAGAGTGTGTCCGCCGGTGACCCGCTGGGCACCGCCGGGACGGCCCACAACCTGATCTACGAGCTGCGCATCGGCAGCAAATCCACTGACCCGCAGACCGCGCTGGACGGAAACAGTGGTCTGCAATTCCGCGAGGCTGAATAAAATAGCTGCACACGGCACACCCGGCCTGCCGTGCCGCTGCCGTTTTGCCGGGCATCCATAAAGGTCCCTAAAAGAGTGAGTGTGAGTATGGAAGAAGATAAGAAATCCACTGCGGTACAGCCGGAGGAGGCCCCCAAGCCGAAGCCCCGGCGCCGCAAGGCAGCCAGCCCCCAGCCTGCCGCCGACACGCCCCCTGCGCCGACGGACAGCGCCGCGCCGCCCGCCGCAGACGGGCAGACCACGAAAAAGCCTGCCGCGTCCCCCAAGATGCCGCGGGCCAAAAAAAACACAAAGACAACAAAAACCGCAAAGCCCAAGACGCCGAAGGCTGCTAAGACGGCGAAAAAATCCCCGGCTGACGAGACCCCGGAGCGCAAGGCCCCCGCACAGGAGAGCCCCGTTCCCGCCGCGCCGGAGCTTGCCGAGCCCAAATCCGAAAGCAAGCCCGAACCGCCGGAGACCCCCGCCCGGGAGGACGCTGCCGCACCCATCATGCCCGACGTCCCGAGTACCCCGGAGCTGCCCGAGCCTGCGGAAAGGGCCGAGCCCGCCGTGACGGAGCCCGAACCGACAGCGGACGCCCCTGCCGCCGACGATACGCCTGCGGCAGAAGCGCCCCCCGAGGCCGCCGCGGCAGACACAG
>OMFD01000726.1_pt1 | contig 19657 bp, 17 predicted proteins | sample 1645541 | NCBI WGS metagenome assembly OMFD01 (sample SAMEA103958149, study PRJEB25191) | human gut metagenome | biome: human-associated habitat [ENVO:00009003]; feature: intestine environment [ENVO:2100002]; material: feces | place: Germany | collected 2013/2015
CCTTTTCCCAGTCCACAAGGGTCTTGTAGCCCTTGATGATGCCCTGCGCCCGGGCAAGATCCATCATCGCCGCCACCTCGGCGGGGGATTTATTCAGCATGGTGGCAATGTCCTCCACGGGCAGCCGGGCGTTGTTTTCCAGAATCTTCAAAAGCTGTTCCATTGTCATATACTCCTTATCAACCCTCTACACGGAAATCCGCAGGAAATTATGTATAAGTATAGCACAAGCCCCGGCAGATTGCACTTGATTTTTATATAGAATGTCTTTTGCCCCCGTATTCTGCTCTTTTTTACAAAAAGTGTGTTCAAAATTTGCTAAATCTGCTATACTGAAAGGGTAAGCGTGTGCCGGGTCTTTGGCGGCACCAATCACTATAAGGAAAACGAGGGTGGAAACCATGAAAGCTTTCATTACCGTCATTGGACACGATACCGTGGGCGTTGTCGCAAAGGTGGCCGGTCTGTGTACCGAGTTGAACATCAACATTGAGGATGTGACCCAGAGCATCCTGCAGGGGATGTTTGCCATGATCATGCTGGTGGATCTTTCCAACTGCAATGTTGACCACGACCAGCTGCACAAGCGCACCGATGCACTTGCCGCCGAGATGGGGATGCAGATCAACGTGACCCGTCAGGAAGTTTTTGACGCCATGCACACCATCTGAGCCGGAAAGGAGCCCGCAACCGCTATGAGTATGTTTAACACCGGGGATATCCTGGAGACCATCGAGATGTTCACGCAGGACAATCTGGACGTGCGCACCGTCACCATGGGCATCAGCCTGCTGGACTGCATCGACCCGGACCCCAGGAAAGCCTGCGAAAAAATCTATAACAAGATCACCACCCGCGCCGCCCGGCTCGTTCCGGCTGTGGAGCACATCAGCGCCGAGTACGGCATCCCCATCATCAACAAGCGCATCAGCGTCACCCCCATCGCCATGCTGCTGGGCGCCTGCCCGGACGCCGACCCGGTGGACTTTGCCAAGACGCTGGACGCCGCCGGCAAGAAGGTGGGCGTCAACTTCGTGGGCGGCTACACCGCCCTCGTCCACAAGGGCTTCTCGGCGGGTGACCTGCGCCTCATCGAGTCCATCCCCCGCGCACTGGCCGAGACGGACATCGTCTGCAGCTCGGTGAACATCGGTGCCACCAAGGCGGGCCTGAACATGGACGCCATCAAGCTGATGGGCGAGGCCGTCAAGAAGGCCAGCGAGCTCACCGCCGACCGTCAGTGCATCGGCGCAGCAAAGCTGGTGGTCTTCTGCAACGCACCCGAGGACAATCCCTTTATGGCGGGTGCCTTCCACGGCCCCGGTGAGCCCGACTGCGAGATCCACGTCGGCGTCTCCGGCCCCGGCGCGGTCCGCGCCGCGCTGGCCCGGCTGCCCAAGGACGCCCCCATCGACCAGGTGGCCGAGCTGGTGAAGCGCACCGCCTTCAAGATCACCCGCGTGGGCCAGCTGGTGGCAAACCTCGCCTCCAAAGAGCTGGGCGTACCCGCCGGCATCATCGACCTGTCGCTGGCCCCCACCCCCGCCGTGGGCGACAGCGTGGCCAACATCCTCGAGGAGATGGGCCTTGAGACCTGCGGCTGCTGCGGCACCACTGCCTGCCTCGCCCTGCTCAACGACGCCGTCAAGAAGGGCGGCGTCATGGCCTCCAACCATGTCGGCGGCCTGTCGGGCGCTTTCATCCCCGTCAGCGAGGACGACGGCATGATCCACGCCGCCGAGTGCGGCTGCCTCACCATTGAAAAGCTGGAGGCCATGACGGCTGTCTGCTCTGTGGGCATCGACATGGTCATCATCCCCGGCGACACCACCCCTGCCGTCATCAGCGCCCTCATCGCCGACGAAGCCGCCATCGGCATGGTCAACAGCAAGACCACCGCCGTCCGCGTCATCCCGGCCATCGGCCGCAAGGCGGGCGAAGTGCTGGACTTTGGCGGCCTGCTGGGCTACGGCCCCATCATGCCGGTCAACCAGCGTGACCCCTCCGTCTTCATCAACCGCGGCGGCAGACTCCCCGCCCCGATGCAGTCGCTGAAGAATTAAAGAATAATTTTCTAAAAACAGGCCCATCCTCTGGATAAACTTTCCAAGAGGGGGCCTGTTTTTTATGTTATCCCGCCGCGAAATGGGGGCGCTGTGTACCTCGCTGCTGTTCTGTCTTCTGCTGTCGCTGGGGGCAGGCTGGGCGCAGAGCCAGCTCATCACCGCCGACCAGCTTGCCGCCGACACCCTGCGGCTCCACATCCGGGCCGACACCGACGCCGTGCGCGACCAGAGCGCGAAGCTGGCTGTCCGGGACGCCGTGCTGGCCCTCACCGACGAAGCCTGCCCGGCGGACAGCCGGGCCGATGCCCGGGCGTGGGCGGCGGAAAACCTCGTCCGCTTCGAGCTGACGGCCCGCCAGACACTGGCCTCTCTCGGCATCCGTACACCGGTAAAAGCCTGCCTCGTGAATATGTACTTTCCCACCCGGCGCTATGACGGCGGGGCTCTGCCCGCCGGGCGGTACGACGCGGTGCGGCTGGACATCGGGACGCGGCGGGCAGGCCGGAACTGGTGGTGCGTGCTCTACCCGGGTCTCTGCCGGTCAGCCTGCGGCGGGTACGACACGCCTGCCGAAAATGACCTTGTCTGCGGGGAATATATCGTTCGGTTCCGGTTCGTGGAGTGGTGGGGCGGCCTCACCGCGCCCCGGAAGGACGTGGTGCTGGCCGGGTGAACAGGCCATCGGCACGCCGCATAGGATGAGCGCGGAAGGAGTGTGACAACACTATGGCAATTCCTGCTTACTACTCGCTCATCCAGCGCGGCAGCTCCGGCCCGGACGTGGCCCTCGTGCAGACCTGGCTCAACGGCATCCGGGACAGCTGCACCTGGCACGCCGCCCTCACCGTGGACGGAAAGTTCGGTGCCAACGCCGAGAAGGCTGTCCGGGAGTTCCAGCTCCGGTACGGCCTCAAAGAGGACGGCAAAGTAGGCGCGAACACCTGGAACGTGCTCTACGCCCGCTACACGGCCAAGCACGGCCTCATCGTCCCCTACCCCGGCATCGTGCTGCGGAGCGGCAGCGTGGGCGGCTGCGTCCGGCTGGTGCAGCAGAAGCTCAACGCCGAGGGCGAGCGGCTCACCACCGACGGCAAGTTCGGTGCCAGCACCGTCGCCGCCGTCAAGCGCTACCAGACCCGCCACAGCCTGACCTCCGACGGCTCCGTGGGCAAGGACACCTGGGAAAAGATGTTCTCTGCCGCGTGATGTGAAGACGGAAGAGCCTCCCGAAAGGGGAGGCTCTTTTCGATTTGACATATCTTTTTGTCAGAATTTATGATATACTTGCTTTGCGGTTCACCCCGTAATCCACGGGAGAGGGGGTGAAGCAATGGAGTATATATTCACATTCTTGGTGTCTGTCGCAGCAGATGTAACGTCGCGGTTCATCTGCAAATGGCTTGACAGATACGATGAGAACCGCAAAGCCTAATTAAAAGGAAAGCCCCCTGGGAGTTCGCGGCTCCTTGGGGGCTTTTCCATTGGGGTGAAACCAATGGAGTATTCACATTCCTGAGTTTATTATATGCTATCCCGCGCAAAAGTCAAGCGGTGCGCGGAAAGTTTACAAAGACACTTTCCCTCTGTAGCAGGGCACTACTGTTTCCGAAATCAAAAAACTTTCAGCGTCCAGCGTAGACCTGATAGGGGAGCCACTGGCGGCGGTCGTCGCCGTTGCCCCCTCGACAAACGCCCCCAACTCTCCTATAATAAAATCATCCCAACGAAAGGCGGTGTCCCCATGCGTTTCCTACACCTCTCCGACCTGCATCTGGGCAAGCGGGTCTGCGAGTTCTCCATGCTGGACGACCAGCGCTACATTTTAGAGCAGGTCCTCTCCCTGCTGGACGCCCGGCCCGTGGACGGCGTTCTGCTGGCAGGCGACCTCTACGACAAGCCCGTGCCGCCCGCCGAGGCGGTGCGGCTGCTGGACTGGTTCCTCACCGAGCTTGCGGCGCGGGGACTGCCCGTTTTTGCCGTCAGCGGCAACCACGACTCGGCAGACCGCATCGCCTTCGGCGCACAGCTTCTGGCTGGGAGCCGGGTGTACGTCAGCCCGGTCTTTGCCGCACCGCCCGCGCCCATCACCCTGACGGACGAATACGGCCCGGTGGACGTCTGGCTCCTGCCCTTTTTGAAGCCTGCCGCCGTGCGGCACGTCTTCCCGGACGAGAAGATCGAGAGTTATAACGACGCCATCGGCTGCGTGCTGAATGCCTGCGCACCCGACCCCGCCCGCCGGAACGTGCTGGTGGCCCATCAGTTCGTGGCCGGGGCGGCGGTCTGCGAGAGCGAAGAGCCCAGCGTGGGCGGGGTGGACAGCATCGACGTCTCCCTCTTCGAGGGCTTCGACTATGTGGCTCTGGGCCACCTCCACAGTCCTCAGAAGGTGGGGCGGGACACCGTCCGGTACGCAGGCAGTCCCCTCAAATATTCCTTCTCCGAGGCCCATCAGCACAAAGCCGCCCTCTTCGTTACCCTGGGCGAAAAGGGCAGCGTCCGCTTCGAGGCCGCGCCTCTCACCCCCCGGCACGACCTGCGGGAGCTGCGGGGCAGTTACATGGAGCTCACCGACCGCCGGGCCTACGACGGCACGCCGACGGACGACTACCTCCACATCACCCTCACCGACGAGCAGGACGTTCCCGACGCGCTGGCCCGGCTGCGGGTCATCTACCCGAACCTCATGCGGCTGGACTACGACAACCGCCGCACCCGGGCCGCTGAGACGCCCGACGCCGCTGCACGGGCCGAGAGCAAGACGCCCCTCGAGCACTTTGCGGCCTTTTACGAAGCCCAGAACGGCCAGCCCCTCTCCGACGAACAGGCGGCGTTCTGCCAATCGCTCATCGAGGACATCTGGAAGGAGGACGAAGCATGAGGCCCCTGAAACTGACCCTGTCGGCCTTCGGGCCTTACGCCGCCGAGACCGTTCTGGACCTCGCCCAGCTGGGCAGAGGCGGGCTCTACCTCGTCACCGGCGACACCGGCGCGGGCAAGACCACCCTCTTCGACGCCATCACCTACGCCCTCTACGACCATTCCAGCGGCGGCGTCCGGGACGGGAGCATGCTCCGCAGCCAGTACGCCGAGCCCGGCACCCCCACCTTCGTGGAGCTGGAATTTGAGGTGCGGGGGCAGCGCTGCACCGTCCGCCGCAATCCCGAATACCTCCGCCCGAAAGCCCGGGGCGAGGGCTTTACCACCGAAAAGGCCGACGCCTGCCTCACCTACGCCGACGGCCGTCCGCCCGTCACCCGGGCCAAGGACGTCACCGCCGCCGTGGTGGACATCATCGGGCTGGATTACAACCAGTTCTCCCAAATCGCCATGATCGCTCAGGGGCAGTTCACCCGGCTGCTCAACGCCTCCACCGAGGAGCGGAGCAAGATCTTCCGCAAGCTGTTCCGCACCCAGCCCTACCAGCGTCTCCAAGAGCGGCTGCAGGCCGAGAACGCCGCCCTCACCCGCCAGCGGGAGGAGCAGAGCGTCCGCATCGGGCAGCTGCTCTCCGGCTTGAGCTGGGCCGAGGGGGACGCCGACGAAGCCGTTCTGGACGCGCTGGCCCCCCTCTGCGAGGCGGGCGGGCAGGCGTCGCCGGAAGCGGTGCTGCCCCTTCTGGACGCCCTGCTGGCCGGGCAGGAGCAGGCGCTGAGCGCCGCCACCGCCGCCCGGACTGAGGCCGAGGCAGAGCTGGACAAGCTCCAGCAGACGCTGGGCCGGGCCGAACAGGCCGAGAAGCTCCGCCTCGAGCTGACCGCCGCGCAGGCCCGGCAGGACGCTCTGCGGCCCGTTCTGGACGCCGCCGAGGCCGAAGCGGCCCGCCACGCCGGGGATTCCGCCGCGCTGGACGCGCTGGCCGGAAAGCTCGAGCGGGCGAAAGCCGACCTCGCGGCCTTCGACGGGCTGGACAGCCTCGAAAAGAAGCTTTCTGCCGCCCGGGACGCCGCCGCCCTCGAGAACGCCAGAGCCGAAAAGCGCCGCGCCGCCCTCGGGCAGCTGGACGGAGAACTGACCGCTTTGGAGCAGAGCCTCGCCGCCCTTGGGGGCGCGGAGGCCGAGAAGGTGAGCCTCGAGGCCCGGGCCGAACAGCTGGCCCGGCGGGAGACGGCCCTCGCGCAGCTGGCCCAGAGCCTCGCCGAGGGGCAGCGCCGGGGGCAGGCCGCAGGGCAGGCGCAGGAGCGTTATCTTCTCGCCGACGGCGCAAAGGAGCGCGCCCACGCCCTCCGCGACCACCTCGAGCGGGCCTTTCTCAACGCGCAGGCGGGTCTGCTGGCCGAGAGTCTGACGGACGGCACCCCCTGCCCCGTCTGCGGCAGCACCCATCACCCGAGGCGGGCCGTTCTGCCCGCCGAAGCCCCCACGCAGGCCCGGGTAGACGCGGCCAGACAGTCCGCCGACGAGGCCGACCGCGCCGCACAGGAAGCCAGTGCGGCCGCCGCCAAGGCCGTGGCCGCAGACCGGGAGGCCAAAGCCACCCTCCGCCGGGACGCCGAAGCCCTGCTGCCGGAGCGGTTCACCTCGCCGGAGGGGCCGGTGAAGCTGACCGTCTCGCTTCTGAAGACGGCTCTGGCCGAAGAAAGCGAGGCCCTGCACGCCGCACAGGAAGCCCTCGACAAGGCTCAGAAGCAGAATGCCGCCGATCTCGCCGCCAAGGCCCGGCAGGAGGACGAGCGCCAGAAAAAGACCGCCCAGCGCTCTGCCCTCGAGGCCGAGGCACGGGCTTCCGCTGAGGAAGCCGCCCGCCAGTCCGCCGCCGCCAAGGCGCTGGAGGCCCAGTGTGCCGAGGCCCGGGCCGCTCTGCCCGCCGCCGGCCGGGAGGAAGCCCGCCGGGCGCTGGCCGGGCTGGAAAGCGAGCGCTGCGCCCTCCGGGCCGGGATGGATGCCGCCGCGTCGGCTCTGGCCAGAGCCCGGCAGGACTACGCCGCTGCCGAGGCCGCAGTCACAGCCCTGACGGCCCAGCAGACAGAGGCGGGCGAAGCCGCCGACCTGCCCGCCCTCGAATCCCAGCGGGACGCTCTGACGGCCCGGCGCACCGCTCTCGCGGCGCAGGAAAAGGCCCTGACGGCCCGCCTCCTGCCCAACCGGAAGGCCGCTGACCTCTACCGTCAGCACGCCGCCGCCCGGGCGGAGCTGGAACGCCGCTGGCAGTGGGTGAACGCCCTCGCCTCCACGGCGGGCGGCACCCTCAGCAGCAAACAGAAGATTCGCCTCGAGGCTTACATCCAGATGAACTACCTCGACGCCATCCTCGTCCACGCCAACACCCGCCTTATGCAGATGACCGCCGGGCAGTACGAGCTGGAGCGGGTGGGTGCCGAGAACCAGCGCAGCCAGTCCGGCCTCGACCTCGGCGTCATCGACCACTACAACGGCACCCGCCGCAGCGTCAAGACCCTCTCGGGCGGCGAGAGCTTCAAAGCCTCACTGGCGCTGGCTCTGGGCCTCTCGGACGAGGTCCAGAGCGCGGCGGGCGGCATCCGGCTGGACACCCTCTTCCTCGATGAAGGCTTCGGCTCGCTGGACGACGAGAGCCTCGAGCAGGCCATCCGGGTCCTCGCCGGCCTCACCGAGGGCGACCGCCTCGTGGGCATCATCTCCCACGTCGCCGCGCTCAAGGAGCGCATCGACAAACAGGTGGTCGTAAAAAAGGCCCGCAGCGGGGGGAGCACGGTGGAGGTCATTGTGTGACCGCTTCCCTTCTCTTCCGCATCGTCTGCCTTCTCAGGGCCGCGTCCTTCAGAAAGTCTTTTGCCTGCTCAGGCGAGCGGGTGGCATAGAACGCCTTGTTTTTCGGGACGTACGTCTCGGCGGGAGCCGGCCGCTCCCGGTCGCGGGCCATCCAGACCGTGGCCGCTGCCTGCCAGTTCCGCATGGGGTTCTGGCCCACCCGCCAGCCGTTGGATTCATAGAACGCCCGGAACCGGTCGGCCTGAGCCTCCGTTCCGCTCTTCCGGATAAAGTAGTCCCGGACTTCACCCTCGTCCGGCGGACAAAAATCGGGCTCGCCCGGGGGCGGGAGGGGCGCGTCAGCGCAGTCAGCCTCCCCATCCGGGAGGACAATATCAGGCTCAGACTCAGAATCAGATGCAGAACCAGTATCAGAGACGGAATCAGAACCAGATACAGCCATCTTTGCCATCGGCGCATGGCATTTGCTATTTTTGCCATGCTCTTCGCTGTGCCAGCGGCTCTCAGCCCCCTTTGTCCCCGCCTCGGCCCGGCGCTGGCGGGTCTCCTCCCACTTGCGGGCATTCTCGTCGAGGCCCCCTTCCATAAAGGTCCACGCCATCCGGAGCATCGGGTCGGTGAAATCGGGCCGCTTCCCTTCGGGATAGGCCAGCAGTGCGTCCAGGAGCATCCCCTTCTGCTCCAGCGACAACGCCCCCAGCGGGCGCTGCCACTCGCCAAATAAGATAACGCTGCGGTGTTTCTTTTCGGTCAATCCTCTTTCCTTCCTTTCCTGTTTTGTATTTTTCTTCGGTATCTACAACTCAATGTAGTTTGTTTGGGTCAAAAAGTCAACCTTTTTGAGAAAACAGTCGAAACGTTGTGGGAAAAGGCGCAAAAAAAGAACAGGGGGCTTTTCTGACTGGAAAAGCTCCTGTTCTTTTGTCGAAAAATATGCTATACTTATTTTGCGGCCTCGTCCGCCCATTTTATTAAAGGAGCCCGGGTTGCGGCTCCCAGCGTCTGCTTCGCTGCCGCTCGCATCCTGCTGGCCGCTGCCCCAACAGCTCCTCCCTGTTTCCGCCACTGGCGGCGGTCGTCGCCGTTGCAAGTGGCTTGACGGATGGTTTTCGGGCCGTAAGCACTAAATAAAGAAGACCCCCTTTCGGAGTTGCAGCTCCGTGAGGGGGTTTTCTTTTCGCTTTGGTGAACCACCATAAATATGTTTATCTCTGCACTTTTATTATATGCTGTCTTGCAAAAAAGTCAACCCAAATGCAGAAAGTTTATAAACGTATATTCCCCGCCGCCTCCGCACACCCTAGGTGCGGAGGTGTTTTTTTATGGAATCTCTGACGCCCTTCATCCGCCATGAGCTTGAGGATGCGCCCGGGCCGAGCGGCCCGCCGGAGGAGACGAGCAGCGTGGTCAGTCCGCCTTTGGGCGTGGAACCCGGTCAGCCGCCCGTCACGGAACCGCCAAAACCGGGTCGCGGCTCCCAGCAGCCGCCGTCGCAGCCGGACGGCCCGGATGTGCAGCTCCCGCCGCCGGAAGTCCCGCAGCCCCGTCCAGACTGCGGCATCCCCATGACCGACGGCACCCCTGCGGCCTGTCGGCAGAAGAATGCCGCCGAGTTTCTGGCGGGCCGCTCCCCGGGGGTGATGGCCCAGTACGGCGGCGGGCTTTTCGGAGCCGAGCAGCATCTTCACAACCGCGAACCTGCGCCCGACGAAGACAAGAGCGGCGTTTTACAGCTGGTAGAGTGGCGCGAAGAAGCGCCTTACGGTTGAAAGAAATGTAAAATTCAGAAATTATTTTTCAATTACCTGTTGAAATCTTCGCGCGCTTCTTTTATTATGGTAGCAAACAAAGCAAAGGCAGGTAATGCACTATGGCAGAAATCAAATACGAGATCGTTGAGCGCATCGCAGTCCTCGGAGAGCGTCCCCGCGGCTGGGAGCGCCAGCTCAACCTCATCAGCTGGAACGAAGGCGAACCCAAGTACGACATCCGCGACTGGTCCCCGGACGGCACCCGCATGGGCAAGGGCATCTCCCTGAGCCACGACGAGCTGGCCATCCTGAAGGGCATCCTCGAGGATATGGAGCTGTAAGATGACGGACCGCGAGGAATTTCTGGAGATATTCCGCACCCACGTCACCCGGCCCGGCAGCGAGAAGCTGCTGGACTGGATGGACAGCAAGACGGACTTCTTCTCCGCGCCGGCGTCCACCCGCTTCCACGGGGCCTGCGAGGGCGGGCTGTGTGCGCACAGCCTGAACGTCTACCGCGTGCTCCACGGCACATTCTTCACGCCGGACGAGGACAGCGAGGAGACCTTCGCCATCTGCGCACTGCTCCACGACCTGTGCAAGGCCAACTTCTACAAAAAAGGCACCCGCAACGTGAAAAACGAAGCGACAGGCCAGTGGGAGAAAGTCCCCAGCTACAGCGTGGAGGACATGTTCCCTTACGGCCATGGCGAGAAGAGCGTCTTCCTCATCGAGCGGTTCATGAAGCTGAAGGTGGAAGAAGCCGTGGCCATCCGCTGGCACATGGGCGGCTTCGACGACGCCGTCCGGGGCGGCAGCTTTGCCCTGTCGGGGGCCTTCGAGAAGTACCCTCTCGCCGTCAAGCTCCACATCGCCGACCTCGAGGCGACCTATCTGCTGGAACAGCGGGGCGAATGATACAAAAAAGACCACCTGTCTTTCGACAGGTGGTCTTTTCAACTCTTACTTTTCCTACGGCATCAGCTTCGCAAGCTCGGCCAGGACCTCGTCGCCGAGGTGTTCCAGCTTTGTTTTCGGTTGACGGTCCGCAGCAGGCGGTGTCTGTGCAGCCGTCTCCGGGAACGGGACCGCGGGCTGTGTGGACGGAACATCCAGCCGCAGCGGGGCGGTGGATAGTTTGTCCAGCTCGCTCCGCAGCTCCTCACACCGGGCGGTCAGCTCGGCGTTCTCCTTCCGCAGGGACAGCATGGTGCGCTCGTAGGCGAACATCCGTGTCTCATAGCGGCGAAGCTCGGCGTTGGCCGCGTTGAGCTTCCGGCTCAGCTGCTCGAGCTGAGTCGGCCCGGACGCAGCGGGCAGAGCCTCAGGGCAGGACTTCTCCTGTTCGGATGCCATCGCCTCTTCCACCTCCTGCAGTCTGCGCTGGGCGCAGCGATGCTCCCGGGCAGTCTCCCGGCAGAGCTGTTCCAGCCGATGCAGCTCCGGCGTCCGGCGGCTGCTCAGCCACTCCAGCGGCAGCGTCGTCTGTTGCTGCTCCACGGTACGGCCTCCTTCCGCTTTTTCTGCGCAAGGGGTTCTCTATTCTTGCGCTTATCTACGCTTGTTCAGGATCGCCAGCAGGTCGTCGTAGTAGCTGGTGTCGCTGTTCTCCTCTTCCACGGGCTTGGCGGCAGAAGCACTGCCGGAAGCGGCGGAGGGAGTGTTGACCTCGGCACTGAAGACAGCGGACGGAGCAGAAGCCGTCACGCCGGGAGCAGTACCGGCGGCAGCAGTACCCAGAGTGCTGCGCAGGCCGTCAGCGGCCTTGTTGTCGAAGCCGGTGGCCACGACGGTGACGCGCATCTCATCGGAGAGGTTCTCGTCGAAGGCAGTACCCCAGATGATGTTCGCATCGGGATGTGCGCTCTGGGTGATGAGGCCGGCGGCAGTCTCGACATCCTCCAGACCGATGTCGGGGCTGGAAGTGATGTTGATGATGACGCCGTGTGCGCCGGCGATGCTGGTCTCCAGCAGCGGAGAGGAGATAGCGGCCTTGGCGGCGTTCTCAGCCTTGCCGGCACCCTTGGCGCTGCCGACGCCCATGTGAGCGTAGCCGGCGTCCTTCATGATGGAGCGCACGTCGGCGAAGTCCAGGTTGATGAAGGCCGGCACATTGATCAGGGCGGAGATGGACTCGACGCCCTGACGCAGCACGTTATCAGCGGCCTGGAAGGCGTTCATCAGGGTGATCTTCTCCTGACTGATCATCTTCAGGCGCTCGTTGGGGATGACGATGAGGCTGTCCACGTGCATCAGCAGGTTTGCGATGCCCTGCTCAGCCAGACCCATCTTCCGCTTGCCCTCAAAAGAGAAGGGCTTTGTGACGATGCCCACGGTCAGGATGCCCAGGTCGTGTGCCACCTCGGCCACCACAGGAGCAGCACCGGTGCCGGTGCCGCCGCCCATACCGGCGGTGATAAAGACCATCTGGGAGCCCTTCAGAGCGTTTGCGATCTCGTCCTTGCTCTCCTCGGCAGCGCGCTGGCCGATCTCGGGGTCGGCACCTGCGCCGCGGCCCTTGGTGAGCTTGGAGCCCAGCTGCACCTTGGTGGCGGCATGGTTCTTCGCCAGTGCCTGCTGGTCGGTATTCATTGCAATAAATTCGACGCCCTGCAGGCCGTCGCTGACCATGCGGTTGACGGCGTTGCCGCCGCCGCCGCCCACGCCGATGACCTTTATCGTCGTTACGTTTTCGTCCATTTCTTCGTCGAGCATGAGTGCCATATCATTGTCCTCCATCGGATTTTATCGTAGACCGCGCCTTGGCGCAGGATAGAACTCAACATTACTGCTACTATATAACAGTATCGTATCATCTTTTGGCCCCGAATGCAAGATAAATTTGCTTTTTCGATGGTATTTTTTTCACAGCGGCGTCAGGGGGCGGCATTTCTCTGCCAATTCGTCCCCCTAAAGAGGCCAGAACTTCCCACAAACCGGCATAGCCCCGGTCGATATGACGAGTCTCTTCCACGAAGCTCTTTCCCTGTGCCGACAAAGCCGCCACCACCAGTGCCGCGCCGCCCCGCAGGTCGGGCGCAGTGAGGGTGGCTCCGTGGAGGCCGCTTTCCGGCAGCGGGCCGACGGAGAGCACCCGGCCCGACCGTTTTACCCGCCCGCCCAGCCGCTCGAAGCCCTCCGCGCAGCCGAACCGCCGCTCGAAGATGACGTCCTCGATGCTGCTCTCTCCCTCGGCGCAGAGCATGGCGGCGGCCAGCAGGGGCGCAGCGTCGGTGGCGAGACCCGGGTACACCCCGGTGAAGACCCGGCCCGCCCCGTACAGCCGCCCGAAACGGGCCACCTCGGCCCGGTCTGCGCCCCGCTCCACGGTGCAGCCCATTTGTTCCAGAATTTCCAGCACCGGCGCATAGAGCGCGGGCGGGCATCCGGTGAGTTCCACCCGCCCTCCGGCAGCAGCGGCGGCACAGGCCAGCGTGGAGGCGAAGATGCGGTCCGGCAGGGGCGAAAAATCACAGCCGGAAAGCCCCCGCCGCCCCTCGATGCGCAGTGTGGAAGTCCCCGCACCCTCGATACGCCCGCCGCAGCGGTTCAGAAATTCGGCAAGGTCAGAGATCTCCGGTTCCCGGGCCGCGCCCCGCAGGACGGTGGTGCCTCGGGCGCAGACAGCAGCCAGCAGCAAGGTCTCCGTCGCTCCCACGCTGGGGAAACGGAGGGTGATGTCGGCCCCGTGGAGGCCCCCCGGCGCGGCCAGCACCAGCTTTCCCGCTCCGGCGTCCAGCTCCTTTGCCCCCATCCGGGCCAGACCTTCCAGATGTAAGTCGATGGGACGGGCGCCGATATTGCACCCGCCGGGCAGCGAAGTCTCGGCCCGGCCCAGCCGCGCCAGCAGCGGCGCGCAGAAGAGGATGGAGGCCCGCATTTGTGCCGCAGTTTCTCCCGGAAGGGTGCTGTTTGAGGGCATCCCGGCCACCACGATGTCTGCCCCCTGCCAGTAGGCAGCACATCCTGCGCCCCGCAGCAGCCCGAGGCTGCATTCCACGTCCGACAGCCTCGGCACGGCCCGCAGCCGCACCGGTCCCCGGCAGAGCAGTGCCGCCGCAAGGAGCGGAAGTACGCTGTTTTTCGCCGCCGGTATCGCCGCTGTGCCGTTCAGCGGCCGTCCGCCCATCACCCAAATCCGCCCGCTCTGCTGTGTCATATCCGCTGCCCCCATTCCACAAAAGATACCCCACGATATGCAAAAGCAGGGGCGGATGTCACGATTTGAGTTTGTTATAGTATTTCTGGTCTTGCCAAGGCTCCCCCTTCGGGGGAGCTGGCGCGGAGCGCCTGAGAGGGCAAGGCCGCTGATGTGGAATCGCAGACACAGCGATAGTCTCGCTCTGACAAAGGAACTGCTTATCGCTGCACGGTGCCTCTGTATCACCGGGCTTGCCCTCTCCGTCTGCTGCGCAGACACCTCTCCCAAAGGGAGAGGCTTTTTGCTTACGGTCAAGCCTTCCTTCGTACAACCTCTCCGTCACGGCTTCGCCGTGCCACCTCCCCTAGTAGGGGAGGCTTTGGCATTCCGTAGCGCTTTGCCTCTTCGCCAGAGGCTCCCCTACTAGGGGCAACAGCGACGACCGCCGCCAGTGGCGCTCCGAACCGGTCGGGCGCGTGGGCTGCGATGGTGATGCCCCGGCAGAGCAGCAGCACGAACAGCCCCACCACTGCGCAGGCCCCCACGAAGCCCAGTTCCTCGCAGACGATGGAGAAGATGAAGTCGTTCTGAGGCTCGGGGACGAAAAGATGCTTTTGGCGGCTTTCCCCCAGACCGAGGCCGGTGGCCCCGCCGGAGCCGATGGCATAGAGGCTCTGGATGGTCTGGTGGCCGTCGCCCAGCGGGTCGGCGAAGGGGTCGAGCCAGGAGCGGAGCCGGTCGGCGGCGTAGGGGACGAGGTCGGGCATGACGGCCACCGCCGCACCAATGGCCCCGACGCCTCCCGCGCCCGCCAGCAAAAACCACCGCAGCCCCGTACCGCCCACGAACATCAGCACCGCGCCGATACCGAGGATGAGGACAGTGCCGGACAGGTGCGGCTCCAGCAGCATCAGGGCCGCCACCACCCCCAGCACCAGCGCAAAGGGCAGGACACCCACGCTGAAATCCTTCATCCGGTCGTGGTTCAGCGCGATGATGTGGGAAAACACCAGCACCACCGCAAACTTTGCGATCTCGCTGGGCTGCAGGGTGCCGAACCCCGGGATGACCAGCCACCGCTTGCAGCCGTTGTACTCGGGCATGAAGAGCACCGCCGCCAGCAATATCAGTGACAGCCCCAGCAGCGGCCACGCCAGCTTGTGGAAGATATGGTAGTCCACCCGGCTGGCCAGCCACATCCCGCAGAGCCCCAGGGCCGCGTAGAGCAGCTGAGGCCGCAGATAGGCCCAGGCGTCGCCCCGCCGGTAGAGCGCCACGGCGCTGGACGCACTGGCCAGCATCACCAGCCCGAAGCCCACCAGCGTGAGCACCAGGATCAGAAACGGCAGGTCCATGCCGGGCAGCGGACGCAGGATCCTCTTCTTCATCCTCTCCCCCCTTCCCTTTAGTGTACGCACCGGGGCGGACGGCTAGTCACGGGGTCTCGCGCATATGATTGCAGGAAGGGAGGTGCTGTCTCATGTCCGAATCGCCAAAACCCGCCGACGCCCTGCGCACCCTGCCGGAACGGGCGTTCCGCGCCCGGGCAAGGCTGGTGGCGGGGGTGTTCTGTCTGGTCTGCTGCGGGCTGGCGGTGCGGCTTTTATTTTTGCAGGTGCTGGGCGGCGGCTGGTACACCGACCGCGCCCTGGGCCAGCAGCTGCGGGACACCGTCGTCCCCGCCGACCGGGGCCGCATTTATAGCGCCGACGGCGTCCTTCTGGCGGCCAACAGCAGCTGCTGGACCCTCCGGGCCTCGCCCCGGGAGATGCCGGAGGATAAACTCGCCCTCGCGGCCAAGGGGCTGGCGGAGATATTGGAGCTGGACGAAGGGAAGCTTCTCGAGAAATTCAGCGACCGTCACTCCAACGACTGCCTCCTGCGCTACCGGGTAGACCGGGCCATGGCCGACGCCGTGCGGGACTTCTGCGAGACAAACGGCATCACCGGCATCCGCATCAATCAGGACTCGAAGCGCTGGTACCCGCAGGGGGAGTTTCTGGCCTCGGTGCTGGGGTTCACCAATGTGGACAACGCGGGCGTCTCGGGCCTCGAACTGAAGTACGACGACCTGCTCACCGGCGAAAACGGCGTCGTCCTCACGGCGGTGAACGCCTGGGGCTACACCCTCGAGCAGAGCTATGAGACCGAGCGCTTCCCCACCGAGGGGGACGGCCTGCGGCTCACCATCGACGCCAACATCCAGCACTACCTCGAGAACGCGCTGGGCTACGCGGTAAAGGAGCACCACGTCGCAGCCCGTGCCGTGGGCATCGTCATGGACGTGAACACCGGGGCCGTGCTGGCCATGTCCACCACCCCCGCCTACGACCCCAACCAGCCCCGTGTGCTGGCCGACAAGGCCGCCCGGGAGGCCGTGGAGGGGCTTTCCGGCGACGAGCGGGCGGCGGCATTGCAGCTGGCCCAGCAGACCCAGTGGCGGAACAAGGCCGTCAGCGACCTCTACGAGCCGGGCAGCGTCTTCAAGCTCATCACCTGCGCGGCGGCGCTGGACACCGGAGCTGTGAGCAAAAATTCCAGCTTCTACTGCGGCGAGAGCATCTCGGTGGCCGGCACCCGCTTCCACTGCGCCAACCACAAGCGCCACGGGGCGCAGACCGTCACGCAGGCCCTCGAGAACTCCTGCAACCAGAGCTTCATCCAAATCGGCGCAAGGCTGGGCAAAGAGGCGTTCTGCGACTACTTTGCGGCCTTCGGCCTCCGCGCGCCCACCGGCATCGACCTGCCCGCCGAGCCGAAAAAGAGCCTCTACTACACCGCCGACCGGATGGGGCCGGTGGAGCTGGCGTCCTGCGCCTTCGGGCAGAGCAGCAAGATCTCTTACCTCGAGATGGCGTCGGCGGTCTGCGCTGTGGTCAACGGCGGGCGGCTGATGCAGCCCTACGTCGTCTCGGACATCCTCGGCCCGGAGGGCGAAGTCATCGACCACCTCTCCCCCGTCTGCAAGCGTCAGGTGCTGAAAGAGGAGACCTCCCGCACCATGCGGGAGATGATGGAGGCCGTCGTCCTCTACGGTGGCGGCCGGAACGCCCAGATCGCGGGCTACCGGGTAGGCGGCAAGAGCGGCACCAGCCAGAAGCTGGACAGCGCCGACGAGAAGGCCCGCATCGCCAGCTTTGTGGCCGTGGCTCCCATCGACGCCCCCCAGTTTCTCTGCCTCGTCTGCCTCGACGAGCCCCACAGCTGGACGACAGCGGGCGGCAGCCTCTCGGCCCCGGTCTGCGCCGAGGTTCTCGAGCAGACGCTGGTGTACAAGGGTGTCCCCCGCGCCGCTGTCCCGGATACGCCCGCTTCCGATGCTGAGACTTCCGCCGACCTTCCCGAGGACGGCGACAGCTTCGACGGGGCGTAAAAATGGGCAAAAGAAAAGACCGCTGGACGGCGGTCTTTTCTCACGTTCCTGCTTCGTCCGTCAAACGTACCAGCTCTGCGGCCAGCGGCGGAAGAGTCTCTATGCTTTCCCTCTCGTCCAGATAGACGACCTCATGATAAAACGGCTCGTCGTTCCGCTTCGATAGGATGTGCGTCACCGGATACGCGCCCTCGCTCTTGGCAAAGCCGTCCTCATCCCGCAGGGACTCCACGATGTACTTGCCGCTCTTGTACTCCCCGCTGGCGTCCTTGTGACGGTTCAGGCAGAGCACAAAGGCAAGGTCCGTCGTGCCGAACTGGAACGACTGCGTTTCAGTCGTGATATTTTCCAGCATAAAACACTCTGAAGTGACCATGCCGGCGATGTCGCTCAGGTGTACGAGCTTGCGCTGGCAGAGCTGATAGGGGTGGTGAGACGAAAAGAAGATCTGGTTCGCCTGCAGCGTCCCGCTCACCGCCTTTTTGTAAAAGGACATCGCGTCCAGCCCGGTATCCACGCCGGTCAGGTGACGGAATCCCTTTGCCTGATAGGCCACCTCGATGGCTCTGCCGTCGAAGACATACAAAAAGTGTTTACCCACCAGATTTTTCTTATAGAGGCGCGCCGCCGCAGAGATTTGGGCTACTACCTGCTTTTTATCGTTCAGCTTTTTCAGACGTCCTCAGTTTCTTTTATAAAGAAAGGGCGTCAGACTCTTCATCCGACGCCCATCATTCTTAAAACAGCGGTTTTCTGCTGGCTGTCAGCCGCGATGCCCGGTAGAGCATCTATTGTCGCCGGAACTTACCGTCCCCGGCGCGGACCCACCTTATCTCCCCGGTGCGGGCGCGATGTCCGGTGGGACATCTTATGTCGTGGTGATTACCCTGCCCACGCACAGTACAGCTTTGCGTGCCGCCGCACGGAACCTTCCGGTTCACTTACAGTATACACAAAACCTGACGGATTGTCAACAAAAACCGTTCAGCTCTGCTGCGGCTGGTCGCGGAACACGATCTCGCCGGTGGCGCTGTCCATGGACTCGACGATAGCGAGGCTCTCCAGCTGGATGCCCTTGCTGCGGATGAGGTCGCCGCCCTGCTGGAAGCCCTTCTCGACGGCGATGCCGATGCCCTCGACGGTGGCACCGGCCTTCTCGGTCAGCTCCAGCAGACCCAGCAGGGCGCAGCCGTTGGCCAGGAAGTCGTCGATGATAAGGACGTGGTCCTCGGGGGTGAGGAACTTCTTGGAGACGATGACATTATAAATTTTCTTGTGGGTGAAGGACTGGATCTTCGTCTCGTAGTTGTTGTAGTCCAGGTTGATGCTCATGGACTTTTTGGCGAACACCACCGGCACGTTGAACTCGCTGGCCACCACAGCCGCGATGCCGATGCCGCTGGCTTCGATGGTGAGCACCTTGTTGATGGGTTTGCCGTCGAACAGGCGCTTCCACTCCTTTGCCATCTCGCGGAACAGCGGAATGTCCATCTGATGGTTGATGAAGCTGTCCACCTTGAGCACATTGCCCTCACGGACGATGCCGTCTTTGCGGATGCGGTCTTCCAGCATTTTCATAGTTCGTCTCTTCCTCCCAATTTCCCTGTCACAAAACGGTCGATATTTCATATCAGTATACCGGATACTCTCCCGGTTGGCAAGGCTTTTTCTGCCCAAATTTGACTCGTTCTCTCCGGTTTTTTCAGCCCTTTCGATTATAAGTACGACTTTTTCGGTGCAGTCTGTGTCTCAGGGCGGGCGATTTGTGCAGTTGTCTCTTGTTTTCTGCGCAAAATCGAGTATACTGGTAGCAACCGGAAACGGCTTGCTGCGGCCGACGAGGGCCGCACCGGGAAAAGGAGTCAGTATATGAAGACAGGGTTAGTATTAGAGGGCGGTGCCATGCGGGGGATGTTCACCGCAGGCGTTCTGGATGTCCTGATGGAGCACGGCCTCACCACCGACGGCACCATCGGCGTGTCGGCGGGCGCGGTGTTCGGCTGCAACTTCAAGTCGCACCAGATCGGCCGCGTCATCCGCTACAACACCGAATATTGCAACGACAAGCGCTACGCCAGCTTCCGCAATCTGCTGCGCACCGGCAACCTCTACAGCGAGGATTTCTGCTACCACGAGGTGCCGGAAAAGCTGGACCCCTTCGATGAAGAGGCCTTCCGCGCTTCGCCCATGGATTTCTTTGTCGTCTGCACCGACCTGCACACCGGCGACCCCATCTACCACAAGTGCCGCAGCGGCGACGCCGAAGACGTGCGCTGGATGGAGGCCTCGGCGTCCATGCCGCTGGCGGCGAAGGCCGTCAGGATCGGCCACTACTCCCTGCTGGACGGCGGCGTGGCCGACTCCATCCCCGTCCGCTTCTTCGAGAGCCTGGGTTACAAGCGGAACCTCATCATCCTGACCCAGCCCAAGGGCTTTGTGAAAAAGAAAAACCCCCTGCTGCCCGCCATCCGGGCGCGGTATCTGCGCTATCCGGCCTTCGTGGCAGCGGTGGCCGACCGTCACGAGCGATACAACGAGGCCCTCTCCTACATCGCCATGCAGGAGGCCTCCGGCAAAGACTATGTCATCCGCCCGCCCATCCCGCTGGAGATCGGTGCCATGGAGCGTGACCCCG